>Ga0310811_10010726_pt1 | contig 11850 bp, 14 predicted proteins | sample YCmetagenome_FD_207642 | JGI IMG/M metagenome (GOLD analysis project Ga0310811, IMG submission 207642) | Soil microbial communities from experimental microcosm in Duke University, North Carolina, United States - YC | ecosystem: Engineered > Artificial ecosystem > Soil microcosm > Unclassified ...
GGGGATCCGCAGCTCAACGGGGCCGTCACCGTGATCGGGTGCATCGACGTGCGGGTGGCGGACTGCACGCTGACCTGCCCGGACGCCGGCGCCAAGGCCCAGACCTGCCTGACGGTCCGCCCGCTCGACGGGAAGGTCCGGCCCGACCGCGTCCGGATCGACCACAACGAGCTGCTCGTCGGTGCCCTGCAGGTCGGGGTCCTGGTGGTCGACCCCGTCGCCGTCGCGCTCCAGGCCAACCGGGTGCGCGGGGTCACGGTCGCTCGCCCGACGCGCATCGGTACCAACCCGGTGCTGGTCCGCAACCTGGCCCACCTCCTGCTCATGGCCGTGCCGCACGAGACCGGCGCCACCGCTTCGGCGGAAGGGCCGGCGGCCGCCCCACCGGCCGGCCTGGCCAAGGCCCTCGGCCCGCTCGCCGAGCGCTACCGCGCCTATGCCACCCCGGCCCGGGTGAAGAAGCTGGGCGGGGCGGCCGCCGCGGCGCGACGCTTCGTCCGCTCCATCGCCGACCTGCCGATCGCCGAGCTGGCCGGCCGCGACCGGGGCGTGCTGGCCCGACTGGTGGGGTCGCTGCAACCCGCGCTGCAGGGCATCGTGGTCGGCGGGGGGAGCGTGGGGACGGTCGAGGTGTTGGACAACGTGGTGGAGAACACCATCCAGGGCATCCACATCGGGGCGTCGGATGCGCGGGTCGAGGGTCGTGAAGCGGTGACCGAGGTGCTCGTCTCCCGCAACGTCGTGCACCTCGCCGTTCCCTTCGCCCACGACCGCGAGCGCCATGCCATCTTCGTGGGCAACGCCCGGTCCGTCCACATTCTCGACACCGTGGCCACCCTCGTCCGGCCCGACGCACCCATCTTGCGTGGCGAACGGGCGACCCGGGTGGAGGCGGTGCGCGTGTTCGGCGTCCTCGGCCCGTACCTGGTCGTCCGCCACACGAGCGCCCGCGGGTTCGACACCGGCGTGCGGGTCTCGCCGGTGCCGCCACTGCCGAACGCCAAGCAGCGGCTGTGGCTGGTGGGCGAGACCGTGGCCTCGGGGGGGACGGCCGGGGCCGTGGTCCCGCCCACGGTCGTCAGCGAGCACAACGTCCCGTGACCCGAGCTCTTTACGGGAGGAGCGCGCGAGCGTACGCTCGGCGTGCTGCATCTGTTCCGCGTGGTTGCGCCGAGGTTCTCTCGGACGGGTTCGACTCCCGGATGTGGTTCACCGTTGCGCCCGTCGGCGCATGACCGACGGCGCCGTCCTGATCATCCGGCTCTGGCTGGAGGGTGAGGGGGACGAGCGCCGCGTCGTCGCCCGCCTGACGAGCTTCGTCGACGCCGACAGCGACGAGACGGCGGGGGCTGTCGTCGGCAGCGTGGACGAGCTTGTGGCTGCGACCCGCGCCTGGGCCGAAGCGGTGCTCGACTCCGGGTGATCCCGCCCTTGCATTCGACGCTCGCGCACGATCAAATCCCCTGCAGTCGACGGGAGGCGGTCGGCCTTGGGCACACGATGGCTCCGGTGACGAACAGCACCTCGGGAACTGTCCGGCGCGAGCCTCCGCCCTTGCCGGTGAACGAGCTGCGGCTGCTGCACGGCTTCCAGCTGCGCCACGAGAACGTCGCCGTGACTGTCCCGACCAACGTCCAGCGCCTGCTGGCGTTCCTGGCCCTGCGATCCCGCCCGCAGCACCGCACGACGCTCGCCGGGTGCCTCTGGGTCGACTCCACCGAAGAGCGGGCGGCGGCGAACATGCGCACCGCCCTGTGGCGGGCCCGGCGGATCGACGGCGACCTGGTCAGCGTGCGGGGGAACTACGTGCAGATCGGCAGCGAGGTCCGCGTCGACCTGCACGAGATGATGAACGCCGCCCGCCACCTGGCCGAGCCTGGCGGCGGCGGCCAAACCGAGGCCACCCCCGACCAGTTCGCCGACGACCTCCTGCCCGAGTGGTACGACGACTGGGTGCTGCTCGAGCGCGAGCGGCTGCGCCAGCTGCGGCTGCACAGCCTCGAAGCGTTGTGCGTCCAGCTCACCCGGGCGGGCCGCCTCGCACTGGCCATCGACGCCGGTGTCACCGCGGTGGCGTGCGAGCCCCTCCGGGAGAGCGCCCAGCGTGCCCTGATCGAGGCCCACCTGGCCGAGGGCAACGTGTCCGAGGCCGTGCGCCAATACGACAGCTACCGAGCCCTGCTGCGCGAGAGCCTGCGCATCGAGCCCAGCACGGCGTTGCGCGACCTGGTGCGCCCCTGCCGGTAGGGCGCGCCAGGTCTTCAGAACGCCGCGTCCGTGAACGTGTAGGTCGCCCCGGACGTGAGGGACTGCAGTGGGATGCCGTAGCTGTGCCCGGCGGCCGGGGTGGCGGGGACGACGGCGAGCGGGGCAGAGGTCCCGCCGATGGTGACTGTGCCACTCACCGGGACCGTGCCGGTGATGCCCACCGTGCCGGTGACCGGGACCGGGTCGGCCGCCGTATTGACGATCCTCGTGTCCTGCGCGGGAGGCGCGGCACCCACCGGGGCCAGCGGGAGTACGACCGAGGCAACACCCGCGGCCACGACCGCGCCGATCCACAGCGACTTCTTTCCCATCTGCCAGTCCTTTCGTTGTCGGCACCCCCACAGCGGGTTGCCGCCGCCGTGATACGCCTAACGGCGCCGACGGGCGCCCGGAGCTGATCGTCGAGCCCGGGCGCGTGCTCCCGTTGGCCCACGGCCGGGTGGCAGGGCGGGCGCAGGCCGCCTGATCATTCGAGGTCGAACAGCTGGATCTGCACGGCCTGCCAGCGCCCGTCGGGTGCCGCGGTGGCCTTGACCTGGACGTCCTCGCCCACCTGGAGGTCGGAGCGCGCCGGGACCCACTGGGTGTCGCCGTCGATCGTCACGATGCGGTCGTGCGGGTCGGCCTTGATCACCGGCGTCCACACGATCTGCACCCGGACGGTCACGTCGCCGGACGCCCGGTCGATTGCGGCCACCGTCCCCTGGAAGGACGAGATATCGGCAGCTGGCGGGGTGGCGGCGGGCGGCGATGCCGACGCCGCCGATACCTCGACCCGGTCGCTCCGGCCGCAGGCCATCAGCACAGTGAAGCCGAGGACAGCCAGGACTCCCGCCGCTCGGGTCAACCTGGCATGGGCCGTTCTCGCGTGCACCGTTCTCTGCTCCTGGACAGGGAAACCCCGTCTACCCACGACGTGTTCCCTTTATCCGATGCCGCCTGCCTCGGGCTCGACGCCCTCGGCCGCCTCTAGGTGCCCCGCCGGTCCAGGTCGGCCGCCGTCCAGAAGCCGAGCTGGGGCCGGTCGGTGCCGCCGCCCGCTCCGTAGCGCGCCAATCGGAGGCGGTCCTCGCCGGCCCGGACGTCCACCACGTCGAACACGGCGTCGGGTCCGGCGGCCCGCAGGGCGGTGTCGCCCTCGCCGGGGCGGGCGGGCAGGTCGGTGGTGAGCAGGACCAGGGGGACGGCCTTGGCCAGCCGGCCCCGCAAGGCGCAGGCGCGGCCGAGCGACCGCCACACGACGTCGTTCCGCGACAAACCCCCGCGGTGGCTGGTGAACGGGCCGGGCACGTCGAAGAACCACTCCCCGCCCCAGGCGTCGGCGGCCACGAAGTCGACGGTCACTCCCGATTTCGGGATGCGGTGGTCACGGGCCGTCACGGCGAAACCGGCGGCCACCAGCGCCTCCTCGGCCAGCTTGGCCGCCGCCGGCCCTCCTTCGGCGGCCGACCCGGCGGCGGCCACCCGCTCCCGGGCCAGCGCCACGTAGGCGGGGTCGGTGTCGTAGCCGATGTAGCGCCGGCCGAGGCGGGCGGCGGCGACCAGGGCCGAGCCGCTGCCCATGAACGGGTCGAGGACGAGGTCGTCGGCGAAGGTGTACAGCGCGATGAGCTTCTCGGGGAGCTCCACCGGGAACGGGGCGGGGTGGCCGACCCGCCGGGCGCTCTCGGGCGGGAGGGGCCACAGGTCGAGGGTCAGGGCCATGAAGTCGTCGGTGCCGACCGTGCTCCGCCACGGCAGGCCCCGAGCCTCCCGCTCCTTGACCGACAGGGCCCGGTCGAACCGGCCCTTGCTGGCCACGACCACCCGCTCGGTGATGTCCCGCAGCACGGGGTTGGCGGCGCTGCGGAACGACCCCCACGCGCACGAGCCGCTGGCCCCCTCGGCCTTCTGCCACACCAGCTCGCCCCGCAGGAGCAGGCCGAGGTCGTCCTGGAGGATGTGGACGACGTCGCCGGCCAGGCTGCGGTACGGCTTGCGGCCGAGGTTGGCCACGTTGACGGCAATGCGGCCGCCGGGCTCCAGCGCTCTCGCGCACTCGGCGAAGACGGCGGCGAGCATGTCCAGGTACTCGAGGTAGGAGGCGGGGACGCCGTCCCGGTCCAGCTCCTGCTCGTACTGCTTGCCGGCGAAGTACGGCGGGGAGGTGACGACGAGGGCGACGGAGCCGTCGGCCACCTCGGCCATCGACCGGGCGTCGGCGCAGACGAAGGGCTCGGCCACGGGCTCGGGCGGCAGGACCCGGTCGTCGTCGCTCAGCTCGGGGGGCCGGAAGCGGCCGTAGAAGCCGGAGGCGTCGTGGCTCTCGCGCCGGCCCACGCCGAAGCTCGACGTCGAGGTTGATCGCCGCTCCTTCATCCCGGCGAGCGTAGATGCCCGGGCCCGCCGCTACGGTCCTCTCCGATGTCCCGCCGGGTCCTGGTCGTTGTCGCCCTGCTGGGGCTGCTGGCCACCGGGTGCCAGGTGAAGATCGCGGCCCAGGTCGACGTGGGCCGTGACGGGCGTGGCCGGGTCTCGGCCGGGCTGGGCATGGATGCCGACGCCCTCGCCGAGGTGGGCGACCCGGCCACCGCCTTGCGGGTCGACGACCTCCGCCGGGCCGGTTGGGAGGTCGAGGGGCCCCGCAAGGAGGACGACGGGCTGACCTGGGTGCGGGTGTCCAAGCCCTTCGCCGACTCGGACCAGGCCATGGCGGCCATGGCCGAGCTGAGCGGCCCTGACGGCCCGTTCAAGGACTTCCGCCTCGTCCGCACCAAGTCCCTGCTGCGCAGCAAGACGACCTTCACCGGCGTGGTCGACCTGGCCGGCGGCCTGTCCGGGCTATCCGATCCCGACCTGACCGGGCAGCTGGGCGACGTCGACCTCGGCCTCGACGTCGAAGGGCTCAAGCGGCGGTTCGGCGACGACCTGGCCAAGACGGTGCAGGTGCAGGTGTCCGCCGGCTTGCCCGGGACGAAGATCAAGACGAACGCCCCGGCCCGGGACGGGGGCCGGGCGGTGTGGGCGCCGGAGCTCGGCCAGACCGTGCAGATGGAGGCGTCGAGCGAGGCCCTCAAGGTCGACCCCCGGCTGATCGTCGGCGCCGGCGGGGCCATCGGGCTGGTGGTCGTGGCCGGGGTCCTGGCGTCGAGGCGACGGCGACGGCGGCGCCGCCGGTAAAGCGGGATCCTGTCGTAGGCCATGGGTACTGTCGGCGGCCGATGGCGAAGACGAGATCGACCTACCGCTGCGGCGAGTGCGGGGCCGAGGGCCCCCAGTGGACCGGCCGTTGCTCGGCGTGCGGGGCGTGGAACACGATCGTCGAGGAGCGGGTCGCCCCGCCGTCGGCGTCCGCCACCACGAGCCGCCCGACCAGCGTGGCCATGCCCATCGCCGAGGTGGAGGGCGCGGGCTGGGAGCCGCGCCCGACCGGGATCGGCGAGCTGGACCGGGTGCTGGGCGGCGGGCTGGTGGCCGGCTCGGTCACCCTGCTCGGCGGCGAGCCGGGGATCGGCAAGTCGACGCTGCTGCTCCAGGCGTTGTCGTCGTTGGCCGGTGGCGGGGCCCGGTGCCTGCTGGCCTGCGGGGAGGAGTCGGCCCAGCAGGTCCGGCTGCGGGCGTCCCGGCTCGGCGCCCTGGAGCCCCGGTTGTTCCTGGTGGCCGAGACCGAGCTGCCGGCCATCCTGGCCCATGCCAGCACCGTCGTCCCCGACGTGCTGGTCGTGGACTCGATCCAGACCGTCCACGATCCCGAGCTGGCCTCCGCCCCGGGCTCGGTGGCCCAGGTGCGCGAGTGCGCCCACCGGCTGGTCCGAGCGGCCAAGGACAGCGCGATGGCCACCGTGCTGGTCGGCCACGTCACCAAGGACGGGAACCTGGCCGGCCCGCGGGTGCTGGAGCACGTGGTCGACACCGTCCTGTCCTTCGAAGGCGAGCGCCACCACGCCCTCCGCCTGCTGCGGGCGGTGAAGCACCGGTTCGGGCCCACGAGCGAGCTGGGCCTGTTCGAGATGACCGACGCCGGGCTGGAGGGGGTGCCCGACCCGGGCCGGTTGTTCCTGTCCGACCGCCAGGCCTCGGCGGCCGGCTCGGTCGTGGTCCCCACCCTGGAGGGGCACCGGCCGCTCCTGGTCGAGCTGCAGGCGCTGGTGGCCAGATCCCCGCTGAACATGCCCCGGCGCTCGGCCCAGGGCCTCGACGCCGGCCGGATGGCCATGGTGTCGGCCGTGCTGGAGGAGCGGGTCGGGGTGACGCTGGTGGCGGCCGACGTGTACGCCCTGGCCGTCGGCGGGGTGCGGGTGATCGAGCCGGGGGCCGACCTGGCCCTGGCCCTGGCCCTCACCTCGTCGGTCACCGGCACACCGCTGCCCGCCGACCTGGTGGTGTGCGGCGAGCTGGGGCTGTGCGGCGAGCTGCGCCAGGTGGGCCAGATGGGGCGGCGGCTGGCCGAGGCGGCCCGGCTCGGCTTCCGGCGCGCCGTCGTGCCCGCCTCCGCGCCCGACGGCCCCCCGGGGCTGGAGGTGCTGCGGGCGTCGACGCTGGTGGAAGCCATCGCCCGGGCGGGGCTGGTTCTCGGCGCGAAGCCGGTAGGATTTCCCCGTGCAGTACCGGCGTGACCTCGCCCTCGTCGATGCGCTGACGATGGTCGCTCCCGGTCAGCCCCTACGGGAGGGGCTCGACCGGATCCTGCAGGCGGACATGGGCGCACTGATCGTGGTGGGCGACGGTCCCGAAGTGCTGGCCATCTGCTCGGGCGGCTTCCTGCTCGACGCCGAGTTCAGCCCCCAGCGCCTGTCCGAGCTGGCCAAGATGGACGGCGCCATCATCCTGGCGCCCGATGCCAGCCGCATCGCCCGGGCCAACGTCCACCTCGTCCCCAACCCGAACGTGCCCACCTCGGAGACGGGCACCCGGCACCGCACGGCCGAGCGGGTGGCGCGCTCGATCGACGTGCCGGTCATCTCGGTCTCCGAGGATCTGTCGATCATCGCCGTCTACTACGGGGCCATCAAGCACCCGCTGGAGCTCACGCCCCGGCTGCTCAACCGGGCCAACCAGGCCCTGCAGACGCTGGAGCGGTACAAGAACCGGCTCGACGCCGTGGCCGGCACCCTCACCGCGCTGGAGATCGAGAACCTGGTCACCGTGCGCGACGTGGTCACCGTCCTGCAGCGCACGGAGATGGTCCGGAGGATCGCCGAGGAAATCCACGGTTACATCATCGAGGCCGGCAGCGACGGCCGGCTGATCCGGCTCCAGCTCGAGGAGCTGATGGGCGGGGTCGAGGACGACCGTCGCCTGATCCTGCAGGACTACTCCCAGACGGGCGACAGCTGGAACGCGGCGGAGGCCATGGAGGCCCTGGCCCAGCTGACCACCGAGGAGATCCTCGACCTGCGGGCCGTCACCGCCGTGCTGCACCTGCCGAGCGGCGGCGCCGAGCTGGACTTCGCCCTCCAGCCCAAGGGGTACCGCCTGCTCCACCGGATCCCTCGCATGCCGGAGACGATCATCGAGGCCATCGTCGCCCGCTTCGGGACCCTCGACAAGATCCTCGACGCCGGTGTCAAGGATCTCGACGACGTCGAAGGCGTGGGGGCCGCCAGGGCGCGCGCCATCAAGGAGAACCTCGCCCGGATCGCCGAAGGCACCGGCTTCGACCGCTTCTGAACACCTTTTGGCAGAGGGGCCGGATCCCTGGCACTCTTGAGTGTGATCTTTCGTCCGTCTAGTCCGGGAGTTGTATGGCCTTCGATGTAGGTGACAAGGTCGTCTACCCCCATCACGGTGCGGCGGTCATCGAGAGGCGGGAGCGCCGGGACGCCTTCGGCGCCGACCGGGAGTACCTCGTCCTGCGCCTGGCCTACGGAGACCTCACCCTCATGGTGCCGGCGGACAACACCGACGAGGTGGGCCTGCGCGAGGTCATCAACGACGAAGAGGTCGAGGAGGTGTTCGCCGTCCTTCGCAAGAAGGAGGCGCGCATGCCGACCAACTGGTCCCGCCGGTTCAAGAACCACGTGGAGAAGCTGAAATCGGGCGACATCTACCAGGTGGCCGAAGTGGTCCGGAACCTGTCCATCCGGGAGAAGGACAAGGGGCTGTCGGCGGGCGAGAAGCGCATGCTGACCAAGGCCCGCCAGATCCTGGTCTCGGAGCTGACCTTCGCCCTGAGCGTCACCGAGGAAGAGGCCGAGAAGAAGCTCGACGAGGCGCTGCCGTAAGCCCCATCTGGGCCATCGTGGTGGCCGCAGGTAGCGGAGCGAGGTTCGGCGGGCAGAAGCAGTTCGAGGAGCTGGAAGGTCGCCGCGTGGTCGATTGGGCCGTGGCGGCCAGCCGATCGGTGGCCGACGGCGTCGTGCTCGTCGTGCCCGCCGACCACCTGGACGATGCGACCTTTGCCACCGATGTCGTCGTCGGCGGGGGGACGACGCGGTCGGCGTCGGTGCGCCGCGGACTGGACGCCGTGCCGCCCGAGGCCCACATCGTCATCGTCCACGACGCCGCCCGGCCGTTCGCCGCCCCCGCCCTGTTCGAGGCGGTCGTCGCCGCGGTGCGCGACGGTGCCGACGGGGCGGTGCCGGGCGTCCCCCTGGCCGACACGATCAAGCGGGTGGCGGACGGGCGGGTGGTGGCCACCCTCGACCGGTCCGAGCTGGTCGCGGTGCAGACCCCGCAGGCCTTCGCCGCCCCCGCCCTCCGCCGGGCCCACGCCGCCGGCGGGGAAGCCACCGACGACGCCGCCCTGGTGGAAGCGGCCGGCGGCGTGGTCGCCGTGGTCCCGGGCGACCCGGCCAATACCAAGATCACCCTACGGGCCGACCTGGGCCGGCCGGCGTGACCCGCGTCGGGCTCGGTTTCGACGTCCACCCGTTCTCGGACGACCCGACGAGGGCGCTCGTCCTCGGCGGGGTCGACCTCCCGGGCGAGCGCGGCCTGGCCGGGCACAGCGACGCCGACGTGGTCGCCCACGCCGTTGCCGACGCCCTGCTCGGCGCCGCCGGCCTGGGCGACATCGGCCAGCACTTTCCCGACACCGACCCGGACTGGGCGGGGGCGGACAGCCTGGCCATCCTGTCCCGGGTGGCGGGCCTCATCGCCGGCCAGGGGTGGGCGGTCGGCAACGTCGATTGCACGGTGGTCCTGGAGGCCCCCAAGCTGGCGCCGCATCGGGCCGAGATGGCCTCCCGGCTCGGCCAGGCGATCGGCGGGGACGTCAGCGTGAAGGCCAGCCGGGCCGAGGGCCTCGGCGCCATCGGGCGGGGAGAGGGGGTGGCCTGTTGGGCCGTCGCCCTGGTCGAGCGCCGGTAGGCCGCCGCCCGAGCGCGGCGCGCGGGCTGGGCGGCGACCAGGTGGAGGGTCGCCAGGCGGTGGCCGAGCTGCTGGCCGCCCGGCGCCGGCGCACGATCGACGTCTGGTTGTCCCAGGACCTCGACCCCGCCCCCGTGCTCACCCGGATCGAGGATCTGGCCGGGGCCGCGGGCGTGCCCGTCCGCAAGGTGAGCCGGGCCCGCCTGGAGGCCGAGGCGGCCACCGACGCCCCCCAGGGGGTGCTGGCCCACGCCCAGCCCCTTCCCGAGTCGGAGCTGGACGACCTGTGCCGCCCGCCCCAGGGCATCCCGTTCCTCCTCGCCCTGGACGGCGTCACCGACCCCCACAACCTCGGCACCCTGCTGCGCAGCGCCGAAGCGGCCGGCGCCACCGGGGCCGTCCTGGCCCGCCACCGGGCCGTGCACGTCACCCCCACCGTGGCCAAGGCGGCCGCCGGGGCGGTCGAGCACGTGCCGCTCGCCCTCGTGGCGGGTATGCCGGCCGGCCTGGCCCGGGCCAAGGAGCTGGGGTGCTGGATCGTGGGCCTCGCCGGCGACGCCGAGGGCTCGTTGTTCGACGACCTGGCCGTGGCCGACCAGCCCCTGGTGCTGGTCGTCGGGGCCGAGGGGGCGGGGCTGTCCCGGCTGGCCCGGGCCCGCTGCGACCTGGTGCTGCGCATCCCGATGCGCGGCCGCCTACCGTCGTTGAACGTCAGCGCCGCCGGCGCTCTCGCGCTGTTCGAGGTCAGCCGGCGACGATAAGAGACCATTGACAGCGGCGCAGGGCCTGGCTAGAAAGTGGCACCTCGCTCTAGTCAATCCTCATCTACTGACGCGCAAAGCCGTGGTCGCAGCAGCCAGGAGCCCGGATGTCACAGACCAGCGCCCCTCCCTCCGGCCTCCCGGACGAGGAACTGGTGAGCCTGTTCCACGAGGGCGAGCTGGATGCCCTCGACCTCCTGCTGGCCCGCTACCGGCGGTTCGCCCGGGCCAAAGCCAGGGGCTACTTCCTGGCCGGCGGGGACACGGACGACCTTGAGCAGGAAGCGCTCATCGGCCTGTTCAAGGCCATCCGTGACTTCCGGCCGGGCCAAGCGTCGTTCCGGGCCTTCGCCGAGCTGTGCATCACCCGCCAGATCATGACCGCCATCAAGACCGCCTGCCGGCAGAAGCACCAGCCGCTCAACCGGTACGTCTCGCTGTGGGGGCTGGGGGCGGTCGACGACCCGGGGGAGCGCCAGGTCGAGGAGCTGTTCGAGCAGCGGGTCCCCGATCCCGCGGACGAGGTGGTCTCGCTGGAGGGACAGGCCGCCCTGCGCACGGCCCTGGCCGGCCTGCTGTCGGCATTGGAGGTCGACGTGCTGCGCCTCCACCTCGACGGCTGCTCCTACCAGGAGATCAGCGACCGGCTCGGCCGTCACGTCAAGGCGGTCGACAACGCCCTGCAGCGCATCAAGCGCAAGCTCGAGGCGGCCCAGAGGCTCCCCGCCGCCTGAGCCTGCGGGCCGTCGAGCCGGTGGTCGGATTCGAACCGACGGCCTGACGATTACAAGTCGCCTGCGCTACCGGACTGCGCCACACCGGCGTTGGCCCCCACGCTAGTCGGGGGGTCCTTGACCTGGGTGCGCGATCGGGGCAGCCTGGCGCCAATGCCTCTCACCGATCGCGATCGTGCGATCCTCGACTTCGAGCGCGCCTGGTGGTCGGAGCCGGGCCCGAAGGCAGCGGCGATCCGGTCTCGGTTCGGCCTCTCGCCGGCCCGCTACTACCAGCTGCTCGGCGCCATCGTCGGCTCGGCCGAGGCCGATGCCTACGACCCGCTGGTCGTCCGCCGGCTGCGCAAGGTTCGCACCGAACGGCGGCGGGCGCGGATCGAGGGCGGCCCCGCCGTCCAGTGGCGCGGCCGGTGAACGAGCCGCAGGCGAGGCAAAGGTGAACCAGCGCAGGACTCGGGGCGGCGGCGGGTACCGCGGCGCTCTCGGAGGAGGTGGGGGCGCGGGAGCCAACGCCGGGGCGCGGGGTGCGCTGCTCCTCGCCGTGGCCGTCATCCTCGGCATCGTCCTGCTCCAGCAGGTCGACAACGGGCCCAGCGCCGGTACCCGGGTGTCCACCGCCACCTCGGCGCCCCAGGAGACGTCGACGACCCGGCGGAACACGTTGACGACGGTTCCGTTGGTGACCACGACCACGGCCAAGGTCCGGGCCAAGGCCGACGTGAAGGTGCTGGTGGCCAACGGGGCCGGGGTCAAGGGGCTGGGCGCGGCCACCACGAACGCCCTCAAGAACCTGGGCT
>Ga0310811_10010727_pt1 | contig 11850 bp, 5 predicted proteins | sample YCmetagenome_FD_207642 | JGI IMG/M metagenome (GOLD analysis project Ga0310811, IMG submission 207642) | Soil microbial communities from experimental microcosm in Duke University, North Carolina, United States - YC | ecosystem: Engineered > Artificial ecosystem > Soil microcosm > Unclassified ...
CTTGTCGGCGAAAGTCGGTGGATAGGCGTCGGCCCACTCGCGCAGTTGCTCCCGGTGCGCCGTCAAGAGTTCGTGCCATCGCTTCTGCTCGTCAGCCGTACCGTTCTCGTAGAGTGCCGCCACCGTCAGCGCGGTGTAGTAAAAGTAGTCGAGCAACTGGATATGGACGGGCGAAGCCCAAAGGACCGTCTTCGGCTTTTCGGCTGCCGCGAGCGCCTCGGCGTATTCGCCTGCCAGGAATCGCGCCTTGAGTTTGAGGAACCAGTACCAGCAGATCACCAAGCTCATCCGATCCCCTGTCTGCTGCGCCTCGAACGTCGCCTCGTCGAACTGCGCGTCGCTGTAGGTCGAGAGGGTCGTGGTCCGGCCCAGCATCGTGGCGATGAAGCGTTGCTGGCTCACAATGATGTCGGCGCCGTCGGCGTAATTGGCCTTCTGGACGAAGTCCAGCGCCACCTCCGACTCGCGCCATACCGCGTCGAGCGGGTCGTTGCGCTGGAGAAGCATGATGATGTTCCGGGCCACGCTGTAGCAAGCGGTGGTCAGATCCCCCGTCTCGGTCGCGGTTCGGAAGGCCCCCCGATTGAATTCGATTGCGGTTGTGATGGGCTGCGTCCAGAAGGCAACCATTCCCGTCGCGTAGTGGACTCGGGCACGGTAGGCGAGAAAGCCGTGCTTCTCGACGAGGTCGCAGGCCAGTTTGGCGAAACTGTGGGCATCGCGGTAACGGTGAAACAGCGGTCCGAGCATCGCCCCCCAATTACCATAGGCGTGCGCCGCAGCGCCGCTTGCCCCGTGCTGCACGCTGATGTTCACCATGCGGCACACGTGCAAGCACCACAAACGGGAATCGGTAAGGTAGGCGGGCAAAGTAAGGACCGAGAGCACCCGCATGGCGGCCTGCAGTTCCGGATCGGTCATCAGCGGCTGGTCAATCAGGCTCTCGATCGGGCGCCCATTGAGGGTCTGCCATACCGCTTCGTATTCGGCCTGGACCTGCTCCAAGGTCGGGTGGGCCGGGAGGTCGATGCCGAACAGGCGCAGGCACGTGAGCGCGCTGTCGACCGCTAGTGCACTTTCCGATTTGACGGTATGGAGCAGAACCTTCAGGTGGTAGACGCCCGCCTGGTCGACCTTCGACGCCCCGCGCTGCAATAGCTCCGAAATCAGTTGCTCGACTGTCTCGAAGTTACCGCTCGGAAGTTCGCACTCCGCGCGTTCGAGGCGCAGACTGAACGTCAACTCGTAGTGACTGCGCCAGTTGCTTTGGTCGAGCAGTGCCATGCCGGCCACGAGATAGACGCACGCGGAGGCATAGGCCGCCGACGCCTTGGCCTTGCGCCCGGCGCGCAGATCGATCATCGCCACCTGCGCTTTCTCGTCGCGGTCGATAAGCCGTGCGGCGCCTCGATTGAATTGGTTCGCCACATCGAAAAGATGCTCGGCGAGCTGGTCCGCGGTCATGCTCGCCAGCAGCACGCGGCCTATATGCAAGTGAACTTCGGCCCGCTGTGCTTCGGGAATCAGCGAATAGGCCGCCTGCTGGATGCGGTCATGGAGGAATTTGTAGGCGCTGTCCTCGCGAAACACGAGCCCAGCATGAACGGCTTCCCAAAGGGCCGCGTGCATCGCCTGCTCCGTTGTCCTGCGAACCACGGCCAGGGTGGCGATCGGGGCGGCATTGCCCAGGCAGGCCAGTTGCTTCAGGGCTTCCTGGGTGGTGGAGGAAAATCGTCTCAGCCTGCCGGTCATCAGATCCACCACGTTATCGGTGTAGTTCTTGGCGCGGATGCGATCGATGTTCCATTGCCACGCGCACGCGGCTGGGTCGAATGCGAGTAGCCCCTCGTCGGCCAACGCGATAAAGAACTGGATCGCGAAGAACGGATTGCCGCCGGTCTTCTCCTGGACGAGCTCCGCCAATGGCCGCGCGCGCTCCGGCTCGCAGTGGAGCGTATCGGCGACGAGCCTGCCAACATCGTCGAGCTCGAGAGGCGCCAGCACGGTCTCATGCACCCTCGCGTCGCCTGCGCGGATCGCCTCCAGCGTGCGCAGAAGCGGGTGAGAGGGACTGATCTCGTTGTCGCGGTACGCGCCGACCAGCAGCAGGTGCCGCACTTCCGAGTGCGTAACCAGATGCTCAAGCAGGTCGAGCGTTGCGGTATCCAGCCATTGCAAATCGTCGAGGAACAGCGCGAGCGGGTGCTCCTTGCGCGCGAACACCCCGAGGAAGCGCCGGAAGACCATCTGGAACCGGTTCTGCGCGTCCTGCGGCGGCAGGTCCGCGACCGGCGGCTGTTTCCCGATCACGAGCTCCAGCTCGGGAACGAGGTTGACGATGAGCTGACCATTGGGGCCCAGCGCCTCGCTTAGGGCGTCCCGCCACCGGCCAAGCTCGGCCTCGCTCTGGCCCAGGAGAGACCGCACAAGCCGCTGAAAAGCTTGGCCCAGGGTGGTGTACGGGATGTCCCGCTTGTACTGGTCGAACTTGCCGGACGCGAACAGGCCGCGCGGCGAGACGAGCGCTTTGTGCAACTCGTTCACCACCGAGGATTTGCCGATCCCGGGAGAGCCGGAAACGAGCACGAGTTCCAAGGCGCCGCTCGCCACGACCCGGTCGAACGAAGCGAGCAGCGTATCGATCTCGCGCTCCCGGCCGTAGAGCTTCTCCGGGATCAGCAGCCGGTCCGATACGTCGTCGGCGCCGAGCGGGAACGGCTCGATACGGCCATGTGACTCCCAGTCCGCCAGCTCCCGCCGCAAATCGGCCTCGACGCCCGCGGCGGTTTGGTAGCGCTCCTCGGCGGTCTTGGCGAGGAGCTTCATCACGATTGCCGAGAGCGGCCGTGGGATGCCCGCGACCTGCTCGTTGGGCGGAACCGGTTTCCGCGCGATATGGCAGTGCACCCACTCCATTGGATCGGCGGCGACGAAGGGCAGCTGCCCCGTCAACATTTCGTAAAAGGTGACACCCAGCGCATAGAGATCGCTGCGATAGTCCACCGAGCGGTTCATCCTGCCGGTTTGTTCCGGCGCCATATAGGCGAGCGTCCCGGCGATCACCTCCGGTGGCGCGGGGGCTTGGTGCTCGCGCGGCAGACGCGAGGCAATGCCGAATCCCGTCAGCCGCACGCCGCCGCTGGCCGCATCCACGAGGATATTTGCCGGCTTGATATCCTTATGGATAAGGCCCCGCTCATGCATTTGGCGCAGCGCTCCCGCGAGCGGGATCGCGATACGCAGGAAATGCGATACGTCCAGTGCTCGGCCAAGCAGGCGGTCGACCGGCGCGCCGCCGGGATCCTCAAGTACCAGCGTCATGCGGCCGTTGTAGTGCGTCAGCTCGACCGGTCGCGCCGCCCAGTGGGCGTCGAGTTCAGCTTTGAGGGCAAATTCATGTTCTAGCCGCTCAATGCAACCGAGCGACGTTTCTTCCGCGGAAACGAGCAGGATTGGCGCCAGACCGTTGCCGGACCCCCTGTAGAGAGCGAGGTCCCCCTCCCTCAGCGGCGAGAATTCGTAGCTCAAAAGCTCGTTCACGAGGGGCCTCCTGCAAGGAGGACTGCGATTAGCATCATTGATTAGATTACGTTTGCGCTCGCCCGTCAATCCGGCATCCCTTCGTCGATATGGTCAGGCCCGCATGAATGTCGGACCCCGGCATCACTTCGTGATCCACACTGATCGTAGGGGAGCCCGATCCGTCGAACTAGGCAGGCCGCGCATACTGCGACGCAATATAAAGTTTGTTACCCGATTTTGCGCTTACGTCGCATACTTAACCAATACCACCGTCGAGTATTAAACGAACTGCTCGAGTCGCAAGGCCCGCAGCCGTGCGCGCTGAAGACGCTGCGGTGCGGCGACCGCGATCGCGGCACGCTTCGTTGTGACCGATTCGCACGGAGAAGATAGAAGTGCTTTCTAGCGAGCAGCACCACGCCTGATCTAGACGGATAAAAACAAAACCGCAAATGCCATGGAGACACATCATGCCAAGGGCAATCCCCATTCCCGTCGTCAGCCACGCCGCCACTGTCCTGGCGCAGGGCGCCGCGCACCTTGCCGGCGCTGCGCAAGTCAGCCGCAGGCGTTTCCTAAAGGATTCCGCGGTACTGTCCGGCTTGCTGGCCGCCGGCAGCCCGCTCGCACTGCTCGCGCCGAGCCGCGCGTGGGCGCTCGAACTGACCCACCTCGACACGTCCCAGGCCAACGCGATCATGGCGCTCGCGAAAACCCTCTATCCGCATGCAACATTGCCTGACGCCGTCTATGCACTGGTCGTCAAGGACATCGACGCGAAGATGAGCGACGAGAAGACCGCCGAGCTGGTCAAGGGCGGCGTCGCGAAACTCGACCAGGCTGCCGACGGCAAATGGGCGAGCGCGACCGCCGCACAGCGGACCGCAATCGTCACCGCGCAGCAAGCCGACCCGTTCGTGCAACGGGTGCGCGCGCAGTGCATCACATCGCTGTACAACAACGACATGGCATTCGCTCACTTCGGCTATGAAGGCGAAGCGTTCAGCAAGGGCGGCTACGTGCATCGCGGCTTTAACGACCTGACCTGGCTGCCGAATCCGCCCACCGACGCGAGTCCGCCGGTCGCTTGAACATCGCCGGAGACAACCATGGCAAAGTTCGACACCAACGACGATTCGGTCGTCGTGATCATCGGCTCGGGCGCGAGCGGCGGGACGCTCGCGAACGAGCTGTGTCAGAAAGGTGTGAAGGTGGTCCTGCTGGAAGCGGGCAAGCGCCAGTCTACGGCGACCTTCGTCAATGACGAATGGAAATCGTTCGCGCAGCTCGGGTGGCTCGACAAGCGCACCACGTCAGGCACCTGGCGCGTGGCGAAGGACTTCCCGGAATTGCCCGCGTGGGTCTGCAAAACGGTCGGCGGCACCACCACTCACTGGGCCGGCGCGTCGCTGCGCTTTCACGACTACGAGTTCAAGGCACGCAGCACATACGGCGCGATCGAGGGCGCCAATCTGCTCGACTGGCCGATCTCGCTGTCGGACCTCGCGCCGTACTACGCGCGCGCCGAATACAAGATGGGCGTGACACGCACCAACGGTATTCCGGGGCTGCCCGGCAATAACAATTTCAAGATCATGTACGACGGTGCGCGCAAGGTCGGCTACCAGAGCTGCCACACCGGCCGCATGGCGATCAATAGCCAGCCGCGCGCCGGCCGGGCCAGCTGCATGCAACTCGGTTTCTGCTTCCAGGGCTGCAAGTCCGGCGCGAAATGGTCGACGCTATACACCGAGATCCCCGCCGCCGCAGCGACCGGCAAGCTCGACCTGCGGCCCGAGTCGCACGTGACGCGGATCGACACCAACGCAGCGGGCAAGGCCAGCAGCGTGGTCTACATCGATGCCAACGGCAAAGCGCAGCGGCAGCGCGCACGGGTGGTCTGCGTCGCGGGCAACTCGATCGAGACCGCGCGGTTGTTGCTGCTGTCGGAGTCGGCGGCGTTCCCCCACGGCCTCGCGAACAGTTCGGGTCGGGTCGGCCGCAACTATATGCGTCACACGACCGGATCCGTGTACGGCGTCTTCAAGGAGCCGGTGCATTTCTATCGCGGCACCGTGATGGCCGGCATCGTCACCGACGAAGCCGTGTTCAACCCGAAACGCGGCTTTGCCGGCGGCTACGAGCTCGAGACGATTTCGCTTGGGCTGCCGTTCGCGGCGGCGTTCCTGGCCCCGGGCGCGTGGGGGTCGGAGTTCACCTACTATCTCGACAACTACACGCGCCTGGCCGGCATGTGGATCGTCGGGGAGGACATGCCGCGCGAGACAAACCGGATCACGCTGAACCATGACGTCAAGGATCGCTTCGGGCTGCCGGTCGCGAATGTCCACTACGACGATCATCCGAACGATATTGCGATGCGCAATCACGCGTACGGGCAAGGCGAGGCGATCTACGCGGCGGTCGGCGCGATCAAGACGTTGCGCACGACGCCGTATCCGTCGACGCACAACCTCGGCACCTGCCGGATGAGCGACAAGGCGCGCGACGGCGTGTGCAACAAACACGGGCAGACGCATGACGTGAAGAACCTGTTCATCTCCGACGGCAGCCAGTTCACCACCGGCGGGGCCGAAAATCCGACCTTGACGATCGTATCGCTGGCAATCCGGCAGTCGGATTACATCGCCGCCCAGATGCGCCGCCGGAGCATCTGACGCGTCATCGTCCGCCGCTCCCTTCAGCCACTGCCTTGCGCGAACGACCGGCGCGCGAGGCCGATTTGCGTGACGGCTTCGCGGGCTCGATGTCGCTCGCCGAGTCCGCCGACGGCTCCGCCGCTGCGGAGATCGGTTCGTGCGACGTTTGCACCCCAACCGCGTCAGCTTTGCGCGCGGCGGTTTTGCGTCCGCGGCGGGGCGCCGGCCCCTTCTCCGCCTTCACCTCTATTTCGCGCGGCATGTCGCGCTCGAGCAATCGCTCTTCGACCACCACCGCAGGTTGTTCCACCGCAGGTTGTTCCACCGCGGGTTCTTCCAACGTCGCCCGTTCAGCGACCAGCGGCGCCTGCTGGGGAGCCTGCTTTCGGGCGCCTCGGCCCTTGTGGCGGCCTCTATTGCCGACGGATTCGGCCGCGGGTCCGGTCTCTTTCAGAGCCGCCGGTGATTCGAGTTGCTTGACGGGATCCGGTGTTACAGCCTGACTGGTCCGGTAGACAAACGCGCCGGATTTATCGTCGCGGCCCACTTCCAGCAGACCACGCGATTGCGCTTCGTCGAGCAGGTTGCCAAAGGCGCGAAAACCATAATAAGACTCGCTGAAGTCGGGCTTGCGGCGCTTGATCGCGCTTTTCAACACCGACGCCCAGATTTTGCCGCTTTCGCCGCGCTCGGATGCAAGTGCCTCGAAGGTTTCGACGGCGATCGCAATGGCTTTCGCCTTGCGCGCTTCCAACTCCTGTTTCGGCTGCTTGTCTTCATCGGCCGAACGCTTCGCCGTGACGCTCGCTTCACGCGCCTCGCGTTTCGCGATTGCGCGTTGCTGTTCGCGTACGAGGTCGTCGTAGAAGATAAATTCGTCGCAGTTGGCGACTAGAAGATCGGAGGTCGAATTTTTCACGCCCACCCCGATCACCTTCTTCGCGTTTTCACGCAACTTCGAAACGAGGGGGGAGAAGTCCGAGTCCCCGCTGATGATGACGAAGGTATCGACGTGCGATTTTGTGTAGCAAAGATCCAGCGCGTCCACCACCAGCCGGATATCCGCCGAGTTTTTACCCGACTGGCGCACGTGCGGAATTTCGATCAGCTCGAAACTGGCCTCGTGCATCGCAGCCTTGAACCCTTTGTAACGGTCCCAATCACAATAGGCCTTCTTGACGACAATACTGCCTTTCAGCAGTAACCGTTCAAGAACCGGCTTGATGTCGAATTTCTCGAACTTCGCATCGCGAACGCCGAGCGCGACATTTTCAAAGTCGCAAAACAGCGCCATGCTGACGCTTTCCTGAGGTGAGGCCATAAATTTCTCCAGCCGACGTGGCGCAACAGTGCGGCGGTTTTTCGAAGTGCGCACATGATAGCCGGTTATGAGGGTCGAGTTCGCAGCGCGGCCCGCTCCAGACGCTGGATCACGCGCCACCTCATCGGCAGATTCCAAGGTGCAGCGATTATTCGTCCGTTCGCGTCGGCCGACAGGTCATCGGCCATAACGGTCTAAACGGGCAAACACGAACTCACGCGGTCGTGGCGCAGGCTGCTGCCTGGCTCGCCAAATAGCTGTGAATCTGTGCGACCACCGCCGCACCTTCGCCGACCGCAGCCGCGACACGCTTGGTCGACCCATAGCGCGCGTCGCCGATCGCGAACACGCCGGCCACGCTCGTTTCTAGCGGGTAGCTTGGCGAGACGCCGAAACCGTGCGCGTCCGCACCGGTCGGCACAAAGCCCTTCGGGTCGAGCCGCACGTTGCAGGTGCGCAGCCAGTTCGTGTTGGGGTTTGCGCCGATGAACAGAAACAGATGCCGCACCGCCATTGACCCGTGCTGACTGCCGGTGGTCTCACCAGCATCGCCGCCGTGGCACGTGTATCGCACGCCGGTCAAACCGCGTTCGTCGCCTTCGAGCGTGTCGATCTCGCTGCGAGTATGCAGTTGGACGTTGGGCAGCGCGGCGATCCTGTCAATCAGGTAGCGCGACATGCTCGCTTCAAGTCCCGCGGCCCGTATGAAAAGGTGCACACGCTTCGCATGCGACGCGAGAAAAACGACCGCCTGGCCCGCCGAGTTGCCGCCGCCGACCAGCAGCGCTTCGTCGTTGTGGCACAGCTTAGCTTCGATCGGCGATGCCCAGTAATAAACGCCGCGCCCTTCATAGCGCTCCAAGTGGTCAATGGCCGGACGCCGGTACACCGCGCCGCTCGCGATCACCACCGTGCGAGTCGTAATCCTGCGGCCATCGGCCAGTTCGACTTGTATCGGGTTTGCGCCGCAATGCAGTGCTTTCACTTCAGTCGGAATGGCAAGGTGCGCGCCGAACTTCTGTGCCTGCACGAACGCGCGGCCGGCGAGCGCCTGCCCCGAAATGCCGGTCGGGAAACCCAGATAGTTTTCTATCCGCGCGCTCGCGCCCGCTTGGCCGCCCGGCGCGCGGCAGTCGAACACGGCGACCGACAGACCCTCCGATGCCGCGTACACGGCGGTCGCGAGGCCTGCCGGACCGGCGCCGACCACGGTCACATCATAGACGTGCGCCGGATCGAACTCCGGCAGCAGGCCAAGACAAGACGCCAGTTGCCCCTCGTCAGGCGCCCGCAGCACGGTGCCGTCCGGACATAGCACCAGCGGGAAATCGCCCTCCTTCGCGGACACGCGTTCGAGCAGCGCGACGGCCTCGGCATCGCTGCGCGCGTCGATTACCGTGTGCGGATGTCCGTTGCGCCGCAAGAAGCTCTGCAGTGACCGCAGTCGCGGCTCGCTGCCGCAGCCCACCAGCACCGGTCCGCTGCCGCGCTCGATCAGTCGCACGCGCCGCAAAATCAGCGCGCGCATGATGCGCTCGCCCAGTTCCGCCTCCGCGATGATCAGCGCGCGCAGCCGCTCGGGTGGAATTAGCAGCGCGTCGACCTCCTCCAGCGCGCGGCCGTCAACCAGCGCCGGTTTGCCGGACAATTGCCCAACCTCGGCCATGAAGTGGCCTGCGCCCTGCTCGATGATGACGTCCGTGTGGCCGAGACCATCTCGCATCAGGATCGCGACGCGCCCGCGCAGAATCACGAACATGCCGGGACCAGGCTGCCCGCTCTCAAACAGCAACTCGCCCGCGTTCCACCGCTGCACGGTGCCGAAATGCCGCATCCGTTCGATCTCCGGCGCCGAAAGGTGCGGATACAGCTGGTGGTATCGCGTTTCGAACGTCGAAAATGGCGCGTCCGCTCCGGCGGCTGGCCCAATGACGTTGTTGCCGGCCAGCGCGTCCGGCTCCGCACTGTTCACCGAACCGAGCGCGACGGCGCCTGGGTCAGCGGTCGAGGCTGCGGTCGGATCAGCATTCAGGCCAGCGGTCGGGGCTGCGGTCGGGGCTGCGGTCGGGGCTGCGGTCGAGTCGGTCTTCATTCGGTGCACTCCATAGACGGGCACGCGCAAATAAGTACGTCGGACCGCGGTCGGGTCACTTACCATTATGAACGCGATCCGTGACCTGGCAAGCGGCGCCCAGCGGCGTGACATGGACGGGATGGGGGTGACCCGGCACCATTAAGCGGCGACATACTGATCGGCGCACTCAACGCACGAGTGTCAACATGAGTGACGAACCTTCGCCGCCAGCGGCGACCCTGCATGCCGGACGGGTCGTCGGCGTGCAGCCGTTCCCGTGCGACGACGGCGTGATCAGCGCCCAACCGCGCACCGTCGACATCGCCTGCACGCGCAAGCCCGCCGCGCTGGCCGCAACCATCGTCGGGTCCAGCATGGCGTTCATCGATGGCTCGGTCGTCAATGTCGCGCTGCCGGCTATCCAGGCCGAACTGGCGGTCAGTGTCAGTGCGCTGCAATGGATCGTGAACGCCTACATGCTGACACTCGGCGCGCTGGTGCTGGTCGGCGGCTCGCTCGGCGACCAGTTGGGCCGCCGCACTATATTCATCGCCGGCGCCGCGCTGTTCACTGCCGCCTCGGCGGTTTGCGCACTGACGCCGAATGCCGCTGCGTTAATCGCGGCGCGCGCGGCGCAAGGCGTCGGCGCCGCGCTGCTGGTGCCAAGCAGCCTGGCGATCATCGGCGCGGTATTTCGCGACGCCGAGCGCGGCAGGGCAATCGGCACCTGGGCGGGCGTCGGCGCGATCATGGCGGCAATCGGGCCGGTGGTCGGCGGTTGGCTGGTCGATGTTTGGTCGTGGCGCGCGATCTTCTTCCTGAATGTGCCGCTGGCGGCAGTCACCATTACGCTGGCGCTGTACGCCGTTCCGAACAGCCACAAGGTCGACGCGCCGCGCCAGCTCGATTGGCCGGGCGCGCTGCTCGCGGTACTCGGTTTGGGCGCACTCGCGTACGGGCTGACCACGGCGTCCGAGCGCGGCGCGGCCGGGCTCGCAGTGCTTGCGTGGGCCGGCGGCGGGGTGTTGATGCTGGCTGCGTTCGTCGCAATCGAAATGCGCAGCCGCAATCCCATGATGCCGCTCGACGTATTCCGCTCGCGCGACTTCGTGGGCGCCAATCTGGTGACATTTCTGCTCTATTTCGCGCTCGGTGGTGTGTTTTTCTTTTTGCCGTTCACCTTGATTCGGGCATACGGCTACACGGCTACGCAGGCCGGAGCGGCCCTGCTGCCCTTGCCGGTGGTCATGGGTAGCCTGTCGCGCTTCGCCGGCGGGCTGACCGATCGTTTCGGCGCGCGCGCACTGCTGACGACCGGACCGCTGGTCGCCGGCATCGGGTTGGCGCTGCTCGCGCTGCCTGACGTACGGACCCGCTACGGGGTGGGCTTTTTCCCGGCGCTCAGTGTGCTGGGCTTCGGAATGACGGTAACGGTCGCGCCGCTGACCACTACCGTGATGGCTGCGGTATCGGAGCAGCGCTCCGGCATCGCATCCGGAATCAACAACGCGGTTGCGCGGATCGCGGGTCTGCTGGCGGTGGCCGTGCTGGGCATCGTGTTCCTGTTTTCCTATCAGGCGGCACTCACGGCGCGGTTCGAGCGTCTGCAGGTGCCGCCCCAACAACGCCGCGCCTTGCTGATGTTGCAGCCGCTGGCGTCCTCGCAAAATAAGCCGGGCGACAAGGACGAACACGCGTTGGCCGCTACGGGCGTCAAGCCGCCGCCCGGCGTGCGCGACGCCGGTGCGCTCGCCGCCGAGGCCATCAGCGCAGCGTTCGGTGCGGTTGCGTTGGTGGGCGCCGCATGTGCCTTCGGCGCGGCAGCGCTGGCGGCGGTAACGATCCGCGGCAAGGGGGCGTCACGCCCAACCCGTTGATCGACGCCACCAAGAACATACCGTCCACTGAGGCATTCCACGCTTCCGGGACACTCAAAACTTGTGACGCATGCCGAGGCCGATGAGTTCTTGTGTGCTGGTGCCCGGATAGCCGTATGAGCCTATTGAAGCCTGCGCGCTCACTACGCCAGTGCCTTGCGCGTTAAGCGTTTCGCCGCCGGCGTGTTGCCATGCGCCGACCAGGTACAGTTCGGTGCGTTTCGACAGCGAGTATTCCGCACCCAGCGAGACCTGGTTATACGTCGCCCCGGTGTCTCCGCTCGACTTCGTGTAGCTATAGCCCGCACCCAATAATATCGTAGGCGTTGCCTGATAGTTCAGGAAGGCTTGTCCGGTGTTGAACGTTTCCGTCGAAGCAAACGCCGATTGCGCATC
>Ga0310811_10010728_pt1 | contig 11850 bp, 11 predicted proteins | sample YCmetagenome_FD_207642 | JGI IMG/M metagenome (GOLD analysis project Ga0310811, IMG submission 207642) | Soil microbial communities from experimental microcosm in Duke University, North Carolina, United States - YC | ecosystem: Engineered > Artificial ecosystem > Soil microcosm > Unclassified ...
AAGAAACGAACCACGAAGACCGATCCCTGTCCGTCGCAGGTACACTCGGAATTGCCGATGGCTTCCGCAACCCGCTCCAGCCATCATAGCGACGATATGCGTGCATGCGACGGGAACCTGATCATAGTCAGGCCTGCCGTGCTGGCGACGGCGAAGCGCGGTTTCCCAACCACTTCACCAGACTCGCGTGGTCCACGGGCTTGACGAGATGGCCGTCGAAGCCGGCCTCGTGGGACTTTCGGTAATCTTGTTGCTGTCCCCAACCGCTCAGGGCGAGAACCACAACGCTCCCGCCCCATTGAGTCTCGCGGATGCGGCGGCATACTTCGTAGCCGTCCATTTCGGGTAGCCCGATGTCGAGGATGATTACCTCCGGGCAAAACGCTGTCGCCTTTTCGATAGCCTCGGGGCCATCGCGAGCTATCACCGCTTCTACTCCATCCAACTGCAATAACGCGCCGAGGGTGTCGGCAGCGTCTCGGTTGTCATCAACAATGAGGATTCGCCGTGGCCTCACGAGAGTTGTGTCGTTCTCCCCCGACGTTCGCTGGGATTCAGGCCGACTCGCCGTTGCGACGAGTATCGGCAGACGGACTAAGAACTCACTGCCGCGACCTCGTCCCTCGCTGTGCACACTCACCGTCCCCCCGTGCAACTCGACGAACGCTTTAGCGAGCGCCAGCCCGATCCCCAGTCCGTCACGCGTTGCCATCGAGGACGACTCCGCTTGAGAGAACATCTGGAAAAGGCGGGGCAAGACGTCCTCTGCGATGCCCGTACCATTGTCCTTTACGCAGACCGTAATCTCGTCGGGCATCTCATCGCGCATCTGAGCAGTGAGCCGGATCTCGCCTCCATTGGGCGTGTACTTGGCCGCATTGTTGAGCAGGTTGGAAAAAACCTGTGCGAGGCGCACCAAATCAGCGTCCAGGTAGACAGGATCCCTAGGCAGAGTAACAATCAGCGCGTGGCGGGCCGCATCGATGACCGGACGACTGGTCTCGATGGCACTCTCGATGACCGAGTCAAGGGTGACTCGAGCCTTGGCGAGCGCCAAGCGGTTGCGGGAGATGCGACTCACATCGAGCAAATCATCGAGCAATCGCGCCATGTGCGCGACCTGACGCTCGATTACGACTTGGCACCAGGATATGGTCTGATCCGGAATTCCCGGCTTCGCCAGGACTTGCGCGGCGTTACGGATCGGTGCAAGCGGATTGCGCAGCTCGTGAGCGAGAGTCGCAAGGAACTCATCCTTGCGCTGAGCTTCCACGCAAAGTCGGTCCTCAAACTGCTTCCGCTCGATCAGGTCAGCGACCTGCCTCGCCAAAATATCGAATGTGCGTAGCTCGCTCTCGGAAGGCAGGTAAGGCTGCCTCCAGTGGGTCGAGATCATGCCCAGCCATCCGCGCGAGCGGGAAATCAGAGGTGTCGATTGCACAGCTCGAATTCCCGAGCGGCGATAGGCGACAAGGTCTGCAGTACCGCTGAGGGCCTCCCACGCCTCTGTATCGCGGATACACACGCGCTCGCCGTTGCGCAACGCCGCTCCACAGGACGCTTGTTCATCCATACCAACGATCTGCCAGTGGCGGGCAGACTCCGGGTGAAAACCCCGAGAGGCCAGCAGCCTCAATACAAGGACGTTCTCACGGTTCAGCTCTGCCACCTGCATGCTCGCAAAATCCGAATGCATGAGAGCGACCGCAGCATCGAGCACATGATCGAAGAGCGCTTCTATTCCTTGCCCATTGATAAAATGCGTACTCAGCTCGTGCAGGCGAAGGACCGCGTTCAGCTCTATCGCCAGCTGTTCTTCTCGTGCGCTCAAATATCCCCCGCGCGAGCGAACAAAGATAGTGTTTCGGCCGTTTCTCGATGATTTCTGGCTAGTGTGAGCACGGCCGGGACTTTGGCTTTCATCGCCGTTCACTGACGGCCACAAACAAAAGGCATTCTATTGACGTGGGAGTTGAAACCTGCCAGAAGTTACGATTTGCACCTGTCAGAAAGAGACTACGTATTACTGCTATCCCAGTGTTCATGCCGCAGAGCCCCTCCCTACGCGTGTTGCTCATCGAGGATTCCGCGTTGCTCGCCGCCCGCCTCATCGAGCTCGTGAATGGGTTGCCCGACGTGGAGTTGAGCGACACCGTCGACACCGAAGCTGATGCCATCGATCGGATCTCGGAAGTGAGCCCAGACGTGCTCATTCTCGACTTGCACCTGCGCGATGGCTCCGGTTTCGGTGTCCTGCGTTCTCTCGCCCTCAGCACCCGGCCGCGTCCGAAAATCATCGTCCTGACTAACTTCGGCTTGTCGGAATATCGTCGCGAAGCCGAGTCATTCGGTGTCGAGGCATTTCTCGACAAGGCCCGCACGCACTTCCGGCTGCCGTCGCTGTTGACCGACGTTGCCAAACAGCACGCCGTGCAGGACCCTCATTGACTGAGCCCCTTCGGTACCGCTCCAGTCTTACGTAAGTCGTGGCACACGCTCCTGCAGCGCGACGCGAGTTGGGTTACGCAGAAGTGCTATCCCTCGTGCGGATTGCTCACCACGAATGGGTTGTCTAGCTATCAGGGCTGATTTGGCCCATCATCAAAATAGTGCGCCTCTCCAAGTTCATTCAGGACCATATTGAAGAAATCCTAAGTGACTGGGAGTCCTTCGCTCAAACGCTTCTACCGGCCGGCAAGACGCTGAACAAAGCCGCGCTGCGCGACGATGCCGAGAACCTTCTCAGAGCCATTGCGCTGGATATGGAGACCGCGCAGAGCCCCGCTCAGCAGGCGCTCAAATCCAAGGGTGGGCGTCGCTCCTTGGAGGCGCAGACCTCACACAGGCATGCCCATGACCGATACGCCGTAGGGTTCGATCTCGATCAGCTCCTCGCCGAGTACCGCGCTGTGCGGGCTAGTGTCATCCGGCTATGGACTCAGAAGATAGGTCAGGCCGATTACTCAGCTCTGGAAGAAATCACTCGATTCAATGAAGCGATTGATGAGGCAATGACCGATTCGGTGACCCGTTACAGCGCTATCGTGGAGCGTGCGAAAGCTCTGTTTCTGGCGGTGCTGGGACACGACTTGCGCACCCCATTGAGCGCGGTATTGTCCGCTGCCAACACCCTGCTCCAGGCTGAAGGCGAGGACAATCGAACGGTGAAGACCGCCGCGCTTATCCTGCGCAGCAGTGCGCGCATGAGCCAGATGGTCTCAGATTTGATTGATTTCACCCGTACCCGGCTGGGCGATGGCCTACCGCTAGATCGCCACCGCCAAGCGGCTCGAACTTCTTTCTCCCCCTGAAAATGAACGTAGGGGGCCACTCGGGGGGCCATCAGCGTGCGTGAGACGCTATCTGCGACCGTCGCGCTGTAAGCTGCTCGGCCGATGACGTAACGTAGGTGCGCTGAATGGGCGTTGCTCGCTGGCAGGCCTACAAGTGGGTCCAGATTGGTGCACACAATCCGGACCCGCCTGAGTGACTCCTGGCACGTTACCAGCGTCAGTCTCTAGCGACTCTGTGACACGAGAGTACTCGGCGCCGATATCTTGTACTTCGCGTTGTATACGGCGGTCAGCGCGGGCTGCTCGACCTCGGTCACCGCTTTTGCGATGGTATTCTGCATGCAACGAGCTTCATCCGCGTCCGTTTTGAACCAGAAGTACGAGCATGCGCTTTGGGCCGCCGCTCGGATGCGCTCGTAAAGCACACGCGCCCCGGATGGACTCGCTACGTTGAGATCCGCGAATTTGACGGTAAAGCTGGCGGAGCTCGGGGGATCGGCGATCGACACGGCGCTGAAGCTCAAGGCAATCGTGCCGAAGATCGCGGTCGCGATAAAGCCACGAAGGCCGGGGGAAGGGGTTGAAGTGTTCATCGTCATCTCCTGGATGGTCGATAAAGGGCGATTGGATCCGTGGTCGTTGGGGGGGTGTCTATGTCGGCCCCCTGCAGTTCTCTCAATACGTTTACAGGCACGGCAGAAACGCTATGCGCCCCAACGCGGCGGCGCTCCGTTTCCTGCTTACCGATTTGCGCTAAGGGGTTGCGTGAAACCGCCGGTCTTGACCTGGTAGTACGTGGTCAGCGTCGGCAGGTTCAGTGTCTCGACAGCGTGGGCTTCGGTCTTCTTGGCGCAAGCCGATGCACGGGCCTGCTCGATTCGGCCGGCCTCGGAACAGACGCGCCTGGCAGCCGAGTGAATGCGATCATAGAGCGCCTCAACGCCAGCAGGGCTGTTCACATTCAGATCCTGAAACTTCACAGTCTCGGTTCGTAGCTGCTCGTCCGCAAACGCATACGAAGCGACCAACCCAAACGCCACTAGCGTTGCGGTCCGTAGAACAAGCCGAGACCTGCGATAGGTTTGGACGTTCGATTTCATAAGTAGCCTCCTCGGGTAGAATTTTGGAAATTTGCCGATTCAAATGACAACGAGTCCCCGAATCCCGAATTGGACACCCTGAGATTCGCTGGCCAAGCTGGGCATCGACCACATAGCTGGTGCGCGCAAAATTTTGGTTGTCTTTTTGGAGGTGCGGCACTCATATACATGCATGGGAGAGCATCATTGTGGCCGTGGCTGACCCGAAACCCTCCCTAGTCGAACGGCTATTTGCCGAGCACCGCGGCGCGCTGCAGACGTTCTTCTGGCGGCGCATCCGCAGCAAGGCTGATGCAGCGGACATGGCACAGGAGGTGTACCTGCGAATGCTGCGGATCAGCGACCAAGCCGCGATCCGTAACCCTGTGCTCTACCTCTACACGGTCGCCAATAACCTCGTGAAGGAACACGCCGTGCTCGACCGGCGGCAGGCAAGCGGGATCGACATCGAGGAGGTTGCAACGCACGAGCAACTCGAGACACTGCCCGCGTTCGATCGGGAGCTGGATACAGCGCAGCGGGTCGAGCGGCTCCGCGTCGTGTTGAAGCAGCTACGGCCCAAGTGCCAGGCCGCGGTAGAGCTGCGCTTCACGCATGGGCTTTCCTACCGCGAGGTCGCGCTGCGCCTGGGGGTGTCCCCGCAGATGGCGAAGAAGTACGTAGAGCAGGCGCTGGTCCATTGCCGACGCCGCATGGCGCGGCTGGGTTGAGTCCCATGACTTCCAAAGACGAGCAAGTCCAAGCCACGATCGCTGAACAGGCGACCGAGTGGTTCATTGCGAACGACGAGGGACCGTTGGATGCCGAGGATTCCGCCGCTCTCGTGGCGTGGCTCAAGGCATCGCCGCGTCACGTCGAGGAATTTCTAGGAGTGGCAGTGATTGCGCGCGATCTGAGCGCGGCGAGCGCCGATCCAGAGCACTCCGTGGAGAGTCTCGTCGCACGCGCGCGCGCCGACGACGACGGTCGAGTCCAGCCTTTCTGGCCGCGCGTGTTCGCGGCCGTCAGTGATGTTCCGGTTCGCCGCTGGCAAACCGCAGCAGCCACCGTCGCTGCGTTGGGTCTGGCGACTCTTGGCCTGCTGCTGTTGTGGCATCTGAGACCTATTCCAGGACAGGTGAGTCAAGCAGACGTCACGGCGCTGCACTTTGAGACACGCCATGGCGAACAGCAGACCCATCGGCTCGCTGATAATTCGGTACTGCACCTGAATACGGACACGGCGGTAACGATCCGATACAGCAAGACGGAGCGGCGGGTCTTGGTCGCATCCGGTCAGGCGGGCTTCGAGATTGCGCACGATGCTGGGCGCCCATTCCGCGTAATCGCTGGACCGGCGGAGGCCATAGACCTCGGAACGAAGTTCGATGTGCGCTTATCAAACAATTCGACCGTGGTAACCGTGGTCGAGGGTCGGGTCGCGGTCGGACCCGCCGAGATCATGGAAAGCGGCCGCATGAGCTCGAACCAACTCCCGCCAGTGAAATTAGTTGAACTCGGCCCCGACCAGCAGATCACTGTCTCCAAGGGCGAATGGCCGGCGACTGCCACAACCGTCGACGCCAAGCGCACCACCGCCTGGCTGCACCGGCAAATTGCCTTCGAACATGAGCCGCTGGAGCGCGTTGCGGCTGAATTCAATCGATACGCCGCTAAACCGGTCGAGATTACGACGCCCGAGCTGAAGAAGCTGGAAATCACCGGGACCTTTTCCATCGACGATAGCGAAGAGTTCGTTGCCTTCCTGCGCAGCCTCGATGGCGTGCAGGTCGATGTGACTGCGACGCAGATTCGCGTGTCGAAGAAATAGCATTGCTGCAATGGACGCGTGCCGATAGACTCTGGGCTGAAGCGAGCAAGGCCAATAAGACCGAGATGGGGGGGTCGCCTGCATCGCTCATCGACAAAGATCGTGACCCTGGGGTCGGGGTTGCTGCGTGCGCTCTTCGTCTGCGTGGCGCTTGCGCTCGGAGATGTTCGCGCCGCGCGTGCGGAGTCCGATGCAACCGCGGCCATCACCGCCCCGATAGCTGCGCACCCCCTTGCGCAAGCGCTAGAAGCGTTTGCCCAGCAAACCGGCCTGCATGTCGTGTACGTCTTCGAAGTTGTGCGCAACCAGACATCCCAAGCGGTTCTTGCGGGGTTAAGTGCGAACGAAGGCCCTCGCCCGCTTGTCGGAAGGCACGGGGCTCAAGTTCGAGTTCCTCACCGCCAGCAGCGTGCGGATTCTCGTTGACGAACGACCGACCGGGCCGCCGCTGTCAGGACCGGCCGACTCCCCACCCTTGCCGTCGGTGATCGTGACGGGGTCCCGAATTCCCGTGCCGGCGAACATCGCGGCCACCAGCCCGCTCGTGGTCGTGACGGCGCAGGACCTACTTCTGACGGGCTACACAGATAGTGGTGATGTCATCAGAGCCTTGCCCCAAATGATCACCACTAATCTCGACAGCGGCAACTACGGCGTGTCCGGTTGGGGCATCGAAACGGCCGATCTGCGTGGCTGGGGGCCGCACCGTGGAGATCACTGGTGCCTTCACCCCTGACGACAGCGAAGAGTTCCTGGTCTTCCTGCGCAGTCTCAAGGGCGTACGGGTCGACGTGACCGCAACACGGGGTTACCGTGTCGCAGAAATAGGCCTGGCAGTGACCACGAAGATCGCGACGATGGTGTCCGAAGTGCTGGGGGCCATCTGCGTGCCCCTTGCGCTCACGGGCGTCCCGGCCGCGCTGGCCCAGGCTGTCGAATCCGCAACGTTGACTACTGACATTCCAGCGCAGCCCCTTGAGCAGGCGCTTGAGGAGTTTTCCCGCCAGACCGGCTTAAACTTTGTTTATGTATCTGAGGTTGGACGGGAGAAAAAGTCCCATGCGGTTTCTGCAGGACTGCGCGCCGACGCGGCGCTCGCTCACTTGCTCCAGGGCACGGGACTCAAGTTCGAATACCTGACGGCAAAAAGCATTCGGATTCTCGCGCCGGGGCTGGCGCAGACGGCTCCCGCCGAACAGGGCGGAGGCGCTGCCACGGACATTCAAATTTTCGTTACCGGTTCCCGCCTCCCGCAGCCGCCGGATGACATTTCCATCAGCCCTATCACTAGCGTGACCGCGGATGACATCCAGAAGACGGGCTGGGTGCGCGTCGACGACATCCTCGACAACCTGCCGTTGATCACCGCCGAAGCCCCGTCGAGCCTCTCGATCAGCTCCCCCGGCATCATTACGGTGAGTCTCCGCGACCTCGGGTCGCAGCGCAACCTGATGCTCGTCAACGGCCGCCGCATGAACCCGGGCGGCGCGGGTGGCGTCGTCGGGCCTGGCGGCAACCCCAAAGCGGTGGACCTCAACCAGATTCCGGCGGAGCTCATCGAGCGGATCGACGTCTTGACGGGCGGCGCCTCGGCGATCTACGGCGCGGATGCGGTCGCGGGCGTCATCAACTTCGTCCTCACCACCCACTACCAGGGCGTCAAGATCGATGTTGGATACGGTTTCAACAATCATCAGAACAACAACTCGACCTACCTCAATTACATACAGACCTCGCCATATCCGGTTCCGACTCCGCCCAGCACGGTGAACACGGGGCAGAACCGCACCGCCTCGATCCTGGTGGGCGCGAACTTCGCGGACGACCGCGGCAACGCCACGGCCTATGCCTCGTTCCTCAATAGCTCACCGGCGGTCGGCTACCAGTTCGACCATGCCGCCTGCACGTTGATCGGCGGCCCACACCCGAACGACCCCATCACCTGCGGCGGCTCGGGAACGAGCGCCCATGGTGAGTTCCTCATGTTCGGGCAAGTGGGCGGTGGTACAACCACCATCCTCGACAACACCGTCGATCCGAAGACCGGCGCGTTCCGGCCCTTCAACGGCAGCGACCTCTACAATTACGGTGCGCTCACCTACTTCCAGCGGCAGTTCGAGCGCTGGACGGCCGGGGGATTCCTTACCTACCATGTCAACAAGCATGCGAGCGTCTATACGGAGACCATGTTCGCGCGCAACACCTCCCAGGCACAGTACGCAGAGAGCGGGAGCTTCGGCTTCACTGCGAAGACCAACTGCGCCAACCCGCTGCTGACGGCGCAGGAGCTACAGGTTCTGTGCAATCCGACCACTCTCGCCCAGAATCAGGCCGCCTACGGGCTGACGGGCAACAACTTCGACATCGAAGTCTTTCGTCGCAGTGTGGAGAGCGGTGCCCGCCAGGACAATTACCAGTCGCAATCGATTCGTCAGGTGCTCGGCCTCAAGGGCGAAATCAACGACGTCTGGACGTATGACACGTACGCGCAGCTGGGTATCAGCAGCCTGGCGGATTTCGAGGGCAACTTCCTCGGCATTCCGCAGATCGATAATGCCCTCCAGGCGGTCGCTAGCACCAGTGGCCCGGCGTGCGCTGCCGGCCCGCCGTGCGTACCGTGGAACGTCTGGGTACCCGGCGGTGTAACCCAGGCTCAGCTGAATTACCTGTTAACTCCAGCGAGCTACTCGGGCACTTCCACGGAATACCTCGTCGACGGTGCCGTCACGGGTGACCTCGGCAAGTACGGGATCAAGCTGCCGACCGCGAACAGCGGAATCAAGGTCGCCATCGGCACCGAGTACCGGCAGGAGAAGTTCGTCTACAGTCCTGACTACGTGTTTCTCAATGGCTTCCAGGCCGGCGGCGCCCCCTCCAAGGCGATCAACGGCCAATTCCACGTGTGGGAGGGATTCACCGAGCTGCGTCTGCCGCTCATCGATGAGAAGCCGGGTGCTTACCTCTTGTCCATGGATGCAGGTTACCGGTACTCGAGCTACACGGAGGGGTTCAATACCAACACCTACAAGATCGGTCTTGAATGGGCGCCGATCCAGGACGTGCGTCTGCGCGGCGGCTACAACCGCGCGGTGCGCACGCCTAACATCGACGAGCTCTACGCTCCCGCAGTGATAGGTGATAGTAATCTCGCAGACCCGTGCTGGGGACCGGCGCCTATACTGCCGCTCGCCGAATGCGAGCGGACGGGCGTGACGGCTAGGCAGTATGGTCACATCGCCCCCAACAACTTCGGGGGGTACAACCAGCAGGTCGGAGGCAACATAGCGCTGACGCCCGAGATCGCTGACACCTATACCTACGGCGTCGTCTTCCAGCCGCAGGCACTGCCGGGGTTCACCGCCACGGTCGACGCGTTCAGCATCAAGATCAGGAACACGATCACTTCGCTGTCTTCGGACACCATCATCAACACCTGTGCTACGACGGGTGATCCGTCGTTGTGCGGCCTGATTCATCGCGGACCGAGCGGCTCACTGTGGCTGACCACCGCGAACTTCGTGCAGGCGACCCACCTGAACATCGGCACCGTGTCCACCAAGGGCCTCGACGTCGCGGGCCATTACCGCCTCAACATGGCCGGGATGGGCACGCTCAACTTCGGCCTGGTCGGGACCTATGTGCGGGACTTCCTGTCGACAGCGCTCGTGGGCGCACCCGGTACCGCAGCGTTCGACTGCGCCGGGTACTGGGGATCGACCTGCGGTGTACCTCTGCCGAAGTGGCGCCACGTGCTCAGCACGACCTGGGCGACTCCCTGGGCCGGGTTCGACGCGACCATCCGCTGGCGCTACCTCGGTTCCTCGGCTGTGGACCGCTCGAGCTCGGATCCGCAGCTGGCCGCGCCGTTCTACCCGCAGACAGCGCACATTCCGGCGTACAACTACATCGATCTCGCGTTCGCGATTCCGATCGGACGCATGGTCGACTTCCGGCTGGGTGTCAACAACATCGCCGACAAAGATCCGCCGCTCATCTTGAGCGGCAGCCTCTCGGACTGCCCGAACCCCACCACCTGCAACAACAACACCTGGGCCGGTACGTACGACGGGCTGGGGCGCTACATCTATATGCACCTGTCGGCGGAGTTCTAAGGACAGCCTCCCTCGTGCTACATAGCGGCGGGTTCCGACGCGCCGTTGAGTCCACAGTGCCTCGCGGTGATCTATTACAAGCTCGGCCGGCACGCCGATGCAGAAGCGGAGCCTGCGAAAATTGAGGCAGCACAGGGCGATGCCATGTGGCCTGCCTGTACGGGAGTCGACGTTTCCGCAGTGAGACGACCCCTCGCCAGTGTCCACTTTGCGGAAATCCGAGCGGTAGGAGTGGACGACCGCTTCTGGGCCGGTTCTGGCCGCTGAAATCAGGAACGCACCAAGGGGATCGCTTCGCCGCTGATGGCGCGAGAAACCTCGGTCCCATCGGCATTCACGAACATCACACGGTGGACTTGCACCTCGGTGTTGACCACCTCACCGGAGAGCTCCGTCCGGGAAATCTTGGGAATGTGGTACTCGAGTGCGCGCAGGAAAAGCTCGGCGGCCTTGTCGGGATGCTTCTCGGCGGTCTTGTCGAGCCACGCCTGCAACTTCTCGACGTTCGCCGCTGCGAAGTCGGCGATCGCCTCACGGACCGCCGCGGTAGCTTTATTGGGAACCCCCTTTGGGCGCCCCTTGCCTGCGTTCGGCGGCTTTACTCCGAGGTTGGGCACCCAGTACTCCTCAGTAGTCTACTGTTTGCCATGCTGTATGAGGTTTCGACGCTGGAGGAATGTTCATGCTCGATATGTCCTCGTTCCAGGCTGCCGCCACGAGCCTTCAAACTGCGGGCAGCATCGTTAAGGCCAATTCTTGATCTCCGTGACGCGGCGGCGGTTCACGCCAAAGTCATGGAGCTGAACAGCGTGATCATCGAGGCTCAGAGCCACACATTGCATGCGCAAGCGGACAGCTTTGCGCAAGTTAGCCGCATACGCGAACTCGAAGACCGCATTGTGCAAATGGAAGATTGGGAGCGCGAGAAGCAGCGCTATCAACTGCACGAGGTCAAGCCGGGAGTCCTCGCTTACATTCTGAAGGAAGGCATGGCCGAGGGAGAGCCAGCGCATCAGCTTTGCGCAAACTGCTACCAGCATCGAATCAAATCGATCCTTCAGGAAGAGCACCTTGCGGTTGGCCGAGTCCATTTGCTTGTTTGTAACCGTTGCGGTTCTGAGCTCATCATCCAAGGCTTACGTCAGGAGGCACAACCACGCCGCAAGCCTCGACGATGACGCACCCGACACATGATTGCTCGAAGAAGTCGCGCACCTGCTGGGTTGTCAGCGGCGACGCGCCGAAAGCCAGACCCCCTCCTGTTCATCAGTCAGTTCCATCCGGAGCGGCCTTGGCGGCACGTCACGCGCTTGGCTCACTCGGGCTGCACAACCGCTCGAGCTCTCCATGTGGAACGATTCGGCGGCGCCCGTGCTGGACGGTCTTGAGCTTGCCCGCGGCGATCAGACGATAGAGGGAACTGCGGGACAGACCGCTGAGCGCCTCGCTCTCTGCGATGGAATAGGCGAGGCGCGGAAAGGACGCGACGGAATGAGCTTCCACGCATCTCAGTTTGTGCCAGCAATCAGCGCGAA
>Ga0310811_10010729_pt1 | contig 11849 bp, 2 predicted proteins | sample YCmetagenome_FD_207642 | JGI IMG/M metagenome (GOLD analysis project Ga0310811, IMG submission 207642) | Soil microbial communities from experimental microcosm in Duke University, North Carolina, United States - YC | ecosystem: Engineered > Artificial ecosystem > Soil microcosm > Unclassified ...
TCTTGGGCGTGGCGGCCGCGAAGTCCGGCGGAGCGGTGGCGGAGTCGAGGGTCAGGCCCGTGCGGGTCTGGAACGCGATCGCCGCGGCCTGGAGGTCTTCCTGGGCCTGGGCCAGGCGGGCGCGGGCTGCCTCGAGGCGTTCCTGGGCCTGCTGCTGGTCGGCGACGCTGGTGGCGCCCTTGCTCACGCCGCTACCCAGGTCGTCGGTCAGCTTCTGATGGTAGGCGATGTTGGCCTGGGCCTGGGCGACGATGCGCTGCTGCAACAGGTAGTTGATGTACTCACGCGCGGTTTCCAGGGCGATGAACTCGCTCCGCTCCAGCACGCGCTTGGCGGCGCCGTCGGTGCGGGCGGCCTGACGCTCGAGTTCGGCGCGGCGGGTGCCGAAGTCGTAGACGCTCTGCTGGATCGTCAGGTCGACCTCGGCCGGGTACAGGGTGTGCTTGTCCAGGCCCAGGGCCTGGCGGCTGGGGTTCTCCAGCCGCCGGGCGCCGGCGGACGCTTCCATGTTCACGCGAGGCAGGTACTGGCCCTGAGCCTGCTTGCGCTCGAACTCGATCGCCTGCTGGTCCTGGGTGGCCTCGCTGATCTGCGGGTTGGTCTGGACGGCGACCGCGATGGCTTCCTTCAGGTCGAGCGCGTGCGCGACGCCGAAGGACGCGGTGGACATGAGCAGGGCGCCCGGAAGCGCCGCAGCCCAGAGGAAAGACGATTTCTTGGTCATGACTGCTTCTCGACGATCTTATTGAGCCGGAGACGGCATGATTTCGACGCGACGGTTCAGGGGTTCCTTGACCCCGTCGTCCGTCTGCACCGCGGGCTGCTTCTCGCCCTTGCCCGACACCGTCAGGGCGCCGGTGGAGACGCCGTCGGTGGCCAACTGGGCCGCCACGTTCTTGGCGCGCCGATCAGACAGCTTCTGGTTGTAGCTGTCCGAACCCGCCCGGTCGGTGTGGCCGGTGACCGTCAGGCCGGTCCAGCCGCACGGGCCCATGCCCTGGGCGATCTGGGTGATGATCGTCTCGGCGTCGGACGGGGGCTTGTCCACGTCGAAGGCGAAGTAGACGAGGAACGGCCGGTTGGCGCTGCAGATGGCCGGCTTTTCGGCCACCGGCGGAGGCGGAGGCGGCGGCGGCGGGGGCGCGGGCGGCGGCGGCGGCGGGGCGTTCATCAGCCGGTAGGCGAGATCGCACTTGTTCACGCTGTCCGTATCGACCTGATGGCTTTTCAGGAAGCCGATGGCGATGCCGCAGGCCACTTTGGCTTCGGAAGCCCATGTAAAAGCGTTGTTGTCGGCCTTCACGACTTCAGGCGCCAGCGTTTTCGCCAGCGCCTCGTTGTATCGCTTGTCGATTTCCTTGCGCATGTCATCCTGGGACAACTTGAGCAAGGGCGAGTCAGACACTCCCTGCGCGGCCGCATGCGTTGCACCGCAAGCCAGAACTGACGCCGCAAGAATTACTGCGCACCGCGCCTTCATCTACGTCTCCTATTTCTGGAGCGCTGATGCGCCCCCCCCGTCAACTCACCGGTGAATACACGGCCGGACGACCGGTCCGTCCAGCAAAAACTAAGTCCCGGAGCGCCGAAGACGCTCCGGGGTGTCCTAGAAGCCTCAGGCGTGGTGAGCGCCGGAGACCATATCGTGGGCCACCATCGGATGATGGTGCTGCTGGAGCGCCGCATTGACGGACTCCGAAGCGCCCGTGTGCAGGTCCAGGTAGGCCAGGCCGGCGTGGGCCGGGCCTTGAACAGCGCCCGACTGGCCACCGTTGTCGTTGGCCTGAGCCTGCTGCTGGCCACCCTTGAGGGTGTCGATCAGCTGGTTCAGATCGGGACCGCCCTGGGCCCCGCCATGCAAGGCGTCGGCCACGACCGCCGCGACCTTGCCGGTGTTGGCCTCGGCGGTCTGCTCGCCCTGGCCCTGCGGCGCGGGGGCGCCGGCCGGGGCGTTGTTGGCCCCGTTGGCGCTGGGCTGCACGGCATGGTGGTCGCCGTGGCCCTTGAAGGTCGGCAGGCTCGAGCCGTCGAGGAACGCCACCTTGGTCTGCGCCAACGAGAGACCGTGAGCCTGGCCGTCCGAAGCGGCGTGGGCCACCGCCGTATGCAGCGGAGCCGGAGCCGCGCCCTGGACGCCGGCATGGCCGCCGTCCACCGACAGGCTCTGGACGCTGGTATCCGTCGAGCTCGCGTGGCTGGCGTCGCTCGTCGCCGGCTGGGTCGAGGTCTGGGTGGTGACCAGCTCCACCGTCGGCGCCGGGGTCGCCGCGGCGGTCGACGAGGTGTCGTCCGTGTGGGCGACCGTGGTCGTCGTCGGGGTCGGGGTGGTCGGGCCGGCGGCCGGCGGCGCATCGGCGACCGGCTGCTGGTTGGCCACGACCGCGGCGGCGACGATGCCGGCGGCGGCCGCGAGGCTGTCGTTGTAGGCGTTGTCGTTGGTCGTGGTCGACGGGGTCGTCGAGCTGGGTTTGGACACCGGCGCGGTCTGGAAGGACGCGTCGGCGAACTGGCCCGACGTGCCGTCGGCGTAGGTGAACGCGCCCGTGCCGGTCACCTGCACCTGGCCATTGGCCGCCGAGTAGGGCTGGCCGTTGGTCGACAGGTCGATGCTGGCGACATGCGCGTTGGCCAGGCTCTCGAAGTGACCGTTGACCAGCACCCCGAAGTTCGACCACTCGGCGTCGCCCGCATCGAGCTTGCCGTCGTGGTTGGTGTCGAACGCCGTCAGGCCCTGGATGTCGGTGGTCGCGCCGCTGACGAAGCCGCTGAAGGTGACCACCGGCCCGTTGACCGTGTTCCACGCCAGCACGCCGTCGCCCGGAGCGGCCCAGGCGGTGGCGACCTGACCCGCGCCGTAGTCGAAGGTGTTGCCGCCTTCGGTACCGACGAACTGCACGCCGTCGTGGGTCAGGTCGAGGACGATCGGGGCCGCCGCGCCCGACACGGTGACGTTGTAGGCGCCGGTGGCGGTGTCGCCGTCCGCGTCGGAGACCGTGGTGGTGAGGTGCAGGGTGTCGTTGGCGACGTTCTCGATCGTGCCCGTGGACACCACCTGGAACTTGCCCTTGCCCGACACGTCGTAGATTTCGACATAATCGAGGCTGTCGCCGACCGGCGCGCTGATCGTGAACGCGGCGATGTCGGCCGCCGTCAGCACGTGGGTGATCACGCCCGAGTTGGCGGTCCCCGTCCCGTCGTTGGGGTCGCCGTAATAGGCGATGTACTTGATCGTGTCGCCCACGTTGAATTGCGGGAACGCGACCGTAACGGTGTCCGTGATGGGCGTCGTGAACGGGGTCGGGGGCGTGTAGCCCGACGGGAAGCCCGACGTGTTGGTCGTGTGGAAGTCCAACACGAACGCATCGCCGACGTTGAAGTTGTTGCTGTCGATGCCCCAACCGGTGGTCGAGCCGTTGACTCCGCCCTGGGTCGCGTGGCTGAGGTCCAGCGAGGTGGCGTTGACGCCGCCACTGAAGCCCGCCAGCAGGACGGCCGTGGTCGATCCGGCCGTCAATTCCTGGAACCCAGTCGGGCCCGAGCCGAAGGAGTTGCTGCCGGTGACGGAGTTCGTCACGAGCTGGCCGTCCAGGGAATGGAACAGCTGGAAGTTGTAGCTGCCCGTCCCCGACGTGCTTTCCGTGACGGACAGCACCTCCAGGTCGCCGGTGCTGTAGTAGCCGTCGTGGTTGGTGTCGACGTAGCCGATCAGGATGTTGCTCGCCACCGAGATGGCGCCGGCGTGGCTGGAGACGAACGCAGCGTCCTGGCCGTTGGCGTAGACCACCGCGCCGCCGCCGGCGGTGTAGTGGTCACCGACGTCGCCGATCGAGACGATCGACGCCGGGGCGTCGGCGCCCGTCACCAGGTGCAGGTTGCCGGTGATCGCCGGATCGGCCGGGTTGTTGCTGTGGGCGCCGTTGTCGATCGGGCCGATGGTCGGCTTGTCGTCGGCGAAGGCGATGTTGCCGCCGAGGTCGACCGACTTGGAGTCGGTGGCGGTGTCGCCGTCCGCGTCGGTGACCGAGGCGGTCCCGGTCAGGCTCAGGAGCCCGTTGCCGAGCGTCGCCAGGTCCGAGCCCACCGCGTGGTGGATCTCCGAGTACTGGGTCAGGGTGACGGCGCCGGCGCTGTTTACTGCGAGGGAGAACACCACCGAGGCGTCGATCGAGGTCGGCGCCGTGGCGGAAGTCGAGCCCACCACCGTGCCGTTGGCCAGCTTGTAGAGGAAGATGCTGGCCCCGCTCGCGCCCGCCTTCAGGCCGGAGTCTTCGCCCGCGGTGGTCAGGTTCAGGGCGTAATTCCAGGCGGTGGTCGACACCGGGGCGTCAGCGCCCGTGGTGTGGGTCTCGCCGAACACGCCGCCGAAGCTGGCCGTGGACGAGGCCGCATCCGAGGCCGCGCCGATGGTCAGGGCGTCATGGGTGGTCAGGACCACGCCCGTGTCGGCGCCCACCGAGACCGTGATGGTCGGATGGTCGTCGGCGAACGAGATGTTGCCGCCGAGGTCCACCGACTTGGAGTCGGTGGCGGTGTCGCCGTCCGCGTCGGTCACCGAAGCCGTGCCGACCAGGTTCAGCAGGCCGTTGCCCAGGGCCGCCAAGTCGGAGCCCGCCGCATGGTGGATCTCCGAGTACTGGGTCAGGGTGACCACGCCCGAGCTGTTCACCGCGACGGAGAACACCACGGTGGCGTCGATCGAGGTCGGCGCGGTGAGCGAGGTCGAACCCACCACCGTGCCGTTGGCCAGCTGGTAGAGGTGGATAGCCATGCCCGAAGCGCCGGCGGTCAGGCCGGAGTCCTCGCCCGCGGTGGTCAGGCTGAGGGCGTAGGTCCAGGCCACCGAGCTCGGGGCGTCAGCGCCCGAGCTGTCGGTCTCGTGGAACACGCCGCCGAAGCTGGCCGTCGAGGTGGCCGCGTCGGAGGCCGCGCCGATGGTCAGGGCGTCGTGGGTGGTCAGGACCACCGCCGCGTCGCTGGTCACCGACACCGTGATGGTCGGGTGGTCGTCGACGAAGCTGATGTTGCCGCCGAGGTCCACCGACTTGGAGTCGGTGGCCGTGTCGCCGTCCGCGTCGGTCACCGAAGCCGTGCCGACCAGGTTCAGCAGGCCGTTGCCCAGGGTCGCCAGATCGGAGCCCGCCGCGTGATGGATCTCCGAGTACTGGGTCAGGGTCACCACGCCCGAGCTGTTCACCGAGACGGAGAACACCACGGTGGCGTCGATCGAGGCCGGGGCCGAGGCGGCGGTCGAACCGACCACCGTGCCGTCCGCCAGCTTGTAGAGGTGGATCGTCGCGCCCGAAGCGCCGGCCTTCAGGCCGGAGTCTTCGCCCGCAGTGGTCAGGTTCAGGGCGTAGGTCCAGGCGGCCGCCGAGTTCGGGGCGTCGGCCCCGGTGGTGTCGGTCTCGTGGAACACGCCGCCGAAGCTGGCCGTCGAGGTCGCCGCGTCGGAAGCCGCGCCGATGGTCAGGGCGTCATGGGTGGTCAGGACCACCGCCGTGTCGCTGGTCACCGACACCGTGATGGTCGGATGATCATCGGCAAAGGCGATGTTGCCGCCGAGGTCGACCGACTTGGAGTCGGTGGCGGTGTCGCCGTCCGCGTCGGTGACCGAAGCCGTGCCGACCAGGCTCAGCAGGCCGTTGCCCAGAGTCGCCAGGTCAGAGCCCGCCGCGTGGTGGATCTCCGAGTACTGCGTCAGCGTCACCACCCCGGCGTTGTTCACCGAGACGGAGAACACCACCGTGCCGTCGATCGAGGCCGGGGCCGAGGCGGCGGTCGAACCGACCACCGTGCCGTCCGCCAGCTTGTAGAGGTGGATCGTCGCGCCGGAGGCGCCGCCCTTCAGGCCAGAGTCCTCACCCTGGCTGGTCAGGTTGAGGGCGAAGGTCCAGGCGGCCGCCGAGTCGGGGGCGTCCGCATGGGGGTTGTCGCTCTCGGTGAAGATTCCGCCGAAGTTGCCAGTCGAGGTGGCCACGTCCGAGGCCGCGGCGATGGTCAGGGCGTCATGAGTGGTCAGGACGACGCCCGCGTCCGCCGCCACCGACACCGTGATGGTCGGATGATCGTCGGCGAACTGGATGTTGCCGCCGAGGTCGACCGTCTTGGCGTTGGTCGCCACGTCGCCGTCGTTGTCGGTGATCGAGGCCGTGCCCGTCAGGGTCAGCAAGCCGTTGCCCAGGGTCGCCAGATCGGAGCCCGCCGCGTGGTGGATTTCCGAGTACTGGGTCAGGGTGACCACGCCGACGTTGTTCACCGAGACGGAGAACACCACCGTGCCGTCGATCGAGGCCGGGGCCGTGGCCGAGGTCGAGCCGACCACCGAGCCGTCCGCCATCTTGTAGAGGTGGATGGCCGCGCCGGAAGCGCCCGCCTGCAGGCCGGAGTCCTCGCCCTGGGTGGTCACGTTGAGCGCGTAGCCCCAGGTCACCGCCCCGGCGCCGTCGGCGCCGGCCACGTGGGTCTCGGAAAACACGCCGCCGAAGTTACCGGTCGAGGTGGCCGCGTCCGAGGCCGCGGCGATGGTCAGGGCGTCGTGGGTCAGCAGCACCACACCGGTGTCGCTGGTGGTCGCCACGGTGACCGACGGAACGTCGTCATAAACGCCGATCGACAGGGTCCCGGTGGCCTTCTCCGACGCGCCGTCCGCGTCCGTCACGGTGACCGTGAAGGTCTCGACCACGCCTTCGTAGTTCATGCCGGCGCCGGGGCCGTTCACCGCCGAGGTCAGGGTGTAGCTGTAGTGGATCAGGGTCGGGTCGGCGGAGTCGAGCCAGACGGTCAGGCCGCCATGGGTCCCGGCGACGGCTTGGTGGGCCGTGGTCAGGGTCACGCCGCCGACGGTCACCACGTTGGGGTCGTCGCCGGGGGTGAAGTGGAAGGTCCCCGTGACGGTGGCCGAGCCGTCGCCGGCCGACGAGCCGACGCCCGCGATGCCGGATTCGTGCACCAGGGTGTTGGCGTCGCTGAGGGCCGGGTTGGTCGGATCGGCGTGCGGCGGGGTCACCCCCGGCAGCTTGTCGGCGATGGTGATGTCGAGCTCGGCGGTGGTGGTGTCGCCGTCGCCGTCGGTCAGGGTGTAGTTGAACTTGTCGACGCCGTGGCCGCTGTTCTGGTTGCGCAGGTAGCTGTAGCTGCCGTCCTGGTGGATGGTCAGGTCGCCGTACTGGCCGTGGATCAGCGTGCCGGCCGAGGTCACCGTCGCCGCCGAGGCGGCCAGGTTGATCGATTGCGCGCTCGAGACCACCGCGCCGTCGGCGCCGAGCACGTCGGCCACGCTGGGGGTCACGGCGTTGCCGTCGCTGTCGACGCCCGTGCCGGCGATGACGTTGCCGGTGACCGGGCCGTACTCGCCCACGTTCACGACGTTGGCGTCGTTGTGCGCCGACGGCAGGTCGTCGATGACGTCGATCACGGCCGAGCTGGTGGCCTGCGAGCCGTCGAGGTCGGTGACCACCACGGCGAAGGTGTCGCCCGCGCCTTCGTTGTTGGTCCCCGCGCCCGAGACCGAGAGCGGGCTGGTCAGGGTGTAGCTGTAGTTGATGGTGTGGTTGACGGTGTCGACCGCGGTCACCGTCAGGTCGCCGTGCGTCCCGTGGACCAGGGCGCCCACCGTGGCGTTGACGCCGCCGATGGTGATGGTGTCCGGGCCGTCGCCGGGGGTGTAGCCGATCACGCCCGTGGTGGTGGCCGAGCCGCCGGTATGCGAGCCGGCCGGCAGGCCGGCTTCGTTGACGGTGCTGTTGCCCGCCGCGTCGGTCGGGCCGCCCGGCGTCACCGTGACGGTCGGGGTGTCGTTGCCGATCGAGATGGTCAGGGTGGTGGCGGAGACGTCGCCGTCCTTGTCGGTCAACTGGTAGTTGAACACGTCGCTGACGCCGCCGGGGGTGCCGGCGTTACGCACATAGCTGTAGGTCCCGTCCTGGTGGATGGTCAGGTCGCCGTACTGGCCCGAGATGGTCGTGCCGGCCAGGCCCGCGTCCACAGCGGTGAACCCGGCCGAGGCGGCCGCCTTCACGCCGAGCACCGCAGCGGTGTCCGCGCCCTGAGTGTCGTTGCTCTCGACGTTGCCGCCGACGGCCGCGTAGGAGCCGGCCGGGACCGCGTTGGTGTCGAGCGCCGCGGTCGGCACGTCGTCGAGGACGTCGACCGTCACCGCGCTGGTGGCCTGCGAGCCGTCGAGGTCGGTGACCACCACGGCGAAGGTGTCGCCGGCGCCTTCGTTGTTGGTCCCCGCGCCCGAGACCGAGAGCGGGCTCGACAGGGTGTAGCTGTAGCTGACCGTGTGGTTGGCGGCATCGACCGCCGTCACCGTCAGGTCGCCGTGCGCGCCATGGACCACCGCGCCCACCGTGGCGTTGACGCCGCCGATGGTGACGGAGTCCGGACCGTCGCCCGGGGTGTAGCTGAGCACGCCCGTGACCGTGGCCGAGCCGTCGTCGGCATGCGAGCCGGCCGCCAGGCCCGCTTCGTTGACCAGGCTGTTGCCCGCCGCGTCGGTCGGGCCGCCCGGCGTGACCGTGACGGTCGGGGTGTCGTTGCCGATCGAGATGGTCAGGGTGGTGGTGGAGACGTCGCCGTCCGCGTCGGTCAACTGATAGTTGAACACGTCGCTGACGCCGCCGGGGGTGCCGTCGTGGCGGGCGTAGCTGTAGCTGCCGTCCTGGTGGATGGTCAGGTCGCCGTACTGGCCGTGCACGGTCACGCCGGCGGCGCCCGGAGGCACGGGCGTGAAGCCGGGGCTCGGCTGCTCACCCTCCTGCTGCTGCATAGCGCCCGACACCGCGGTCACCGCGGCGCCGTCCGCGCCCTGGGTGTCGTTGCTCTCGACGTTGCCGGTGACGGCCGCGTAGGAGCCGGCCGGGACCACGTTGGTGTCGAGCACGGCGGTCGGCACGTCGTCGAGGACGTCGACCGTCACCGCGCTCGTGGCGCTGGAGCCGTCCACGTCGGTGACCGTCACCGCGAAGGTATCGCCCGCGCCCTCGTTGTTGGTCCCCGCGCCCGAGACCGAGAGGGGGCTCGACAGGGTGTAGCTGTAGCTGACCGTGTGGTTGGCGGCGTCGACCGCGGTGATCGTCAGGTCGCCGTGGGCGCCATGGACCACCGCGCCCACTGCGGCGTTGACGCCGCCGATGGTGACGGAGTCCGGAGCGTCTCCGGGGGTGTAGCTGAGCACGCCGGTGACCGTGGCCGAGCCGTCGTTGCCGTGCGAGCCGGCCGCCAGGCCCGCTTCGTTGACCAGGCTGTGGCCGGCGTCGTCGGTCGGGCCGCCCGGCGTCACGGTGATGGTGGGCGTGCCATTGCCGATGTTGATGGTCAGGGTGGTGGCGGAGGTGTCGCCGTCCTTGTCGGTCAACTGGTAGTTGAACACGTCGCTGACGCCGCCGGGGCTGCCGGCGTGACGGGCGTAGCTGTAGGTCCCGTCCTGGTGGATGGTCAGGTCGCCGTACTGGCCCGAGATGGTCGTGCCGGCGGCGTCGGAGGCCACCGCGGTGAAGCCGGCCGAGGCCGCCGCCTTGGCGCCCAGCACCGAGGCGCCGTCGGCGCCCGGGATGTCGTTGGTCTCGACGTTGCCGGTGACCGCGGCGTAGGAGCCCGCCGGCACCGCGTTGGTGTCGGCGATGGCGGTCGGCACGTCGTCGATCACGTCGATCACGACCGAGGTCGAGGCGCTGGAGCCGTCGACGTCGGTGACCACCACCGCGAAGGTGTCGCCCGCGCCTTCGTTGTTGGCGCCGTCGTTGCCCGCGGCGCCGGTGACCGGGCTGGTCAGGGTGTAGGCGTAGGTGACGGTGTGGTTGGTCGTGTCGACCGCGGTGATCGTCAGGTCGCCGTGGGTCCCGTGGACGACCGCGCCCACCGTGGCGTTCACGCCGCCGACGGTGATGGTGTCGGGGTTGTCGCCGGGGGTGTAGCTGATGACGCCCGTGGTGGTCGCCGAGCCGCCCGAATGCGAGCCGGCCGGCAGAGCCGCTTCGTTGACCACGCCATGGCTGGCGGAGTCGGTCGGGCCGTTCGGCGTGACCGTGACGGTCGGGGCGGCGTTGCCGATGTTGATGGTCAGGGTGGTGGTCGAGGTCGACCCGTCGCCGTCGGTCAGCTGGTAGTTGAACACGTCGGAGACGCCGCCGGCGCTCGTGCCCGAGCGGACGTAGCTGTAGCTGCCGTCCTGGTGGATGGTCAGGTCGCCATACTGGCCGTGCACGACCACGCCGGCCGCGCCGGCCGGAACCGTGGTGAAGGCGGTCGTGCCGGCGCCGTGCACGCCGCTGACGTGGGAGCCGTCGGCGCCCTGGGTGTCGTTGCTGGTCTCGACGTTGCCGGTGAGCGGCCCGTACTGGCCGGCGGCCAGGCTGCCGATGTCGGCGCGGGCGGTCGGGACGTCGTCCACGATGCTGACGGTGAACGTGCCCGAGGCGGACTGGCCGACCACGTCGGTGACCACCACGTTGAAGACGTCGCCGGTGTTGGGGCCCGAGGTGTTGGTGTTCAGGGTGTAGGTGTAGGTGATCACCCCGGTGGCCAGGTTCACGCTGTTGACGGTGAACGCGCCCATGCTGGTGGTGATGGTCAGGCCCTGCACCACGGTCTGGCCATTGAAGGTGATCGCGGCGAGGCCGGCGGGAGCCGTGTAGGTCACCGTGCCCGCAGTGACGTTGCTGCCGTTGCCCGCGGCGGAGCCGGCCGGCAGGCCGGCATGCGCGGGCAGGCCGGCTTCGAACACTTGGGTGCCGGGGGCGAAGATGCCGCCCGGAGGGGGCGCGCCGGGCGTCGCCGGGGACGGCGGCACGGTCACGGTCGGCGGGCCGTTCTGCAGCAGGCCCTGCTGGAGCTCCCGGATGGCGATCGGGCCGAACTGCAGTTCGGTCGGCGGCAGCAGCGGATCGATGCCGAAGCCGGGGTCGATGGCGCCGGGCGGGGTGCTGAAGTTGCCGCCCGAGCTGCCGGCCGGTCCGGCGGCGGGCTGCACGCCCGGCTGGCCTTCGATGTTGAGCAGGGCGATGACGTTCTGCCCGGGCAGCTCGACATTGCCCATCTCGAGGGTCGGCACGTTCTGAGCGCCGTTGACGATGATGATCTGCGAGCCGTCGGCCAGGTTGACCACCAGGTCCTTGCCCTGGACGTGGATCTGATCGGGCGTGACGCCGGCCGGCAGCGCGACGATCCCGTCGGGGCCCACCTCGACGCGGGTGACCGGCCCGTGAGCCTTGGAAGACGCGTCGTGAGCAGCCGCGTTGGCGGCGGCTTTGACATTCAAGCGCCCGGCAACGTCATTCGATGTCTTCGCAGTCTTCGCGCCGGCTTGTTTATCGACCATGGCTTCACACCGATATGGGTTGAGTGTTGCCATTAACATATCGGTAAGCTTTGCAATACGGAAAGTTCGATACGGCGACACCTCGTCACATTAAGAGTTTTGATATTTGTGACACCGCATTTTGTGGTTAACGCTCGGTTAAACCACCATATGTAGAGATGAGGACGGGCGCGAAGCGGGGCATGGTTAAGCCGCACGCATAACCGGATATGCCGAAAATGGAGCATGCGCCGCCGCCAGGTGCGGCGCGCGGCTCATGGGAAACCATCCGGCCGCAGAGAATGCGCCGATTTTAACTTTAACCTTAATGCGACAGAAACCCTGAATTTTCAGGATTCATCAGCCAATTCTTTCCATGGCCGCTTAAGCAATCTCGGGTAATCTGGATCAATGATGCAGAAATCCCAGATTTCCCAGGTCAATACTTTGCATTCCAGGAAAATGACGACTTTCCGCAAAGTATCGCTATTGGCGGTTATTGCGGCTCTTCAATGTCCGGTCGACGTGGCCGTGGCTCAACCGCATCGCG
>Ga0310811_10010730_pt1 | contig 11849 bp, 12 predicted proteins | sample YCmetagenome_FD_207642 | JGI IMG/M metagenome (GOLD analysis project Ga0310811, IMG submission 207642) | Soil microbial communities from experimental microcosm in Duke University, North Carolina, United States - YC | ecosystem: Engineered > Artificial ecosystem > Soil microcosm > Unclassified ...
ATGACCTTGTCCTCGCCCGGAACGGCCGCCATGTCGCTCTTGTGCCAACCCGGCATCATGTGAATGATCGCGAGCGCGATGAGCACGAACACCGCCGACACGAGGATCGGCATCCATAACGCGGGCAACGGGACCATATTTCACCGGAGGGATGGAGGTGGGGAACAGCGGAAAGCTCCGCCGATGCGCATGACATACTCTCCGGCCGACCTCGAGGCTATCCACCGCTTCAGCGACCATCACCGTGAGCTCCTCGGACGGAGCGACCGCGCGGGGTGCTTCCACTGCCGGCAGACATTCAACCCGCGTGAGATCACTGACTGGATCGACGGACCGCAGCCGACGAGTGGAGAGATGACCGACGGCGGTACGGCGCTCTGCCCTCGTTGCGGCATCGACGCGGTGCTGCCATCCGCGATGCCGTCGCCGCTGACCAGCGAGCTCCTGGCGGCGATGCATGCGCATTGGTTCGACATCGATCACTGCTGACCTCCACGCCTTGGCCGCACGCCGGGAATCGTCATGACATCTACCGCTACTCTCGGTCTCATCGCTGCCTGGTTCGTCTTCGGGATGGCGCGCATCGTGTTGACGTCCAAGCTGGCCGAACACCGGATCGACCATCCGGACCCGGGCCGGGCGATGGCGGCCAACCGGGAGGCGGCATCGGCCCGGCTCAATGCGGCGAACTACGATCCGCTGGGACGGCGCCTGCTGCCTTGGTACCAAGCGGTCAACAGGACCTACTGGATCTTGGCTGCCGGTGGGTGCTGCTGGGTCATCTATTCCGCCTGAGCGCCGAGCCCGCGAATTCAGCCCGGAGGTTGAATGCGACAGCGCGTGATGCAGGTAGTTATTGCGACCCTCGCCCCATGCTGTGGCGTGACCAGCCAGTTGCCTAACACACGAAACGGCGTGGCGTAGCGCTGCAACACGTTAGGCTCGGCCACGTGGCATGATCATGAGCTTCCGGGCCATCGCGTTCATCCTGTCCGGCGTCGGACAGAACGCACGACGTGCGCGGCCTCGGAAATTGGGTTGTGCAACGGTCGGCGGGTCTGACGTCTCCCGCCTATGACTCCATACGCGGTTCGCATCGTGATCGCCGGGGCAGTTTTCGCGATCGTCGCGTCGCCCGTGACGGCGCAGCCGCGCGGAACCCTGCGGGGCACCATTACCGACAGCGTCACAGGAGCGCCGGTGGTCGACGCGCGTGTCGCCATTTGGTGCGCCGGATGCTACGGTCGGTACCCCACCGACTCAGCGGGCCACTACCGGCTCGATCGACTCCCAGCCGGCCGCGCGACGTTCGAGGCTCACTGCCCGAGCGCTACAGGGCTCGGAGCCGAGATCACGCAACAGGAGGTAGAGGTCGGCGCCGGCGGGGAAACGATCCTTGATCTGAGGGTTCGACGAGGGCATTGCGCCGAGCCGGCGTACTCCGAACGACCGGGCGTCTTTCGTGGGTATTGGACACCTGGATTCGAGTCCAGCGCCTTCGTCCCATGCGCGGACAGCGCGCTCGGCGTGCCGGCGCCTCTGCTCCCGGGCAAACGGCTCTTCCGGCCGAAGGCTTGGGCGGAAGTAGCGCCCGACGCCATGCGCCGGATTTCGTGGCCGCGTGACGCACCGGTCAGCTCGGACGGGAATGCCACGTATTTCGTCACCTGGCGTGGGGTGCTCAAGGGGCCGGGGACCTACGGGCACATGGGAGTCTCCGAGTTCTCGATGGTCGTGGATAGTGTGATCTCGGTGCATCCGGGGGGCCCGTCGGATTGCCGCACTCGATAGGCAGGGGAGCTTCTGGCAGAACCCACTTCACGGGACGCCTAACGCAGGAACGACCGCGGTGAAACCACCGCGGCCTCGCGCCTACGACATCTGACGTATGGGCCGCGCGCTCACCGCTCCGCATGCTGCGACAACTCCGAACTGGAGACCAGCTATGAGCCTGGGTGCGCGGTTGATCTTGCTTTGCACGCAAGTCGGTTCAGGCGTCGCGTGGTGCGCGACGGTCGCCGCGTTCTTCGCCTTCGCGGGTCTCGTCATTCAGCCGATCCGACGCTCGACACCCCCGCCGCTCGCCCAGACCCTCGGCGAGCTCGCATTGCTCGCTCCACTGCCGGTGCTCGCCCTCGTTGTGGCGGCCGCGAATATGAACGCCGGCCTCAGTGTAGCCAACATTACCTGGCCTTCCTCACTGGTGACCGGTTTGGGCATCGCTGAGCTCCTGCTCGCTGTTGCGTTGACCTGGCGCCACCGATCTAGGCTGGCGCTCGTCGCTGGACTGGCAGCGTTCGGAGTCGTGGTCATGTTCATTGTCTGGTTCGTGAGTCTGTTGGCTATCTGTGGCGACACCATCTGATCGAGTCTGCGGCGTCGGTCGGCCAACGCTGCGTAGAGCGTATCAGACATCGGGCATCCAGTTCTCGCCAGCGTCCTGTATCCTTCACCAGTATCGTGTGGCCGTTCCACAGGCGCGCGTCGTTTGACCGTGGGCGTTAGGCAGCGATAATCGCTAACTCCCGAAGGGAGGCAGAATGCCACGAGGACAGACGGTAAGCATCACCGGTCGATGGCTGGCGCCCCTTGCCGTCGCGCTGCTGCTCGAACAAGCCGCGTGCTTCGGCACCGCCCATCAGGGTACCGGGTGTGAGGACTGCTCCGCGCGAACGACAGCAACGCTCCCGCAACGCCTCGTGATCGCCCCGGAGTCCGGCGGTTCACCGTGTCCTCGCGTCATCACGGACGCAGGCGGGAACCGGCTAACGCTGCTGCGCGTGCTGCCAAGCGACCGCGCCGATTACACGGTCACACCTGGCCTTTACGGGGCGCGCGAGAACGAGGCGCTCCGGCTTCATTGCAAAGACGGGACGGTCGCGGGGCTGGTCCACCTTTAAGCTCCGTTGGAGCTCACGATCCATGCTCCTGGTCCGCATCCTCTTCGTGGTCATTGGCACGCTCGCCCTCCTCGGCGTGTTGCGCGGGCTGCGGCGTAAGCACGCGCAGAAGAACGAGGCGCCCGCCGCTCCAATAGGCAGTCTCGAGGCCGACCGACAAACCCTTGGGGCGCTCCGCGACGCGGGGGCAGACCTCACCAAACCGACCGAAGTCAACTTCTACCTGTACTTCCCCACGCAGGCCGCCGCCGCGGACGCCGCGTCGCAGGCACAGACACCGGAGCTGCCCGCGCGTGTGATGCCGGCGGCGGATGGAAAGGCCTGGCTGTGCTTCGTCTCGGGCACGATGGTGCCCAGCGAGAGCGCGATCCGCGCGGCGAGCGCCCGCCTCCAGGCCGTCGCCAACGCGCTCGGTGGAGACTATGATGGGTGGCAAGCGGCCGTCTCTCAATGAGCCGGTATCTCGCGCCAATCCCTCCATGGCCTTCTCCGGTCCGCCGCGTTATCCTCGCCACTGATGTCCGGCGAGCGCTGGGAACGGATTCAGCTCCTCTTCGATGAGTTGATCGAGCTCGACACCGGCCACCGGCGCGCCCGGTTGGAGTTGCTATCGCGCACCGACCCGGGACTGTCTGACGAGCTCCGCTCGCTCATCGACGCCCACGAGCGCGCCGGCGATTTCCTCAACCTGCTCGGCGCTCCGCCGACCGAGCCCACGCCGACCGCTGAGCCCGTTCCTCCGCCGGAGGGAGCGTACACGCTGCTGCGCGAGATCGGACGCGGCGGCATGGGGCGCGTGTATCTCGCACACGACGCTCGCCTCGACCGGCACGTCGCGCTCAAGCTCCTCCTCGTCGAGCTCCGTACCGACACAGAGCGGAAGGCCCGCTTCCTCGTCGAGGCGCGCGCGGCGGCCGCGCTGGATCACCCGAACGTAGCCACCATCTATGAGATCGGCGAGACGCGCGACGGCGGGCTCTTCATCGCCATGGCGTACTATGGCGAGGAGACGTTGCGCGACCGCGTCTTCCGCGGCCCGCTGCCGCTGGATGAGGCGTTAGGCATCGCGCAGCAGATCGCCGACGGCCTCGGCGCGGCGCACGAGCGGGGCATCGTTCACCGCGACATCAAGCCCGAGAACGTCCTCATCACCGCGAACGGCGTGGCCAAGATCGTGGACTTCGGGATCGCCAAGATGGCGGGCCACGACCGGACGCGAACCGGCGACGCTCTCGGGACGCCGCACTACATGGCGCCCGAACAGGTGCGGGGTGATCCCGTCGACGCGCGGACCGACCTGTGGGCGCTCGGGGTGGTGCTCCATGAGATGCTCGCCGGCCAACGCCCGTGGTCGGGGGAGAGCGCGGTGGCCATCCTCCACGGTGTGCTGCACGACCCCCCGGGGCCGCTGCCTGACGATGTCCCGGCGGATGTGCGGCGGCTGATCGACCGTCTCCTCACCCGCAACCCGGGCAAGCGCTTCGCGAGCGCTGCCGACGTGCACGAGGCGATCCAGCGAATCCAGCATGGGGAGGCCGAAGCCGACGCAACGCTCGCCGACGCCACCGCGGAGAAGCCGCTGGCGCCCAATCCGGCGGTGCTCCCCGCCTCGCTCACCGCCTTCATCGGGCGCGAGCGCGAGGTGGCCCGCATCGATGCCCTGCTCGAGAACGAGCGCCTGCTGACTCTCACCGGGCCGGGCGGGATGGGGAAGACGCGCCTCGCGCTTCACGCGGCCGCGTCCCAGACGGCACGCTTTCACGGCAGCGTGCACTTCGTCTCGCTCGTCCCGGTGACCGACCCGGCGCTCGTACCGCAGACTGTCGCCGAGACGCTCGGGCTCCGCGACGCCGGAGGCGTCACGCACCGGGAGCGGCTCATCGGGCATCTGCGCGAGCGGCGCGCGCTCCTCGTGCTCGACAACTTCGAGCACTTGCTCGAGGCGGCTCCCTTCGTGGCCGAGTTGCTCGCCGCATGCCACGGCGTGGCGGTGCTCGCGACGAGTCGCGCCCCGTTAGGCATCCGCGGGGAGCACGAGCTTCCGGTGCCACCACTCTCTGTCGCGGCACCAGAGGAATTGACGACACCCGAGCGGCTCGCCGCGCCCGGCGACGCGGTACGGCTGTTCGTGCAGCGCGCGCGAGGGGTGCATCCCGATTTCGCGCTCACCATCGAGAACGCGGCGGCCGTCGCGCGGATCTGCCGACGCCTCGATGGAATGCCGCTGGCGATCGAGCTGGCGGCCGCGCGCACACGGCTCCTTCCGCCGCGCGCCCTGCTCGCCCGGCTCGACCAGCGCCTCGACGTCCTGCGCAGCGACGCGCGTGATCTGCCCGAGCGCCACCGTACCCTTCGCGAGATGATCGGGTGGAGTCACGGGCTCCTCGGCGCACCCGAACAGACCTTTTTCCGCCGACTCGCCGTCTTTGCCGGCGGCTTCACGGTCGATGCCGTCGAGGCGCTGATGGCAGCGTTAGGCGACACCTGTGACGTGCTCGGGCCGCTGACGGCGCTCGTGAGCCACAGCCTGCTGCGGCAGGACGAGCAGCCGGACGGCGAGCCGCGCTTCGCGATGCTGGAGACGATTCACGCCTTCGCCCGCGAGCAGCTCGCCGAGGCCGGCGACGAAGACGCCGCGCGCCGCGCTCACCTCGAGGTCATGCTCGCCACGGCCGAGGAGGCCGTGCCCCACCTCCGTGGCCCCGAGCAGCGAACGTGGTTCGAGCGACTCGAGCGTGAGCACGACAACCTTCGCGCCGCGCTGGACTATGCCCTCGATCGAGGGCACGTCGACGCAGCCACCCGGATGGCCGAGGCGCTCGTCCGCTTCTGGATCGGGGGGTTTCTCACCGAGGGACGGGATCGCATCGATCGCGTGCTCGGTGCAGCCGGTCCCGCGCACAACCGGGAGACGCGCGCGCGGCTCCTCCTGTCGCACGGGGTGATGACACACATGCAGGGCGCCCCGATCGACGCGGCGCTGATCTTCGAGGAGGCGGAGGAACTCTTCCGTGAGGCGGGCGACGAGCGCTCCGTCGCGGTCACGCTCAATCACCTGAGCTGGTCCATGTACCTCGCGGGTAAGCCAACCCCGGCGATCGCGTTCGCCGAAGAGGCGCTCGCCGTTCACCAGCGCTTCGGCGACGTGCGCGGCATCGTGCTCGCGCACAACAATCTCGGTTGGGTGCGGTTCTACCATCGGGGCGAGTTGGTGGAGGCGCGCGAGCATCTCGGGCGTGCGTTCCGTGGCCAGCTATCGTTAGGTGATCCGCGCGGCGTCGCCTTCACGTCAACGACGCTCGCCGTGCTCGAGATGTGGATGGGGAACATCGAACGTGCCCGTGCGCTCCTGAAGGTCGGGATCGATGCCGCCTACCGGACGGGTGATGTCATCGAACGCGCGACGACAAGCCTATGGTCGGTAGTCCTCTCCTATGACACACTCGGGTCGGACGACGTCGTAGCGTTACTCGACGCCTGGCTCCCAACTCTTCGCGCGCATGGGTTTCTCTTTGCGACGGGACTCGCCCTTCGGATCGCCGGCGACCTTCGGCGCGACGCCGGCGATGCCGCAGGCGCTGAGCCGCTGTACGCTGAGAGCGTCGCGCTCATGCGTCGAGGTGACACCGCGCATCTCGCCCAGAGCCTCACTCGACAGGCCGACGCGCGGCGCCAGCGGGGAGCGTTGGCCGCGGCGCATGAGGCCCTCGATGAGGCGTTCGTGATCACGCGACAACTCGGGAGTCGGTTCCTTCTCCCCGAGTGCCTCGATGTGCTGGCGTGCGTGCGCCGTGACGAGGGTGATAGACGGGGCGCGGCGCGAGTATTCGGCGCGGCCGAGCGGCAGCGGGCGGCGATCGGGGCGGTGCTGCCACCGCGGCGCCGCGCGGCCCACGCGCGCGAGATCGAGTCGCTGCGTGAGGCGTTAGGCGCCGAGGCATTCGCGGCCGCGTGGGACGAGGACGAGCCGGCCGCCGCGCTCGAGATCAAAGGACTCTGACCCCCTTTGATCACGTGGCGACCACCATGAGGCATAAGGCACTCGTGATCCAGTACACCCCACGACGCCAATCGCCAGCCTTGAACGCCACGACAGAGGCGCCCACGTTCATGAGGATCAACAGGGCCGGGAAGATCAATTGACTGCGCTTGCTGGCGTCCATGGGGCTACCTCGGCTCGGTCGTCCGCTCGATCGCGCTGGCTGCAGGCCGCGATGACGGGGAGGGGATGGCTCTTTAAGTTGGTACGGTTGGCTGGTTCACTGTTCCACCTTATATGGCGGCAAACGCCCCCCGGATTTTTCATCGCACTCAAATCACGTCACGTGCGCCCTTATCATAGACACGCGGCGAAAGCCGCCGCCCTTGCCGCGCTCGCGCTCGTTGGTTGCCGCGGATCGAGCGCTGGCTCTCCGCCACACCCTGCCGAGGCGATGGGTGACGCGGCGGCCATCGCCCGCGCGAGCGCTGATAGCGCGCGCTATCCGTACACCGAGGCGGACATCCGCTTCATGTCAGGGATGATCCACCATCACGCCCAGGCGATTAAGATGGCCCGTTGGGCGCCAACGCACGGTGCGAGCGCCGCCGTCGTCCGGCTGACCGAGCGCATCATCAACGCCCAAACCGACGAAATCACGCTGATGTCCAACTGGCTGAGCGCGCGCCGGCAGCCGGTCCCGCAACCCAACCCCGACGGCATGACGATGACGATGGGCGGCGAGCAGCACGTGATGCTCATGCCGGGAATGCTGTCAGCAGAACAGATGAAGGAGCTGGACGCCGCCCGCGGCGAGGATTTCGACCGCCTCTTTCTCACCTACATGATCCAGCACCACAAAGGCGCCGTGTCGATGGTGAAGGAGCTGTTCGCCGCACAGGGCGCAGGACAGGATGAAACCGTCTTCAAGTTCGCATCCGATGTCCAGGTCGACCAGACGACCGAGATCAATCGCATGCTCGAGATGTTGTTCGCGTTAGGCTCCAACCCGTCGCCAGCCCCCAGGAGGCCGTGATGTCGTTTGTACTTCGTCGCTTTGGTTTCGCCGCCGCAGCGGTCGTTGCCGCCTGCGGCACCCCCAAGCCTGCGACGCAACCCAAGCCCGACCCCGATCCGCGCGTTGGCCTCAAGGCCGGACTCATGAACGCCGGCGAGGCGGTCTCGAACCTCAAGATCCTCGCCAAGGCCGTGTCGCCGCCGGGGTTCGCGGGGATCACCAACTCGGACCTCGCGTTCATGGGCAACTACGCGATCCAGGGGAACTACAACGGCCCGGTGATCTGGGACATGACGAACCCGGCGTCGCCCGTCATGGTCACGGCGTACACCTGTCCGGCCTCGCAGAACGACGTCTCGGTGTACAAGAACCTGCTCTTCATGTCGGCCGAGGCGAACAACGGCCGGATCGACTGCAAGCCCGGTGGCGTTGCCGACACGGTGAGCAAGGAGCGAATCCGCGGCGTTCGCATCTTCGACATCAGCGACATCCGGAATCCGAAGCTCGTCGCAAACGTGCAGACCTGCCGTGGGTCGCACACGCACACCGTGCTCGAGGACCCCAACGACCGCGAGAACGTCTACATCTACGTCTCCGGGTCGGCTGGAATCCGGTCACCTAACGAGCTCGCCGGCTGTGTCCGAGACACGCCGGACAAGGACGCGGCGTCGTCGCTCATGCGCATCGAGATCATCAAGGTGCCGGTGGCGCACCCCGAGCAGGCGGCAGTCGTGAACCGGGCGAACATCTTCAGCGGTCTCAAGGCGACCGGCACGCACGCGCCCGCGCCCGAGGATGTCGCGAACACCAAACGTCTCGCGGACTCCGTCCGCGCGGCTGGAGGGTTTGTTGCCAAGAATCCCAATACCGGCAACGACATGGTGATGGGGAATTTTTTCGTACGTCCCCAACTGGACAGCATCGTCAAGGCTCGTGGCGGCACCGGCGCGCCGACGGCGGCCGACTCCGCCACACTGCACGCCAACCTGCAGACGATCGTCGACCGGATGATTGCCGCCCAGGGGCCCGCGCCCGTCCCCGGCGTGTCGGCGATCTCCCCGTTCCGCCAGTGCCACGACATCACCGTCTACCCGTCGCTCGGTCTCGCCGGCGGCGCGTGCGAGGGGCACGGTTTCCTGCTGGATATCAAGGACCCGGTGAATCCCGTTAGGCTCGATGCGGTGTCCGACTCCAACTTCGCCTACTGGCACTCGGCCACGTTCAACAACGATGGCACGAAGCTGCTCTTCTCCGACGAGTGGGGCGGCGGCGGCGCGCCGAAGTGCCGCGCGACCGACAAGAAGGAATGGGGCTCCGACGCGATCTTCTTGATCGAGAACCGGAAGCTGAAGTTCCAGAGCTACTACAAGCTCCCCGCGGCGCAGACTGACAAGGAGAATTGCGTCGCGCACAACGGCTCCTTGATCCCGATCCCCGGGCGCGACGTGATGGTGCAGGCGTGGTATCAGGGCGGCATCTCGGTCTTCGACTGGACCGACGCCGCGCATCCGAAGGAGATCGCGTTCTTCGACCGTGGTCCGGTGGATTCTCTCCGGATGGCGAGCGGTGGATCGTGGTCGGCGTATTGGTACAACGGGACGATCGTGAGCTCCGAGATCGCACGAGGACTCGACGTCGCCGAGCTCACGCCGAGTCAGTACGTCACGCAGAACGAGATCGACGCCGCGAAAACCGTTCGCCTGGAGTACCTGAACGCGCAGGGCCAGCCGAAGTTCGTGTGGCCGCCCAGCTTCGCGCTGGTCAAGGCGTACGTCGATCAGCTCGAGCGCGGCAAATGTCTCTCGGCCAGCCGCGTCGCGGCGGTTCGTCAGGATATCGCGAGCGCTGAGCGTTCGTCGGGTCCGGCGCGCCACGATACGCTCACGAAGCTCGCATCGCAGCTCGAGGCTGACGCGAAGAGCTCGTGCGACGGACCGAAGGTGCAGAAGTTGTCGCAGGCGGTAACGAACCTTTCGAACACGCCGGTACCGTAAAGACCGAAGGGCTAACAGATCTTTGTCATCCCGAGCGGAGCGAGGGATCCTCATCGTCCCGAGCGAGAGCCCTCTATCGGGCCCCTGAGGATCCCTCGCCTGTAGGCTCGGGGTGACATAGACCTCCGCCGCCTTTGATCCGCTCACCCTCTCGGCGTCAGCTCGTCCAGCGTGATCCGGTAAACTTTCAGGGCGGTGTCGTGGCGGATCGAGTAGCGCTTCGGATACAGGCCGGGGCGCTGCACCGACTCCGGCTGCTTGAGCTCCTCCGTGAACGACGTCGTCGACTCGAGGAACGCTTTCGTGATCATCGGCTCGATGAACTGAAGCTTGCCGCGATGGAAGCCCCAGATGAACGTCTGGTCGAACGCCTTCCCATTGAACTCGCCCGATTTCCGGTCGACCCAGTGCACACCCATCGACGGGATCGCCTCGTTCCCTGGTGCGATGTAGTCGTTCGGGACGAACCGGGAGTCCGCGACAACCGGGTCCCATCCACCCGAGATCGCCATGACGTCCTCCTCGTTCGCCATGTAGAAGTGGAAGTCGAAATGCGGAACCGTGTACACGTGGTCGGGCATGTGCCCGGCGGGATTCCAGTGCAACATGTTGAACGTGTACTGCGACCCCGCTTCCTTGGGGAATGGGAGGTTCAGAAACACCGGAGTGGCTGGCAGGTTGCGAAGCGCGGACTCGGAGAGCTCGACGCCAAGCGACTTCGGGATGCCCATGGCGTCGCGGACGACGTAGGTGCGGGCGGTCCCATCGCCCAAGCGCATGGGAGCCGCATAGGCAATGGCGTTGTTCGTCTCGCTCGCGCTGGATTCGCTGCAGCCGGCGAGGGGCAGGACGGGAACGACGACGAGGGTAGCGATGAGCGCGTGGCGGGCGAGTGACGGGCGCGGCGGGCAAATGGCGGTCTGCATGGCACGGCTCCGGTAGGGGGCGGAAATAGGCTGGTTTGCTGCTTCACCTTGTATGGCGGTAAATGCCCCACTGATTTTTCATCGCACGCAAAATTGCGCGATTGCCCCAGCATCACGCCCATGACCGACGTCACCCAGATGCTCCGCCGCTGGCGGGAAGGCGATCCCGAGGCGAGGGATCGCGTCCTACCCGTGGTCTATGAGGAGCTGCGGCAGCTCGCGCGGGCGCGGCTGCGCGGCGAGCGTCCCGGCCATACGCTCGGCACCACGGGACTCGTGCACGAGGCATATCTGCGGTTGGTGGACGTGGAGCGAGTGGACTGGCAGGACCGGGCGCACTTTCTCGCGATGGCATCGCGCACGATGCGGCGGGTGCTCATCGACTACGCTAACCAGCGCAACGCGGCGAAGCGCGGTGGTGCTCGCCATCAGCTCACGCTCGATGATGAGATTGCGGCGCCGGAGGTGAATCTCGATTCGGTCCTCGAGCTGGACGCCGCACTCTCGAAGCTGGAGACGATCAATCCACGACAGGCGAAGGCGGTCGAGCTCCGCTTCTTCGGCGGCCTCACGCTCGAGGAGACCGCCGAGGTTCTGGGGACGTCTGCGCCGACGGCGATGCGCGACCTGCGGTTTGCACAGGCATGGCTGGCGCGCGAGCTGGCAGGATAGGTTGACTCGTATGACCGAGTCTCAGGAGTCGAGCGAGCTCGAAGCGGCAATGCTGGCGGTGTACCGCGGACCGCTCGAGGAGTTCGTCAGCCGACGCGACGCGCTGGTGAAGCAGCTGCGCGCGGCCAAGCGGAGGGAAGACGCCGATCGCGTCAAGGCGCTGCGGAAGCCGAGTCGTACGGCGTGGGTGCTCGACAACATCGTGCACGAGGACCCGTTGGTCCTCGAGCAGCTCTCGGCTACGATCAGTGCAGCGCAAACCGTGCAGTCCGGAGCCGACATGCGAGCCGCGATGGAAAACGTACGGTCGGCTATCCGCGACGTGGCGGCGGCGGGTGCACGCGTCGCGATCCGCGCGGG
>Ga0310811_10010731_pt1 | contig 11849 bp, 11 predicted proteins | sample YCmetagenome_FD_207642 | JGI IMG/M metagenome (GOLD analysis project Ga0310811, IMG submission 207642) | Soil microbial communities from experimental microcosm in Duke University, North Carolina, United States - YC | ecosystem: Engineered > Artificial ecosystem > Soil microcosm > Unclassified ...
TCACCGAAATCTCGACACTGAACATCGGCAGCCGGCCGGCGTCGCGCAAGAAAACCCGGGCGATCGAGGATTTGCGCGCCATTCCCTGGGTGTTCAGCTGGGCGCAGTGCCGCCTGATGCTGCCCGGCTGGTATGGCTTCGGCAGCGCGGTCGAGACCTGGATATCCGAGCATCCCGACAAGGGCATGCCGTTCCTGAAAGAAATCTATCGCGACTGGCCGTTTTTCCGCATGCTGCTCTCCAACATGGACATGGTGCTGGCGAAGAGCTCGATTGCGATCGCCTCGCGCTATGCCGAACTGGTGCCGGACGCTGCATTGCGTGAGGAGATCTTCGGGCGCATCCGGCGCGAATGGCATCATTCGATCGAGACGCTGCTCGACATCATGGGGCAGGAGCGGTTGCTACAGGGCAATCCGCTGCTGGAGCGCTCGATCCGCAACCGTTTTCCCTATCTCGATCCGCTCAACCACGTACAGGTGGAGTTGATGAAGGAGCACCGCGCGCAGAATCCGGATGAGCAGATCCTGCGCGGCATCCAGCTCACCATCAACGGCATATCGGCCGGCTTGCGGAATAGCGGCTAGTTGTCATTCCGGACGCCGCCAACGGGTCGGCGCGAAGCGCCGCCCGATGACAGGTTCCGCGGCGATCCGGAATCTCGAGATTCCACGCAAAGACGCGTGTCCCGATATGACGATCGTTGTGAGTGATACTCAGCAATTATGCGCGCCCTGGGTCTCGACATAGAGCGCATAGAGCGACTGGCTCGCCGTCATGAACAGCCGGTTTCGCTTGCGGCCGCCGAAGCATAGATTGGCGCAGGTCTCGGGCAGGCGGATCTGGCCGATCCGCTCGCCATCCGGCGCAAAGACCTGGACGCCGTCATAGCCGTCGCCGACCCAGCCGGCGCCGACCCAGATATTGCCCTCGGTGTCGACACGCATGCCGTCGGGGAAACCCGTCTTTCCGTCCATCTCCATGTCGAGCAGCGTGCGAGGATTGGAAAGCTTGCCGCCATCGAGGTCGTACTGCCAGACGATGTTCTTGGCCTCCGGATAATGCGTGCTGCCGCTGTCGCAGATATAGACCTTCTTGTAGTCGTGGCTGAAGGCAATGCCATTCGGCTTGAACGGCTCGTCGGCGACTTTGGTGATCTGGCCGGTCGAGGCATCGACGCGGTAGACGGCTTCCTTCTGGAAGGGCTGGACTGAACCGCTGTTGGTCCTCCGTCCTTCGTAAAGGACGATCGCGCCGTAGCCTGGATCGGTGAACCAGATCGATTTGTCGTTGGGGTGCACCACGAGATCGTTCGGGCCATTGAGCGGCTTGCCGTTGGCTTGCTCGGCCAGCACCGTCGTCGAACCATCATGCTCGAATCGGACGACACGCGTGCGCTCGCAGGTGATCTGCCGTCCTTCGAAATCGAAGGTGTTGCCGTTGGCCTCGTTGGACGGCTTGCGGAATTGCTCGGAGATGTGGCCGTCATCGTCGAGGTAGCGAAGCTGGCGGTTGGCCGGAATGTCGCTGAAGACCAGGAATTGGCCTTGCGCATTCCAGGCCGGCCCCTCGGCCCACAGGCAGCCGGTGTAAAGCCGCTTGATCGAGGTGTTGCCGACCTTGGCCGTGAAACGCTTGGGGTTGATGACGACGACGTCGGGATCGGGATAGCGCTGCGGCGCGGCGCCGGGGCTGTAGTCTCGTGCCATTGCTTCTGAGCTCAATGCGGCGGTTGTCACCAGTGCTGCCGTGCCTTTGAGCAGGGCGCGGCGACCGACACTGTTCGATCCGCCTTTGTCATGGTTGTCGGGAAAGGTTCGCAGGTTTGACATGATCGCCTCCCATTTTTTGTTGGAAGGCGATCGTGATGGAGCAATCCGGCAAATCTTGGGGGACAACCGGAGATAGAGAATGCAGTGTAATCCTAGACCGGATCCCAGGTGAAGATGTCGCCGGAGCGGTCAAGCTTGTAGAACGAGGGCTTCAACGCCGGCATCGCGTGCTCGGCGACGGTCTGCGGGGTCCAGCCTTCGCCGCGATGTACCGAGCGCAGCGGCCGCGACTGTCCCATCAGGAAAATCTCGTTCATGCGCACCGCAAAAATCTGCCCGGTGACATCCTTCGCTGCGTCACTGAGGAGATAGGCGACGACCGGCGCGATCCGTTCCGGTCCCATCTGCTGCAGCTTAGCGACGCGCTCCTTCTCCGCTTCGGTCTCGGTCGGAATGGTTCCGATCATGCGGCTCCAGGCAAAGGGCGAGACGCAATTCGAACGCACGTTGAAGCGGTTCATGTCGAGCGCAATCGATTTCGAGAGGCCGACGATGCCGAGCTTGGCTGCGGCGTAATTGGCCTGGCCGAAATTGCCGACCAGTCCCGAGGTCGACGTGAAATGAACGAAAGAGCCGCTTTCCTGCTCGCGGAACAGCCGCGCGGCAGCATGAGAGACATAGAATGAGCCCATCAGATGCACCTTGATGACGGCCTCGAACGCTTCAACGCTCATGCGGTGGAAGATCATGTCGCGCAGGATGCCGGCATTGTTGACGACACCGTCGAGCTTGCCGAAATGATCGGTCGCAGTCTTGACGATCCGGCTCGCCGGAATGGCCTCGGCAACGGTTTCGAAATTCGCCACCGCCGTGCCGCCGCGCTTTTTGATTTCCTCGACCACTTCTTCCGCAGGCGCCGCGCTCGATCCGGAACCGTCAGACGCTCCACCGGGATCGTTGACCACGACCTTGGCGCCTTCCGCGGCGCAAAGCAGCGCGATCTCGCGGCCGATGCCGCGCCCCGCGCCGGTGACGATGATGACTTTGTCCTGCAGTGATTGGGCCATTAAGGTTTCTCCCGATGTCTTTCGTCATTCCGGGGCGCGTGCAGCACGAACTCGGAATCTAGAGGTGAGGGATTCCGGATCTGGTCTTTCAGACCATCCCGGAATGACGCTCGTGGTTACAGTTCATTGCTGAAAATGATCGTGCCTGACGCCGCGAACATGCCGCCGACGCCGTGGCAGACCGAGATCTTTGCACCCTTGACCTGTGCCGGCGCGATGCCGCGCATCTGCCGCACGCTTTCCTGCAACGCGTACATGCCGTACATGCCCGAATGCATGTAGCTCAAGCCGCCGCCATTGGTGTTGAGCGGCAGCTTGCCGCCCGGGCGGGTGTTGCCGTCGGCGATGAATTTTCCGGTCTCCTCATGCGGCATGAAACCGAGATCGCCGAGGCCGTAGAGCGGCAGATGGGCGAACGCATCATAGATCATCAGGTGATCGACATCCTTGTGCGTGATGCCGGCTTCCCTGAAGGCAAGCGGGCCTGCCACCTTGAAGGCGCGCGAGGAATCGAAGGTCTGCATCTGGCTGACCATCGGCGTTTCCACACTTTCGCCGGTGCCGAGGATATAGACGGGCTTGTTCGGAAAATCCTTGGCGCGATCGGCGCTGGTGAGGATCAGCGCGCCGCCGCCGTCGGTGACGAGGCAACATTGCAGGATGCGGAACGGATAAGCGATCATCCGTGAGTTCAGGACGTCTTCGACCGTGATCGGCGCTTTCATGGTGGCGCGTGGATTTTTCGCTGCCCATTCGCGCTGCACCACCGCAACCATGGCGATCTGTTCATGAGTGATGCCGTGGGTCTTCATGTAGCGCAGCACCGGGATCGGAAACATGCTGGCCGGCGTGGTGACGCCGTAGGGCAGTTCGAACTGTCCGTTCAAACTGTCGGGGCCGATAATGCGCGGGGTGCGGCCGATGTTGGATTTGCCGCTCTCGGCGTGGGTGATCAGCACGGTCTTGCACAGCCCGGCCTCGATCGCGGCGGCCGCATGACGTACGTGCAGCATGAAGGAACAACCGCCGACCGAGGTGCCATCGACCCAGGTCGGCGTGATGCCGAGATAATGGCAGATCTGCTGGGGGGTCTCGACCGCGGTGGCGAAGCCGTCGATGTCGGACAGTTTCAGTCCGGCATCGGCAATCGCATTCAGCGCGGCATCGGCGTGCAGCTGGATTTGCGACATGTTCGGGATGACGCCGAGTTCGGTGGTCTCGGCCGCGCCCACAATGGCAACCTGGTTTCTACGCATGTGACTACCCCCTGGCCGGGCGGAACAGGGGGAGGGTGATCTGCTCGTCCAGCTTCTCGAACTTGACTTCGAGCTTCATGTCGAGCTCAAGCGCTTCCGGCGTTTGCGGGCAATCGACGACATTGGTCATCATCCGCGGACCCTCATCCAGTTCGACCACCGCGATGGAGTAGGGCGGGGTGAATCCGGGCGCGGGGCGGTGATGGATGATGTAGCTGTAGAGCTTGCCCTTGCCGCTGGCCTTGAACACGCTCACCTGGCGGGAAGCGCAGGATGGGCAAAATGGCCGCGGCGGAAAATAGACAAGCGCGCAAGCGTCGCAGCGCTGCAGGCGAAGTTCGTTCGCTCTGGTCCCGTCCCAGAAATGCTGGGTCTCCGGTGTCGGTTTGGGTTTCGCGCGCGCTGGCTCGGCCATGTCGTTGTTTCCTCCCGATCTTCTTGAAATCTTTGATCGGACATTTGCCGTCAGCCGTCAACGGTCCAGCCGAATGGCAGGCATGCCGCGTATTCCGTCTCCCGCAAAATGATGTTGGCGGGCTCGTGTCCCGAATCCGAATTGCAATCTCTGCTGCAAATACGGGGGCGAACTTTGGATTCGAAAGGACACTAGAAAACTATGATTCCGGGGGTAGTCTTGGTTCAGAAGTTCTCTTTCAAGGTCTCGCGGCAATAGTGAAGAGAACTTCTGAACGACCACACTAGATGTCGTCCCGTTTCGCGAAGGCGGCATTATCTCGCGCCAGGTGATCTGCGAACGCCTTGCTCAACGGCGGAAGCGTGCGGTTCTTCTTCTTGATCAGCGAAACCTGTCTGGAAAAATTGGGATCGTTGATGCGCTTGCAGCGCAAGCTCGGTTCTGCCGCGATCTCCCGTGCCAGGGCCGGCAGCAGAGTGATGCCGATTCCGGCCCGGACCATGCCTAGCGCCGTCATCATGTAGGTCGCTTCTGCGGCCGGATTGGGCATCAATTTCGCGGCCCTGAATGCCTGATCGGTTACCGCGCGCACGCTGGTCCGAGAATCCAGCATCACGATCGGGAATTGGGCCAAGCGATCGGCCGTGATGCGCGCGGATTTTCCGATCGGATGCCCATCGGGATAAACCACCACTATTTCGTCGCTGGTCTTGAACATGACCTCGATATCGGGGAAGTCGACATTGCCGCCGGTCAGGCCAAGGTCGACATCGTCGGAGCGGACAAGTCCGAGCAACGCGCTCGCGATCACGTCCCTGACCGCGAAGGAGGCGCCCGGCAGCCGCTTCCGGAAGCGCCGGATCGTGTCGGGAAGCGGCCCGGACGCAAACGACGGCAGTGCGGCGATCCGGACGACGCCAAGCTGTGCAGTGGAAACGTTTTTCACGTCCACCAGGACCGAATCGAGGTCCTCGATCGTTCGCTCGAAAGCGGGGAGGATGTCTTTACCAACCCGCGTCAGTTTCACCGACCTTGGATTGCGATCAAAGAGGCGGAGCTGCAGCGCGTCCTCCAGACGCTTGATCTGAACCGTGAGGGTCGGCTGGGAAACGTGGAGGAATTCGGCCGCGCGGGTGAAGCTCCCGAGCTTCGCTACGGCAATGAAGGATCGCATTTGCCGGAGGCTGATATCCATAGAAAGAGGCTATAGCTGAGATTTGATTATTTCAACTCTCGTATGGTTGATTTGGTGCGGAAAGCGCGCCAAAAGGGGCCAGCCGTAAATTGAGGAAACGCTATGTTCAAGAAAACCATCGTCGCGCTGGCCGCCTGTGCCGCGCTTGCCGGGCCCGCTTTCGCCGCGGACGCGCCGTCGGAGATCAAGGTAGGCACGCTTTACGCATCCTCGGGGCGCTTCGCCTCGATCTCGATGCCAGTCTATAACGGGCTCAAGCTCTGGGCCGACCAGAAGAACGCCGATGGCGGCGTCTATGTGAAGGCCTTCGACAAGAAGATTCCGGTCAAGCTCATCGCCTATGACGACCAGAGCAACACGGCGACGGCTTCGACCCTTTATAATCAGCTCGTCACGCAGGATAAGGTCGATCTCCTGGTCGCCGATTCCGGCTCGGTGCTGACGGCCCCGGCCGTGACCATTGCCCGCGACCACAAGATGTTCCTGTTCGATCAGACCGGCACGGGCGCGAGCTTCTTTTCCAAGGACAATCCCTATATCGCGCTGATGGCCGACCCGGTGTCGACGGTGTGGCCGAAGCCGGTTGCGGACTTCCTGATCCATGACGGCCCCAAGCTTGGCATCAAGAAGGTCGCCCTATTGTACGCGACCAATGAATTCACGGGTACGCAGGCCAACGCGTTCCGCAAGTTCATCAAGGATTCCGGCGCGCCGATCGACATCGTCTACGACCAGGGCGTCCCGACCGAGACCACCAACTACACCGTCATCATCAACAATATTGCCAACACCGAGCCCGATGCGGTGATCCATTTCGGCTATGCGCCGAACGACATCGCGTTCCTGCGCAACGTGCAGGATGTCGGCACCAAGTTCAAAATGCTGTTCTGCATTTATCCGGGCCTTGAGACCGAGCTTCTGGAGAAGAACGTCGGACCCAAGGGTCTGGAGCACGTATTCACCTACGTGCCGCCGTCGGAGCTCGACTACAAGGTCAACTTCGGCATGACCATGAAGGATTACAAGGCGGCCTGGGAGAAGGCCTATCCGGATGGCAAGGTCGAGTTCGGCTTCAACGCGGTCGCCGGCTACACCACCGGCCTCGTGCTCGAAAAGACGCTCGGCGTTGCCACCAGCCTCGACCAGCTCGAACTGCGCAAGGCGAATTTCAGCCTCTCGAACCAGCTCAAGACCCTCGACGGCACCTATGCGCTGGACGATATGGGCGGTCAGATCGGCGAGTTGACGCCGCTTGGTCAGCTCGAGCTCAACGATAAGGGCCATGTCAAGTTCGTGTCGATCTATCCGCACGAAACCGCGACCGGGAAGCCGGTTTACCCGCGTCCATGACACGATTACGGATTGAGGGCCGGGCGCCGGGAGCGATGCGCCAATGCTGATCTATGCGCTCGTTGCCGGCGTTCTGTTCGGGCTGTATTTCAGCCTGGTCGGAATCGGCCTCAACCTCGTGTTCGGCGTCATGCGCATCGTCAACCTTGCGCATGGCGACATCCTGATGCTGGGCGCATTCATTGCGTACGGCATCGTTATGTTCGCCGGCATCGATCCGCTGTTCGCGGTGCCGCTGGCATTCGTCGTGTTCCTGCTGGCCGGCTGGGTGCTCTATTGGGTGCTGGTGCCGCGCCTGCAGGGTTCGGCGGATCCTGAGATGCTCTCGATCATCCTGTTCTTCGGTCTGTCGCAGGTGATCGAGGCCATCACCACGATCTTCGCCGGCACCAGCGAACGGTCGATCCAGAGCCGGCTGCTCGGCACGGTCATCTCGACCGTCAAGGTCAAGCTGTTCGGTGGCCAGCCGGGTTCGGCTGGTCCGGTCCATATTTTCGGCCAGGGATTTCCGGCGCCTTGGGTGATCGCGGCGGTCACCAGCCTCATCGTGATCGCTTTCGTCTATATCTATCTCTATCGCACGCGCCTGGGCACGCTGACCCGTGCCGTGATGTCGCGGCGCGATGAAGCGCTGGCGACCGGCATCGACGTCGATCGCGTCTCGGCGGCGGCGTTCGGCATCGGCCTGGGCCTCGCCGCGATCGCCGGCGTGTTCGCGCCCTTCATGTTCGGATCGGTGACGCCTGCGTTCGGCGCGGACGCGACCGTCACGTCGTTCGCCATCGTCGTGCTGGGATCGCTCGGCAATCCCCTGGGCACGGCGCTAGGCGGTGTAGTTTATGGCATCTGCTATATGGTTGTTCAGACTTACTTGAGCTCCTGGGCTGATCTTCTGCCCTATGTTCTCCTGATCTTCATCCTGTTGCTGCGTCCGAGCGGTCTGCTTGGAAGGCGGGTGCGCGTTGCCTAGCGCTCTCAAACACCTGTTGTTCATCGTCGTACCGCTGGTCATCCTCTTCGCGGTACTGCCTGGCGTTTATCAAAATCACCTGCTGCTCTTCAATTTCGTGATCTTCCTGATCCTCGCGCAGGGCGTGAACATCATCTACGGCTTCACCGGCTATTTGCCGTTCGGCTATGTCGGTTTCTTCGGGGCCGGCGCCTATGGCTTCGCGATCATGGTGATGCTCTATCACTGGCCGGCGCTGCCGGCGGTGCTGGTGGCGGGTCTCGTCGGCATCGCGCTGGGCCTGCTATTGACGCCGCTGTTGCGGTTGTCCGGCGCCTATTTCGCGATTGCCAACCTCGCGGCGGCGCTGGCCGTGCTGCACTTCGTCGCCAATCCGGCGCTGGAGAACATCACGCGCGGACCATATGGCGTGTCGTTGTCCGGCACGTTCAATCCCAATCTTGCCTATGCGGCAGCGGTTGCGGTGATGGCCCTGACGCTGGCGGTGGTGGTGTTCCTTAGGAATTCGCGTTTCGGCCTTGCGCTGCAGGCGGTGCGCGAGGATTCGGTGAGTGCGGCGATGGCCGGTGTCAATGTCGTGCAGATGCGGGTGATCGCCTGGCTGGCCTCGGCGCTGGTCGCTGGCCTCGCCGGTGGCGTCTATGCCTGGTACGTCTCGGTGTTCTACCCCGATAACGTGTTCAGCGGCGACTTCTCCATCTTCGCGATCGTGTTCGCTCTGTTCGGCGGCGTTGCCAGCATCACCGGTCCGATCATCGGTGTTGTTATTCTTTACGGCATCTACAACTTGATCGGCTTCACGACGCCACAATATTTCCAGTTGATCTACGGGCTTCTGATCATGGGACTGGTGTTGTTCCTGCCCGCAGGTCTGGTTTCGCTCGCAACCCGCAGGGGGTGGAATGTCCCCTGAGATCAAACCGATCCTCAACGTCAACAAGGTCGTCAAACGCTTCGGCGGTTTCTATGCGCTCGACGGCTTGACGTTCCATGTCGTACCGGGAGAAATTCTCGGGCTGGTTGGACCCAACGGTTCCGGCAAGACCACCGCGATCAACGTGATCTCCGGCCTGTATGCGCCGGATGGCGGTGAAGTCATTCTGGATGGCACGCGAATCGGCGGCATGGCCTCGCATCGGCTGGTCCATCGCGGCATCAACCGTACCTTCCAGGTACCGAAGCCGTTCATGTCGCTTACCGTGCGGCAGAATGTCGAGGTTGCATTGTCCTATGGGCGCGCCGCGGTAACACCGCCGCCGATTGACGAGCTGCTGCATGAGTATCGATTGGCGGAAGTTGCCGATCGCCGGGCATCCGAGCTGAATAACGTGCAGCAGAAGATGCTGGACCTGGTGCGCGCGCTCGCTACGCGCCCACGACTACTCCTGCTCGACGAGCTTGCCGCCGGCCTCAACCCGTCGGAACTCGACTGGATCGCAGGCCGCATCAAGGCGCTGGCGCAAAGCGGGATCGCGATCATCGTCGTCGAACATTTGATGGGCTTCATCGAACAGATCACCGACCGCGTTATCGTCATGAATGCCGGCAAGGAGATTTTCGAGGGCAAGCTCGCAGTCGCGGTGCAAGTGCCGCAGGTGATCGAAGTGTTCCTTGGAGGCGAGCATGCCGCCTGAAGCCGCACCCCTGATGCAGGCCGCCGGCGTCGACGCCGGCTATGGCACGATGCAGGTGCTCTGGGGCGTCGACCTCGACGTGCGCGCCGGCGAGACCGTGCTGCTGCTCGGTGCCAATGGTGCCGGCAAGACCACGTTCCTGAAATCGCTGGTCGGCCTGATCGAGGCGCGCAACGGCAGCATCAAGCTTGGCGACGCCGATATCACGCGAATGCGTTCCAGCGACCGGATGCGGCTCGGCATGACCTACATGTCGGAACTGGCCGTATTCCCGGATTTGTCGATCGACGAGAATATCCGCGTCGGTGCCCAGGCGCTGGGCCATGCCGATCCGACCGCGCGTGTCGAGGAACTCTACGGCATTTTCCCGGTGTTGCGCGACAAGCGTCGTAATCCGGCATCGAGCCTGTCCGGTGGCCAGCGCAAGATGCTCGGTATCGCGAAAGCGCTCGCCGCCGAGCCGAAACTGTTGGTCATGGACGAGCCTTCCGCGGGCCTGTCGCCGCTGTTCGTCAAGGAAGTGCTTCGTATTCTCGGCGATTTGCGCGGACGGGGCCTTGCGCTTTTGATTGCGGAGCAGAATATCGGCTTTCTCGAAGTGGCGACGCGGGTGTTCGTGCTCGAAGGCGGCCGCATCCGCTTTTCCGGCAGCGTTGCCGAAATGACCGATAACGAAGCGTTGCGGCGAGCCTATTTCGGACTGAAGTAATGCGCACGATCAGGATCGGATCCGGCGCGGGCTATTCGGGCGATCGCATCGAGCCCGCGCTCGAACTCGCCGAGAAGGGCGATATCCAATATCTGGTCTTCGAATGCTTGGGTGAGCGCACGGTCGCCTTGGCGCAGCAGGCACGGATGAAGAATCCGGAAAGCGGCTACGATCCGCTTCTTGAAGAGCGGATGCGCGCGGTATTGCCGCTCTGCGCGGCCAAAGGCTTCAAGGTCATCACCAATATGGGCGCGGCCAATCCCGAGGCCGCGGCGCGCAAGACTGCCGAGATCGCGAAATCGCTCGGACTTCCGTCGCTCAAAATCGCGGCTGTCGTCGGCGACGACGTGCTCGAGGCGTGCAAGCAGAGCGATCTGCCGATCATGGAATTCGACGGCACGATCCGCCAACTCGGCAACCGCTTGCTGTCCGCGAACGCCTATCTTGGCGCCGAGCCGATGGCGCAGGCGCTATCCGGCGGCGCGGATGTCGTCATCACCGGCCGCGCGTCCGATCCCGCGCTGTTCCTGGCGCCGATGATCCACGCTTTCGGCTGGGCGATGGATGACTGGAATTTGCTCGGCCAGGGCACGGTCGCAGGTCACCTGCTGGAATGCGCGGGGCAGATCACCGGCGGCTATTTCGCCGATCCCGGTTACAAGGACGTCGCGGGTCTTGCGCGGCTCGGCTTTCCGATCGGTGAGGTCGGCGAGGATGGTTCGCTCGTCATCACCAAGGTCGCGGGCTCAGGCGGCGAAGTGACCGCACGTACCTGCAAGGAGCAGTTGCTCTACGAGGTGCATGATCCCAGGCGCTACATTCAGCCCGATGTGGTTGCGGATTTCTCGCAGGTGAAAGTCGAGGAAATCGCGCCGGACCGCGTGCGCGTCAGCGGCGGTCGCGGCACTGAGCGCACCGGCACGCTGAAAGTCTCGGTCGGTTACGTCGACAGTTTCATCGGCGAAGGGCAGATTTCCTATGCCGGTCCCGGCGCGCTGGCGCGCGGAAGGCTCGCTCTGGAGATCGTGCGCGAGCGGTTGAAACTTACCGGCGTTGCCACGAGTGAATTGCGCTTTGACCTGGTCGGCGTCGATTCATTGCACGGAGCACAAGTCTCGCGACATGCCAACGAGCCCTATGAAGTGCGCATTCGCGTTGCCGGCCGCACCGAGAATCTGCGCGAGGCGGTAAGAATCGGCAACGAAGTCGAGACGCTCTATACCAACGGTCCGGCCGGTGGCGGTGGCGCCTTCAAATCGGCGCGCGACGTGGTCGCGGTCGCCTCCGTTCTGCTGCCGCGCGATCGTGCAACGCCGCAAGTGCGCTTCTTTGGAGCCTGAACCATGAAGCTGCGCGAAATCGCCCATTCCCGCACCGGCGACAAGGGCAATATTTCCAATATTTCGGTCATCGCCTATGACGAGAGACACTATCCGCTGCTCCTGGACCAGGTCACCAGCGAGCGGGTGAGGGCTCATTTT
>Ga0310811_10010732_pt1 | contig 11849 bp, 12 predicted proteins | sample YCmetagenome_FD_207642 | JGI IMG/M metagenome (GOLD analysis project Ga0310811, IMG submission 207642) | Soil microbial communities from experimental microcosm in Duke University, North Carolina, United States - YC | ecosystem: Engineered > Artificial ecosystem > Soil microcosm > Unclassified ...
TGAGGCTACTTTGCATGACCAGCAACAGGGCGGTTCCCAGGAAGAGCAGCTGTCCTTGTCGGCTGATATCGAACGTGCTCAACGTCAGCAAGAGCAGGCGACTCGGGATCTGGCTGCGCTTCGATCCTTGCAGCAAAAAGGTGCAGCTTCGGGCAGTGAGGTCACTGCCGCGGAACAGCGCATGCAGTCCGCTACAGCAACCCTGAATAATCTTAAGCAACGCCAGACAGACCGTTATAGCTCAACCGACAAGAGCAAGATTCAGGCTCAGGTGAAAGATGCCCGAGCCTCCGTTGCCGCCGCTGAAAACGGTTACAACAACGCAAATATCCGTTCTCCGCTCGATGGAACGGTCTACTCTATCCCGGTTTCCACTTACGACTTTGTCAACGCGGGCCAGACACTCCTCGATGTCGCTAACCTTACCCGCATGCGGGTAAGGGCTTACTTTGACGAACCGGAGATAGGCAACCTCGCTGTTGGACAAGCTGTAAGAATCGCCTGGGACGCTAAACCCAATCAAGTCTGGCATGGACATATCAGCCAAGCCCCCTCCACTGTCATCGTTTATGGCACCCGCAATGTCGGCGAGTGCCTCATTACGGTAGACGATGCGAATGAAGATCTGCTGCCGAATACCAACGTAACGGTAACTGTTACGATCTCGCAGCGGTTCAATGTCCTCAGCATCCCTCGGGAAGCCCTTCATACTGAAGGAACCAACGACTACGTTTATCGAATCGTTCAAGACCGGCTGGTTCGCACTCCTGTCAAAGTCGGCATTTTGAATTTGACCCGCGTAGAGATTGTCGAAGGACTTACCGAAAAGGATACGGTTGCTCTAAATGCAACCAGCAACCGCGATCTGTCGAACGGTCTGGCAGTAAAGATCGTCGAATAGTCTATGTTTCCTCCCCGTCCCACGCTCTACGCGCGTCTTTCCCTTCTGGTAGCCGCTTTATTTGCCTGCTGTGTCGCGGTCCGTGCCGACGACACTCAGGCTGAGCTTTTGTTGAAGCAGGGCCGCGTAGATGAAGCTGCGTCCACCCTGAACCGGATTCTCTCCTCGCAGGCTCAGGACGCGCGAGCCCACCTGCTCCTTTGCCGGGTTTATTACTCCCAGGACATGGCCGATCCTGCGATTCAAGAGTGTGAACGGGCGGCCGAAGACGACCCGACGGACAGCGACGCCCAGATGTGGCTCGGCCGTGCCTATGGCCTGAAGGCTTCTCAGGTCAACATGTTGAGTGCATTTAGCCTTGCTCGAAAGGTGCATACCGCCTTCGAACGCGCCGTAAGTCTTAACCCGGCCAATGTTCAGGCCATGAGCGATCTTGGTCAGTTTTATGTCGCCGCTCCGGCAATAGTCGGTGGCGGCTTGGACAAGGCACAGGCCCTGGTTCCAAAACTGATGCCCCGCTCCGCTCAAAAAGGGCATCGGCTGCTCGCTCTCATCGCCCAGAAAAAGAATGAGACGGCAACAGCAGAGGAGGAATATAAGGCTGCGGTCTCGGCTGGAAAAACTCCTGAAGCCTGGGTGGATCTCGGTATGTTCTATCAGCACCAATCGGAGCCGGATAAAGCCGTCTCTGCTCTCCAATCCAGCGTTCAAGCCAACCGGACCAGAAATGCTGCCCTGGTCGACGCCGCCAGTATCCTTACCGATCTGCATCGCGAACCAGACCTGGCCATCCAGCTGTTACGGGAGTATCTCGACTCCCCTGCTAAATCCGATGACGCTCCAGCCTTCAAGGTCCACCTGCAGTTGGGGGATTTGCTCAGGAAGAGAGGGGATACCACGGGAGCCACACGAGAATATGCCGCCGCCCTCGCCGTGGCATCCAATTTTGTTCCTGCCCATAAGGCGGCGCAGGGTGGATAAGAATAAGCACGATACCATAGTTCGATATGGCAGGAGTCTTTCGGCCCGCATGACCTCTCTACGATGCCTTCTGATCGTCGCTGCGTATGCCTTGGTGGCGTCGGCGCCCGCTTCTGCCCAGATCTCCTTCAGTACAGCCATCGATCTCGCTCTAAAAAACAGCCCAAAAGTGCTTGCCGCTGAGGCTGAGGTAGAAAAAGCACGAGCGGTTCTGGAAGAAACAAAGGATGTTTACATTCCCACTTTGAGCGTGGGCTCGGGACTCGGTTACACCTATGGTTTCCCTTTCGGAGCTCCGTCGCTGTTCAATGTGACCGCCCAGTCGCTTCTTTTTGATCAATCTCAACACAACTATGTCCGAGCTGCCCGTGCTGGCTTAGAAGCAGCCAATCACAATCTGAATGATGTCCGACAGCAAATTATGGAGGACACCGCCAATACTTATATTTCTCTTGATGCTGATCTTGAACGTATCCGCGTCGCAAGCGAAGAATCTGGTTTTGCAACTGCATTAACAAGAATTGTTCAGAACCGTTTAGAGGCCGGACAAGATACGCAGATCGAGTTGACACGCGCGAAGCTCATGGCGGCAAATCTTCGACTTCGTCGCCTTCAGCTTGACGATGATGCCGCCAATCAGCGGGATCATTTGGCGAATTTGACTGGAATTCCTGCCGTAAATCTAGCTACGGATCATCAAAGTATTCCCATGATCCCGACACTTGATAAATTTTCTACAGATAACGGTAAACTTCCCGAATTCATTCAAGGCGCTTATTCAACGGCTCAATCCAAACTACAGATCGCCTTTGGCGACTCCCGCAAGATGTACCGTCCGCAAATTGGGCTCGGCGTACAGTACAGCCGGCTGGCGAGCTTTAATAACTATCAGGATTATTATCGCGAGGGAAGTTTCACAAATTTTAATAACTTACAAATTGGGCTTCAGTTCACACTTCCTATTTTTGATTATTCGAAGCATTCCAAAGCGCGTGAATCGATGGCTGAAGCACAGCGAAGCTTGCACGAGGCAGATCAGGCTCGCAACCAATTTTTCGAAGGTCGTCGGAAAACGAATAACGTCATTCGCGAACTTCAGGCGCGAACCGAAATCGCTTCCCTTCAACGAGAACTTGCTCTCAATCAAATCGATGTAATCCGCGTTCAAATTAATCAAGGGAGTTCGGGCGGCCAGCCTATAACCCCTAAGGACGAAGAAAATGCGCGCATTCAGGAACGTGCACGTTATCTGGAGTTTCTGGATTCAGATCTTCAACTTCGCCAAACGCAGATAGACCTCATGCGCTCCAACGGCCAGTTGGAAGATTGGCTCAAGTCTGCAATACAATCTCAGCCTTCAGACGCATCTAAGCCAGAATGAGCTGGAAGGCGATCCTCGCACTCCTGATTTTGGTACTCCTTACAGGAACAGCCATCGGTTTTATCCGCGACTCTCGCCTCGATACAGATTTCCCCGCTATCCGTGCCAAATCATCTGAGGCAGACGTGCGCCGTATTATGGGGAATCCCAAGAAGATTGAACCGTCCTGCCAGGCCTATGACACCTCAGTCTCCCCCGGCTGCGACCACGTCTTCATCTACCGATCCCTCTTTTACCCCCTCCGCAGCAAGTATTGGCTGGTATTTTTCAATGAAAACAATCAGGTTACCGCCACTTCCGGCCAGATGGAACCATAGTGAACACCTTTTTGCCTGCTTCCCCGAAGGCCTTTACCGAATGGTAAAATTGAAGCTAAGATCATGCCCCTCAAGACACTGTTTCTAAACCCGCCCTCCTTTGAGAACTTTGACGGCGGCGCCAGCTCCCGCTGGCCCGCGACCCGCGAGATCGAGTCTTACTGGTACCCGGTCTGGCTGGCCTATCCGGCTGGAATGCTCGAAGGATCGCGTCTGCTCGATGCGCCGCCACACCACATCTCCGCCGAGGAGACCATCGAGATCGCCAAGGGGTACGAATTTCTCGTCCTGTTTACCTCTACCGTAGGCTGGGCCGGCGATCACGCTCTCGCGCAAGCGATCAAGAACGTCAATCCCTCTATCCGGATCGCCTTCGTCGGACCGCCGGTCACTACCGATCCCGACCGCGCCCTGAACGAGTGCAACGTTATCGACTTTGTATGCCGCCGTGAGTTCGACTTCTCCGTCGTCGAATATGCCAACGGAAAGCCGCTGAATGAGATCCTCGGGATCAGCTATCGCGATGCCAATGGCACTATCCAGCACAACCCCGACCGTCCGCAGGTTGAGGATCTGGACGCGATGCCCTGGGCCACTAAAATTTACAAGCGCGACATGGACGTCACCCGGTACAACGTACCGTTCCTGCTGCATCCCTACATCGCGCTCTACTCCACGCGCGGCTGCCCGGCCCAGTGCACCTTCTGCCTGTGGCCGCAGACGCTTTCAGGCCATGCGTGGCGTAAGCGTTCCTCAGACGACGTTGCCGCGGAGATGAAGTGGGCTAAGGAGAACTTCCCCGAGGTCAAAGAATTCTTCTTCGATGACGATACCTTCAACATCCAGAAGGCCCGCACCATCGAGCTTTGCTCAAAGCTAAAGCCGCTCGGCATTACCTGGTCCTGCACCTCGCGCGTCACCACGGACCGTGAAACCCTGAAAGCCATGAAGGATGCAGGGTGCCGCCTCCTGATCGTCGGCTTTGAGTCAGGCGATCCTCAGATCCTCAAGAACATCAAGAAGGGTGCCACGATCGAGCGCGCACGCGACTTTGTGAAGGACTGCCACGATCTCGGCCTTGTCATCCACGCCGACTTTATCCTCGGACTTCCCGGAGAGACAAAAGAGTCCATTCGCAATACAATCAACTTCGCCAAGTCGCTCGATTGCGAGACCATCCAGGTCTCTGTCGCCCACGCCTACCCTGGCACCGAGTTCTACGACTTCGCCAAGCGCAACGACTTCATTACCAACGAAAATATGGAAGACGGTGGCGGTCACCAGATGGCGCACATCGAGTACCCCGGCCTTCCCACCGAGTACGTCATGGAGCAGGTTCACCGCTTCTACGACGAATACTACTTCCGCCCGAAGGCCGCCTTCCGAGTGGTTTGGAAGGCGATCGTCAACCGCGACGTTCCCCGCCTCTATGTCGAAGCCAAGAGCTACATGAAGCTTCGCAAGGAGCGTTATGCCGCCGCGCGGGCGAAGGCCGAAGAAAAGGCGCTCAAGCAGCAGGAATCGGTCAGCATGAACGCATAACTTTCGTACCAAATCTTAAAAGGCGGCTGATCACGAATCAGCCGCCTTTTTGTTGCTTTTCGCTTCAGTCCAGCACAAATCGCTTCTCGTGTTCGGAGACGTACTTATATCCAATATGGCTCAAAGAATAGCTGAAGAGGATGAAGCGGAGCTTCGTAAAATATTCCAGCGATGGACAGAAGCTGTGCACGCCCAGGACTATAACGCGATTCGGCAAAACCATGCCCCTGACATTCTCATGTTTGATGTTCCCCTCCTTTTTCTTTCAGGGGATCGAACTCTACATGGAGACATGGAAACTATTCTTTTCACTTCGCGTCAAAACCCGTGATCTTCGAGTTTGAGGATCTGCGTATTCATGCAGGTTCTGAGGTCGCCTTCGCAACTGCAATCGGGCACTGCCACGGCACCGACACTGACGGACTCGTTCGTCCTCTCGATTTCCGCCTCACCATGGGATTCCGTAAGATCGATGGACAATGGATGCTCATTCATGAGCATCATTCCATACCCGCCATCTCCTAAACGCCTTATACTACTGCCACAGTAATATCTGTTCCTCGAAAGGATTCAGTCATGCGTTCGATATCCCGTTGTCTCGCGGCTGTCTCGATCTGTCTTCTGACCACCAGCCTTATGCACGCACAAGAGGCCTCGGAGGGCAACCGTAAGGTGGCCGGAGGTGGGATTACCGTCAAGGGTTGGCAGGGCAAGGTCGACGACTCTGCTGCCAAGTCCGGGGAGACCGTCAACGACGCCAAGCTCTCCGAAGAAGGCAAGATCCTGCATGTCACTACCGGTCCTGCAATCACCTACTGGAACACGAAAGATGTAGCCAAGGGCGATTACACCGTCTCGGCTACTTTCACCGAGCCGAAGTTCATGAACCTCAACACCCATCCGCATCCTTATGGAATCGTGATCGCAGGAAATGATATGGGGACGGACAACCAGAGTTACATCTACTGCGCAGCTTACGGCAACGGCAACTTCATCGTCCGCGGTTTCGGCCCCGAGGCCTTCCAGCTCAACGGCCGCCGCGAAGCCAACGACGCCGTACATAAGGCCGCTGGTCCCAACGAGCCTGTCACGCAGGAAATCGCTATGCAGGTCAAGGGCGACAAGGTCTCCTGCATCATCAACGGCACGACAGTAAAGACTTTCGAGAAGTCCGAGGTGGTCGCCGCCGGAAAGCTCAAATCCACCGATGGCGTCTATGGCATCCGCTTTGCACACAATACAGATGCAACGGTAAGCAATCTCAAAGTGACGAAACCTTAGTTTCGTCTCAAGAACCCACGCTGGATTAGCGTTTTCTAACAGCTTCGAAGAGAGGAAGATCGGCTTATTCTGGGCGGATCTTCCTTTTTCTTATTAATCTTACGTCCGGTTATCAAGATTCGGATTTAACACCTTGAAGACATCTCCATGACAATTCCTCAGCTCGCCTGAGCTTACTGTTGACCTGCAGTAATGGCCCGCAAGGTGAGCCTGATCCAAAGACTTTTTGGATGTCCCCTCGGAGGGCTTCAAATGACAAGCTCTTTTTCAAACACGTTTTTTGCCTGTTCTGGTCTCTTTCTTTGTCTTTTACTCGCTTCATGCGGCGGAAGTTCTAAGCCCCCGGCCGACTTTTCCCTTTCGTCTTCACCGGGAACGGTCACTCTTGCGCCGGGCGGTCCTGCGCAACAGATCAGCGTTGCAGCGGCAGCGTCGAATGGCTTTAACAGCACCGTTTCGGTCGCAATCAGCGGACTGCCGACTGGTGTCACCGCACAGCCTTCATCCTTGATGCTCACGCCCGGAACACCACAGAACATCTCAATCTCCGCAGACGGCTCGGCTATGGGCGGCAACACCACTCTTACTCTCACCGGGACCTCCGGCATGCTCTCTCACACCACGACGGTCATGGCGACCTTCGCTCCTCCCCCTGACTTCAGCTTCACGGTTATGCCTCCAAGCGCTTCAGTCAACGCCGGAGGAGCGGGAACTCAAATTACCATAACAACAAGTCCTCTAAACTCCTTTGCAGGAACAGTCGCAGTCTCCCTGTCTGCCCTCCCCACGGGAGTAACCGCCAACCCATCAACCCTCTCTCTGGGTCCGGGAGCTTCGCAAACCACTACTTTGACTGCTGCCGCTACGACTTCTTCAGGAACTTCGTCGGTTACCGTCACTGGGACATCCGGAGCTATCAGCCATCAGGCTTCTATCGCCTTGACCGTACAACCTGCCGTCATGACCCAAGCTCCCGACGTAACTACTTTCCATTACAACAACGCCCGAGACGGTCTGAACAGCCAGGAGACCATCCTTGCCCCCGGAAACGTCAATTCCACTCAGTTCGGCAAAGTCGATCTCTATTCAATGGATGGAAAGGTGGATGCTCAACCTCTTTTTCTGACGAACGTCACGATCAACGGCGCTCTTCATAACATTCTTTATGCCGCGTCAGAGCACGGCACCTTATACGCATTCGATGCGTATACTAATAAACGACTCTGGAGCGCTACTCTGCTGGGCAACGGGGAGACATCAAGCGACAATCGTGGTTGCTCACAGATTGACCCTGAGATAGGGATCAGCGCCACTCCAGTCATCGATCGCAAGCAGGGCTCGAACGGAACCATCTTTGCCGTAGCAAGCAGTAAAGACACGAACGGTGGTTACCACCATCGCCTGCATGCTATCGACCTGACGACGGGCACTGAAATTGGAACGCCAACTGAAATCACCGCAACGTATCCCGGAACTGGAGATAATAGTCAGAACGGCAATGTTGTCTTCGATCCAGCTCAGTATGCCGAACGAGCAGGCTTACTGTTGCTCAACGGCACGATCTACACCACTTGGACCTCACATTGCGATATCGGCCTCTACACTGGCTGGATTATGGCTTACAACGAATCCAGTCTGCAGCAGACGCAGATTCTCAACGTTACTCCTAATGGCCATAACGGCTCCATCTGGATGAGCGGCAATGGCATGGCCGCCGACGACCAGGGATTCATCTATGCACTCGACGCAAACGGGACCTTCGATACGGCACTCGATGGCAACGGCTTTCCAAGCAAGGGCGATTTTGGGAACGCGATGCTGAAGATCTCAACCGCAAATGGAAAGCTAACCGTAGCGGACTACTTCGAGATGTATAACGGGCCTGCGGAATCTAACCAAGACGTTGACCTTGGATCGGGAGGCCCGCTTCTGCTGCCAGATCAAACGGACACACACGGCTTCGTCCATCACCTGATCGTAGGCGCTGGCAAAGATAGCAACATCTATCTGGCCGATCGCGATAATCTCGGCAAATTCAATCCGGCAACCAACCCCGCCGACAACAACATTTACCAGGAACTCCCAGGAGCCAATGCGGGACGCGCCTACTCTTCTGCGGCCTACTTCAACGGAGTTCTTTACTATGCCTCAGACGGAGATCATTTGAAGGCGTATCCCATGGTCGACGCAAAGATGGCAACAACGCCGAGCAGCGTCTCCCCGACCACCTTTAGTCATCCCGGGCCCACCCCTACAATCTCCGCAGACGGCACACAGGATGGAATCGTCTGGGCACTGGATTCTGCGACCACCCAGCCAGCTATATTGCACGCGTACGATCCGTCCAATCTCGCGCATGAGCTCTACAACAGTTCACAAGCTCCTAATGGACGTGACAGCTTCGGCAACGGCAACAAGTTCATTACTCCTATGATTGTCAATGGCAAGGTTTACGTTGGAACTCCTACCGGGGTTGCGGTCTTCGGCCTTCTCCCTCATTAATCACAATCCAGGCGGCTAAGCCGACAGCCAGTCGCCTTGCTTTCCTCTAGCCAGCGGCAAGCGTCAGCTCACACGATCGTGGCACAATGGCCTCAGGAGCTGTGGCTAATGCCCTATCGCTTGGAGCGAAACACATTCATTCCACGGTCGAGGGAAGAAGTCTTTGCCTTCTTCTCCGACGCCGGAAACCTGCAAAAACTCACGCCCGCATTCCTTCACTTTCACATGATTACTCCACAGCCCATCAATATGCAGGCTGGCACGTTGATCGACTACCAACTCCAGCTCTACGGCATTCCGGTTCGATGGAGAACCCTCATTCGAACCTTTGAGCCCGTCACATCTTTCAGCGATGTTCAGCTCAAAGGCCCTTATCGGCTTTGGCATCATCATCACGAATTCAAAGAGGTGCCCGGTGGAACCGAGATGCGGGATACCGTCGACTATGAGATCCCTTTTGGGCCCTTGGGAGCCATCGCGAGGTGGCTTTTTGTCCGTCGCACTCTCGAGAGCATCTTCGACTATCGAGCTACGGTGATTACCAGCGTCTTCGCTCAATAACCTCGCATTTTGATACCTTTAATAAGAAGCCTGTGTGCCTTCTTGTCGAGAGGCATCCCCGCTGCAATCTCACCCATGAAGCATGCTCTCAAGCCCTCTCAATATCTCATTCTGATCGCAGTCATGTTGACCGCCTCGGTCGGCGATACGTTGCTTTCGCGCGGAATGGCACAGGTAGGCGCAGTCGATCTGCACCACCTCGGCCTACTCTGGCAGGCGCTGTTCAACCCTTATGTGGTCTCAGGCATTGTCTTGCTGATCGGCTTCTTCGCAAGTTATATGACTGCCCTCAGCTGGGCCGATCTTACCTTCGTGATGCCTGCGACCGCCTTTAGCTATGTAGTCGTCGCTCTGCTCAGCCGTTTCTGGCTGCACGAACATCTTTCAATCTATCGCTGGGCAGGAATCGCCCTGATCGTATGCGCCGTGGGCTTCGTCGCCGGGGGGCCTTCCCGGACCGAACATCCGGACGAGCAGCATGAGCTCGGCCTGATGGATTCCGGGGTCGGACGATGAATGCGACGACCGTACTCCACATCTGGAGCGCCATCGGAGGTGTTGCCGCGTTGGCCGTAATTGGCGAAGTCCTGATTGCCGCCGCCATGCGCAAACTGGGGGATCTCGACATCATTCGCGAGCATAGTGGGCTTCCTGGGGCCATTCGCGCGGTACTCTCCAGCCCGCTCTTTCTCGTCGGAGCCCTGTGCATGGCTCTGAACTTCTTCGCCATGCTCTATACGCTTTCCATCATCGATCTCTCCCTTGCGGCTCCGGCTATCGCATCGTTGACTTACATCGGCAATGCCATCGCGGCAAAGATCTTCCTTAACGAAAATGTGGACCGCCGTCGCTGGCTTGCCGTTCTCTTTGTCTGTGTAGGCGTAATTTTGATCTCACTCTAAGATTTTTGTGGCCAGACTCCTCCTGGCTAAGCTATGCTTTGCGCCATGAAATCTGAGCTGCAAAGCTGGTCGCCGACTGAATTGATCTGGGCGATCGGCGCTTCAAATGCCATAACCTCGCTAACCGCAGTACTTTTTGCAATTCTGTCTTGGCGCCAGGCTCTTTCTGTTTCCAATCAGCGATATGCAATGGTCTTGGTCGTCACAGGAATCCTCGTCGGCCTCACCGCCGAGATCGCTCTCAGACGGGGAGCTCGATCGAGAAGATGGCCCGATTCCGTACTTTCCGCTCCGCGAAGATTCCTCGAACATCCAGCCCTCATTGGTTTCAGCTGGTCGATGTTTCTTGTCGCGCTGCTCTATTGCATCGTGAGTCCGCTCCAAAATGCTGCTCTCGCAGCGATTTTTATGGCACTTCCATTTAGCTTTATGAGGGCGGACAACTACCTTCGTCCCCGTCAGCAAGTGACCGGCGGCGGTTCAGGTGCAGCTCTCTACTCAGGGGAGCCTCTGAACTCCGATCATTGGAAGGCGGCTTCGCACTAGCTCTCAACCTGACTCAGCCACCGCATCAGACCTGTCGCGGGAAGCTCGGGCGCCATAAAGCGGCTTCGGTTACCGGCCACTTCACCGGCTGCCAGCCTTCCACTGCGCACAGCTCCTTCCATGGTCGAAGGCCACTCGGTCGCAGTCCAATCTCCGGCAACATACAGCCTGTTCCATTGCGTTGTCTGCCGAGGACGCATCCGATCAAGCCCCGGTATGACCGAAAAGGTTGCGCGTGCCTCTTTCAGCACCCCGCTCTTCAGCAACTTCGCCTGCCGCACGCCAGGGAAGAACATTGCAAACTCTTCTATCGCCGACGAAAGAATCTCTTCCCTTCCCATCTCCAACTCGGGCCACGACGCGCTGATCACCAGCTCACAATAGCTCCCTCGATCCTCAGCCCATCGGCGTATTCGCGACTTGGTAAAGACCCACTGAATCCTGGTATCGAGCAGCACTGCATGGTCCACTCCGGTAACGTCACGATCATGCCATAGATGAATGGTAGTAATCGGCGACGGCACCATTGCCTCAAAACCAGTCTCCATATGGCGCTTCTCTTCTTCTGACGCAGGCAGTGATCCTAGCAATCTGCAAGTCTGCTTGAAGTCTGTTGCGAGCACGACTGCATCCGCGAGAAACACGCCCTGTCCCGTCTGCACGCTCCAACGACCATCGCTCCTCTGCTCCAGCGAATCCACCCCGGTCTTCAGCCGAAGATCGACCCCGGAACGCGAAGCCAGATCTAGAATGGGGGTAAAAAACTCCGTGAGTGGAGCCGCGGGAATGCCTAGCCGTCCCGCCTCCGGTGAGCGCAGAAACGACTCGTGAAAGACCTTCCCCGCATACTTCACTGAACAACGATCAAAGGTGTCATTTAGCGCACCCACCACCACCGGCTCCCAGAAGTGGCGAATGGCGCGTTCTGTTTGTCC
>Ga0310811_10010733_pt1 | contig 11848 bp, 13 predicted proteins | sample YCmetagenome_FD_207642 | JGI IMG/M metagenome (GOLD analysis project Ga0310811, IMG submission 207642) | Soil microbial communities from experimental microcosm in Duke University, North Carolina, United States - YC | ecosystem: Engineered > Artificial ecosystem > Soil microcosm > Unclassified ...
GAGACTGCCCTCGCCGCCCGGTATCCAGCCTCGATCGATGCGCACGACCTGCTCGACCGCCTCGATGAACACATCCTCCGGGATCGGCGCCATCGCCATGCGATCCGCCGAGTTGTGAAAGCGCTTCGCATTGGCGTCGGGGCGGAACAGGTTCACGCCGCCGTCGTCGCGCTTGTAGGCCTTGAGGCCTTCGAAAATCTCCTGTGCATAGTGCAGGACGGCGAGCGCCGGATCGAGCGGGAAATTGGCGCGGGATTCGACGCGCGCGCCGTGCCAGCCCTTCGCTTGATTGTAGCGGACAATCGCCATGTGATCGGTGAAAATCCGGCCGAAGCCCGGGTTCTCGAGCCGTGCCGCGCGCTCCTTCTCCGGAGTGGGGCTAGGCGCAGGCTGGATTTCAAATTTCAAACTCATTCCCTTGCTTCCGCTGTCTGAGCCGGCGCCGCCTCTGGCGCTGGCCGGGCTCTGCGGCCCTGCTGGCTTAATGGACCCGGACTTCACCTACACCAGCCTTGGCGGTGGTTTCCATCGCCAACACGTCCTTCAGGACATGCTTTTGCGGAATGAGGAAGTCCAGTATGTTTACGCACATGCCGCTCGACAACCTTACGGTAGATCTCAATGCGGCGGTTGCCGCCTGCTTTGGCATTTTCAGACCGTTTGACAACGTTACCGAAGCACGAAACGATCTAATATTTCGCAGTAACAGGTAATTTTGTAACATTGAACCTCAGAAATGTCAACATGACTGACATAAATTTTTCAGGGCTTCCCGCTGACCGGAATCCGACGGAATCTTCCGCCGCCGGCGGCACCAGCGAATTTCGCTGGGACATCATCGAACTCCTGTTTTTCGCCTATCGCGACTTTGTCGGCGATGCGGACCAGGTGCTCGAAGCGTTCGGATTCGGCCGGGCGCACCACCGGGTCATGCATTTCGTCCACCGTTATCCCGGATTGAAGGTGGCCGACCTGCTCGACGTATTGCGCATTACCAAGCAGTCGCTGGGCCGCGTGCTCAAGCAACTGCTTGACGAAGGCTACATTATCCAGAGGACAGGCAATAACGACCGCAGACAGCGCCTTCTTTTTGCCACCCCAAAGGGCGAGGCGCTGGTGACGAAGCTCGCCGGGCTGCAGACCGACCGCATCACCCGCGCGCTGGGCGATATCAGCCCGGCCGGTGCGGACACGGTGCGCCAGTTCCTGCGTGCCATGATCGATCACGATGATCCCGACAAGGTGCTGGAAATTATTCTCAAGCCCGGCAATCCAACCACAAAGGAATGATCGTGGCCGAGCCCGCAATGCTGACCAATACCGCACCGGAGCCAGCCGACGATGCCCCGCATCTGCTGCTGGTCGATGACGACCGTCGTATCCGCGATCTGTTGTCGCGCTTTCTCTCCAGCGAAGGCTATCGCGTCACCACGGCGATGAGCGCCAAGGACGCGCGGGCCAAATTGCTCGGCCTGCATTTCGACATGCTGATCCTCGACGTGATGATGCCCGGCGAAACCGGCTTCGAGCTCGCCCGCTTCATCCGCACCTCATCCTCGGTGCCGATCATCATGCTGACCGCGCGCCATGAGCCGGAAAGCCGGATCGAGGGCCTGCAGATCGGCGCCGACGATTACGTCGCCAAGCCGTTCGAACCGCGCGAGCTGGTGTTACGGATCGGCAATGTCCTCAAGCGCACGGCCCCGCCGCGGGTGGAGACGCTGGAGTCGGTGGCGTTCGGCCCCTACGTCTATCATCTGGAGCGCGGCGAGCTGCGCCAGGGCGACGAGGTGATCCATCTCACCGACCGCGAACGCGACATGCTGCGAATTCTCGCGGCGACACCCGGCGAGACCGTGCCGCGCGGCGCGCTGACCGGCGGCGACGGCTCGGTCAATGAGCGCGCGGTCGACGTGCAGATCAACCGGTTGCGGCGAAAGATCGAGCGCGATCCCGCAAGCCCGCTGTTTCTGCAGGCAGTGCGCGGCATCGGCTATCGGCTGGTTGCATCACCTTGAATTTTCCCCGCTCCATTCCCTCGGCGATGAGCACCATCGACAACGGCCTGACCCTGATCCGCGGCGCCGCCGGCCGGGTCTCGGCCGCCAATGGCTGGATGGGCAATGCCTTCAAGGCCTGGATGCCGACCGGTCTTTATGCCCGCGCATTGCTCATCATGATCGTGCCGATGGTGGTGCTGCAGTCGGTGGTCGCCTTCGTGTTCATGGAGCGGCACTGGAACACGGTGACCCAGCATCTGTCCGCTGCCGTGGTGCAGGATATCGCGAGCCTGATCGACATCTATAACGACTATCCGCAGGACAAGGATCACTCGGTGTTGCGGCGGATCGCCCAGCATCGCCTCAACATGGTGGTCGATTTCCTGCCCTCGGGCGATCTGCCGCTGCCGGGTCCAAAACCGTTCTTCTCGTTGCTCGACCAGTCGCTGTCGCGGCAGCTCGGCCGGCAGATCGCACGACCGTTCTGGATCGATACCGTCGGCAATTCCAACCTGGTCGAAATCCGCATCCAGCTCAATGACAGCGTGATGCGGGTATTCGCGCTGCGCAGCGCCGCCTATGCGTCGAATTCCGAAATCTTCCTGTTCTGGATGGTCGGCACTTCCTCGATCCTGCTGATCGTCGCGGTGCTGTTCCTGCGCAACCAGATCAGACCGATCCTGCGGCTCGCGGACGCCGCCGAAAGCTTCGGCAAAGGTCGCGAACCCTCGAACTTTCGTCCCCGTGGCGCGCGCGAGGTGCGCCGTGCCGCGCAGGCGTTCATCGAAATGAAGATCCGCATCGAGCGGGCGATGGAGCAGCGCACCGCGATGCTGGCCGGCGTGTCGCACGATCTGCGCACCATCCTGACGCGCTTCAAGCTGGAGCTGGCGCTGATCGGCGACAGCCCCGAGGTCGACGGCATGCGCAAGGATGTCGACGAGATGTCAGGAATGCTGGAGGACTATCTCGCCTTTGCCCGCGGCGACGGCGGGGAGAACGCGCAGCCGACCGACATGACCAAGGCGCTGGAGGAATTGCGCAGCGACGCCGAACGCAACGGCCACAATGCCACCGTGCAATTCCGCGGCCTGCCGGTAGTCACGGTAAAGCCGGCCGCATTCAAGCGCTGCCTCGGCAACCTCGTCTCGAACGCGGCGCGCTACGCCAATTCGATCGCGATTGCGGGCACGCGCGACCACCGCTATCTCACCGTGACGATCGATGACGACGGGCCGGGCATTCCTTCAGCCAAGCGTGAGGAAGTGTTCAAGCCGTTCCTGCGGCTCGATGATTCCCGCAACCAGGACGAAGGCGGCACCGGGCTTGGCCTGGCCATCGCCCGCGACATCGCGCGCTCGCATGGCGGCGACATCATGCTCGGCGACAGCCCGATGGGCGGCCTCCGCGCCACGGTGCGGATACCGGTTTGAAGCGATAAGTCGTCTGAAAGACGCGCCGGGCTGTTATCCGGCGCCATCGAACCCAGAATCTCGAGATTCCGGGTCTGGTCCTTCGGACCATCCCGGAATGACGATCGTCTTAGCGTGCTTCGCATCGCCCCGGAATGACGGAGGCGGGCTACTTCCGCAGCGACTTGGGCAAAAAGCTCTTCAGCTTGTCCAGATCGTGGATGTTCAGCTTCAGCCCGCCGGGCATGATGATGTCGCCCGGCTTCTGATCGGGCTTGCAGGCGCCGAGCCATTTCGCCTCGACTGTGGTTTCATGGTCGCCCTGGATTGCGGCTGGTCCGCCCTGGGTGTGCGCTTTCGACTTGATCGTGTAGGCGGAATTGAAGTCGCCGGTGATCTCGGCATGCGAGGTGATCGACACGCCCGCGGCGCCACAGACGGAATCGCTGACATAGCCGGCCGCGGTCTTCTGGGTGTCCTTCCTGGAGCAGATTTCCTTCGACATCGGCGAGAACGTCGTGACCAATTCCTTGTCCGAGGCTTCGTCGGTGCACTGTTGGATCGTCGTCTCCGAGGACGATCCGTTCCGCATCACCCTCATTTCCCACAGACCGGCCTTGCGGATCGGCAGCTCGTCTGCGCGCGCATGCGCCGTCGCAAGAAATGCCAGCAGGCCGGCCGCGATACAAACCGAGACAGGCCGCTGCGTCATGTTGCGCTTCCCTTGAACTCGCTGCCCTTGACCTCTGCGGGATAAGCGTGCCGGCGATCAGTAACGGGCGCGCACCGGACGGTCGAGCTGGTCGTAGGGCACCCAGCGGCAGGCAAACGAGATATAGCCGCCATAGTGCGGCTCAACCGCGAGGTACTTCACCACCTTGCCGTATTTGGCGCAGTGATCGATCGCAATCGCGCGGGTGTCGACCTGGCTGGTGAGGGAATAGGCGATGATCCCGCCGGTGTCGTTGCCCTTGACGGCGGGGACGAAGTCGGCGCGAGCGGACGAAAACGCCAGCATCCCGCAGGTGACAGCCAAGCTCGCAGCCCGAATCATTCGCATCGCAGACTCCTTGATCGCTGGCCCCACATTAAAGGGCATCCGGCGCCGTGAAAAGAACGCCTGTGTGCAAGCTGCCGAGTTGCCGGCGAGTGTTGCCCCCTTGCACTTGACCTTGCCCGGGCTTCGCGGCACGGTTCCGTACTTAAAATGATGCGGCGGATTCCCATGAACGACCTCTTCAAATCCTTGAGAAATCCCTATCTCGGCGCCGCGCTCGGCGCTGTCCTGGGTTTGCTGGCGTTCGGCCAAACGGCGCAGGCCGCCAATCCACTGGAGCTGAACTTCTGGCTGTCAGGTCCGAAATATGACGGCCGGGTCGCGCCTTGCCAGGCCGCGCTGAGCACGATCTCCTCGGAGTTTCAGGAAAGGGAAAGCACCTACTGGAATTCCGCGCTTGTGATCACCGGCTTCGCCAACATCCGCGAAACCGCATTCCGGCCCTGGCAGTCCGACAATATTCCGCGCCGCTATTGCAGCAGCGAGGCGACGTTCAGCGACGGCAGGATGCGCCAGGTGCACTATTCGATCATCGAGGATGGCGGGTTTGCCGGCAACAACCAGGGTGTCGAATGGTGCGTCACCGGGCTCGATCGCAACTGGGCGGGCAACCCGCGCTGCCGTAGCGGCAGGCCCTGATCAGCCGGTTCTTCCATTGTGAGGTTTGCTCGATCGCCTGGGGGCCTTTTCCGGTCCCCAGGCGATTTTGTTCTTGAAATGTTCCGATCGACTGCTAGGCTTGGGCTGATATCGTCAAGGGCCCCGTTTTCGGTTCTGATGGAATCAGAAGCCGGGTTCTCGTTTTTGTTCTGACGCGTTTTCTTCATGCGAAGCCGGTAGCCATTTCGCTCGAGAACGCTTTGCAGGGGTTGAAGGGGCGCGCCCATGTTCCAGTTTCGTCGGACTCTGATTTCCGGGCTCATTTCGGCCGGCCTGCTCATGCTGGCGGCCGGGCCGGGCGCGACGGGCGCATCGGCGCAGGACAGCCGGCACAATGCCCCCGGCGAGTTCGACTATTACGTGCTGTCGCTGTCGTGGTCGCCCTCCTTCTGCGAGAGCGCGCAGGAGCGCGGCAACAACAGCCGGGGCACCCAGGCGCAATGCGGCGGCCGGCCGTTTTCCTTCGTGGTGCATGGCCTGTGGCCGCAATATGAGCATGGCTATCCGGAATATTGCCAACGCCCCTCGCCCCGACTGGCGCGCAATATCATGACCTCGATGCTCGACCTGATGCCGGCGCCGGGCCTGATCTACAGCGAATGGGACAAGCACGGCACCTGCTCCGGCCTGGACGAGCGGGCCTATTTCGAAGCGATCCGCAAGGCGCGCGCCGCGATCAAGATCCCGCAAGAATATCTGCAGCTGTCGCAAGAGAAGACGGTCGCGCCCTCCGATGTCGAAAACGCTTTCATCAAGGCCAATCCCGGCTTGGCCGCCAATGGCATTGCGGTGACCTGCAACCGCACCCGGCTCAGCGAAGTCCGCATCTGCCTGAGCAAGGACCTGCAATTCCGTTCCTGCGACGAGATCGACCACGCCGCCTGCCGGCGTAACCAGGTCTCGATGCCTCCGATGCGCGGCGGCTAAGGCTGACCGGGCGAGAGTTCCGTCGAATTCGTCATTCCGGACGACCTAACGGGTTGGTGCCAAGCGCCGCCCGACGGCGATCCACGATGTGCAATTGCACATCGGAAATCTCGAGATTCCTCGGAATGACGAATACTTTCGCCGCCCGATGTCGTAACTCTTCGTCATGAATTACCGTCATGCCTTTCACGCCGGCAATTTCGCCGATGTCATCAAGCACATCGTGCTGGTGCGGATTCTGACCTATCTGCAGGAAAAACAGGCTGCGTTCCGCGTCATCGACACCCATGCCGGCGCCGGCCTCTACGATCTCACCGGCGAGGAAGCGGAACGCGGCGGCGAATGGCTCACCGGCATTGCACGGGTGATGCAGGCGCGCTTCTCGCAAGCCGCGGTCGAGCTGGTCATGCCCTATCTCGACATCGTCAGGGCCTTCAATCCGCAGCGCGACCTCAAGGCCTATCCGGGCTCGCCGCTGATTGCGCGCGCCTTGCTGCGGCCGCAGGACCGCTTGACCGCCTGCGAGCTCGAGCCGAACGCGCGCAAGCAACTGATCGACGCGTTACGGCGGGATACCCAAGCCCGCGTCGTCGATCTCGATGGCTGGGTGGCACTACCAGCCTTTGTCCCCCCGAATGAGCGGCGCGGTCTCGTCCTGATCGATCCACCGTTCGAGGCGAGTGACGAGTTCGAGCGTATGGCAAGTGGATTTGCCACCGCCTTCGCGAAATGGCCGACCGGCAGCTACCTGCTGTGGTATCCGGCCAAAAGCCGGCGTGCCACCGACCAGCTGGCGCAGCAGGTCGCCGAGATCACCGCGTCCGCCGCATCGCCCGGGAAGTGCCTGCGGCTGGAATTCAGCGTGGCACCGCAAGTCGCAGGAACGGCGCTGACCTCCGCCGGCCTCCTGATCGTCAACCCGCCCTGGACGCTGGCCGACGAACTCAAGATCATTCTTCCCGAGCTTGAAAAGCCGCTCGGCCAGGGCGGCGCCGGCCGGTTCAGGCTCGAAGCGCCCAAACCTTGATCCGTGACTACCACTTTTGAACTTGGTCTTGATGCGCTTTCCTCACGCGAAGGGCTGTCCGCTTGGCCGGAAAAACGCTATAAAAGTCTCGTTTCCGGCGTAGGCAATTTGCCGGAATCGGTATTAAGTTAAAATCATTGTTGACTGGCTTTACGTTCCGCTTCCGCGAATGGTAGCGGCGGAGTGGTTAGGCCCTAAATTTTTTTTCAAGACGGATCGGCCGTAACGCCTAATCCGCAAGCCATGGCCATCTTCCGGCAGCGAAGGCCCGGTCGGACCGATACGCAGGGGGCGTAGCGGCGGAGCGGGGAGTTTTCCCGATGGCCATGAGTGGAACAGTTAAGTTCTTCAATGCAGAACGCGGTTACGGCTTCATCAAGCCCGACGATGGCGGACGCGACGTATTCGTTCACGTCACGGCAGTCGAACGGGCAGGATTGAAGGATCTGACCGAAGGACAGCGCATCACTTTCGAGGTTGAACCGGACAAGAAGGGCAAGGGCCCGAAGGCGGTCAACCTGGTGGTCGCCTCCTGACGCTGGCGCGGCGCCGGCGTAAATAATTCGGTTCTGGTGCGGTCAGGACCGAACGCCTGTTTGTGCTGGCATTTTCTTGTCCGAGAGGCTTTCGAACAAGCGAGGCTTCCGAGCAGGCGATCACGCCACATCCTGCACGGGCCGCTCTCGCCACGGCGGCTTCGAACGACATGCTTCAAATAAAAAAGTCCCGGCCGCAAGCGGCCGGGAGATAGGATATTGCCGTTTCTTGTTGCTGATCTTGTTGCTGATCAGAAATGATAGTTCACGCCGGCGCGGATCAGGTTGAATTGCGAGCCGTTGGTCGCGTTGGTGATCGTGAAGCGGTCGTCGGCGAGATCGACATAGAGATATTCGATCTTGGCGCTCCAGTTTGGCGCAATGCCGAATTCGGCGCCGACGCCAGCGGTCCAGCCCACATTGGTATGGGATTCCGACAGGAAATAGTTTTCGCCGCGGGTCTCGCCGAACGCCAGACCGGCGGTGGCGTAGAGCAGGATGTTGCTGATGGCGTAGCCGACCCGGCCGCGCGCCGTTCCGAACCAGGGGTTGGAGAATTTATAGGGCGCGAAAGTATCGTCGGCACCACTGATTTGGAGGTCGCCTTCGGCGCCGTACACCAGCGCGCCGGACTGCCAGTTGTAACCGCCCTGGATGCCGCCCTCTAATCCGGACGGCTTGGTCGGGCTGTTGTCGATCGTCCCCCAGGACCAGCCGAGATTGCCGCCGAGATAGGGACCTGCCCAGCTATAGGCGTTGAGCGGCTGATTGACGGTGTAGGGCCCGCGCTGTCCGTAATAGGAAAGGTCCGCCGCTTGCGCTGACATGATCCAACCTCCGGCGACCAGTGCCACGGCCCGCAAAGCAACCTTGTTCATCACCCTTACTCCATTACGCAACTGCTGCCGTGACCGCGGTTCGGGACGCCGCATGGTTACGGAATTCCACTGTTTCCGATCGGATTTATCGAGAGCTTTAAGTTAAAGGCTTGTTAAGCGCGGTTATCGCTCCGCTCATCATTCTTAAGGAAGCCTTACCTCGAAGGGCCGACGATGCGCCCTGAAGAGGAGCGTCGCTCGATATGCGGGGCGCTGGCGCTTGTCCCCGCGGATTTCTTGATTCATGAGCGTCGCACCTGGCTTCTGTTTTGACCCATTTTCCTGACGCGAACCGGCGGCCGCTTCGCTCGAAACGCTTCTGGGAGCGAACTTCGGACAGAAAGAGGCAAATGACGGCAGTCCCGTAATTTTGCGGATCAATCCGTAAGCTCTTCGAGGAACTTCAAATCAGCGGCGTCCGCGCCTAAATTCAGGTCATGGCTAACGATTCCACTGAAAATCCGGGAACTACGGGTCCGCGGAAGCGCTTGCACGGCTCCGCGGCAGACGTGCCGCCGCAGGATGCCGCCAGCGATATCGATCCGGCGACTGCGATCGCCGAGGATGACGACGAAGCGCGGCTGCCGGACGATCCCGAGGAGCCCACCGAGACGGTCTCCGAGGGGCCGCTTGCGGTCGGACATGCCGCGATCGAGAACGCGGTGCGGCTTGCTCCGACCTCGCCCGGCGTCTATCGCATGCTCAATGCGGTCAACGACGTGCTTTACGTCGGCAAGGCCAAGAACGTCCGCAAACGGCTGTCGTCCTATGCGCGCGTCAACGCGCCTCTGCCTGCACGCATCCTGCGCATGATTGCGGCGACCGTGAATGTCGAGATCGTGTCGACGTCAACGGAAACCGAGGCGCTGCTGCTCGAAGCCAATCTGATCAAGCAGCTGCGTCCGCGTTTCAACGTCCAGCTCCGCGACGACAAGTCTTTCCCCTATATCCTGATCACCGGCGATCACAGGGCGCCGCAAATCCTCAAGCATCGCGGCGCGCAGTCGCGGCCGGGCCGCTATTTCGGCCCGTTCGCTTCGGCCGGCGCGGTCAATCGCACGATCACGGCGCTACAGCGCGCGTTCCTGATCCGCTCCTGCACCGATTCGTTTTTCGAAAGCCGCACCCGGCCGTGCCTGCTCTACCAGATCCGGCGCTGTTCGGGGCCATGCACGCGCGAGATCGATTTTCCCGGCTATACCGAGCTGGTGCGCGAGGCCACCGAATTCCTGTCCGGCCGCAGCCATACGGTGAAACAGGAACTCGCGAGCGAGATGGAAAAGGCATCATCCGAGCTCGAGTTCGAGACCGCCGCCGTCTATCGCGACCGCCTCGCTGCGCTGTCGGCGATCCAGTCGCAGCAGGGCATCAATCCGCGCACCGTGGAAGAGGCCGACGTGTTCGCGATCCACCAGGAAGGCGGCTATTCCTGCGTCGAGGTGTTCTTCTTCCGCACCGGCCAGAACTGGGGCAATCGCGCCTATTTCCCGCGTGCGGAGAAATCCTTCACGCCGGAAGAGGTCCTCGCCTCGTTCCTCGCGCAGTTCTACGACGACAAGCCGCCGCCGAAACTGGTGCTGCTTTCGCACAAGATCGAGGAGACCGAGCTGCTTGCGGACGCGCTTTCGGTCAAGGCCGGATACCGGGTCGAACTCTCGACCCCGCAGCGTGGCGAGAAGAAGGAACTGGTCACGCATGCGCTGACCAATGCGCGTGAAGCGCTCGGCCGCAAGCTTGCGGATACCGTGACGCAGAGCCGGCTGCTGCAGGGGCTTTCCACCACCCTGGATCTGCCCCATCCGCCGAAGCGGATCGAGGTCTACGACAACAGCCACATTCAGGGCACCAATGCGGTCGGCGCCATGATCGTCGCGGGTCCGGACGGCTTCATGAAGAACCAGTATCGCAAGTTCAACATCAAGTCCGAGGGGCTGACGCCGGGCGACGACTACGCGATGATGCAGGAAGTGCTGCAACGGCGCTTCAAGCGGCTGCTCAACCCGCCCGAGGGCGATGCGGCCAAGGCGAAAGCCGACGACGATTCCTTCCCGCAATGGCCAGACCTTGTCATCATCGATGGCGGACGCGGCCAGCTCAACGCGGTCAGGGAGATCTTCGCGAGCCTCGGGCTCACCCAGGTGTCGCTGCTGGCGGTCGCCAAGGGCCCGGATAGGGATGCCGGCCGGGAGACCCTGTTCATGCCGGATCGCGAGGCAATCAAGCTCGAGCCGCGCGACCCCGTGCTGTATTTCATCCAGCGGCTGCGCGACGAGGCCCACCGCTTCGTGATCGGCTCGCACCGCAAGCTGCGCAAGAAGGACATCCGCGAGGCCGGCCTGCAGGAGATCCCCGGCATCGGCCCGTCCCGCAAACGTGCCTTGCTGCATCATTTCGGAACATTGAAGGAGATCGAGCGGGCCTCGATCGCCGACCTCGGTAAGGTTCCGGGCGTCAGCGCGGAAAGCGCCCGTAAGATTTTCGAATATTTCCATGCGCAGCCGGGCTGATCCCGGCTCCGGCGGCATCAGAACCGGGCCCGACCGGTGCTGATGGGTTTTCTTTAGGTGAAGTGGTATCCACTTCGCCCGAAAACGCTATACGTAGGCACTGGTTTCGCGTCATTTTGCATCATCTGCTGGGGGTCGCCATGGGCGTACGGTTGACCTTCATGCCCGGGCAGTATTGGTAAAACGGATGAACATCGCCACAACCAGAGGGACCGCCAAAAGGACCGTGAGGAGCCCACTGTCCCTGCCGAATATCCTTACCTGTGCCAGAATCGCGGCCATCCCCGTGGTCGTCGGCTGCGTATTCGTGCAGTCGATCCTGGACGGGCCGCTGTGGCTGCGCTGGGTGGCTCTCGCCGTGTTCGTCGCCGCCGCCATTACCGATTATCTCGACGGCTATTATGCCCGGATCTGGGACCAGCATTCGGCGCTGGGGCGGATGCTCGATCCGATCGCCGACAAGCTCCTGGTCGCATCGTGCCTGCTGATGCTGGCGGCCGAGAGCAGCATCCATGGCTGGACGCTGTGGGCCGCCATCGTGATCCTGTGCCGCGAAATCCTGGTGTCGGGCCTGCGCGAATATCTCGCGGGCCTCCGTGTCAGCGTTCCCGTGACCAAGCTCGCGAAATGGAAGACCACCATGCAACTGGTCGCGATCGGCTTCCTGATCACGGGCGAAGCCGGAGAAATGGTATTTCCGCCCATCACCCTGATCGGCATCGTGCTGTTGTGGCTTTCTGCGATCTTCACCATCTATACCGGATGGGATTATTTCCGCGCCGGCATCCATCACCTCATCAGGGAGGATGAAGGGTGAAGATCAAATATTTCGCCTGGGTGCGCG
>Ga0310811_10010734_pt1 | contig 11848 bp, 9 predicted proteins | sample YCmetagenome_FD_207642 | JGI IMG/M metagenome (GOLD analysis project Ga0310811, IMG submission 207642) | Soil microbial communities from experimental microcosm in Duke University, North Carolina, United States - YC | ecosystem: Engineered > Artificial ecosystem > Soil microcosm > Unclassified ...
AGCGTCGGCGCATGGACGGCGACCGAATGGCTGCGCGGCTATGTGTTCACCGGCATGCCGTGGCTCGCGCTCGGGTATTCGCAGCTCCCCGGCTCGCCGCTGGCCGCGTATGCGCCGGTCGGCGGCGTGTTCCTCGTGTCGCTCGCGGGCGCCCTGGTTGCCGCATGCATCGCCTGGGCGATCGAAGGTCTCGCGCTCGGGCGCGCGCACGCGGTCATCGCCGCCATCGTGCTCGTGGCCGTGGTGGCCGCGGGTGGTGTCGCGCTGTCGCACGTACGATGGACGCTGCCTGCGGGCGAGCCGCTGTCGATCTCGCTCGTCCAGGGCAACATCGGCCAGGACGTGAAGTTCGACCGTGCGTTTCGCGAGCGCACCTTCGAGATCTATGGCGGCCTCGTGCAGCAGACGCGCGGGCGGATCGATCTCGCGAAGGTGGGCGCCTCGCGCGATGGGCTCGTGCTGCTCGGGCTCTTCACCGCACAGGCTCCGCTTCCCGGCACGCGCGACGTCCGCTACTACAACACGGTGGCAGCGCTCGGCGCGGGCGACGTGATGCTCTATCGCAAGCGGCATCTGGTGCCGTTCGGCGAGTCGATCCCCTTCAAGCGGTGGCTGTCGCCGATCATCGACGCGGTGCTCCAGATCCCGCTCGCGGACCAGACGGCCGGCGACCCCGATCAGCCGGCGTTCGTCGTCGGCGATCATCGCATCGCCGTGAACATCTGCTACGAGGATGCGTTCGGCAGCGAGCTTATCGATGCCGCGCGCGCGGCCGACATCCTGGTCAACGTCACCAACGATGCCTGGTACGGCCATTCGGTGGCCGCGTACCAGCACAACCAGATCTCGGCGATGCGCGCGCTCGAGTTGGGGCGGCCGATGCTGCGCGCCACCAACACGGGCATCACGTCGTTCATCGACGCGGACGGGCAGGTGAAGCAGCGCCTGCCGTGGTTCACCCGTGGCGTGCTCGAGGTCGAGGTGCGCGGTTACGACGGACTGACCCCGTACGCGCGCGTCGGCGACGTGCCCGCGCTGGCGCTGTCCGTCGCGCTGCTCGCCGCCCCGGCGCTTCGCGCTCGCCGCGTGCGTCAATCGCTTGCATAATGCGGCACCCCTGAAGCGGACGACATCGATGGCTCTCACGCTGGACATTCGCGGCCTTTCCAAGACCTACCCCAACGGCGTGCGCGCGCTGTCCGACGTCACGCTCACCATCCCGACCGGGATGTTCGGCCTGCTCGGCCCGAACGGCGCCGGGAAATCGACGCTGATGCGCACGCTCGCGACGCTGCAGGACGCCGACGCGGGAACCGCGACGCTCGGCGACATCGATGTGCTTCGCGACAAGGACGCGGTACGGCGTCGTCTCGGCTACCTGCCGCAGGACTTCGGCGTGTATCCCAAGGTGTCGGCCGAGGACCTGCTCGATCACCTCGCGCGGTTGAAAGGGCTGTCCAGGCGCTCGGAACGCCGCGACACCGTCGCGGCGCTGCTGAAGCAGGTGAATCTCTACGACGTGCGCCGCAAGGCGCTCGGCGGCTTCTCCGGCGGCATGCGGCAGCGCTTCGGCATCGCGCAGGCGCTGCTCGGCAATCCGCAGCTCATCATCGTCGACGAGCCGACGGCGGGCCTCGATCCCGAGGAGCGCGTGCGCTTCCACAACCTGCTCGCGGAGATCGGCGCCAACGTCATCGTGATCCTGTCGACGCACATCGTGTCGGACGTGTCGGACCTCTGCTCGAGCATGGCGATCATCCATCGCGGTCGCGTGCTGCTCGCCGGCGATCCTGGCGTGTTCACGCGCGCGCTCAAGGGCCAGATCTGGCAGAAGACCATCGGCCACGAGGAGCTCGAAGCCGCCAGGGCGACGCTGCCCGTGATCTCGACGCGGCTCATGGCGGGGCGCAATCTGGTCAACGTCGTCGCGAACGTGCCGCCCGGCCCCGGCTTCGTGCCGGTCGAGCCGACGCTCGAGGACGTGTATTTCGCGGCGATCGGCGGACGCCTGTCCGCGAGCGCCGACGTCGATACCGCCGTTCCCGCGTAGCCATGGGAACGCTCGGCGCCATCGCGGGCTTCGAGCTGCGCACGCGGCTGAAGCGCATGTCCACGTGGGTGTACTTCGCGGTCTTCTTCGCCGCGGCGATGCTGTGGACGGCCGCGGCAGGCGGCGCGATCCAGAGCGCGAACATCGTGTTCGGCAGCGGCAAGATCTGGATCAACTCGCCGTACGCGATCTCGCAGACCGTCGCGTTCCTCGGGATGTTCGGGCTCACGGTGATGGGCGCGCTCGCCGGCCGCGCGGTGCAGCAGGACTTCGAGCATCGCACCGAGGCGTTCTTCTTCACCGCGCCGATCGCCAAGTGGCAGCTGCTGGGCGGCCGTTACGTCGGCGCGCTCCTCGTGCTGGTGCTGGTGTTCGCGAGCATGGCGCTCGGCGTGTTCGGCGGAACGCTGCTGCCCAACCTCGATCCCGAACGGCTCGGACCGACGCGCCTCGGTGCGTACGTCATCCCCTACTTCACGGTGCTGCTGCCCAATCTCGTCTGGATCGGAGGACTGTTCTTCTGCGCGGCGGCGCTGTCGCGTCGCATGCTTCCGGTGTATCTCGGCAGCGTGATCCTGCTCGTCGGCTACCTCGCCTCGCAGGGCCTGCTGCGCGACATCGACAACAAGCTCCTCGCGTCCATGATCGATCCGTTCGGCGTGGTCGCCACGGCGCGCGTCACCGAGTACTGGAGCATCGCCGAGCGGAATACCCGGCTGGTTCCGTTCGAAGGCTACCTGCTGTGGAACCGCCTGCTGTGGATCGGCGTCGGCGCGCTGGTGATGGCGTTCTGCCTCTACCGCTTCCGTTTTGCCTATCCCGCGGACCGCGCACGCAAGGACAGGGGCGCTGCCGACGAGGCCGCTCCGGCACCCGCGGCGCGGCTCGCGGCGCTCCGCGTGGAGCCGGGCCGCGTGCGCGCGCTCGCGCTGCTGCCGCGCATGGCGTGGCTCTACCTGCGCGACATCGTGCGCAACGTGTACTTCGGCGTGTTCGCGCTCGCCGGCGTGCTGTTCCTGATCGCCACGAGCACCACGCTCGGCAGCATCTACGGCACCGCGACGTGGCCCGTGACCTACCAGATGGTCGAGCTCACGTCGGGCACGTTCGCGGTGTTCATGCTCGTGATCATCACGTTCTACGCCGGCGAGCTCGTGTGGCGCGAGCGCGAGCATCGCTTCGACCAGATCACCGACGCGCTGCCCGTGCCGACGTGGCTGCCGCTCTTCGCCAAGCTGCTGGCATTGATGGTCGTGCCGGTGATCCTCGAATGCGCGCTGCTGCTGTGCGGCGTCGCGATCCAGACCGCCAAGGGCTATCACCGCTACGAGATCGGCCTGTACCTCCACGACCTCTTCGGGATCGAGCTCGTGTCGTACTGGCTGGTGTGCGTGCTCGCGATCGCGGTGCAGTCGACCGTGACGCACAAGTATCTCGGTCACTTCATCATGATCGCGTACTACCTCGCGATCGCGTTCGCCACGCCGCTCGGCCTGGAGCACAACCTCTACAAGTACGGCGCCACCATCGGGTACACGTACTCGGACATGAACGGGTACGGCCATTTCATGCCGCGTTTGCGCGCGTTCCAGGCGTACTACGCCTCGTGGGCCCTGTTGTTCGCGGTAGTGGCCTATCTGTTCTGGACGCGCGGCACCGTGCCCGGCTGGCGGGCGCGACTCGTGCAGGCGCGTGCCCGGCTGACGATGCCGGTCGTCGCCACGGCGATCGTCGCGCTCGGCCTGATGGGCTCGTTCGGCGGCTGGATCTTCTACAACACCAACGTGCTCAACCCGTACGTGACGGCGTACGATCGCGAGCAGCGGCAGGCCGACTACGAGAAGCAGTACAAGGCGCTCGAGAACGCGCCCGAGCCGACGATCACCGGCGTGGCGCTCGCCGTCGACATCTTCCCGTTCGAGCAGCGCGTGCGCATGCACGGTCATTTCGACCTCGTCAATCGCAACGCGGCCGCGATCCGCGACGTGCACCTCTTCTTCGCGCAAGGCGACAATGTCGTCGTCCACCAGCTCGCGTTCGACATCCCCGCGCAGCTCACGAAGGACGACCCGCGCATCGGCGTGCGCAGCTACCGGCTCGACCGCGAGATGGCGGCTGGAGCCAAAGGCCGCCTCGATTTCGACGTCGAGGTGCCCACGCACGGCTTCACCAACTCCGGCTCGAATACCACGGTCGTCTACAACGGCACGTTCGTCAACGGCCTCTTCGCGCTCCCGGTGATCGGCTACAGCGATCGCGGCGAGCTCGCGACGGATCGCGACCGGCGCAAGTTCGGCCTCGCCCCCAAGGAGCGCATGCGCTCCCGCGAGGATCCCGTCGGACTGCAGCACAACTACATCAGCCACGACGCCGACTTCGTGACGTTCACGGCCGAAGTCACGACCGACGCCGACCAGTGGGCCATCGCACCGGGCTATCTGCAGCGTGAGTGGATCGAAAGCGGGCGCCATCATTTCGTCTACGCGATGGACAGTCCCATCCTCAATTTCTACGCGTTCCAGTCGGCCCGGTATGCGGTCAGGCGCGATCGCTGGCGACTACCAGCCCGGGCACGAGTACAACCTCGACCGCATGATCGCGGCGACCAGGGCCTCGCTCGACTACTACTCGCGCAATTTCGGGCCGTACCAGCATCACCAGTTCCGCATCGTCGAGTTCCCGCGGTACGCGACGTTCGCGCAGGCATTCCCGAACACGATTCCTTTCTCGGAGGGCATCGGCTTCATCGCGCGCGTGCGCGAGAACGACAAGGACGACATCGATTATCCGTACTACGTCACGGCGCACGAGGCCGCGCACCAGTGGTGGGCGCACCAGGTGATCGGCGGCGACGTGCAAGGCTCGACGCTCCTCTCGGAGACGCTGGCGCAATACTCGGCGCTGATGGTGATGAAGCAGAAGTACGGCGAGGCGAAGATGCAGAAGTTCCTCGCCTACGAGCTCGACCGCTACCTCATCGGCCGCGCGGGCGAGCAGAAGAAGGAGCTGCCGCTCGGCCGCGTGGAGAACCAGGACTACATCCACTATCGCAAGGGCAGCCTCGTGATGTACGCGATGGCCGACTACATCGGCGAGGAGAACGTCAACCACGCGCTGCACGCGCTGATCGAGAAGTACGCGTTCAAGGGGCCGCCGTATCCGAACGCGACCGCGCTGATCGACGCGCTGCGCGAGGTGACGCCGCCGCAGTACAAGTACGTGATCGACGACTGGTTCGAGTCCATCACGCTCTACGACAACCGCGCGACATCCGCGACCGCGCGCAAGCTCGCGGACGGCCGCTACGAAGTGACCGTGGATGTCGTGGCGAACAAGCGCAAGGCCGACGAGCTCGGCAAGGAGACCGACGTCCCGCTCGACGACTGGATCGACATCGGCGTGCTGGATGCCGCCGGCGTTCCCCTGTATCGCGAGAAGAAGCACATCACCGCCGAGAAGACGACCTTCAACGTCACGGTGGCCGGTACGCCCGCGCGCGCGGGCATCGATCCGCTGAACATCCTCATCGATCGCAGGCCGAAGGACAACACGGTGGCGGTGGACATCAAATAGGATCGGCCCGAGGGCGTGTCGTAAAATTGCGGCTTTTGCCCGCCGCGCCCGCATGCAGACGTTCCAGCAGGTCATCCTCGCGCTGTCGCAATACTGGGACCGCCAGGGCTGCGCGCTCCTGCAGCCGTACGACATGGAGGTCGGCGCGGGCACGTCGCATACCGCGACCTTCCTGCGCGCGCTCGGCCCCGAGCCGTGGCGCGCCGCGTACGTGCAGCCGTCGCGACGACCGAAGGACGGACGCTACGGCGAGAACCCGAACCGCCTGCAGCATTACTACCAGTTCCAGGTGGTGCTGAAGCCCTCGCCCGCCGACATCCTGGACCTGTACCTCGGCTCGCTCGAAGCGCTCGGCTTCGACCTTCGTGCCAACGACGTGCGCTTCGTCGAGGACGACTGGGAGAACCCGACGCTCGGCGCGTGGGGACTCGGCTGGGAGGTATGGCTGAACGGCATGGAAGTCACGCAGTTCACGTACTTCCAGCAGGTCGGCGGCATCGACTGCAACCCGATCACGGGCGAGATCACGTACGGGCTGGAGCGTCTCGCGATGTACCTGCAAGGCAGGGACAACGTGTTCGACCTCGTCTGGACCACGCGCGAGGCGAACGGCGTGGAGAGCGTGCTCGCGTACCGCGACGTGTATCACCAGAACGAGGTCGAGCAGTCGACGTACAACTTCGAGCAGTCCAATGCGCCGGAGCTCTTCAAGCTCTTCGCGTTCTTCGAAAGCGAGGCGAAGCGGCTGCTCGAGGCGCGCCTGCCGCTGCCGGGCTACGAGATGATCCTCAAGGCGGCGCACACGTTCAACCTGCTCGACGCGCGCGGTGCCATCTCCGTCACCGAGCGCGCGGCGTACATCGGCCGCATTCGCACGCTGTCGCGCCTCGTCGCCGCCGCGTACCTCGAGTCGCGGCGCGCGCTCGGGTTCCCGATGCTGCCGGCAGCCGAGCGCGCGGCGTTGCCCGAGGCGTATCGCGACGCGGCATGAGCACGGCAACGCTCGTCGTCGAGCTGTTCACCGAGGAGCTTCCGCCCAGGGCGCTGCGCAAACTGGGTGAGGCCTTCGCGCAATCGCTCACCGACGGATTGCGCCGGCGCGGCGTGCTGACCGATGCGTCGCGTGCGACGCCGTACGCGACGCCGCGCCGCCTCGCGGTTTCGATCACCGACGTGCGCGATGTCGCGCCCGACGAGGAGGTGCGCGAGCGCCTGATGCCGCTGAAGGTTGCCAGCACGACGGGAACGCGGGAAGGCGCCGCGTCACCCGCGCTGCAGAAGAAGCTCGCGGCGCTCGGACGCGGCGACCTCGCCGCGGGATTCCCCGACGTTCGCGTCGGCCCCGATCGTCTCCACGTCGATGAGGACGCGAAGGGCGCGGCGGTGTTCCTGACGTCGCTCGCGAAGGGTCGGCCGCTCGCGCGAGCGCTCGATGAAGCGCTCGGGAGCGCCGTGGAGCGACTCCCGATCCCCAAGATGATGACCTATGCGCGCGCCGGCGGCTACTACAACGACGTCAGGTTCGTACGGCCCGCGCATCGCCTGCTCGCGCTACACGGCGCCGACGTGGTGCCCGTGGGCGTGCTGGGGCTGCAAGCCGGACGCACCACGGGCGGCCATCGCTTCCTCGCGCGCGACGACCTGTCGATCGTGAACGCGGAGGCGTACGCGCCGACGCTCGAAGCCGAAGGCAAGGTCATTCCATCCTTCGACGCACGGCGCCAGGCGATCGTCACCGCGCTGCGCGAGGCCGCCGGCGCCGAGGCGACCGTGCTGATGCCCGAACCTCTGCTCGACGAGGTGACGGCGCTCGTGGAATGGCCGGTCGTCTACGCCGGCACGTTCGACCGCGCGTTCCTCGAGGTGCCGCAGGAATGCCTGATCCTCACGATGCAGCAGAACCAGAAATACTTCGCGCTCGCCGACGGCCGCGGGCGCCTGCTGCCGACCTTCCTGCTGGTCGCGAACCTGCGAGCCCCCGCCCCGGCGGCGATCATCCAGGGCAACGAGCGCGTGCTGCGCGCGCGGCTCGCCGACGCCAAGTTCTTCTTCGACCAGGATCGCAGGACGCCGCTCGCGGCGCGCGTCGAGCGCCTGCGCAGCGTCGTCTATCACAACCGCCTCGGCACGCAGGCCGAGCGCGTCGACCGCCTGCGCTTCATCGCGAGCCGCATTGCCGCGGCCGTCGGTGCCGATCCGCAGGCCGCCAACCACGCAGCGATGCTCGCCAAGGCGGACCTCGTCACCGACATGGTGGGCGAGTTTCCCGAGCTGCAGGGCACGATGGGGCGCTACTACGCGCAGCACGACGGCGAGCCGCCGGCCATCGCGGATGCGATCGCCGAGCACTACTGGCCGCGCTTCGCGGGCGACGAGCTGCCGCAGCGACCGGTCGCCGTCGCCGTCGCGCTGGCAGACAAGCTGGAGGCACTGGCCGGCCTCTTCGGGATCGGCGGCGTACCCACCGGTGACAAGGACCCGTTCGCGCTGCGACGTGCCGCGCTCGGCGTGGTGCGCATCCTCGTCGAGCGCGCGCTCGCGGTGTCGCTGCGCGAGCTGATCGACGTCGCGTTCGAAGCGTTCAGCGGCGTCGCGGGATGCGAGCCGGCACAGGACGCGCTCACCGACTTCATCTACGAGCGCCTGCGCGGATACCTGCGCGAGCAGGGTTACACCGCGCAGGAAGTGGCCGCCGTCGTCGACGCGCGTCCCGACGTGATCGCCGATCTGCCGCAGCGTCTTGCCGCGGTGCGCGCGTTCGAGGCCATGCCCGAGGCGCAGGCGCTGGCGGCCGCGAACAAGCGCACGGTGAACATCCTGCGCAAGGCCGGCGACGCCGCGACGTCGCTCGGCGCAGTGGACCCCGCGCTGCTCGCGCCGGGCGCCGAGCAGGACCTCTACGCGGCCCTCGAGACGCTCGCGCCGCGCGTCGACTCGCGGCTGCGCGCGGGCGATTACACCGCGGCGCTCGTCGCGTGCGCGGGCGCGAAAGAGGCGGTCGACCGGTTCTTCGACGATGTGATGGTGATGGCCGACGATCCCGCGCTGCGGGCCAATCGCCTCGCGCTGCTGCGGCGCGTGCGCGAGACGATGAATCGCGTCGCGGACATCGCCCTGCTCGCCGCCTAGTTGCAGATTGCCCACAGCGTGCGGCCCCGTCCGCGCCGCGCGCGAGGCTCGCCGCGACCCTCCCGCCGCGAAGCCCTACACTAGCGGCCTTGGTCCAGCTCTCCGACGCCGTCGTGCCGACCCGCGCCGCCAAACTCATCGTCCTCGACCGGGACGGCGTCATCAATCACGACAGCGACCAGTTCATCAAATCGCCGGACGAGTGGCGGCCGATCCCGGGCAGCCTCGAGGCCATCGCGCGCCTTCATCACGCCGGCTTCCGCGTGGTCGTCGCAACCAACCAGTCGGGCGTCGGACGCGGCCTGTACGACATGGCGACGCTCAACGCCATTCACGAGAAGATGCACAAGGCGATCGCGCAGGCGGGCGGGCGCCTCGATGCCGTGTTCTTCTGCCCGCACACCGCCGACGCGCGCTGCGAGTGCCGCAAGCCGCGCGCGGGCATGCTGCAGGAGATCGGCATGCGCTTCAGCGTCGACATGGCCGACGTGCCCTGCGTCGGCGACGGCCTGCGCGACCTCCAGGCCGCCGAGGCGGTCGGCGCGCAGCCGATGCTCGTGCTGACCGGCAAGGGCGAGCGCACGTTGCGCGAAGGCGGGTTTCCGAAGAACACCGTGATCTTTCCCGACCTCGCGTTCGCGGCCTCGGCGCTGCTCGCGAACGAGTAGATGGATCGCGCGCTGTCCACCGTCCGCTCGCTGCTGTTCGCGCTGTTCCAGGCGATCGTCACGCCGCCTTATGCGATCGTCGTGCTCGCGTTCTTCTGGCTGCCGCCGGTGGCGCGCTATCGCCTCGTGACCGGATGGTGCTGGCTCACGCTGCGCGCCGCGCGGTGGATCTGCGGCATCCGGCATCGCGTGATCGGCCTGGAAAACGTGCCGCGCCGCCCGTGCATCGTCATGTCCAAGCACAGCTCGACATGGGAGACGCTGTTCCTCACGCAGATCTTCCCGCCGCTCGCTTACGTGGCGAAGAAGGAGCTGCTGTCGATACCGTTCTTCGGCTGGGCGTTCCGGTTCGCGTCGCCGATCACGATCGACCGCAAGGCCGGGTCCGACGCCATGACGCAGATCGAGACACAAGGGCGCGAGCGCCTCGCGCAAGGCTTCTGGATCGCGATCTATCCCGAGGGCACGCGCATCCGCGCCGGCACGCGGGCGCGCTACAAGACCGGCGGATGCCGCCTTGCCACACAGCTCGACGCGCCGCTTCTGCCCGTCGCGCACAATGCCGGCTGGCTGTGGCCGAAGGGAATGCTGGGCAAGCGGCCGGGGACCATCACGCTGTCGATCGGGCCGGCCATCCCGCCCGCTGGATGCGCGGTCGGCGATCTCACGCAGCGGGTGGAGACGTGGATCGAGGACGAGGTCGCGCGCATGGGAGCGCCATGAGCGGCGCACCGACGCGCCGGCGCGCTCGCGCTGCCGCCGTGCCAGGCGGGGCATCGCGAAGCCGCTCGGGCGGGCACGCGGGCGCCCGCCTCAAGCCCAAGTCGACGCGCGACACGCGCATCGACCGCGCGCGCGACGGCCAGTCGCGACGCATCGTGCTGTGCGGCGAGACGGTCGACTATCGCCTCGTGCGCGCGCGCCGCCGATCGATCGGCATGGAAGTGCACCTCGAGGGCCTGACCGTCCGCGCGCCGCGATGGGTGAGCCTGCGCGACATCGAGGTCGCGCTGCTCGAGCGCGCTGCATGGATCGTGCGATCGCTCGCGGAATGGCGTGCGCGCCGCCGCGACGTCATGCCGCGCGAATGGAAGAGCGGCGCGTCCATCCTGTACCGCGGACGCGAGCTCGCGCTCGAGCTGTTTCCGTCGCGCCAGGCCGCGATCCGGCCGGATCTCTTCCACCTCACGGTGCGGCACCCGGCGCCGCACGATGGCCATGCCGTCTCGACGAGCGTGCTGCACTGGCTCAAGGACGAGGCGCTCGCGCTGGTGGCCGCGCGCGTTCCGGCGTATGCGCAGCGCGTGGGCGCGCCGCATCCGGTGGTGAAGCTGTCGAATGCCCGTAGCGAGTGGGGCAGCTGCAACGCGAGCGGGGTGATCCGCCTCAACTGGCGCCTGGTGCAGCTGCCGCCGGCGCTCGCCGAATACGTCGTCGCGCACGAGGTCGCGCACATCGTGGAGCTCAATCACTCCGCGCGCTTCTGGGCGCTCGTCGAGCGCCTGCTGCCGGGGCACGAGACGCTGCGCCGCCAGTTGGACGACTGGACCGCGCTGCTCTGCGCGTGAAGGTCAGGGCGCCGGCAAGGCCGGCAGCGCGACGTCCAGGCCCGCTTGCGACTTCAGCAGCCGCGCGAGCGCGGCGCCGATCTCCTCGCCGCTGCGCGAGTCGATCCAGCGGCCGCCCTGCGCGCGGAAGTGATAGCCGCCCGCACGCGCGGCGACCCACAGCTCGCGATTCGGGACGTGGCGATTCACGATGAGCTTGCCGCCGTCCTCGCCCTCGATTTCCAGGATGCCGTCGTTGATGCTCCAGTCGAGGTCGACATCGCTTCGCGCGAGCGCTTGGTCGACCGCCTCGCCGATCGCGTCGAGCGTCGCATCCGCGGCGGCGATGAAGTCCGATTCGCTGATCATGGCGTGCTAGGATTTCTCCCGATGTTACGCCTCCACGCACGACCGATCTTGCGCGCCGCGCTCGTGGCGCTCGCCGCCGTCGCCCTCGCTGCGTGCGGCACCAAGGGACCGCTCGTCCCGGCGAAGAAATCCCCGGACAGCGCTGCGCCCGCGCCGCCGCCGGCCGCGACGACAACGCCCGAGATTCCTTCCGCGACGCTGCCGTCGACGACGCAGCCCGCGCCGTGAGCGCCGAGCCGCCGGACGTGCACGCGCCGCCCTGCGGTTTCGCGTACGTCGAGGGCGAGCTCCACGCCGAAGCCGTGCCGCTGGAGGACATCGCCGCCCGGTTCGGTACGCCGTGCTACGTCTACTCGCGCGCCGCCATCGAGTCGGCGTATCGGGCGCTCGACGACGCTTTCGCCGATGTGCCGCACCTCGTCTGCTACGCCACCAAGGCGAACGGCAATCTCGCGGTCCTCGACGTGCTCGCGCGCATGGGATCCGGCTTCGACATCGTGTCGGCCGGCGAG
>Ga0310811_10010736_pt1 | contig 11847 bp, 11 predicted proteins | sample YCmetagenome_FD_207642 | JGI IMG/M metagenome (GOLD analysis project Ga0310811, IMG submission 207642) | Soil microbial communities from experimental microcosm in Duke University, North Carolina, United States - YC | ecosystem: Engineered > Artificial ecosystem > Soil microcosm > Unclassified ...
CATCATCTCTTGGAAGAGCCGTCTCCCTTGGCTGCTGCTGGAGGCGACCTCCTCAAACCAGCGGTCAATGACGAGGCCATGCCGTTCGGCAAACTGCCGGATGGCGTCGCGCTGTTCGACCAGAGAGACACCCATGTGTCCCTGCCGAGGTGTGGAGACCCTAACGTATGCAAAGTACTGATCCATATCGTTGTGTTAGGCGACGCTAAAGGCGGCCGCGTGACAACGGTATAGGATGCACCTTGGGTTCGAACAATTTCTGAAAAGTGCTAGAATGAAGCCCTCGACATTTCCTTCAGAGCAGCACCCAATGGCAAACCCCTTCAAAACACACCAGCCGCTGATCCAAGACAACGTTGGCATTCGGACCCCTCAACGCGAAGCCTTTGTGGCATTGACTGCCTTCGCTGCTGCCAACGGTGAGGAGCGAGAAGTTGGCATCATACTTCCGGTAGGCTGCGGGAAATCGGGATGTATCGCGCTTACTCCTTTTGCGTTTAGATCTGACCGGACGCTTGTTGTTGCGCCGGGACTAACAATAGCCGATCAGCTGCACAAGGATTTTGATCCGGCAAACCCTGAGATGTTCTATGTGAAGTCGGGTGCATTACCCTCGGGACCATATCCGGAGCCCGTGGAAATTCGAGGAACCACAACTAATCGTGCCGATCTTGATGAAGCGCACGTTGTTGTTACCAACATCCATCAGCTGCAGGGCACCGGCAACACCTGTTCGACGAAGGTCATCACAACGTTGCTGAGAGCTGGGAGGTGCTGAAAGCTAAGTTTCCGGCAGCGAAGATCGTCAATTTTAGTGCAACGCCGCTACGCGCCGACGGGCAGCTCATGTCTGGAAGGATTGTTTACTCCTATCCGATTTTTCGCGCGATCCAAGAAGGTTACATCAAGCGACTTAAGGCCATTGTTCTTAATCCTCGCACACTGCGTTATGTCCGACGGGAAGATGACGCCGAAGTTGAAGTGACTCTTGACGAAGTGCGCCTGCTAGGAGAAACCGACGCTGACTTTCGCAAGAGCATTGTGTCATCCAAGGCAACCTTGGACACGATCGTGGATGCGTCAATTCGGGAACTGCAAACACTTCGCGCTAATTCTGGTGAAACCAGATTAGCGATCATTGCATCCGCTCTTAACTTTGAACATTGCCGGCAAATCGTTGAGGCATATAAGGCACGTGGACTCAGAGCTGAATACGTGCACTCACGCGAAAACGCACCCGCAAACAAGCGTGTCATGCAGAAGCTGGAGAATCATCAGCTTGATGTTATTGTTCAAGTGCGCAAACTAGGCGAAGGCTTTGATCATAAATTTCTCGCAGTCGCCGCCGTTTTCAGCGTGTTTGCAAACTTGTCGCCTTTTATTCAGTTTGTTGGTCGAATCATGCGCGTCGTTAAACAGAATGCGCCGGCGGACCCAGTGAACAGAGGCATTGTAGTATTTCATGCCGGTTCGAATGTCGCGAAGCGATGGAGTGATTTCCAGAATTACAGTGAAGCTGATCAAGAGTACTTCGACCAGCTCCTGCCTATGGAGGAATTGCCGTTCACTGACGGCAACGAACTCGAAATGGAACCCGATATGGGGGGTGCACACATCGCTCAGCTTCCAGAGATCCGGAGTCAAGACGGCGTTCGTTTAGAAGAAATTCCTCTTATCGAGAACGACCCGGAAGCTTTGGCAGCTATCCAGCTTTTGAAAAATCGGGGATACACCCCTGAGCAAGTGCGAGACGCGTTTGAGTTGAAGCCCGTCCCGGTCACTAAAGTGCGACAGCGTCAAGCGCTGCGGGGCGGTCTAGAAATGCGGACTAAAACTGAAGCCGCTAAAATATTGCAGCGGCGAGGCATCAATCCCGAAGGAAAGGACCTGGATAAAAAGACCTTTAATAAGACGAATCTTGTATTTCTGAAGTCGGCGATCGATCGGCAGGTCAACGCATTGGTCGGAAAGACTAGTGGGAAACGGCATGAGTTTACGAGGGCGGATCTCGATAAGGTTGATTTGGAGTTTACCAATTTGGTTAACAAGGCCATTGAAGAGGTATTCCATGGCTAGTCTACGCACATTACTCACTGCAGCTCGAGTCGATCAAGCCGGGGCCAGCCATAATTGCCAGCGTAGTGACGCACATAGAATTGTTAAAGGGCAATCACGCCTTAAGATACGAAAGGGCCGTAGCTGGGATCACTATTGTCTAGCCTGTGCCAAGCTCATTGTTGCGAAGGATTCGGAGAAATTAGAGAGCCTTAAGCGGGCGATCGAAGCAGGGGTGTAGAATGCCCACTGAAGAGTGTCAGGCGCAAGGATATGAATTATCGCCCGAGTGCTTCGATTTAAACCAATCTGCCTGCGGCGGTCGCTTTGATTTCTCCGGCACCTTCCAACTTGGATCCTTCCACTCGCGCAAATGCTTGAGCAAGATGCGAGCGCGACCTTCAGCAATAGACTGATCACTCTGCGGGGCACATTTGTTCACTGGTGTTGATTGTGCCGTACAAGTTCGAAACATGCCCCGATGCGGTCCACCGAAACGGACAGTCAGGTCTTGGATCACGTCTCGAAAGGGCGATCGCATTGCAAATGCTAGCTTTTTTCGAGACACGGTCCGGTTCGAAGTCAGCTTTTCTAGCGCAGCGCGATATTCCGTACTGGATTCCACAGCAGGGCCTAATTCAAGGGTTTTCAGCGGTTCGAAGAATCGCTGCACGCGCGTTGTGCATGTCTCCATGCGGCCGTCTTCGGCGAGCCTTAGATCGTCGCGTGCCGCTGCGAGATCAATCAGGAGCCTGGACTTGCGCTCGTTGTACGCGTCCTTATCAATCGTTTGATCAATGTAGGCATCAATTAAGCGTCTTTCCCGATCCTCCAACGACGCGATGCGGAGCTTCATGGCTGTAACCGTCTTCGCAACTTCCTGTTGATGGCATTCGTCCTCTCGCTCCAGCACCGTTCGCATTTCCGCAAACTCTTCCTGGGTGAACATCAACGCCCGTGTCACTTGCTGCAACCGAGCGTTCACGGTGTCCTCACGAATTCCTTTCGTTTCACAGCCCCGCGTGTGGCATCGATAGTAGACTCTTCCTTTCTGCAGCTCGCCCGTGAGTCGGCGGTTGCACAGACCGCACGTGAGCATTCGCTTATACGTGAAGTCAAATCGGCGTGCCTTGGGATTACCCTTTCCCTCGAAGGCGTCTTGAACAACTTGGAATGTGCGAGCGTCTACAATCGGTTCGTGAACGCCCTGAAAGACCTCGCCGGTGCTCCTCAGTCGAATGATGCCCGTGTAGAACGGATTGTGCAGCATGTCTGTAATGGTATTGAGACTGAGCTGTTGTCCGCTTGCGCGCGTAAGTCCCTTACGCTGAAGCTCCAACGCAAGCGTCCTTAGTGAATAGCGTCCTGCCGCGTATAGGTCGAACGCCGCCCTCACCAGCGATCCCTTGACCGGATCGATGATCTTGGGCTTCGCCCTGCCTTGGTCTAGGTATCCGATTGGAGCAGGCAACGGATAGAAGCCTTGCTTGAAGCGGCCGCGCATCCCTTTGCGCACCTCGTCTCGCAAGTTGCGAACGTAGTCCGCGGCGACCACCGCCTGAATGTCCGCGGCCAGGCGGCCACCGCGGGATGTGAGATCGAGGTTGTCGTGGGCGAAGTGAACTTCCACGCCAACGTCAATCAGGTCCTGAATGCGCGCCCAATCCCAGAGATTGCGCGCACCGCGGTCGATTTTGTGCAGGATGACGCCCCCTGCTCGCTGTTTCTCAAGAGCGGCCATCATCCGCATGAACTGCGTGCGGCCCTTCTTGGCAGCTGTCTCGCGGTCCTCGAACCACTCTGCAATGTGTAGGTTTTGGCGATTGGCAAAAGAGAGAATCGCGTCTCGCTGCTCCTGCAGAGAAGAGCCGTGCTGTCCTTGCTTTGCGGTGGAGACGCGAATATACGCGACGTACGATTTCATAGGAGGGGCGGCTTTCTGCGCCGCGCCTGTGAATCTACCATGCGGTTGCTCGGTGGGCGAATCGCTTGCTTGCCGCTTGGCTTCGCGAGCAAGAAAGGCGCGATAGAGGATGAGGAGGTACCCTCGCAGGTTTTCTGCTGCTTCGCTGATCTCCGCTTCAGATGCTGTCGGCATCAAGCGGCGAATGAACGGCGGAACGTATTGAGTGTCTCTTTGCATGGACCAATGCTGCCGTTCGGGGGTGTCAAGTTGTAGACGGCACAATTACCGGCAGCAGTGGAAACTGCCGTCTTTGCGATCGGCAGACGCACCCCTACGCTAATATCATGGAGGACCAGAAGCAGAGGAAGCCAACGCGCGTCGTCTCCACAGTGTTGACAGACGGCACGATCATGGAAAGCGTCCAGCCCGCCCAGGATGGTCCTACGCGCCTCGTTGTCGCGCGTGGCAACAACGTCACCATCGCCTCCGACTGGAAGCATGGCGACGAGCGATATGTTCCGGTGCCGGCGTCGCACAACCTCCTCAAACACCAAGCGCTCTACCTACCCGGTGAACCTGTCGAGTACGGCAGCGTGGAGACCCTGTTTGCTGAGATCGTGGACTACGCGGATCGCTACCTGGCGCTCTCGCCGGCGTTTTCCAGAATCGCTGCGTCCTACGCGCTGCTGACCTGGGTCTACGACGCCTTCAACGAGCTGCCGTACTTGCGCTTTCGAGGAGACTACGGCTCAGGCAAGACCCGCGCGCTCATCATCTTCGGAAGCATCGCATACAAGGGATTCTTCGCCTCGGGTGCGTCCACCGTCTCGCCCATTTTCCACACACTCGATGCTTTCAAGGGGACGCTCGTCTTTGACGAGGCGGACTTCCGCTTCACGGACGAGAAGGCCGAGCTGGTCAAGATCCTCAACAATGGGAATGTGAAAGGCTTCTCCGTACTCCGCAGCCAGGTGACACCGACCAAGGAATTCGAGCCGCGTGCGTTCTCGGTCTACGGCCCGAAGATCATTGCGATGCGCGGCTCCTACGAAGACCGGGCGCTGGAGAGCCGCTTTCTCACGGAGGAGATGTCTGGCCGCTCGCTGCGTGCAGACATACCGATCAGCTTGCCGGAAGACCAGCAAGCGGAGGCGCACGTGTTGCGCTCGAAGCTCTTGATGTACCGCCTGCGGCAACTGGCTCACACAGGCGTGGACGCCTCACTTGTCGACCCTGCGCTGGAGCCGCGCATGAACCAGATTCTCCTACCGCTACTGTCCGTTGCGCCAACCGAGGACGCTCGAGCGGCCATTCGCTCGTATGCGGGCCAGGTGCAGGAGGGCGTAGTGTCTGATCGCGCCGGCTCCACCGAAGGCCAGCTGCTCGCGGTGATCGCCATGTACATGGCGGAAGGCGAGCGACCATCGCTCCCACTGCAAGACATAGCGACACGTTTCATCGAGCAATTCGGCAAGGAGTACGAGCGGCCGATCACTAACCGCTTTTTGGGCGGCGTCCTGCGCAGTCGTTTGGGGCTTCCTCTGTACAAGACGAACGGCGTGATCGCCGTTGCAGTCAAAGATCGGGACAGGCTTTCGGCGCTCTTCGCGCGCTACGGCATTGGGGATGGCGAGTGGAAAAGTGCCGCGTAAGGCGCATCTCAGGGACTTAGGGAGATAGGGAGAAACACAACGGGTGTCCGCAGTGGACACCCGTTGTGCTGTCGAGCCAAATTGTTCCGTGCACACGAAACCGCGGATGCCGCGAACTTCCTCCCTTCCTCCCTTTCTCCCCGGCACTTCTCACTTTCTGTGGAAAGTGCCGTCTTAGCGATGTGCGATTGCAGCTGCATGATGGAGGAAGCGGCGAGAGATCTATTAACCCCTCTCGCACGTAACGCATCATGCACAGAGTCAGCTGTTTGCTGCGCACCCACCGCCTGAAGTGGGGTCTTACTCAGCAGGACCTCGCAGCGCTGGTCCCGCGTATCGGTCACAATCGGGTCTCGTGCGTCGAGCGGAAAAAACGTCCGCCCAACGCTCGGGAAATCCTAGCGTATCAGGTCATCTTCGGCGTCTTGTCCGAGAAGATTTTTCCTGGCCTGGTTTCAGATGTCGAAGATGCGTTGGCAGGTAACGCCTATCGGCTTCATCAAAAGCTCATGAAGTCTAAATCGGAGCAGGCGGCTCGTAAGCGATTGTTCCTGGAGGCAGTCATGGCACGCGCGGCTAAGCGCGCGCGCCGCCGCAGCAAATGAGCCTCCGCATGCATGACGAGCTGGTGCTCGCCATCTACCCTTCATCCCGGGACATTGCATACACCCTCTTCGCGGCGCCGCTCACCCCGATCGATTGGGGTCTGAAGCGACTTCGCGGCAAGGAGCGAGATGCGCGCGGGCTCGAAATCGTCACTGCGCTCGTTACCGCACTGCGCCCGGACACGATCGTCATTGAGGACTGCGAGACGCTCAGGTGCAATCGCAGTGACCGAGTCCGGCGCCTCTACGCATTCATCAATACGTTCGCGGAAACTGAAAACCTGACGCTCGCGCGCTATTCCCGAGCGCGGGTGAGACAGACGTTTCGTGAAGCGGGCGCCATCAGGCGTCACGAAATCGCGCAGGCAATCGCGTCATACATACCGGCATTCACGCACCGGATGCCGAAGGTCCGAAAGCTCTGGCAATCCGAGGATCATCGCCTGGCGCTCTTTGACGCCGCGGCACTCGCTCTCACGCACTACGCTTTCATCCCAGAAGACGGCGAGCCCCCTTAAGGATCGGCGAGCGCGCCTCCGGTTCCCACCCCGAACCTGAACCGGAGGCACTATGACAGACACACCCTCAAGCGCCCCACGCCTCGACCTCTATCAGCGCGTCACGGACGAAATCGTGATCGCGATAGAGGCCGGCGCGGGACAGTTCATCATGCCGTGGCACGGCATGCTTCGCGGCCAGCCGCGCAACGCGTTCTCGGGCAATGCGTACCGCGGCATCAACACCTTGGTACTGTGGGCGGCAGCAAGGAACCGTCGATATGCTTCGTCCTATTGGGCGACCTATCGCCAGTGGCTCGATCTCGGCGCAAACGTCCGCAAGGGCGAGAAGGCGACCATGGTAGTCCTGTACAAGCAGGTTCCGGTTGAAGCGCAGGATGCCAGGACCGGCGAGCCGGTGCAGGACTATCGTCTGATTGCCCGAGCCTACTTCGTGTTCAATGCATCCCAGGTAGAGGGATGGAGCGAACCGAACCGCCCTCTCCTGGGTCTCGTGGCGACCCACGAGGAAATCGAGAGCTTCATCGCCGCGACAGGAGCGGACATCCGCCGCGGCGACCAACCGGCCTATTTGAGAATGGGGGACTACATCTCCATTCCGGACAAGTCGCGCTTTGGCGGGTCGCAGACCAGCACGCCGACTGAGACGTATTACTCAACTCTCTTCCATGAACTCGTCCACTGGACGGGACATTGGACCAGGCTGAACCGTAACCTTTCAGCCCGCTTCGGTGAAGCGGACTACGCCATGGAAGAGCTCGTGGCGGAGTTGGGCGCAGCGTACCTCTGCGCGGACTTTCTGGTCCTGCACATGCCGCGTAAGGACCATGCAGCTTACATCGGCGAATGGCTCGACGTGCTAAAAGGAGACAGACGTGCAGTGTTCACGGCCTCACATCTCGCAATGAAGGCCGTCGAGTTCCTTCTGAGTGCGTGACCTACGCCCCGCGACCGCGGGGCGTTTCTTTTGGCCGAAGGGCATCGTGTGATTGCTCTTCGATTAACCACCTGGCAACTGCTACCCGACGTGAGCGAATTGGAGTAGTCTTCCCGTTCGGAACATGGCCGGGGGGAACGGCCATATTGGCTCGAACGATGACGTAGTCGCGCTTCCAGTTCGGGCAAATATTCAAGAAGAAAGGGCTCCTGCATGCCTCCCGAATTTCTCTAAAGACGATCGAAGCGCAGATTCGCGAGCTGCAAGCCAAAGCGGAAATGCTCAGGAAGGCTGAGAGCCCTGGTGTCAAACAACTGAGGATGGTTCTGATCAAGTACAGACTGACGCCGGCCGATATCTCCCATGCGTTCGCGGACAGCAGCAAGGGGAGAAGGAATCCGTTGAAGGGGCAGAAGGTCAAGCCGAAGTACCGTAACCCGGCCAAGCGAGGCGAGACTTGGTCAGGAAGAGGATTGCGGCCAAAGTGGCTCGTAGCCGCAATGAAGGGTGGGAAGAAACTTGAAGACTTCGCCATCTGACGCGCAAGAAACCGGCGCTCGTCCATAAGCCTCTCTGTCCGAGGCGCACGCGGGCGGCTGGTTGTCGTTCGCTCGATCAAACAGCAGGTCGACGTGGTGACGCTTGAACCTCGTCAAGTCGGAGACGGGACTGCAATAGCGTGCCAACTCCTGAATGCGGACGGGCTCTCTGGGAGGTTTGCGAGACATGCAGCCCATCATGCCGATCACCAGGTCGCCCGCAATCGATCAGCGGTAGCAGTTTCTGCTCGGTAGTCTTCCGCTTTCCCCGGCTCTCGAACCTCAGTCGGGCAACGGCAGCCGGCAAAATCCGATCAAGACCGCCACTCCGGTTTTCTGAAGACCGCCATTTAATTGGAGAGCTGAGCACATATGGCTTGACCCCGCGCTCGAAAGTTCGCCTGCGTCACATTGTTCCACAGGCAGTGGAATGTTCCATCTCTTATAAAGCCGAGGTTCTGCAAGTTGCCTCCGCCTTGCTCGATTTCGCAATAGTAACCGATCAAGATCGTGCCGGGTAAGCATGCTCCTTCTGCAGCCCAAGAAACATCGGTTTTGTTTTTCGCTGCTTGCACCCAACCTCCCCGCTCAACCACAAGGTGCTGCTCGCGAAAAATAACCGCGACCAAAGCGCCAATGGCGATCACAATAGCAGTAACGGCAAGCGCAAACGTCATCCGACTGCCTGCTGTCCTTCCAAGCGCGGCCCAAAACGATTGCCCAACTCTTGTACTGCTTACCAGAATTGAGCCAATCGCTGCGGTAATAATGGCTGTGACTGCACCAGTGAGTACTGCACCCCAATCAATGGACATTACCATATTTCCTTACACTGTGAACCGAACCGGGTAACTAACTCGGTAAGGTTCATCGGTCGGCGCTCGGTTGTATTTGTACATCAGCCAATCAAGTGAGTCGATTGAGGGTCAAAGGGCAGGGAAGCTCGGGGGAAGCGGGTTTTGCGGCTGCCCTCGGGTCTCTGTCTTGTCGAGATGAGGAATTGGGGTGACGGCGGATGGCCGTGGGCCTGGTTGAAGGCGAGAATTTCCCCGCGTGCATGGCCAGCAGGCCGGTCCAAGGCACGAAACACGAGGGATCCGTAGCCGGGCCGCGAAGTGGATCGTCCGCACACCCGCTGGTCTCTTCGCTGTCGCGCCGGCTAACCGTCTGCCGACAAACGCAACGGCAGGTGCTCCACAACGTCTCCATCTAGCCACTGGCCGGCAGAGACCCAGATCCAATCAAATTGCCCACTCGATTTCCTGAATGCCCTTCATTGACGGTAGGCCGAGCGATCATCTTTCGCGACGTGCTACTTTTGTTCTTTCCATTTGCGTTGCAATCATTAACAATCTCTCAACCTTGGAAGGTCGCGAGAATGGAGCGAGCGATGGCGAAGCGCAAAGAAATCGCCGAGGGCGTCAAGCACGTCGGAATTTGGATCAGGGTCTCGACCGAAGATCAGGTCCAGGGAGACAGTCCCGAGCATCATGAGCGCCGGGCGCGCCTGTACGCCGAAGCCAAGGGCTGGAAGGTCAACGAGGTCTACCGGCTTGAGGCCGTGAGCGGCAAGGCGGTGATGGCGCACCCGGAGGCCAAGCGAATGCTCGGGGACGTCAAGCGCGGTGCGATCACCGGCCTCATTTTCTCCAAGCTCGCGCGCCTCGCCCGCAACACCAAGGAACTTCTGGAGTTCGCGGACTACTTCAGGGACCATGATGCAGACCTTGTGAGCCTCGGGGAGAGCATCGATACCTCCTCCCCGGCCGGCCGCCTCTTCTACACCATGATCGCCGCCATGGCGCAGTGGGAGCGCGAAGAGATTGCCGCCAGGGTGTCAGCGTCCGTTCCCATTCGCGCCAAGCTCGGCAAGCCCCTGGGCGGGCAATCACCTTTCGGTTTTGTGTGGAAAGAGGGGAAGTTCGTCCTGGAGCCCTCCGAGGCGCCGATCCGCAAGCTCATGTACGAGCTGTTCCTCAAGCATCACCGCAAGAAGACCGTGGCCAGGCTCCTCAACGATCAGGGCTTCCGCACCCGCGGCGGCGCCAAGTGGTCCGACACGACGATCGAGCGCCTACTGCGTGACTCCACCGCCAAGGGCGTCCGCATCTCCAACTACTCAAGGAGCGTGGGGAAGAGCAAACCCATAGAGCTGAAGCCCGAGAGCGACTGGGTCTACCACGAGTGCGAGCGGATCATCTCCGACGAACTCTGGGCGGACGTCAACGCGATCCTGGACAACCAACGGACCACTAGGAAGCGCCCCACCAAGCAGGTGGTCCACCTCTTCGCCGGCAAGGCCATCTGCGAGTGCGGCGGCAAGCTCTACGTCCACACTTCAAACAAGAGCCGCTACGTCTGCGCCGCCTGCCGGACCAAGATCCCCATTGTCGACCTGGAAGGCATCTTCCACGAGCAGCTGAAGGCCTACGCCCTCTCCCCCGGGGAAGTGGAGAAGCACCTTGAGACCGCTCATGACCTTGTCCGTCAGAAGGATGACCTAATTGCAGTCCTTGAGAATGAGCGCAATAAAATTACCAAACAGCAGAACTCCTTCCTCGACCTCTACCAGGAAGGGAAGCTCTCCAAAGACGACTTCGGGACCCGCTATGGACCCCTTGCCGATCGTCTCAAAGAGATCGACGAGGAACTGCCTGCCTTGGAAGCCTCTCGAGACGTCCTCAAGATCAACAGCCTCTCTACCGAAGAGGTCATCGCTGCCGCTACTGACCTCTACAGCCGCTGGCCGTCCCTCGCTCGGGAAGAGCAACGCTCCATCATCGAAGCCATCGTGGAGCGCATAACCGTCGGCAAAGACGAGATTTCCATCTCGCTCCTCGTCTCTAGTGACGTTGAAATGCCGGTTCTTGGGCAACGCACAAACACGGGTTCATCGCCGCGATCAGCTGGAAGCGTGCCGGAAAGGTCACGTGGGCATTGGCGCGCGCCACCGTCACGCGACCGCTTTCCATCGGCTGGCGCAGCGCCTCCAGGGCGGCGCGGTTGAACTCGGGCAGCTCGTCGAGGAACAGCACGCCATGGTGAGCGAGCGACACCTCTCCCGGCCGCGGACGCAGGCCGCCACCGACCAGTGCCTGCAAGGTCGCCGAATGATGCGGATCGCGGAAGGTGCGGCGGCGGCTCAGTCTCCCCTCGCCGAGATCGCCGGCCAGCGAGCGCACCATCGAGGCTTCCAGCGCTTCCTCGGCTTCGAGCGGCGGCAGGATGCCAGGCAGGCGCGACGCCAGCATCGACTTGCCCGAGCCGGGCGGGCCGATCATCAGCAGATTATGACCGCCGGCGGCCGCGACCTCGAGCACGCGCTTGGCCGTCTCCTGGCCCTTGATCTCGGCGAGGTCGGGATAGTGCGCGCGATCCTCCTCCATCAGCGCCTGCGGCGGCGGCAGGATCTGCTTGCCGCGCAGATGGTTGATCAGGGCGAGCAGCGACGGTGCGGCGACGATCCGCGGAGGTGCGATGCCGGCGCCGTGGGGGGCGGCGCCGGCATCGTTCGCGGTGTCGAAGCCACCCCACGCAGCCTCGCCACCGCAAACCGCGGGGCAGATGACGCCACGCCCAGCCGCCCGGGCGGCGATCGCCGCCGGCAGCACGCCGGGCACGCGCATCAGCGTGCC
>Ga0310811_10010737_pt1 | contig 11847 bp, 6 predicted proteins | sample YCmetagenome_FD_207642 | JGI IMG/M metagenome (GOLD analysis project Ga0310811, IMG submission 207642) | Soil microbial communities from experimental microcosm in Duke University, North Carolina, United States - YC | ecosystem: Engineered > Artificial ecosystem > Soil microcosm > Unclassified ...
GCTACAACAACTCCTGGACAACGCCACGACCCAGACCATCATGGACGTCGGCTCGACCAAAGGCGGCATTTTAACCATCGCGCAAGCGCACCCCAACCGCGCCCGCTTCGTAGCCACGCACCCGATGTGGGGTACGGAGTTCAGCGGGCCGGAAGCCGCGGAATATGGAGGCTTCAGGGGCAGGGCCGCGGTCATCTGCGACCGGGAGGACAGCGCCCCCGACGCCCTGGACCTGGTGGAAAAGGTCTACGACGCCCTGGAGATGCGGAAGGTCTACATGGACGGTCAAAGCCACGACATGCACGCCGCCTACGTGAGCCATATTTCCCACATCACCTCCTTTGCCCTGGCCAATACGGTCCTTGAAAAAGAGCGGGAAGAGGATGCCATTTTCACCCTGGCGAGCGGTGGTTTTGAGAGTACAGTCCGTCTGGCCAAGAGCAACCCTTCCATGTGGGTGCCCATATTCCGGGAGAACAGGGAGAACGTGCTGGACGTTCTGAACGAGCACATCACCCAATTGCGCAAGTTCAAAAGTTGTTTGGAAAAGGAAAACTATACATACTTACAGGAATTGATCGAACAAGCGGGCGAGATCAGGCGGGTGCTAAACAAATAGTACCTTTACGCAAAATTTAGACTACATGAGCACATTTGAAGCACTGGGACTGGACGCCAGACTGATACAAGCCACGGACGCCCTGGGATACGAGACACCGACCGCTATCCAAGAGAAGGCGATCCCGGTGCTGCTCGGCGGGCAGAAGGACTTTATCGGCCTGGCGCAAACAGGAACGGGTAAGACGGCCGCTTTCAGCCTGCCTTTGCTGCACCTGCTGGAAGTGGAAAAACGCTACCCCCAGGCTTTGGTGGTGTGTCCCACACGCGAGCTGTGTTTGCAGATCGTTAACGAGATAGAGCTGTTTAAGAAGTTCATACCGGGTATGCACGTGACGGCGGTATACGGCGGGGCTTCCATCGCCCTGCAGATCCGCGACCTCCGCAAGGGCGTCCAGATCGTCGTCGCCACGCCCGGACGGTTGATCGACCTTATCGAACGGAAGGCGATCGACCTCCAGAACATCCATTACATCGTGCTCGACGAGGCCGATGAAATGCTCAACATGGGATTCCGGGACGACATCGAGTTCATCCTCCAGAATACCCCCAACCGGGAAAGCACCTGGCTGTTCAGCGCGACCATGCCGGACGCGGTGCGCCAGGTGAGCAAGCGGTACATGACCGACCCCGAAGAGGTGACCGTCGGCAAGAAGAACACGGCCAACGCCAACATAGACCACCAGTATTATGTGACGTCCGCCCAGCAACGGTTCGAAACCCTCAAAAGGATCATCGACTTCAACCCCGGCATGTACGGGATCATTTTCACCCGTACCAAGCTGGACGCCCAGGACATTGCCGAGAAGCTGGTCCGGGACGGGTACGACATCGACGCCCTCCACGGGGACCTCACCCAGCAACAACGGGATAAGGTGATGGGGCAGTTCCGCGACAGGAGCCTGCAGTTGCTCGTCGCCACCGACGTGGCCGCCCGTGGGATCGACGTCAACAACATTACCCACGTCATCAACTATGAATTGCCCGACGACGTGGAGGTATATACGCACCGCACGGGCCGTACCGGGCGCGCGGGCAAAAGCGGGATCGCCTTGTCCATCGTCCACGTACGCGAGACCTTCAAGCTCAAACAGATCGAACGGGTGAACAATATCCGGATGAACAAGATGGATATTCCCACCGGGAAAGATGTTTGCCGCAAACAGTTTTATTACTTCATGGACCGCATCCTCAACGCCGACACCAGCCACGGGGACTACGAGACCTTCGTGCCGATGATCGAGGAGAAGTTCGCGAACATCTCCAAGGAGGAAATCGTCAAGCGGTTCGCGGCCCTGGAGTTCGACCGGTTCCTGAAGTATTATGAGAATGCCGCCGACCTGAACATACGCGACCGGGACCCGCGTACGCAACGCCAGGGCACGCGGGAATTCGGCCCCTCGGCCGGCGGGGATCGCCGCCGTTTCGAGAGCGGCGCCGGCAGCGGCAGCGGCGAAATGACCAAGCTCTTTATCAACGTCGGTATCAAGGACGGCTTCTACAAGGCCAGCTTCCTCCAGTTCATCCTGGACATGAGCGATCTCCGCAAGGAAGTCCTGGGCCGTATCGACCTCAAGGAAATGAACAGCTGGGTGGAAGTGGACAAAAAGGCCGCGTCGAAAATGATCAAGGCCATCGACGGAAAAACCTTCAAAGGGCGGAAGATCCGCATGAACGAAGCTAACAGGTAAAACCTACATATATGGAAGCTACAGTAACCACACCGGTCGACGTTATGGCGGTGTTGAACAAGAGACCCCTTATCATCTCCGGCCCCTGCAGCGCAGAGACGGAGGAACAGGTGCTGGCCACGGCGCAGCGTCTGGCTGCTACCGGAAAGGTAGACGCCCTCAGGGCGGGTATTTGGAAACCCCGTACGCGTCCGGGCAGTTTTGAAGGCATCGGCACCAAGGGTCTCCCCTGGCTCCAGCAGGCCAAAAAGCTCACCGGTCTCCCGACCGCCGTCGAAGTAGCCACCGGCAAACAGGTCGAAGACGCCCTGCACTTCGAGGTAGACATCCTGTGGATCGGCGCCCGGACCACTGTCAACCCTTTCAGCGTACAGGAAGTGGCCGACGCGCTTCGCGGCGCGAACGTGCCGGTACTGATCAAGAACCCCATCAACCCCGACCTGGAATTGTGGACCGGGGCCGTAGAACGCGTCGCCAAGGCGGGCGTCAAATACATCGGCCTGATCCATCGCGGTTTCAGCTCTTATGGTAATACCGAATACCGGAATGCGCCGATGTGGCACCTCGGGATCGAGATGCGCCGCCGTAACCCGGACCTCCTCATGGTTTGCGACCCCTCGCACATGGCCGGCCGCCGCGACATCCTCCAGGATACCGCCCAAAGGGCCGTGGACCTGGGCTATGACGGGCTCATGATCGAAAGTCATATCGACCCCGACAAGGCCTGGAGCGATGCCAAGCAACAGGTAACGCCGGAGAAGCTCGCCGAAATGCTCGACGCCATCAAGTGGCGGCACGAGAGCACCCAGGAAGCTGAATTCCTCAGCGCCCTGGCCAAGCTGCGCGAGCAGATCAACCATATCGACGACGAGCTGTTGAGCCTGATGGCCCAGCGGATGAAGATATCCGAGAAGATCGGACAGTACAAAAAAGAAAACAACATTACGATCCTCCAGACCAGCCGCTGGAACGAAATCCTCGAACGCGCCATCCGCAAAGGGGAAAAACAGGGCCTGGGCAAGGAGTTCATCACCAAGTATTTTGATGCGGTCCACCTGGAAAGCATTCGTCATCAGAACAAGGTGATGAATGAGGACTAAGCAAACGATCGATTTTTCGACGGCTTCCTGCGATTATTATTTCAACGCTTCCGCCCGCCGCCTGGACGAGCTGGTACCCCGTGACAGGACCGTGCTCGTCACCGACGAGCACATCTTTGCCCACCACCAGGCCCTTTTCGGGGACTGGAACACCATCGTGCTCAAACCGGGCGAGGAGCATAAGAACCAGGACACCGTCAATGCCATCATCAGCCAGCTCCTCGAATTCGAGGCCGACCGCAGCTGGTGGATCGTGGGCATCGGCGGGGGCGTAATCACCGACCTCACCGGTTACGTGGCGGGGATCTATATGCGGGGGCTGAAGTTCGGTTTTATACCGACGAGCATTTTGGCCATGGTAGACGCCAGTATTGGCGGGAAAAACGGGATCGACGTAGGCGTATACAAGAATATGGTAGGGCTGATCCGCCAGCCGGCGTTCCTCCTCTACGACGTGGACCTGCTGGACTCGCTGCCCGAAACCGAATGGGTCAACGGCATGGCGGAAGTGGTTAAGCACGCCTGTATCAAGGACGCGCCGATGTTCAAGCTGCTCGAAGAGAATACCCTGAAAGGCTTGAAACGCGACAAGGCCCTGCTGGCACGGCTGATCAAACGCAACGCCCTGCTGAAGTCGAAGGTGGTCCAGGCCGATGAGTTCGAAAAGGGCGAACGTAAGCTGCTCAACTTCGGACACACGCTGGGACACGCCATCGAAAACCTGTACGAGCTTCCCCACGGGCATGCCGTGTCGATCGGGATGACCGTCGCCTGTCACCTGTCCGAGGGGTTCACCGGTTTTAGCCAGACCCAGCGGGTCGTGGACGTCCTCGACAAATACGGTCTGCCGACGTATGCCGTCTTCGACGCGCAAAAGGCGTGGGACATCCTGAAGATGGACAAGAAACGCACCGCCTCGGCGATGAATTACATACTGCTCGATCGCGTAGGCCGCGCCGAAGTCCGCTCCATCCCGCTGGAGGAATTACAGTCTTTACTTTTTGAATTCGTCACACCATGATCGTTACCATACAGCCTTCCCGGGTAGCCGGGCCGATGTGGGCGCCCGCCTCGAAGAGCTCGATGCAGCGTGCCTGTGCGGCGTCGCTGCTCCGGAAAGGGCTGACCGTTTTACACAACCCGGGACATTCCCACGATGACCTCGCGGCCATCGACACCATTCAGAAGCTCGGCGCCAAAATCTCCCAAAAGGAAAACGTCCTCGAGATTCAAAGCCTTGGCGTCCACCCCGTCTCCGCCAATATCAACTGCGGCGAATCCGGTCTGGGCGTCCGTATGTTCACCCCCATCGCCGCGCTCAGCGACCTTCCCCTGCATATAGAAGGAGAGGGCAGTCTGCGCAACCGGCCCCTGGGTTTCTTCGACGAAATATTCCCAAAGCTGGGCATAAAAATCGCTTCGCAAAACGGTCGTCTGCCGTTGTCCATTCAAGGCCCCTTAAAGCCCGCATCCATCACCGTCGACGGTTCGCTCAGCTCCCAGTTCCTGACGGGGCTGCTCATGGCTTTTGCGGCGACAGGCGCCTCGGGCGAGGTCATTACCGTCGACAACCTCAAGAGCAAACCATACATCGACCTTACGTTGAATGTCCTCGGTAAATTTGGATGGAACGTCACCCACGAGGACCACCGGACCTTCCACTTCGGCCAGCCTACACCGGCGAACGGCACGCTTCACTATACAGTGGAAGGCGATTGGAGCGGCGGCGCTTTCCTGCTGGTAGCGGGAGCCATTGCCGGAAATGTCGAAGTCAGCGGACTCGACCCGAAATCCACCCAGGCCGACAAGGCGATACTTTGGGCGCTTAATGCGGCCGGCGCCAACATACACGTCTTTGACGACCGTATCATCGTTATGGACGGCCCGCTGACCCCTTTCACCTTCGATGCCACCGACTGCCCCGACCTCTTTCCTCCGCTGGTTGCCCTGGCGGCCTATGCAGACGGAACCAGCGAAATCCACGGTGTTTACCGGCTCGCCCACAAGGAAAGCGACCGCGCCACCGCCCTCACCCAGGAATTCGCCAAACTGGGCATTCGCATCGAAGTGGATGGCGACCTGATGCGTGTGGACGGAGGCACCGGTGTAAAGGGAGGCTGGACGCACTCTCACAACGACCACCGGATCGCCATGGCCTGCGCCGTGGCCGCCCTGGGCGCCGACGGCCCCGTCGTCATCGAGGAGGCGCAGGCCATCAACAAATCATACACCGACTTCTACGATAACCTCCGCCGGTGGGGCGTGCCCGTAGACGAAAAATCATAGACGCCGGGGGGACCCGGCGACACAAACCTTTTACAGATGAACAGTTTCGGCCGCATCTTCCGCGTACAAATTTTTGGCGAATCGCACGGCCCCTGCGTGGGCGTCACCATCGACGGCGTGCCCCCCGGCCTGCCCATCGCCGACGCCGACTTCACCGCCGACATGGAACGCCGTAAATCCGGCGCCAAAGGCACGACCCCGAGGAAAGAAGACGACATCCCGTTGGTGAAAAGCGGCATCTTCAACGGCCATGCCACCGGCGCCCCTATCACCCTGCTGTTCGACAACAACAACACCCGCAGCGGCGACTACGAGAAACAACGCGCGACCCCCCGCCCGGGCCACGCCGACTTCGTCGCCCACGAAAAATACCGGGGCTTCGAAGACTACCGCGGCGGCGGGCACTTCAGCGCGCGCCTGACCACCGGTATCGTCGCCGCCGGCGTAATTGCCAAGAAGATCCTCGCAGGAGCCGCCGCCGGCGTCACCATCGCCGCCCAAATCACCGAAGTCGCCGGCGAACCCGACCCCGAAGCCGGTCTCCAAAAAGCCATCGACGCCAAAGACAGCGTCGGCGGCATCATCGAATGCCGTGCCACCGGCCTCCCCATCGGTCTCGGCGAACCCTTCTGGGACTCCGCCGAATCCCTCCTGGCCCACGCCATGTTCGCCATCCCCGCCGTCCGCGGCGTCGAATTCGGCACCGGCTTCCCCGCCGCCCGAATGTTCGGCAGCCAGCACAACGACCCCATCATCGACGCCGAGGGTCACACCCGCACCAACCACGCCGGCGGCATCGTTGGCGGCATCACCAACGGCAACGAGCTCGTCTTCCGCATCGCGATCAAACCAACCTCTTCCACCCCGAAGGAGCAACAAACCTTTAACTGGGAGACGCAGGAAGTCGAGGCCTTCTCCGTAAAAGGCCGCCACGACCTCTGCGTCGCCCTCCGCGCCCCCGTCATCGTCGAGGCGATGACCGCGATCGTCCTGGCGGACCTTCTCCTCCTCGACCGCGCCGCGCGATAAGCACAAGCAAAAAAAAGCCGCCCAAATAAAAGGCGGCCTTTTCATATAAGAAGCGAAGCGGTCTAATTAAACACATACCGAACCCCAAACTGCGCCTGAAACCGGGACGACAACCCCGTATTAAAGCTATAGCTATTAACAAGCGGCACCTGGTTCGTCGCATCCGCATACGGGAAGGAGAAGAGCGGCGTCTTGTTGTCCGCGGTGGAAATCCCCTCGAACTTCAGGAAGTTGTTCGAAGTGACGGATTTCTGCAACCCCCAGTACTTGTTCACGAAGTTACCCACGTTGATCAGGTCCAGGCTCAGCGTCAGCTGGTGCCGGCCGCCGCCACGGGTATCGAAGAAGATGTCCTGTGAGACGTGCAGGTCGAGCCGTTTGAAGTAGGGCAGCAGCACGGAGTTGGCCTTGGCGTACTGACCGCGGTGGCTGTTCAGGTAGTGGTCCTGGCTGATGTAGTTGTTCAGCTGCGTCCAGATCTGGGACGCGGTGCGGGGGTCGGCAGCCGTACCGGTGGTAGACCCGGTGCCCGTCTGACCGGCCTTTGTGCCCACGGAGCCCGCGTCCACGAGGGCGATGTCGCTCGCGCTCTTCGGGATATAAATCAGGTCGTTGCTGGAGTTGGCGTCCCCGTTCAGGTCACCGTTGTAAACATAGGAGGTGACGCCGGCGGGCGCTGCTTCGAACACGGCCCCGATGTGGGTGGCGAGGTTCTTGCCTTCCGCGATGTTGTAGGTGCCAAAGGCGATCACACGGTGCGGTTGATACCAGCTCGGGTGGGCCAGGGTGGCGGCGTTCGGGTCGGTGTTGGAGACGGCGCGGGCAGCCCACAGCGAAGAAGCGGTGCTCCCGTTCTCCATGGCGGTCATCGTATTGTTGTAGGCGTACGCCAGGCTCAGGGTCAGGGCGCCAATCGTCTTTTGGATCCGGGCGACGGCGGAGTAGGAATAACCCTTGGAGGTATTACCCAGCACGATCACGTTCCCCAGGTTGGGGTTTTGGAGGCTCGTCCCGGCAGAATAGTACTTGTTGCTGGTGGCGCTGATAGCGTTGATATACCGTAGACGGTTGTCGGTCCCATTCAGCGCGAACGCGTTCGTCTCGTTCAGGTTCGCGTTATACATATAGATCGCGTGGATGTCCTTGGAGTAGATGAGCTCGACGGTGGCTACCCAGCTGGAACCGATCTTTTTGTCGAGACCCAGGCTGGTGCGCAGCTTCGTCGGGTACTTCAGGTTGGACTGGGCCACGTTGACCGAATAACCCAGCGGCGTGGACGTCTGGCTCTGGCCGGTTTGCTGCAGGTAATAGTTCAGCCCCTGCTGACCGGTGGGGAAGAACGGGACGTTCTTCTCGGTAAACGAACCGATCTGTACACCGTTGTTGGCGGCCTGGTTCTCGATCCATACGAAGGGGGGAGCGCCCTCGAACACACCCGCGCCGCCGCGGATCTGGAAGGTCCGGTCGTGCTTTACGTCCCAGTTGAAACCAACACGGGGGGAGATCACCACGAAGGACTTGGGCGCTGCGCCGACATTATACGTGGCGCCACCCAGGAACGTCAGCTTGTCGAAGTTCGGGTTGTCGGTGAACTTATTCTGATAAGAGGTAAGGTCCGCGCGAATCCCGTAGGTCAACGTGAAGCTGTTGGTCACGCGCCATTTGTCCTGGGCAAAAAGGCTCAGGTTGGTCGCACCGGCATAAGCCCAGGGGAAAGCGGCGCCCGACAGGGTAGAGTAGTCCTGCGCATACGCGGTGGCATTCTGGCCGGTCAGGAATTGGTCCAGGCTGGCAAACTGATATACGCCGTTCCAACCCGGGGCGAAGGCATTCTGATACTTTTTATAGCTGTTCTGGGTACCAAAAGTGATTTCGTGCGAACCGCGGAACAACGAGAAGATGTCCGTCAGCTGGTAAGAGTCCATGAACAACTTGTTGTTGTAGGTAAAGGGCTCGTAACCGAACGTCGTATAATACTGACCGCCGCTCAGGATGTCGACCAGGGGGAAGTTGTTGGAGGCGGACTGCGCCGAGCGGAAGTCGCGCTCCTTCGTATACCCGATCTGCAGCTTGTTGGAGGCGGAGTTGCCGAAGCGGCTGTTCAGCTCCAGGATATAGATGTCCAGGTCGTTGTTGATCCGGTAGCCGCTGCCAAAGAAGGGCATGGCGTAGGTGCTGGGCTGCGCGCCGGTGGTGGTCGTGGTTAGACCGGAAGCGCCCACCGAACGGCTGGTGCTGGCGAACTGGTCGGCGTAGGACTTCAGGTAGTTGTACTTGAAGGTCAGGGTATTGTGCTCGTTGATGTTCCAATCGAGCTTAGCGTTGACCTTGTAGCTGTTGGTCTTGAAGGTATACCCTTGAAAGGCCCCGGGGTTATACCCATAGGTCTTTTGAAGGTAGTTGGCGATCTCGGTCAGCGTGTCGGCGTTGGCGATGGACACCGACCCGGCCTTGGGCGGATTGCTGGCGGTAGAGGCCACATAGCTGGTGGCCGGCGCCGACTGCAGGTCTTCCTCGGCATTCACGAAGAAGAACAGCTTGTTGTGGATGATCGGGCCGCCGAGGCTGGCGCCCAGGACGTTGAAGTTGAAGGGCGTCCGCGGTACGATCGTGTTGTCGACGTGATATCCGATGGTGCCGGGTCCTTTGATGTAGTCGTAGACGGTACCGCGGAACTTGTTGGTCCCGGAACGGGTCACGGAGTTGATGCCGGCGCCGGTGAAGCCGCCTTCGCGGACGTCATAGGGAGAGATGTTGACCTGGATCTGGTCGATGGCGTCCAGGGCAATGGGCTGGGCGCTCGCCTGACCACCCAGGGTGCTCGACAGACCAAAGGAGTTGTTGAAATCCGCGCCGTCCACCGTGACGTTGTTCATCCCCGGGTTCGTACCGGCGAAGCTCAGACCGCTGGCGGTGGGTTCCAGCTTGGTAAAGTCGGAAAGCGAGCGGCTGATCGTCGGAAGCGTCTCGATCTGGCTGCGCGTGACGATCTCCTGCTGCCCGGTGTGGCTGGTATTGAAAATCTTGTTCTGACGGGTCCCCGTCAGCACGACCTCGCGCAAAACGGTCGTCTCCTGGACCAGCTTGAAGTCGGCAAAATACGTCTGGCCGAGGACGAGCGTAACGTTTTCCTGTTTTTGCCTACCATACCCCGTGTAGGTGACAGTGAGGGTGTACGGACCGCCCACGCGCATGTTGGCGATGTTGAACCGCCCGTCTTTGCGGGTCGTCGTGGAATACTTAGTGCCGGTGGGATTGTGGATGACTACGACGGTAGCGCCCGCCAAGCCGTTGGTTCCATCCGTAATCGTTCCTTGCATGTCTGAAGTCGTTTCCTGCGCCAGGAGGGATAGGGGCACGAGGATAACGGCCATGAGGGTGCACAGCAGTTTCTGCAGTCTCATAATCGGTTATTAGGTTTAGTTTCGAGGCGCAAATAAAACGATTAATTTCCGGGATGATTAATGAACTGCATTATCAAATTGTTAGGCTGTGAATGCGTCGGTGCGACAAAATAAAAAGGCCGCCCGGATGAAGGGCGGCCTGTATATAAATGAGTGAAATGACTTGCTAGAACGAGTACTTGAATTCAAGCTGGCCCCTCCAACGGGAGTTGAAATCGCTGATCGCCCAGGGGCGATAAGTGCCCTTGATGTTATTCATCTTCGTGATGTCGAAGGTGTAGGTAGGCGTCTGTGTTTGGCTGACGACAGTCAGCAGGTTGACGTCCTGATTGGCCAGGTAATAGCTCCAACCCCATTTGCGATCGAGAAGGTTGGCTACGTTCATACAGGCGAAGGTGATTTCCAGCCGGTGTTGTTTGTATAGGAAGATGTCCTCGGAAACCTTTAAGTCGAAATGGCTTTCCCAGGGCATGTGGAAATCGTTACGGAGCAGATTCTGGCCGGCATACTTGCTGATGTGGTTGGCGGCTTCGAAATTATTCAGGTCCTGGAACTGCTGGGCTGCCGAAACGGTGGTACCGCTGCGGGTCAGGGTGGCGAAGTGGGAATCGTCGGTAGGCAGGTAAGCGAGGTCGGCATTGGCAGACTTGCTTGATACGTCATCCCCGTTTATGTTCTTGCTGAACATATAGGAGAAGGGGAGCCCTTGCTGACCGATGTATACCAGGCCGATCGTCGTAGCCAGGCGGTTGCCGGCGTAACGGAACTGCTTGGAGATATACCCGACGATACGCGAGCCTGGGCTGTAGTTGGAGCGCGCTACGTCCAAATTGTTCAGGCCGTTGATGTTGTATGCATAACGCCAGTTGGAGATGGCGGTCGAGCTGGTCCCGTCGTTTAGCGAATAGGATTGACCGTAAGTATAGGCGATCGAACCGGACCATCCACGGGAAAACGGTTTTTGCAGCTGCGCCGTCAGGTTGTAACCATACCCTTTGCTGGTGTTCCCGACTTCCAGTACGTCGGTGAACTGGTTGGTCACCCGGGTGAAATTGTACCAGGGACGTGTAGTGTTGCCCAGCTGAACGGTGCCGGTAGGCGCCCCGACGTTGAGGTTCGTATAGTTGATGTTATTGATGGTCTTGGTAAAGATGCCTTCGAGCGTACCGATCAAACCCCACCAGGGGAGCTTCTGATCGATGGCAAGGTTTGCGCGTAGCACCTGCGGGAATTTAAAGTGAGGATCGGTCACATCGATTTCCGTAGCCGTGGTTTTGGCCGGGGGAATATAGGCGCCAAGGTGCGGTTGCGTCGGATCGTATGTGATCTGGTTGGGCGTTGTCGGATTATTGGTTGTGGATTTAATCGAAGCGACGCCCGTATTGGTGTACATGTTGCTGATCCACACGAACGGTATGCGACCGGTGAAAAGACCGGCGCCGCCCCGCAGCTGGGTTTTGCCGTTGTGGTTTACGTCCCAGTTGAAACCGACCCTGGGGGACCAGAGCGGAGTGGACTTCGGAACCGTGGCATTTTGCACGCCGCCGAAATGGGAAGACGTGTCAAATCCATAGTTGCTGGACGGTTTGTTGAAGAAAACAGGTGCGTCGATGCGAAGGCCGTAGGTCAGCTTGAAGTTGTCCTTCACCGCCCAGACGTCGCCGCCATATACGCTGAATTGCGCGGCGTGCATTTTGGCCGGCGCCTGGTCGTTAGGGC
>Ga0310811_10010738_pt1 | contig 11846 bp, 9 predicted proteins | sample YCmetagenome_FD_207642 | JGI IMG/M metagenome (GOLD analysis project Ga0310811, IMG submission 207642) | Soil microbial communities from experimental microcosm in Duke University, North Carolina, United States - YC | ecosystem: Engineered > Artificial ecosystem > Soil microcosm > Unclassified ...
TTTGAGGCCGCAACAAAGATCCCTCGCTGCCCTCGGGATGACAGACGTGTCGTCACAACTGGACCACTCGTTCTGTCCCAGACCCTGAGCCGCCGCGCTGCGCTCGTTCTCGGCTCCGCCTCCCTGGCGCTCACCGGCTGCTTCGACCAGCCGTGCGAAGAGCGCAACCCGGCGCAGAAGGCCTTTCTCGACGCGGTGCGCGGCGTCACCAAGCCGGCGCTGGCGTCGAACAACCCGCTGCAGATCGAGGAGGCGGCCAGGCAGTGCGTCGCCCTGTCGGAGCGGGTCGGCGCATTCGCCGACTGGTGCGGCGTGCTTGCCAAGATCGAGGGCAATGCCCAGACCGTCGCGGTCACGATCGAGATCGGCCGGCAGATTTCGCTCTACGCCTTCAACGACTGGACGCTGGCCTTCGCCGGCTCGGTCGCCGACCTCTTCTCCACACGATCCCGCGAGTCGCCGCCGCCGGGCCTTTCCGATCCGGCCGTCGCGGCGCTAAAAACCTTTCGCCTTGGCGAACGCGTGTCGTTGTCGGGACGGATGGGGGAGATTGCCGGCGCCGGCGTATTCGATCTGTCGCGCCTGTTCGGCAAGAGCGATGCCGAGCATCGCGAGTTCCTGCAGGCGCCGCGCCTTCTGGCCCGCATCGAGGCCATCGCGGCCGCAAAGAAAAAGTAGAAAGGATTACGAGGTGCCGTCTTTTTCGTACGATTTTCCCTATGCGTCCAAGAAACTCCCGATCTTCGCCGAGAACGTCGTCGCCTCCTCCCAGCACCTCGCCGCCACCGCCGGCCTGCGCATGCTGGCGCGCGGCGGCAATGCGGTCGACGCCGCGATCGCCGCCGCCATCGCCATCACCGTAGTCGAGCCGACCAACAACGGCATTGGCGCCGATGCCTTCTGCATCCTGTGGGACGGCAGCCAGCTGGTCGGCCTCAACGCCTCCGGCCATTCGCCGGCGCTGATGACGCCCGACCAGTATGCCTGCCAGTCGGCCATGCCGTCGGTCGGCTGGAAGAGCGTGTCGACGCCGGGCGCGGTGTCGCTGTGGACGGCCTTGCACGGACGCTACGGCAAGCTGCCCTTCGCCGACCTGTTCGAGCCGGCGATCAAGTACGCTCACGACGGCTATCGCGTGTCCTACATGGTATCGCGCCAGTGGGATCGCGCGATCGATCGCCTGAAGGGCCAGGAGAGCTGGGTCAAGGCGTTCCTGCCCAACGGCCGCGCGCCCAAGGCGGGCGAGCTCTGGAAGTTTCCCGACCAGGCCAAGACGCTTGCCAAGATCGCCGAAAGCAAGGGCGAGGCCTTCTATCACGGCGAACTCGCCGAGACGATCGACCGCTACGCCCGCGAGACCGGTGGCATGTTGCGCAAGGAGGATCTCGCCGAGCACAAGCCCGACTGGGTCGATCCGATCGGTCTCACCTATCGCGGCACGACGCTGCACGAGATCCCGCCGTCGGGCCAGGGCATTGCCGCCTGCATGGCGCTCGGCATCCTCGAGAATTTCGATCTCGCCGGTCACGACGGCGACGGGCCGGACGTGGCGCACCTCCGGATCGAGGCGATGAAGCTCGCCTTCGCCGACATCTGGCGCTACGTCGCCGATCCGCGTCACATGGAGGTGACGCCGGCCCAGCTGCTCGACAAGCACTACCTGAAGAGCCGCGCCAAGCTGATCGACCCGAAGAAGGCCAAGGAGTTCGGTCCGGGGATCCCGAAGCACGGCAGCACGATCTATCTCGGCACCGCCGACGCCTCGGGCATGATGGTGTCGCTGATCCAGTCGAACTACACCGGCTTCGGATCCGGCGTCGTCGTGCCAGGCACCGGCATTGCCTTGCAGAATCGCGCCACCGGCTTCGTCACCTCGCCGGGCCATCCCAACCAGGTTGGCCCGAAGAAGCGGCCATTCCACACCATCATCCCCGCCTTCATCACCAAGGATGGCAAGCCGGTGGCGACGTTCGGACTGATGGGCGGCGCGATGCAGCCGCAGGGCCACATGCAGGTGTTCTCGCGCATCGTCGATTACGGCCACAATCCGCAGGCCGCCATCGACGGACCGCGCTGGCGCGTGCACGAGACCGACAAGACGATCTGGGCTGAGGAGCACATGCCGGCGGCAACGCTGGAAGGCCTCGAGGCGCGCGGCCACAAGGTGACGCGCACCAGATGGCCGAGCTTCGATTTCGGCTCGAGCCAGATCATCTGGCGCTTCCCCGACGGCGGGCCGTATCTCGGCGCCTCCGAAAGCCGCCGCGACGGCGCGGCGGTCGGATTCTAGATGGCGCTCTTCTCATCCTCCTCCCCAGCTTCGCTTGGGAGGTGTCGCGTCATCGCGACGGAGGGGTCATGAATCACAAAGGACAGCGGAGCCATGACTCATGACCCCTCCGTCGCCGTAAGACGGCGACACCTCCCCAGCGAAGCTGGGGAGGAGAGTGATTATGAGCGGCGGAACGAGGCTTCGCCATGACGACCGTCGTCGCCATTGCCAACGGCGGCTTCACCCTCGACGGCGTGCCGACCTACGCCGGGCGCAGCTGGAAGGGCCATCGCATCGAGGGCATGCTGTTCAACAGCCGCATGGCCAACGCCATCGCCGACGACGAGAATCCGTCGACCCGCGGTGCCTGGGCCTATGTCGACGGCGCGTGGGACGCCGAGCGCAACACCCGTGAGTTCATCGCCGCCCTGCCCGCCTACCGCGCGCACGGCCTGCTCGCGGTGTGTCTCAACCTGTCGGGCGGCAGCCCGCAGGGCTATTCCTGGCACCAGCCGTGGAAGATCTGCGGCTTCACGGCCGACGGCACGATCAAGCCCGCCTGGGCGGCACGTCTCGCCGCGGTGATCGAGGCCTGCGATCGCCTCGGCATGGTGGTGATCCTCGGCCTGTTCTACGGCAAGCAGAGCGGCACTTTTGCCAGCGAAGCGGCCGTCAAGGCGGCGGTTGCCAACGCCGTCGATTGGCTGCTGGCGCGCGGCGTTACCAACGTGCTGCTCGAGATCGGCAACGAGGTCGACCTCAAGGACGTGTGGGCGCACGACATCATCGCCGCCGGCCGCTGCCATGAGCTGATCTCGCTGGCCAAGCAGCGCAGCCAGGGCAAGCTCCTGGTCAGCACGAGCCTGATCACGCGCGAGGCACCGCCGTCCGCGATCCTCGCCGCGGCGGATTTCCTGCTGCCGCATGGCAACGGCATCTACGGTCCCGACGGGCCGATGCAGCCGAGCCCGCACGGCATCCGCCTGCAGGTCAAGAACTGGCGGGCCGGTGAGGGCTATCGCGGCCAGCCGATCGTCTACAACGAGGACGACCATTTCGAGTTCGACAAGCCCGACAATCATTTCGTCGCGGCGGTCGAGAGCGGCGCAAGCTGGGGCTTCTTCGATTATCGGCGCATCCGCGAGCGCTTCGAGGACGGCTTCCAGTCGCTGCCCGTTGACTGGACGATCGCGTCGGCGCGCAAGCGAGCCTTCTTCGGCTTGCTGGAGGAAATCACCGGCAGTTAGGAGACTGCCGGTCGGGGGAAATGCTCGGGCCGCAGGCTCTGTCGTGCTCCCGCCCTCGGGAGCAGCAGGCCAGCGAACGGAGCCGCGGGGAAGACAGATGATGACATTTCGGACAGCGGCGATTGCCGTGATCTTGCTGATGGGCCTGACCTGCCGCGGCTTTGCCCAGTCGCCGCCGCCGGCCCAGCCGCAGCCCCTGCCGCAGGCGCAATTCGATGCCCTGGTCGAGGCCGTGAAGAAGGCCGTCGCCGAGGAGCTCAAGGCGCAAGGCGCGCCGGCCAAGCCTGCGACCACCAGCGCCCCCCAGGCCGGCGACAGGGAGCCTTCCGATCCAATCGAGGCGTTCGGGCAGCGGCTGCTGAAGATTCTCGGGGCGGCCCCCATGCTCTTCTCCTCCCTGGGTGAGCTGCCGGAGGCATTGGACGAGAGCAAGGTCGGTGGACGAAGCACCGGGACCTTCTTCCTCTTGCTGCTGGCGATCTTCGCGGTCGCGCTCGCCCTGGAAGCGTCGGTGCGCGCCGCCCTCACCGGCCTGAAGCTCCGCGTGGCGGCAGGTGCAGTCCCCGAGCGCGGCGTGCGCTCGCTCTCGTCCCTCGGCCTGCTGGCGCTGCTGGACCTCCTGCCCGTCATCGCCTTGCGGGTGGTGGCCCGCGCTGCCGTCGGCTTTCTGTTCCCCCTCGCCACGCAGCAACAACAGCTGGCCTTCATGGCGGTCATGGCCCTGGTGATCTGGCGAGTCTATGCCTTCATCCTGCGCCTCATCATCCGGCCGGAGCTTCCGGTCGCCCGCCTCTGCGGCATCGACGACGGCGAGGCACGCCTCCTGTACCGGCGCGTGCTCGCGGTGCTGATCGTGATCATCTCTCTGCGCCAGCTCGAGCGTGCCTTGACCGCCATCGGCACGCCGGACGAGGCCATGGTGGCGGCTCGCATCTTCCTCGGGCCCCTTGCCGGCGCGATGCTGGTCTGGATGATCTTCACGTCCAGGAAGGCGGCCCTGCAGTGGTTCAGTGGCCTCGGTCATGTGTCGCGGCTGGGCGCCTTCCTCAGCGAGCACTGGGTCGGGCTTGCCGGGACGTTCATCATCTCGCTGATTGCGACACAGTTCTACGGCCTGGTCACCGGCCATCGCAACGTGGCCGTGGCCCTGCTGCTCACCGTCAATCTCCTCTTCGCTCTCCTGCTGTTCGAGACCCTCCTGCATGCTGTCGTCCGCCGGCTCGATTCGCAGCTGGCGGGCTTCACCCCAGCCGGCACGAGACTGACCCTGGCCGATGTCACGGCACGCTGCATCCGCGTTGCCGTGCTCATCGGCATCATCGTCACGATCGCCGAAAGCTGGGTGGTGAACGTGCTCGGCCTGGTCAATGTCAGCGAGTGGGAGCATACGGCGCGCGAGGCCCTGACCGCAGGCATCACCCTGTTCACCGCCTACGTGCTGTGGGAGCTGTTCCACTATGCCACCAGCACGTACATGCAGCGCTACATGGCCGGGGATGCCGCCGCCAAGGCGTCCCGACTCGGCACCCTGATTCCCCTGTTGCGGGTCACGGTGGCCATCGTGCTCGCCGTCCTGGCGACGCTGATTGCGCTCGAGAATATCGGCGTGAACGTCACGCCACTGCTGGCCGGCGCGTCGGTCCTGGGTCTTGCCCTGTCGTTCGGCAGCCAGGCCCTGGTGAAGGACATCGTCTCCGGCATCTTCTACCTGACCGACGACGCCTTCCGCGTCGGCGAGTTCATCGACTGCGAAAAGGCCAAGGGCACGGTCGAGAGCTTCACCTTGCGCTCGGTCCGGCTGCGCAGCCCGAGCGGCCAGCTCCACACCATCCCGTTCGGCGAGCTCGGCCATGTCACGAACTTCGCCCGCGACTGGGCCGCGGTCGATTTTCCCCTGCGCTTTGCGCGCGACGTCGATCTCGACAAGCTTCGCGCGGCCACGGAGAAGGTCAGCGCCGACATCATGGCGGTCCCCGAACTCAAGGAGAAGCTCCTCGAGCCGCTCAAGATGCAAGGCATCGCCGAGGTGGCCGACAATGCCCTCGTGGTTCACTTCAAGCTCGTCGCCCATCCCGGCAATCCCGCCGCGTTGCAGAACGAAGCCATAATACGGATGCTGCGGGCGTTCCCCGAACAGGGGATCGAATTCGCCAAGTAAACGACGCCGACGCCGTAAACCTGGGCGGCCCGCGCCGCAAGATTTCGCGCCCTCGCGTCAGTGCGAAAGCGGACGCACATGGCGTCCGGCACCGGCTTCCGAGATCCGCATGGAACGGGAAATGCTCGCCGACGTTCAAGGCAAATGCTCCGGACCAGCGGCAGGGCCGTCGCTCTCGCGATCATCATCGGTCTCAGCGACTTGGGCAGCGGGTATGCCCAACCGGCGGTCGTGACCAATCCGCGCCCCGACGAGCAGCGCAGCATCTTCACCTTCCAGTTCGAGAACGACGTCTTCAACCGGACCGATCGCGACTACACCAGCGGGGTCCGGATCGGCTGGCTGTCGCCGGCTCTGCCCGACCTGCCGGCCGGCATCGTCGCGCTGACCACGGTGCCGACCTTCTTCGGCGAGGCGCCCACGACCTCGGTCACGCGCCGTGTCGGCCTGTCGCTCGGCCAGAACCTCTACACGCCGCAGGACACCTGGGCCTCGTTCCCGATCTACAACGACCGCCCCTACGCCGCCTGGCTCTATGCCAGCGTCGCGCTCCAGAACACCTTCAAGCGCTACGATCCCCGGACCGACCGCGAGGAACCCGTACGCCTCGACACGCTGCAGCTCAACGCCGGCCTGATCGGGCCGGCCGCCGGCGGCGAGTTCGTGCAGAACAATGTCCACAGCCTGATTGGCGTAGCCAAGAGCTTCGGCTGGGCCAACCAGCTGCACAACGAGCCGACCTTGAACCTGACCTTCGAGCGGCAGTGGCGGGTCGGGCGCTGGGTACTCATCGAGGACCCCAAGCTCGAGTACGACATCATCCCCAACATCGGCGGTGCGGTCGGCAACGTCGCGATCTATGCCAGCGCCGGCGCGACGATGCGGCTGGGCAAGGAGCTGCGCAATGATTTCGGCCCGGCGCGGGCGCGACCGGCGCTGCCCGGCTCGGAAGGCTTCATCGGCGAGGGCTTCGGCTGGTATCTGTTCGCCGGCCTGGGCGGCGAGGCAGTCGCTCGCAACATCTTCCTCGACGGCAATACCGATGGGCAGAGCCTTCGCGTCGGCCACCGGCCCTTTGTCGGCGAGGGGCAAGCCGGCCTCGCCCTCATGTTCCACGGCGTGCGCGTCACCTACACGCAGCTCTTCCGCACGCCCGAGTTCTACCAGCGCGACCGCTGGATGATCTTCGGCTCGCTCAACGTCACGTTCCGGTATTGATGAATGACCCGTGGGGCCGCCGTTCAGTCGCCCTGAGTAAGGCGCTTGCGAAGCAAGCGCCGTAAGCGAAGGACCTCATCGCCGCTTCTCACAGGTGTGCTCTGTAACTTCTGACAATGAGATCCTTCGCATCGCTCAGGATGACAAAAGACCAGATTATCCCTTCGGCTTGCGCAGCATCGGCGTGAAGGTGGGGGAGCCGCCGGCCTGGATCCGGCCGAGGATCTCGAAGCCGTGCCGCTGGTAGAACGCGACGTTCCTCGGGTTGGATGATTCGAGATACGCTAGCGCACCGTCGCGATCGAACCGGCCGGTGGCGTGTTTCATCAGCCTGCCGCCGACGCCCTTGTCCTGCCAGAACGGATCGACGCCGATCAGCGGCAGATACCAGTGCGGCTCGTGCGGATGATAGCTCGCCATCTGCTGCATCACCTGCATGCCGTCGATCATCGATTCCGGCGCCGCCGTGGCCTGCATCAGCGCGACCATGGCCTGGCCGTCCGGGCCGATGCCGGGCGGCAGCCACAGCGCGGCGCCGGCGGTGCCGACGCGAAGGGCGCTGCCATGGACGAAGGCGGCGCCGCCGAACGCCCTTGCAAAGCGTGCGAAGGCGCCGAGATAGGCGCTGGGATCCGGCCACGTCCAGCGCGTCGCCGGATCGCTGGCGAAGGCCAGCATCAGGATGTCGATGACGGCGGCCTCCTCGGCCGCCGCCGCTGACTCAACGGTAAACGAGGTCATGCCGCAGGATCCGCGGCCCCGACCACGCTGGCAAGCTCACTTTCCGCAGTAGGCCTCGATGCGGTAGCCGTCGGGATCGATCACGAAGGCGGCGTAGTATTTCGGCCCGTAGTCGGCGCGCAAGCCGGGCTTGCCGTTGTCCTTGCCGCCGGCCTCGAGCGCCGCCGCGTGGAAGGCGTCGACCGCCGCGCGGTCCTTGGCGGCGAAGCAGAAATGCAGGCCCGATTCAGGGTCGGCCTTCACGGGCTTCGACGCGGCGCCGATCCACAGCCCCACCGCCTTGTCGCCGTAGCCGAGCGAGGTGTCGCCGTCGCTGAGCCGCGTGTAGCCCAGCGGCTTGAACGCCGCGTCGTAGAATTTCCGCGTGCGCGCGATGTCGGCGACGCCGATCGAGACATGGTCGAACATGATTTCCTCCTGTTTAACCTGTCAACCGGTTATATGGTTATGCCCGCAGCGCCGCCTTGTCAACGGGCCGGCCGGCCCTTAAGTGCGGACAATGCTGCGCGCCGACCTCTGCCTGGAATTCGTCAACACGCGCTATTGGCGCGGCCAGGCCGAGCCGACCGAGACCCTGAACACGCCCGAGGATCTCGCGACCTGGACGGCCAGCCAGGGCGGCCCGCGCACGTCCAGGCCACCGGCCCGCCGCGAGTTCGAGCGCGCCCTCGAGCTGCGCGAGACCCTGCACCGCCTGTTCGACGCCGAGGCTCAGGACAAGGCGCCCGGCGCTCGCGACCTCGAGGCGCTCAACCAGGCGCTGGCCGCGGCGCCGGCCCGCGTCGCGCTTCGCCGCGAGCGCGGCGCCTATGGCTGGGATGTCGATGCGAAGTCGGGAACGGCGCTGGCGCTGCTGGCCCCCGTCCTTTGGTCAGCCGGCGACCTGCTGGCCGGCGCGCGGCTCGACCGGGTGCGGCGCTGCGCCAATCCGGAGTGCGGCTGGATCTTCCTCGACGACAGCCGCGCCGGCAGGCGGCGCTGGTGCTCGATGCAGTCCTGCGGCAACCGGGCCAAGGCCAAGCGCCACTACCACAAGGTCAAGAAGGGCTGAGTCCCACCTCGCCTACGCTGCCGTGCGGGCGATCGCCAACAGGCGTGGATCGCGCCGGACGATCGGCTGGTCGCCGACCCTGGCCTGCAAGCGAAGCCTGATCTCCTCGCGCGCCTGGCTGCGCAACCCAGGCGGCAGGTGGCCGAGGAAGTTGCCGAAAGAGCTCGCCTCGGAAAAGCGGATGGCGGCCTCGGCATCGGCGAAGGTCTGCTCGGCGGGGCGCAGCTCGATCTGGATGTCGGTGAAACCCGCCTGCACGAGCAGGGTGCGCAACTGGTCGGGATCGACGCGGAACAGCACGCCATCGCGCGGCCGCACAGGCTGGTCGAACGGCGGTTCGCCCAGCACCTGCAACCGCACCATCTGGATCAGCGTGCGCTGGCCGGGCGGCCGCGTCGTCAGGCCGAGCCGGCCGCCGGGCCGCAGCACGCGAACGAAGCTTGCCAGCGGTCCCGCCTTGTCGGGCAGCCAGTGGAAGACAGCGTTCAGCACGACGGCATCGAAGCTCGCATCGGCAAGGCCGTCGAGCTCACGCGCATCACCGATCTCGAAGGCGAGGTTGGCGCGCGCCCGCTCGCGCGCGATGGCGATGCGCTCCGGCAGCGGATCGATGCCGAGCACGCCGCCCGACGGCCCGACGATGCCAGCGATGTGCTCGGCAAGCCGCCCGGTGCCGCAGCCGACATCGAGCACGCGCTCGCCCGACGCGATCGCGAGATCGCCGACCAGCCGCTTGCCGGATTCGAACTGCCGCGTCGCGCTCTCACGCTCGTAGGTGCGGGCGAGCTGCGCGCTGTCGAGGTCGAGCTTGGGGGCGGCGATCGGAGTGTTCATGGCCCGATCCTAGCGCAACGATCGCCACGCTGGTCAGGTTCTTGCGGACCGCAAGTGTCTCGCTCGCTCATGACTCTGCGGGAGCGAGACAACGCTCGGTCCCGAGGAGGCGTGATCATCTATCACCGGCGCAAGCCGCCGAGTGACTCGATGCAACTCGAAGAGGCGCTGCGATGGTTCGTAGCGGCCGACAACGATGCCGCGTGGCTCGATCCGGTGCTGCCCCTGTCCGACGCACGGCATTCACATTTGAAAAAGGCTGTCATCCCGGCCGGAGCCGAGCGAAGCGAGCGTAGTGGAGGGACCTTTCATGGTGCCACCGCCGCAGGAAAGGTCCCTCGACTGCGCCCTGCGGGCGGCTTCGCTCGGGATGACAGTTTTTTTGCCATATGCGAATGCCCTGCTGTCCGACGCGGCGGCATCTCCTTGTCAGCAAGCAGCCGAGAAAGCTGCCGAAGCCTTGCTGGTCTTGCCTTCGTTCCACCTCACGCCATTACCTGGCTCCTTCAGAGGATAACCGATTGCAGTTCCCTCGTCGCTGTGCACGCGCCCTATGCTAGCACCATGGTTGAGATATGCACTATTGATGCATGCACGTCCACCGTACCCTGGTCTAGCCTTCGGTGCTCAAGTCGGGGGACGATGCCATTGCAAGTGGCGCGGGACGTGGGAGCGGCGCAGGCATTCACAGCAGACAGCGGCTCGCAGGCGCTCGTCGTGCTGCTGCACTTTCTTGGCAAGGCGGTCAGTCCCGCCCAGCTCCGTCACCAGTTCGCCCCGACGGCGAGAACTTCACCGCCGGCCACATCCTGCGCGCCGCCAAGCATCTGGACGTGAAGGCGCGGCGCGTCAGGTGCGCGCCCAGACGACTGGAGACAGCGTCCCTGCCGGCCATCGCGCTCATGCAGGACGGCACCTTCATCCTGCTGGCGGGCGCCAACCGCGACGCCGTGCTGGTGCAGGACACGGCCACCAATCGGCCTGCCCTCGAGAAGCGTTCGACGTTCGACGATCGCTGGACCGGCGAATTGATCCTGATGACCACGCGCGAGCGCATGGTCGGCACGAGCCGGCCGTTCGATCTTACCTGGTTCATCCCCTCGATTGTCCGCTTCCGCGGCCTCCTCGGTGAGGCGCTGGTCGGTTCGCTGTTCCTTCAGCTGTTTGCCCTGATCGTCCCGCTGTTTACCCAGGCGGTGATCGACAAGGTGCTGGTCCACAAGGGATGGAGCACGCTCGACGTGCTGGTGTTCGGCCTGGTCGTGATCACGGTGTTCGAGATCGTGCTGGGCGGCTTGCGCTCCTACGTGCTCGCCCACACCACCAACCGCATCGATGTCGAGCTCGGTGCCCGGCTGTTCCGGCACCTTGTCAACCTGCCGCTGGGCTATTTCGGCGTGCGCCGGGTCGGTGATTCGGTCGCCCGGGTGCGCGAGTTGGAGAACATCCGCCAGTTCCTCACCGGCCAGGCGCTCACCGTCGGGCTCGACGTGATCTTCGCCTCGATCATCGTCGTGGTGATGTGGCTCTATAGCTGGCAGCTCACCGTGATCGTGCTGGCCGCCATCCCGGTCTGGGCAGCGATCGTGATCGCGGCCACCCCGGTGTCGCGCCACTGGCTCGACGAGAAGTTCGACCGGGGCGCGGGGAAACCAGTCTTTCCTGGTCACCGGATCGCCGGATCGCCCGTTCGTCGCCGTGCTCAGGACCCACCAACCTAGGGCCGACGGTCCACCCCCATCGTGGCCAACCTGGGCGGTCGTCCAGGTGTCAGCGATCCAGATCACATCTGCCCGGAGGGACCGATGAACGCTCTGCCCTTGTTTCTGAAAGCGGTCATCGATCGGCCGCTCCGCCGCCCGCTTGCACGTCATCACCATGCTCTTGTGGCCGGCAGCCATTCTTCGTCGGGTAGAAAGATGAGCCACCTCGACTGCCTACTCCGGAACACGTCTGGCACAAGGTTGCTCCTTCTTCCTGCGGTACTCTTGCTGCTGAGCGTCCTTGTTGCCCCGCTCTGCGCACAGACCGACGAATCGACGGCCAATAGATTCCTCTCAAAAATAGTAGGACCAGTCACGCTGATCTTGGGAATGCAACCTTTATCTTACGGCGACCCGTTCGTTTCACCCCGACGGCGGCCGCGTGGAGTAGCCGATGAGTATACGAACCGGCGCGTCGCACAGCCTCCTCCGTCAGTTCATGGCCTTGAGTTGCATCTTCTCGGTCCTTGTCGGGCTTGCTTCCGGATGCCTTGCTCAGCCCAGCATCAGCGGTTCCGCACCGCTCGATACTCGCTTCACCAAGCCGACGAACTTCCTCGAC
>Ga0310811_10010739_pt1 | contig 11846 bp, 17 predicted proteins | sample YCmetagenome_FD_207642 | JGI IMG/M metagenome (GOLD analysis project Ga0310811, IMG submission 207642) | Soil microbial communities from experimental microcosm in Duke University, North Carolina, United States - YC | ecosystem: Engineered > Artificial ecosystem > Soil microcosm > Unclassified ...
ATCTTCCAGAAGCGTCTGTCAAACTGAAGATTATTTGCGGCCACACATCCCCCTTGTAGCAGGCCACTTCGCCACGTACCAAACCTGTTCGCACCCTACGCCAAGGTCAGCTCTGGGTCGGCAGCGGACGTTATAAACATGTCCAATCAGGCGCCATCAATGGCCGCGATGGTTGTCCCTGTGGGGGCCCGATTAACCTTGGGCGGGTGGGCAAACCACCGTGTCCTCGGGACGAAGTAGGCGGCCATCCTCAGCATGCAGTTCCAACTTGCGTACCGGCATGCCTTGGACCGTATCGACCAGGCTCACGTGAGGCTCGCCCGGCTCAAAGAAGAATTCCTCGCCCCATTGCCGCAGGGCGACGAGCACAGGGAATAGGCCGCGCCCTTTGGCAGTTAGCGCGTACTCCTGATACACGCTGCCATCCGACGCCGGAACCACCACCAAAATGCCATGCGCGACCAGGTTGCGTAGCCGCGCCGCCAAGATGTTCTTGGCAAGACCCAGGCTCCGCTGAAACTCGCCGAACCGACGCACCCCATCAAAAGCGTCGCGAATGATCAGCAGTGACCACCAATCGCCGATGGCGTCGAGGGGCCTGGCGACGCCACAAAGCGACGTTTCGTGAGATGTCCGTTTGACCATGGCTGTAGATGAGGTGTTGACCGAGTGGTTGCAAAGTAAAACCACCGTGGCTATAAAGCAACGGTTGCATGTTGCAACCACCATCACTATCCACGGATGCGCCCATGATTCACGCCCACGAAACGTTCAACGATACGTACCCCTACACCCCCCGATTTACCGATGCCCCGGGGTTCCCGATGCACTACATCGCCGAGGGCGCGAGCGCTGGCGAGATTGTGCTGTGCCTGCACGGCGAACCGACGTGGGGATACCTGTTTCGCCACCTGATCGACGCGCTGCGCGGTACCCATCGCGTCATCGTTCCGGACCACATGGGTTTTGGTAAAAGCGCGGCGCCCATGAACCGTTCGTATTGGCTCCAAGATCACATCGACAACCTCGAGCGGTTCGTGTTGGCCCTGGATCTACGCGACATCACTCTCGTGATGCACGACTTCGGTGGTCCGGTAGGCATGGGCTTGGCAGCACGCCAGCCCGATCGCATCCGCCGCATCGTGTCCATCAACGGCCCCACACCCTTTGGCCAATCCGATCTTGGTGAACGCTTCGTGGCCAACACAACAGCCTCGCCTTGGTTTCAGTGGATCTTGAAAGCCCATCGCGAAGGCCGGCTGGAGCGCGTGCTAGGGGAACTCAACTTCAACATCCTGAGTACGCTAAAGCTCAATGGATTTGAGAATCCTGCCGTGATCAGCCCGACGTGGCTGCACGCCTACGGTTCCGCGTTTGAGCAGCCGGCCGACTGTTTGGGGCCGATCGGCTGGGCTGAAGGGTTTGCCCGCGATATGCACCAGTTTGAAGTGCCATCCGAGTCCGCCCGCCAAATCATCGTGTCGAAACCTGCACTTGCCATTTGGGGCGACGCGGATCAGACACTCCACGCGGAGCACTTCCTGCCACTGTTCCGCGAGCTGTTCCCACACTCAGCTACACATCGGTTGCCAGATGCAGGCCACTACAGCCTTGAGGACGCACCTGAGACCATCAATGACCTTGTCAGGTCGTTCCTGTCGCAGTCGTAATCAGCGCGGATGGCTCGGCCGCCACGTCGGCGGGCCCTGTTGCGTCAGAGGATTTGTCAGGTCCGCTGACGCAGCCTGAAACCAGGTGATCAAATAACGCCCATCCACATCGCCGAGGCGAGCAGTGGAGTCCCGGTCCATCCCAGTGGAAAGTTCGCTTGGGGTCGCAAGCGGTCGCCGTCGTGCGCCCTACCGCCCCCGGCCTGGACCCGGATTCAATGTAGCGCTTTCTACCGGCAACGCATCTGCAACACCCTCACCTATGCAGATCTGGAGTCCGTCGGCCTGCTTGGTAAGAAGCCCGCAGGTCTTCCCACGACTCAAGTCGATTGCGGACATCTTAGACTTGCCTTGCTCTTGAACAACTACTCTACTTCGTTTGCGGTTATGGCCTCCTGACCCGCCAAGGTTGGCGAACTCCATACATGAGCGTTCGCCACAACCACTCCATCGGGCCGAACCGAAACTGCCTCAGCCACCAAAGGCTGATAAGGACCTGGATTACGTAAACAGCAAGGCCAAGCAACATCGCTTGCGATGAACTCAGGCGGCCAAACATACCTAGTCCGTATCCAAAAAAGATCCAACCGAAGACCACCGATTGGGCCAAGTAATTACTGAAGGCCATTCGGCCGAGAGGGCCAAGCAAACCCAGCACGCAGCTGGCCCTGGTGAACGTGTAGAGCGCCACGCAGGTAGCACCATAGCCGATGGCGAGCACGACCGGACCCAGCGTAGTCAGAGCCGAGACAACAGGCGCCAAGGCTCGCCAAGATGCCCCTGCATCGGGTAACTCCAGCAGATTCATGCTTAGGCCAAGGACGAGACCAACCATGGCGGTACTGATGAGTACACGGCGATGCCTTTCGGGGTTCCGAAGCAGACCGGTCCGCCACACAAACGCGCCAAGCAAGAACAAAGCGAACGTCCGCGGGGCTACTAATACGTGTAGAGGAACAATGCGAGGTATCTCGGCGATATTGAAGCGGACTACTTCACTCCAGGTTCCACTCGCGTACACCGAGGTAGCGACTCGGACGTATTGTCGAAGCCCCGCTTCGTCGGGCCCAAAGAAACTATCCGGGATCCAGGACGGCATTGCTGCATAAAACAGTAGGGCCACTGCACACGTGGCAACGAGAGCCCGGTTCGAGACATAGAGGAACGGCAGGGCAATCAACCCTACCAGCGCATATTCCGTGAGTATGTCGCCATTCCAGATGAAGCACAGATGCAGGATGCCGAATCCCAGCAGAACAAGCAGTCGCCTAACCAGGAGCGATAGACGTTGCGCTTTGGCGGCGAGCCTATCGAATTGAATGGCAAGCCCAATGCCAAACAACAGGGAGAAGAGAGCAAACGCTTTCAGTTCCATGCCGATGCTCACGACCGCATCGACCATTTGATCCAGACGGGACCCATCCATGGTCGGCGGGAGAAACTGCTGAAACAATGAAACTCGGAACTCCGTGATCAGGTTGACCGAGAGCACGCCGAATAGCGCAACGCCCCGCAGCACATCGATGGCGGCGACACGACGGTTAGGGGGAACAGGTAGCGCAGCATCCTGTTGCAAGGGTTTGCCCGTTTCTGAAACGGCAGTGTCCATCGCAGCCCCTGGGTCATTCATTGGCTTGAGGATTATGTCTGCTTCGGGTCGGGAGCAGACCTTCGCGGTCTAGGGCAAAGCCGATCTTAAGCCCCGCCAGCTCGGCTCTCCGACTAGCGCCAGAACTTCCACCATGGCTTCGGGGACATTTTGCCCAGTGCGGCCAACGTCGCGTTCCGATCTTCTCTGGTTCTGGCAAAGGCTGGCTCTAGAGCTATGGCATGCTCGAAGTCCAGCAAGGCGTCTTTCGGTCTGCCCAGTTCACGAAGCAGCAACACCCTGGCTCTACGTACGGTCGCTTGGTTTGGACTAGCGGTAATAGCCCTATTGAAAGCATCAAGCGCCTCATCGGGTCGCCCCAACTTTTGCAGCAACATGCCTTTCAATTGGAATGGCATGTGGCTCTCTGGCAACTGGACCGCAGCTTCATCGAAATCTCGCAGGGCTTGGTCCGGCTCACCAATCTCCCAATGTGCCAATCCCCGGTTGTGCAACGCAGCTCCCACGGATACGCCGCGCTCGATGTGCGCAGAGAGGGATGCAATGACTTCCTGGTAATCCTCAAGCTCATCGAGCATCAAAGCTCCATACGGCTTGTCTGTATAAGCCATTCTTTATCAGCTCTGGATCACCGTCTGAGTATGTCCGCTTCGGGTCGGAAGCAGACCTCACGGCCCTTGGCCGCCCCCTCACCCTCCGATCCAGCCTTCGGCGGTGATGAGCTTCGAATAGCAGCCCCTGCAGTAGCCGTCACTGGGCGGGCGCCGCAAAGAATGACCGCTTCTCGACCAAAAAGTCGATCAAGACCCTGACCTTGAGCGGCATTTGCGCGCGGGAGGGGATATACACGTAGAAGCCAGGAAACGGAGTCGACCACGCCTCGAGCACCTCCACGAGGGATCCTTCGCGCAGGTAGGGACGCAACGCAGCTTCGAAGTGCTGCACCAGTCCGACGTGCTTGAGCGCCCCTCGGATGGTGGCCTCATCATCATTGGTCATCAGCATCCCTTGGGGCTCAACCGTGAACTCGTGATCGCCATTTGCTGGGTCAGAGAATTCCCAGCTATGAACGCCTCCATTGCTCAGACGAAAGCCAATGCAACTGTGCTTCAGCAAGTCCTTTGGTGACGTTGGAACGCCATGCCGCTTGAAATACTCCGGGGTTCCGGCCACGGCTAGCCGCATCGGCGGCGTGATGGGGACGGCCACCATGTGTTCGGCAAGGCTCTCTCCGAGTCGAAGCCCCGCATCGCATCCTTCTGCAACGATGTTTGCCAGGCCGTCGTCCATCACGAGATCCAGGCGAAGCTGGGGAAAGCGCGAAGCGAATTCGTCGAGGTGGGGATCGATCAGCAGACGAGCTGCTGCCCGCGATGTATTGAGTCGAATGAGACCTGCGGGTTCGGCTTGCGTCTGCCCGACACCACGAATCGCCCGCTCGATCGACGACAGGCCAGGCTGAAGCGCATCGTAAAGGCGTTGCCCTTCCTCGGTCAGGGACATGTCACGTGTTGTGCGATGGAACAGCCGAACATCCAACTGCTCTTCGAGTGTCTTAAGACCTTGGGAAAGGGTGGGCCGCGACATGCCCAGCTCGGTGGCCGCTTTGGTGAAGCTCAGGTGGCGGGCTATGTGGGTAAACCAAATCAATTGAGGGAAGAGAGACGGATCCATGGGGAGCCCTATTGGTCCAATTTTCCAACGACTGTTTTCTAAATTGGGCTCTTTTTCAAACCAATCCACAAGCCTACTGTATTCGTGCAGTCCGGCCCCTCCGAACGCAATCGATCAGCCGCCCTAACGCTTTCACCGACTGGCCGCCTCAGCAAGCACCAGACCCGATTCTGGGAAACGTCGCACCTTGACCGAAGAGATAGCACCCATGGAATCCGTAAAGATCCTCAACAAAGACATGTACTGGGACATTGCCGCCGACCTGTACTTCCCGGTCGGATTCGACAAGTCCAAGAAATACCCCGCCATCATCAGCGCGCACCCCATCGGAAGCTGTAAGGAGCAGACCTCCGGTAACGTGTACGGAGAGGCGCTGGCGAAGGAAGGTTTCGTCGTCATTGCGTTTGACGCGAGTTTCCAGGGTGCCAGTGGCGGAGAACCGCGCTTCATCGAAGATCCGACGCTGCGCGTTGAAGACTTCCGTCATGTCGCCGACTACCTGATGACTCTCCCGTACGTTGACGAAGAACGTATCGGTGTTCTCGGCATCTGCGGTGGTGGTGGCTACTCCATCAACGCAGCCATGACGGAGCGCCGCATTAAGGCGGTGGGCACTGTGACTGGTGCCAACTACGGTCGGCTGATGCGTGAGGGCTTCAGCAATTACGACCCGATTGCCTTGCTGGAGGCTATTGCGAAGCAACGTACCGCCGAAGTACGTGGCGAGGCACTGCGTGTTGACGACTTGTTGCCGCCATCCGTCGACGCTGGCAAGAAGCTCGGTATCAAGGACATTGATGTTCTCGAGGCCACTGACTATTACCGGACATCGCGCGGCCAGAAGCCGCATGGTCTGAACCGATCGCTGTTCTCTCATCAGGGAGCAGCTGTTGGTTGGGACGCTTTCCACTTGGCCGAAGTGCTGCTTACGCAACCGCTGATGGTTGTGGTCGGCGACAAGGTTGGCGGGTTCGGTGCCTATCGTGATGGCTGCGAAATCATCGGTCGCGCGGCATCCAAGCAAAAGGAACTGGTTGCCGTGGAAGGTTGGTCGCACTACGACCTTTACGACAAGCCGGAGCCTGTCCGCCAAGCACTTGCCAAGCTGATCCCTTTCTACAAGAAGAATCTCTGACGCCACCTGCGCCGATAGCGTTCCAAGCTATCGGCGCATGTTCGGCATCGTATCGAACGCGAGAATGAACAGATGACCAACGTATTGGTGCTTGGGGCCAGTGGCCAAGTCGCCCGGTGGGCGGTCCAGATGTTGGGCGAACGAAGCGATATTGAGCAGACGTTGCTCGTGCGCAACCCCAAAAGACTAGCGGGCAACGAGCCAGCGAATGCGAAAGTCGTCATCGGCGACGTGCTGGACAAGAAGCTCTTGGCTCAAATCATGGATGGCCAGGACGTGGTCTACGCAAACCTTGCTGGTGCTGTCGATGTGCAGACGGAACACATTCTTGCAGCGATGAACGCTAAACGCGTCAAGCGACTGATCTTCGTCAATTCACTGGGCATCTATGACGAGGTCCCCGGCAAGTTCGGCGATTGGAATCGTCGAATGATCGGTGGATATTTGCCCCCCTACCGCAAATCCGCGGACCTGATCGAGGCGTCGGCAACCGACTACACCATCATCCGCGCCGCATGGCTTACCGACAAGGAAGAGGTGAGCTACGAAATAACCCAACGCGATACGTCGTTTAAGGGTACCGAAGTGTCGCGCAAGAGCGTGGCCGCGCTGGTAGTTGATCTGATCGAACACCCTGGCCATCTAGTACGAGCCAATGTGGGCGTGAACAAACCTGGTTCAGATGGCGATAAACCAGCTTTCATATAGGCATCCGCAGGAAGCGGAGCGCTAGTGGGGATGCCTATTCCGGCCAGATTCTTGTCGATTGAAAACGTCTGCTTCGGGTCGAAAGCGGACCTTACTTTGAAGCGAAAGCGTCTGCCCACCGATGGGTCTCACGGTGATTGCCTAGCCCGAGGGTGTCAAACTCGTCTTGTCCTGCGTTTGCAATGACGCCTATGGCTCTCAACGCTTGGCTGATAGCGCTGTTTGGCCAGACATCTCCGTAGCCTTCGCCTTTGGGTGAAAAGATCACATCACCATTGAGCCATGCGACTGCGTCTTGGCCACCGTGACCGCCAAAATACTCAGTGGATATATAGGCTACGGCTGTACTCTGCGACGTCCGCAGCGCGACCTCGACTAATCCAGGGGCCATCTCACCCAGAGGGGCTATGCCCCCCGAGGGCACAGCCTTTAGCTCCGCCGCCAAGGAATCGGTTATCGGGACCAATGCGAACCCTTGTACCAAAGGACAAACAACAGCGCTTCCGAGGGTCGCAGTTTCTTCGCGCAACCAGCGCTCTTTAGCAACCAATGCTTTAACGTCGTGCATGGAAGGTTTCGTTCCTTGAAGGGTGAAGTCGTACATTCTCGAGCGTCCGCTTTGGGTCGGGAGCGGACCTTTCCAAGTGATTATTGCTGCCATTCGACCGTGACGACCTTGATCTCATGGTCGTTATAGGCCGTTAACTTCGCCGAGACATGATTGCCAGCCCAATTGATTGCCGTTGGCGAGTACTTGTACTGATCACCATACTCAGCCTTGGCCAAATCAATGGCCTTAGCGCCCGCATCCCCGCTCAACGTGAAGTGAAAGGCGATCGCCATGGCGAGCGGAAGCACGACGCCAATCCCCATGGCCAATCTTGGAGCGGCCGTAGGGTGACCGTCACTCTGGAGCGCCTCAAGCACGGGCGCGGAGCGCAGTTGCCCATAAGTCCATGCAAGCAGACCAAGTAGAGCCAACGTCACTAAGAAACCCAATACCGACGCGACCGGATTCAGCCGTAGCTGAGTGGCCCACAGATCCATCGGTTGAAGGAATGGCGCCAGGAATAGAAGCGTCCCAATGGCGGCGGCGAGAAAAAAAGCAGCAAAACGAGCTGTGAGACGAGCCGCACCCAAATGGCCGCGCCAAAGAAATACTCCGGCGATGATTGCGAAGATGTTCAAGCTGGACGAATAGCTCTGGGCGGTACTGATGCAATACACCATGTATGCAACATCGACCAAGCCGACGAGCACCAAAACCGCGCCCACTCTTCTGAGTGTTTCTAGATACGTTCTCACGCTATCCCCTGTCTTCTACACGCTGAATCAGCCACGTCCGCTGCGGGTCGGAAGCAGGCCTTACGGTCTTTCGATATGCCAGCCCAAGAACTGTTCAAGATCGTCGGCAGCCGCATCCGCCTGCCCTCGAACATGCCCATTAGCATCGACCAACCCATGAGCGACAAGATCGTATACAGGCTCGCGTGGAAGGTGTCCAAATCGGCGAGCCAGGTGCCCGAAACAAAGCAGCGCGTTTCCGCGAACGAGTGGGTCAGATACTTGGGCAGCCGCGAGCGAAACTTCGAGGGCCGGTGCCAGAGTGGACGAGTTCAAGGCTAGTCCAATTAGGGCTTTAGCGGCAGAAATCCCATCCCCAGATTCAAGAAGTCTCAGTACGCCAATCGGCGAAGCCCATGCTTCTTCCACGTAATCCATTGCCTATCCCCTGATCTTCGTCCCTTGCTGAAAGGTCCGCTGTGGGTCGGAAGCGGACCTTAAGAGGCACGTTCGGATTGCGGACATTGAACCGCTCAGAGGCCGCAGTAGCCCCTGAAATCACTCGAAGTCCGCACCGTAAGGCCAGCCTCGGTGGCTAGATGCAGCGCATTGGGCGAATCAGCTTTCATGACGATAAAGCCAAGGTAGTCGTCCCCGCCTGTATCCACATGCAGGAGACAGAAGCCACGGGAATCAAGCCAAGAGTCGAGCTCCAATAGGACAACTGGCGTTTCCTGCCCGCGCCGAACACCCGTCCAGTCCGAGCGATCCTCCACGCCAGTCCAGCGATCCGTTACTCCATGCGCGTCGAGTAACATATTGGTCTGCCACGCAATCTGATCCCATGCCTTCCAGTCAACAAAGATAGACAGAAGGCGGTGTTCCCCATCCACTTCCTGAGTACCATCCAAAAAAGCCTCTGTGGTGGTCTGCCCGGGCTCAAGACTACTCGTGATGCGATACGCGAGCGCGGATGACGCCGCCTCACCCAACGGATTAGCCACAAGCTGTACGAGCTGTCCTAGCGCTTGAATTTGCTCTTCACTTGGAGAGAAATGGTCGCGAAGGAGCTGCTCTTCCGAGCAAACCTCAATCCCATAAGTCGGATCAGGACGTATCGCGTGACTTCCGGCGAAGATTCGTTTGAAGATGCTAAACATGTGTACCGTCCGTAATGACCCTGGAACTCGGGTAAGGGCACTTCTGTCTGGAGGGTCCGCTCTGGGTCGGAAGCAAAAACGCTTAGTCACTCGTACCTTTTTGAAAGTGTACTGACCAATCCCCTGCCGGCAACGCAGGAGATCAGGCAAAGCACTGCACCGTTCCGCAACCAATCCATGAGATCAGACTGCTTCCAAGTCACATAGAACACATGATTGTGATCTTGCATCGGAACCACATGCCCGGTCGCTGGATCGGGCGACGTCGGCCCCTTGGCGAGACCACCGAATACGGCAATTGAGAGCAGGCCAGCAAGGATCCCGGCAAGTCCAAATCCGTGCGATGCGAAGTTCGCAATCCGCAGGAATCTGTCGCGATTCAAAGCCATCCACCGTCCTCCAAGGGAGGTCCGCTTCGGGTCGAGAGCTGACGGTTCAGTCACGTGATTCTGATCGATCGGGCACATGACCTTAACCCCTTAGGTCAACGGTTTGTTGCCCAAATAATGACGACTGACAGGAACGCAACGGTGGACATGCCGTTGAGAATCGCACTCGTATAGTACGACCGACGCCCTGCGCGCTGACTCCAGAACACCGCTGTCAGAAAGCCCGTAAAGACTGCCGCGCCCAATGTCGCCAAAGCGACCGCCCAGCCTGACTCTTTGAACCCTCCCGATGGAACATCGGATATGCCAAGCAGCAAGGTGGCAGCAATTAACAGCAAGACTCCCGAGACGATCACGTTCATAACGCCGCGTACTAATCTGAACACAAAATCCATCGTCGTTCCCTCGAATGTGTTATCGCAAAGACCCTACGCGCTGCCCAATTTGGCGTGCCCGCACTGTGGCGCAAATTTGGAGCGTCCGCTCTGGGTTGCGACTTCAGTCGAAATTGACGCTGCGCCATATCCTTCCCTCCCATAGTCCCCGGTATCATTGCGTCGCTGCCTGAAACAGTGAAGTTACGTAATCCCTAACGGACATTCGGGGTGCATCTTATGTCGCAGAGCAAGTGGGTAATGCTCGTCTTTCTCCTTCTGTTTTCCGCTGCGTGCACAAACCAGCCAGCGCATAAGCCTGCGCAGGGAAGGACAAATACAGCTAATGCGCGGCAGGTACGTTGTGTAACAGTCCCCCCGGCCGTTGTGGCTGGCTCGTATATTCAAACCATGACGCATACCAATTATTCGAGCTGCAATAGCAGTGCGAACGACGCGCATTGATCGCTGATATAGAACTTTGCCGCGACAAGTCGGAAGGCAAAGATAAGAGGTTGTGCAATTCCTCTTGGCGCAACCCGACTAAATCTCTGAAGCCTTGATAGGTCGCGGTGATATGCAAGCTGCCTCCTACATAGCCTCGCCCCTTAGGCATTGGAATTTTTACAAGCACGGCCGAACAACCTTCGGCCATGCTTGATCCGCTTGCTTGGCCACTAGTGACCAAGCGGCAACACCGTGAATCGGTTGCACAGGAAGGTGGCGCCGGAGGTGTCCTTGGTTTTGGCGTAGGTCTTGTCGCGGACGGTGATCACTTCGCCCTGGACGCAGCGCTGGTCTTCGTGAAGCAGGTCGGCGAAGCTGCCTGGGCGGGGCGGCGTGTCGCCTTCGGCTCGTTTTTCTTCGCCATAGCCAAGCCAATAGCTGGCCCAGTCGGCGGGAGCGTTGGTCGGGCTCGCGCCGGACTTGCCTGCCTGGTAGCCCAGCTCGTAGCTGGTGTGATCGATGGGTTTGAACTGGAGCGAATCCGCCGGCAGTGCGTTTTTCTGAGGATCCGGATTTCTGTCGGGACGTGCGCTTGAACTGTAACTCCGCTGCACGATGAAGCCCACGATGATGATGAGCCCAACCGTCGCCAATACCATGCCTTTCGATTGCATAAGCCTTACCCCCTGTTGGAAGACTGCTTGAAATCGACGAATGTGTAACTGCGTGCGCCAAGCTTTTCTCCGCCCGTAAGGGCGGACCTTGCATCTACATCCAGGAGACGTCGACGACGTCCACTTCCATGCCGGCGACCAAGGCAATCTCGTTGATGGCCTCGGCGTGGATGGCCGCTTCGGATTCAGAGGTTTGATGACCTTGCGCGATCTCGGGCCAGTGCCGTGTCGCAAGGTCGATGGCTTTTGAGAGCGCTGCGTTTGCGTCGCATGCTGCGAAGACGCCGTAGAGTTCAAAGTCGGCGATGCCTTCGGAACGCAGGAAACCCTGCCCGACGGCCAAGACTGACCAAAGCCCCATACCTTCCCCCTTTTTCCCGCGCTCACCTGCCAAGAAGGCAGGCAGCGCCTGGAGTCCCCGGCGCGCAGTATGGCAACTCTGCGAGCCGCAAGGAAATACCGCCGCGGACGAGCGGACATCTAGCCGTCCACACGTCCCTCTCGGGCCTGGCCGTCAGGGCGTCATTCCGGGCTTTTCGGGTCGCCCTGGACTGGCAAGGGTGAAGGCCGGGCGTTACCCAAACCGTCGGCGGCCGTCTCGTCGCGAGCCCACGGTCGCCAGGTCATAACGCGCCTGCAGCACCAGCCAGTAAGCGGGCGTGGGGTCCATCACGTTCGACAGGCGCAGGGCGAATTCAGCGTTGATGCGCCGCTCCCCTCTC
>Ga0310811_10010740_pt1 | contig 11846 bp, 11 predicted proteins | sample YCmetagenome_FD_207642 | JGI IMG/M metagenome (GOLD analysis project Ga0310811, IMG submission 207642) | Soil microbial communities from experimental microcosm in Duke University, North Carolina, United States - YC | ecosystem: Engineered > Artificial ecosystem > Soil microcosm > Unclassified ...
ACGCTGCAGCTCCTCTGGCTCGTCGGCATTCGGTTCTGAGTAGGGAGGAGAGGAAGCGATGGCCGTGAAGAAGCGCTGCGCGTGGGCGGGCATGACCGACCCGCTCTACCTCGAATACCACGACCGCGAGTGGGGGGTGCCGTCTCGCGACGACCGCCACCTGTTCGAGATGCTGATCCTCGAGGGCGCGCAGGCGGGGCTGTCGTGGTCCACGATCCTCCACAAGCGCGCGGCCTACCGGAAGGCGTACTTCGGCTTCGATCCGAAGCGGGTGGTGCGGTTCGGCGCCGCGGACCGGCGCCGGTTGCTCGCGGATGCCGGCATCGTGCGCAACCGGCTCAAGGTCGACGCCTCGATCGCGAACGCGAAGGCGTTCCTCGAAGTGCAGGAGGAGTTCGGCAGCTTCGCGAAGTTCGCCTGGGGCTTCGTCGGGGGCGCGCCGCTCGTGAACGCGCGGCGGACGATGAAGGACGTGCCGGCGCGCACGCCCGAGTCGGACGCGTTCTCGAAGGAGCTCAAGCGCCGCGGGTTCAAGTTCGTCGGCTCCACCATCATGTACGCGTTCATGCAGGCGGTGGGCATGGTGAACGACCACGCGGTCGACTGCTTCCGCTACGGGCCACTGTCGCGGAAGCGCGCCCGCCGGTGACCGGCTCGCTGCTCGACGCCGTGAGCGAGGTGGCCGCACTCGCCGGCGCCGAGGCGATGAAGCACTTCCGCGGCCGGCTCGACGTGGAGGCGAAGTCCGACGGCTCGCCCGTGACGCGCGCCGACCGCGATTCCGAGCGCGTCGCGCGGACATGGGTCGAGCAGCACTTTCCGAACGACGGCATCCTCGGCGAGGAGTTCGGCGAGACGCGTCGCGGCGCGCCGCGGCGCTGGCTCGTGGACCCGGTCGACGGCACGCACGCGTTCGTCAAGGGCGTGCACGTCCTCGCCGGCGCCGCCGAGTTCCCCGCGCTTGGCGAGCGGCTCGTCGCCGCGCGCGGCGAGGGTTGCTGGTGGAACGGCACGCGCTGCCACGTCTCGGACGTCTCCACGCTCGCCGAGGCCACCGTGCTCGCCACCGACGTGGGATTCCGTCGCTCGCCCGAGCGCGGCGAGCGCTGGCGCGCGCTCAGCACCCGGGTGGCGAACGCGCGCACGTGGGGCGACTGCTACGGCTACCTGCTCGTGGCGATCGGCCGCGCCGAGCTGATGGTCGATGGCAGCCTGTCGCCATGGGACGCCGCCGCGCTTCAAGTCGCGGTGGAGGAGGCCGGCGGCGTGTTCACCGACTGGGGAGGCCGCGCCACCGCGTTCAGCGACGGCGCGGTGGCGACGAACACGGTACTCGCCCCGAAGTTGCGGCGCGAGCTGGGCATTCCAGGCTGAGGTTGCGCGCCCACGAGCCGCAAGGCGAGACTGGCCGCCCCCCGCTTCGCCGAACCCCGGAGAAGAGCGCCATGATCCGCATCACCAAGCCGCAGGCCGCAGAGCACGCCGATTACTACGCCAAGTACATCAAGCTCGTGGGCGACGACGCGCTGGGCGCACTGCGCGCCCAGAGTGCTTCGACACCGCGACTGCTCTCGGGGTTGAGCGAGGCGCAGGCCATGCATCGCTACGCTCCCGGCAAGTGGTCCGTGAAGGAGGTCGTGGGCCACGTCATCGACGGCGAGTGCGTGTTCGCCTACCGCGCGCTGCGGATCGCGCGCGCAGATACGACGCCGCTGCCGGGCTTCGACGAGAACGCCTGGGTGCCCGTCGCACACTTCGACCGCCGATCGATGCCGGACCTGGTGTCGCACTACCAGACCGTGCGCGCGGCGACCGTGGCGCTGTTCGCGAGCCTCGACGAGGACGCGCTGACGCGCGTCGGCACCGCGAACGAGCAGCCGTTCAGCGTCCGGGCGCTGGCGCACATCATCGCCGGGCACGAGCTGCACCACGTGGCGATCCTGCGCGAGCGCTATGGCCTCGCGTGAGCCGGGTACCCGGCGAAGCCGGGTGCGGCCGCGACACCGGATCGGCCGCGAGTCACCGCCGCCGCGAGGGGAGAGCGCCTACCCGCGCATCTACGCGGTCGTGAGCCGCATCCCGCGCGGACGCGTCGCCACGTACGGCCAGGTGGCGGCCGAGGCGGGCATGCCGCACGCGCCGCGCGTGGCCGGCTACGCGCTCCACGCCCTGCCGGCGGGGAGCGCGGTGCCGTGGCATCGCGTCGTGGCAGCGGGCGGTCGGCTCTCGCTCGGAAAGCTCGATCCCTCGAGCGCCATCACCCAGCGGCTGCGGCTCGAGCACGAGGGCGTGCGCTTCGATGGCCGCGGCTGCGTGGAGATGGAGCGCTTCACGTGGAAACCCCGCGCGCGGGCGGTGCGGAGGGAGCGTCCATGACCATCCGCACCGCTCATTCGCCGTAGTTCGTCACCCCCGGCGGCGGCGTTTCGCCGTGCACGCGCTTCGCCAGCGTCACGCCCGCGCTCAGGGCGGCCGCGGTCGGCGCGTTCCAGCCGGTCTCGAAGATGCCGCGCGCGCGCAGGGCGAGCGGGGCGTGGTGCACGGTGATGGCGATGTTCCGCGTGGCGAGGAAGTAGCTCGGCTCCCAGTTGCTGGTGCCGAGCCACAGCCACGACGAGTCCGCGACCATGTACTTGCAGTGCTCTACGCGCGCGAACGGGATGTAGCCGCGGCTCCAGTCCGGCACCTGTGACACCTTGACCTCGATCCCCGGTGTCGCCGCGAGCGCGCGCATGTCCGGCTCGCCGCGGCCGCCGATCTCCCAGTCGGAGACGATGAGCTTCACCTTCACCCCGCGACCCGCCGCGGCGATCAAGGCCTTGTGCAGCGTCGAATCGGCGTTCCGGCCGCCGCCGACGCCGTAGCTCAGGAACTGCGCCACGATCTCGTGCTGCGCCGCGTTCAGTCGGCCCACGAGCACGTCGCGGTCCCATGGGAGCGACGCCGGCGACTGGGGCTTCGGGCTCGCACTCGGCCACAGCTCGCCCTTCACGCCGTCCTGCTCGAACGCGATCGGCCACTTCGAAGGCTTCCGGTCGACGGGCGCCGCCTTCGAAGTGGTGTCGCACGCCGCCCAGTCGGTCGCGAACACGTCCGCGAACGTCCTCGCCACCGGCTCCAGCCGCACGCGCGCCCCCAGCTCGTGGATGTGCGTGAGCGCGCGCCAGTCCAGGTTCTGGCTCCCGAGCCACGCCTCCTTGTCGTCCACGACCATGAACTTCGAGTGCTGCACGCCGCCCGCGATGCGGTGGTAGTCGATCGTGCGCACGCTGAAGTTCGCGAGCTTGCCCAATGAATCCGCGGGCTGCGGATAGGTCTTGTGCATGCCGGCGTCGAGGATGAGCCGGATCTTCACCCCTCGGGCGCTGGCGCGCCCGAGCTCGTCGAGCACCGGATCGAGCGCCTCTCCAGCCTTGCGCGAGAGATAGAACTCCTCGAGATCGACGCTCGTCTTCGCGCCCCGGATCATGTCCAGCCAGGTGTCGGCGGCCGTGGGCAGCGAGGGATCGCCGAGCGCGGTCTCGAGCGGGCGCGACTCGCCGAGCTGGATGGGCGGGGCCTGGCCCGCGGGCGCGGCGGCGAGCGCGAGGACGGCGAGTGCAAGCGGGACGAGCGACGCGAAGCGACGGCGCATGGGGGTCTCCGAACGGTCGAGAGGGGAGGCGAGTATAGGCGACTCCATGCGCGCGCGCGCTCCGGGTAGACTGGCCGCCCCATGCTCACGCTCGCGGACAAGCTGCTCGCTCTGCTCATCGTGCTCGGCCTGCCATTGCGCGCCTGGTTCGGCATGCGCCGGCTGAAGGTGGCCGCACCCGGCGACGTGGCGGCGCTCCGGCCGCGGCTCTGGCAGCGCGCGATCCTCTCCCAGTGGATCCTGGTCGCGCTGGTGCTCGCGGTCTGGCTCGCGAACCATCGCAGCCCGCTCTCGCTGGGGCTGGGGCTCAAGCCCACGGCCGGGCTCGTGGGCGTCATGGTGGGCGTGGTCTCGATCGTCATCATCGTGCTCCGCCAGCGCGGCGCCGTGGACACGGACGCAGACATCCGCCGCCGCATCCGTGACCGGTTGGCGCCCGTCGAGCGGCTGATGCCGCGTGCGGGGAGCGACTTCAGGCTCTTCGCCGCGCTCGCCTGCACCGCGGGCCTGTGCGAGGAGTTCCTGTTCCGCGGCTACCTCGCCTGGATCGCGGGCTGGGTGCTGCCGTTCCCGGTGGCGCCCGCCGCGCAGGCGCTCGTGTTCGGCCTCTGCCATGCGTACCAGGGCTGGCGCGGAATCATCCTCACCACGTTCGCGGGCGCGTTCCTGACCGCGATGGTGCTCGTCACCGGATCGCTCTGGCCCTCGATCATCATCCACGCGTTGATGGACCTGCACGCGGGCGACCTCGCGCGCCGCGTGTTCCCGCGCGACGACCCGCCCGGCATGACCGAGCCGGGTGCGGCGTGAGCGGCGCACCGGGAACCGACCCGCGGCTGCTCACCGAGCCTGTCCCGCGCGCGCTGCTGCGGCTCGCGCTGCCGGTGCTCGCCTCGCAGGCGTTGCGGCTCGGCTACCAGTGGGTGGACGCGATGTGGGTGAAGGGCCTCGGCGTGCAGGCCACCGGCGCAGTGACCACGTCGGTGTTCGTGCTCTGGTGCGTCTACGCGTTCAACGACATCTTCGGCGCCGGGCTTCAGGCGTACGTGAGCCAGCTCCTCGGCGCCGGCGAACGCCAGCGCGCGGGCGTCGCGGTGCGGAAGGCACTCACGGCCTCGTTCGCGATGGGCGTGGGCTTCGCGCTCGCCGGCCTGTTCGCGGCGCGGCCGCTGTTCGCGCTCATCGATCCCGCGGGCGGCGTCGCGGCGTCGGGCGCCACGTACCTGCGCATCGTCTTGCTCGGCGCGCCGCTCGTGCTGCCGGCGCTCACCGCGGAGATCGCGTTCCGTGCCAGCGGCGACACGCGCACGCCGCTCACGCTCGACGCCATCTCCATCGCGCTCAACATCGTGCTCGCCCCGGTGCTCATCTACGGACTGGGACCGGCGCCGCGCCTGGGCGTGGCCGGTGCCGCGCTCGCCACGGTGGCGGCACAGGCACTGCTCGCCTCGTGCTACGCGGTGCTGGCACTCCGGCGTCATCCTGCGTTCCCGCTCGCGCGCCGGGCGCCCGGGCTGCCCGTCGGCATCGGCGGCCTCGCGCGAGTGGGCGTGCCGGCCATGCTCATCGGCACGCTGTTCTCGGTCGTCTACCTGGCGTTCGTGCGCGCCGTCTCGCCCTACGGCGAGGCGGCGGTGGCCATCATCGGCGTCGAGAACCGGATCGAGGCGCTGCAGTTCATCCTCTCGCTGTCGCTCGGCTTCGCGGGCGCGACGCTGCTCGGACAGGCGCTCGGGGCCGGGCGCATCGATCGCGCCGAGGAGGTGCTGCGCACCGCCCAGCGCTGGGCGACCGGGCTCGCCGCGATCATGACCGTGCTGCTGTTCGCGTTCCCGCGCCTGTTCCTGAGCCTGTTCACGAGGGACCCGGAGATGTTCGCGCTCGGCGTGCCCTACCTGCGCATCCTCGCACTCACGATCGTCGCCACCGGCATCGAGATCACCACCGCCGAGACCGTGATGGCCTCCGGGCACACGCGCGAGATGAGCGCCATCTACACGGTGTTCTCGCTGCTCCGGATCCCGCTCGCGTTCGTGGTGCCGCACTGGGGGAACTCGGGCGTGCTCGGGATCGCATGGCTCATCACCGTGAGCTGCACCACGCGCGCGATCCTGCTCGTGGGCTGGGCCGCGCGCGGCACGTGGAAACGCGGGCTCACGCGCGAGCTGCACGGCGACGTGCCCGCGCCCGACGCGGGCGCGGCCGGCTAGCGCGGCCAGGGGTGGGGCGTTAGCTTCACCATTGCCATGACCCCGCCCACTCTCGACCGCATCTCCCACTACCAGCTCCTCGAGCCACTGGGCCGTGGCGCCATGGGGGAGGTGTGGCTCGCCGAGGACACGCAGCTTCCGCGCAAGGTGGCGGTGAAGCTGCTGCCGCGGCATCTCTCCGAGGACGGTGACGCGGTGGCGCGGCTGCTCCGCGAGGCGCAGGCCGCGGCGAGCGTCGACCACCCGGGCGTGGTCACCGTGTACGAGGCCGGCGTCCACGACGGCCGGCCGTATCTCGTCATGCAGCGCGTCGAGGGCGACACGCTCGAAGCGCGCCTGGAGCGCGGGCCGCTCCCGGTGAGCGAGGCGGTGAAACTCGGCATCGAGGTCGCGGACGCGCTCGCCGAGGTGCACGCGCTGTGGATCGTGCATCGCGACTTGAAGCCCTCGAACGTGATCCTGTCGGCGCGCGGCGCGCGCGTGCTCGATTTCGGCGTCGCGAGCGTCAAAGGCTCACCGCGGCTCACCACGACCGGCGTCTCGGTGGGCACGCCGCTGGCGATGGCGCCGGAGCAGATGCGCGGCCAGCCGCCCGACAACCGCACCGACCTCTGGGCGCTGGGCGTGATGCTCTACCACGCGGTCACGGGCGCGCCTCCCTTCACGGGCCCGAGCATGGAAGCGGTCATGCACGCCGTGCTCAACAGCCAGCCCAAGCCGCCGAGCGCGCTGCGCGCCGGGACCCCGCCGGAACTGGACTTCATCGTCATGAAGCTGCTGCGGAAGGACGCCGCGCACCGCTACGCGCGCGCCGAGGAGCTGCTCGCCGACCTCCGGAGCTGCGCCGCCGGGCTCACCGGTGCCGCGCCTGCCGCGGCTTCGCCGGCCGCGAACACGGGTGCGCCGAGCCTCGCCGTGCTGCCGTTCGAGCTGATGAGCGCCGACGCGGACGACGCCTACCTCGCCGCGGGGCTCGCCGAGGACCTGATCGTGGACCTCACGCGCCTGGGCGACCTGCACGTCTCCACGCGCGCGGAGACCTCCGCCTACAAGAACCGCAACGTGCCCCCGCGCACGGTGGCGCGCGAGCTGGGCGTGGACTACGTGCTGATCGGCAGCGTGCGCCGCGCCGGGAACCGCGCCCGCATCAGCACGCAGCTCGTGCGCGCCTCGGACGGCCACGCGCTGTGGGCGGAGCGCTTCGACCGCACGCTCGAAGACCTCTTCGCGGTGCAGGCCGAGGTGAGCAAGCGCATCGTCGACGCGCTGCAGATCGAGTTGAAGCCCGGCGAGCTCGAGATGCTGGATCGCGTGCCCACGCGCAGCGCCGAGGCCTACCAGCTCTACCTGCGCGCGCGGGCGATCATGGATATCGGCCGCGCGGAGAACATGCAGGCCGAAGAGCTGCTGCGGCAGGCGTTGGCGCTCGACCCCGAGTTCGCGCTCGGGCTCGCGACGCTGGGCGAGACGTACGCGCGGCGCGCCGTGCGCTGGTGGGCGAGCCTCGACAGCGTCGACAGCGCCCTGCCACTGGCCGAGAAGGCGCTCGCGCTCGAGCCGGGGCTGCTCGAGGCGCAACTCGTCCAGGCCATGGCGCACCGGCTGCGCGGCGAGGTGCCTCAGCTCCTCGAGATGCTGGACCGCCTGCTGGCGATCGCTCCCGACCATCCCGAGCTCTGCGAGTGGGCGGCATGGTCGTACATGTCGTCCGACCAGCCCGAGCGCGCGCTCGTCCTCCTCAAGCGCCAGGTCGAGCGCCATCCCGATGCCTATCGGAGCCATTCATGGCTGTGGCAGTGCCTCGACATGATGGGCCGTGTCGAGGAGGCGAAACGCCAGAGCCAGGTGACGATGGAGGTGCTCATGGAGGCGGTGCGCCGGCATCCCGACGACACCTACGCGCGGTCGCTGCTCGCCGCGCAACTCGTGCTCGCGGGCGAGACGGCCGCCGGCGTGGCGCAGGCCGAGCGCACGCTCGACATGTCGCCGCACGACGGCCGGCTGCGTTACAACGCCGCGTGCACGTTCGCGCGCGCCGGCATGCCCGAGCGCGCGCTCGCGGAGCTGAAGGAGGGGGTGCGCCAGGTGCCCACGTACATCTCCGACTGGCCGCGGCGCGATCCCGACCTGGCGAGCCTCCACGACCATCCCGAGTTCATCGCCATGTTCGGGAAGGCGGAGAAGTCCGCGAGCTAGGCTCCTCCGCTATTGGCCGGCGGCGCCCCAACGTGCTCGCGTGGGGTTCTCGAGCGGAGCCTAGCGGTAGATCGCCTTCAGCTGGCCCCAGTTCTTCCTCAGCGCCGGTGTGACCGCCTTCCACACGCCCGTGATCGACGCCTCGGTCGTGGCGCGCTCGAACGTCGGGAACCCCAGTGCTTCGCAGATCATGCGCACGATCGTGTAGTGGTTGACGACCTGGTTCGACACGACGCCGGGGATGACCAGCGGCCCCACGAACGCGGTGAGGATCTGGTTGCTCATCGAGCTGTCGTCCTCGTCCCACGTCAGCACCAGCAGGCCATCGGGCCCGAGCGCGCCGAGGACCGCCGGCAGGTTCGCCGCGAGCCAGGCATCGCCGTCGGCGAGTCCGCAGCCCGCCGTGGTGCTGTTGTGCGTGTTGTGGCAGTTGTTGGGGATGATGAAGACGAGGTTCGGGAGCGTGCCGCCCGCGATGTCCGCGGCGAGATCCGAATACGGCCGCTCGTTCGCGTGGTTCACGTTCTGGTAGTAGGTCCACGGGTCGTGCTTGCGCGTGTAGAGGCCCGTCGAGGCCGTGCCGTCGTACGAGCACGCCGTGCCTCCCGCGACCGCCAGGTTCTCGCTGTAGGCGCGCCAGGTGAGCCCGTGTGTCTCGCACATCTGGCCCAGGTTCTGGGTGCTGAACGGTGAGCCGGGGGCGGGGCAGTTGTCGTTGCGGATCCCCAGCGTGTTGCCGCCCCAGAGTGCGAAGTAGTTGGGCTGCGAGGGGTGGGTGATCGCGAACGAGCTCGAGAACGTCGCCCCCTGGGCGAGCAGGCTCGCGGTGTAGGGGAGCGTGCGCACCTCGTCGTAGCTCTTGTTCTCCATCACCACGACGACGACGCGGTCGTGGTGGGGCGCGGCGGCCCGGGCAGGGGCGGCGAGGGCCAGGGCGAGGGCGAACAGGTGCAGGCGGCGCGGGGGGACGAGGCGCGGCACGGGATCCTCGTATGCGGAGCGGGGTGAGCGGCGGGCAGGGATCGCGGCAACCATGACACGGCGCCGTGCCCGACTCCACCGGAAAATCCGGTCGTGGTGCTTACTGACGATGGACGACGAGCACGCGGAACGTGCCCGGCACGATGCCCCAGCGCGGGTTCGGGTTCTCGGGTGTGGGCGCGGGCGGCGGCGTGAGGTCGGCGGCGGGGATGTAGACCGTTCCGTCACGGGGGTCCAACGCCAGCGTGCGGCCGCTCATTTGCGTGGGCACATTCTCGACCACGCGGTAGTGATCCGGGTCGTCCTCGTGGATCACGGTGAGCGTGCCCTCGCCGTTCGAGCTGAACACCAGCTGCTGCGCAGGGTCGAACTCGACGCCGTCCACGCGCTCGCCGATCGGCACCTCGGCGACCTTCCGGCCGGTCTTCGAGTCGAGCACGATCAGCTTCTGGTTGCTGCACCCCGAGAACAGGCGGTGATGAACGCGGTCGAACGCCAGTCCCGACGGCTCCTTGCCCGGCGCCAGCGACCAGACGTGGAGCTGCTTGAGTTTCTTCGAGTCGAACTCCACCACCGTGCTGCTGTCCTCGTTGTTGACGTAGATCCTGCCCGCGCCGTCGGTGACGCCGGCCTCGGGCTTGCCGCCCAGCGCCAGCGTGCCCACGACCTTCTGCGTGCGCGCGTCGATCGCGGTGGTGTTCTTCCCGCGGCCGTTGAACGTGAACACACGACCGGACGCCTTGTCGTAGAGGATCGCGTCCGGGTTCGGCGAGCCGACCGCGATGCGGCCAATGACCGCGAGCGTCTTCAGGTCGAACACGCTCACCGACGAATCGCGTCCGTTGCTCGTGAACCCGCGGCCGACGTCGTACGCCAGCGCCACGCCGTGCACGCCCGGCGTGTCCGGGATGTCGCCGGCGACGCTGTCGGTGCGCGTGTCCACCACCGCCACGTGCGTGCCGTGCGTGGCGAACACGCGATGCGACGAGGTGTCGACGGTGATGTAGTCCCAGCCGCCATCGCCACCGACGAGGATGCTCCTGTCGGCGTGGTAACCACTCTCACCGGCGAGAGCGCCGGTCGCGAGCAGCATGATGGCGATGAGCCAGGTGCGGGTCGGGCGTGACATGGGCAGGCCTCGTCGAGGGGGGAACACGCGGAACGGCCTCAGGGTCGACGATAGGCTATCACCCACCGCAGCGCCGGTGTCGGCGCCGACCGCGGCAGAGAATCCGCCGGTGAGCGCGCGCTCTCAGCGCAGTCCCGGGAGGAACGCGGGCACGCGCTGGGCGTACTCCGCGTACGCGGTCCCGAATGTCTCGCGCAGGAGCTTCTCTTCGGCCTGGATGCGGATGAGTGTTCCCACGACGAATACGCCGCCCGCGATCACGAGGCCAAGCCAATGCCCGAATGCGAGGTTGCTCGCGAACAGCTTGCCGAGCATCGCCGTGTAGATGGGGTGACGCACGAAACGGTAGGGGCCCTGCGTGACCAGCTCATGGCCCTCGATGACACGCGCCTCGTAGCTCCACTGTTTGCCGAGCGTACGCACCGCAGCGAGCCCAAGGAACACGGATCCGAACCCGATCACCGGCGCCAGCACATCGCGTGCGATCTCGAACGCATCGAGCCGCGTGCCCGCCGCCGGCAGCGGCCGCTGGATCATCCACACCACCGCGAACGCGAGCATCTGGAGAAAGATGCCGACCGAGGAGATGCGCTCGCGCCGAGTGCCCGGGGCGCGTCCCTGCTCGCGGCGGAAGACGAACGCGATCGTGAACCAGGCCCAGCCCACGGCGACGAGGATCCGGGAGACGAGCGGGAGCAACGCGGCGTCCTGAACATGTATGAGCATGCGCGGGAGCCTAGGGAAATGTGTCCGCGGCTGTCACCCGGTCCCGGTCGACCTGCCGGTCGGTGACGACGAACGGCTGCCGGGAGCCGCTGAACGGTAGGTCTGGCCTAGGCTCCGGACGCGTTCGGGCCTACACTCTTACGCCAGAACCCAAGTGAGGAGTCGCATGAAAGTCCGCTACTGCATCGTCGGTGGAGGTTACGCCGCCGCCGCCGCCATCGAGGGCATTCGCTCGCGCGACCAGACCGGCGACATCCTGATGCTCTCGCGCGAGAACCATCGGCCGTACCGCCGGCCGCTGCTCACCAAGGAGCTGCTGCTCGGCACCGCATCGCTCGACCGCCTGCCGCTCCATCCCGACGAGTGGTACGCGGAGCAGAAGGTGGACGTGCGCCTGCGCCACGAGGTCATCGAGGTGGACGCCGAGAGCCGCCGGCTCTGGGACGAGCGCGGCGAGGTGATCGAGTTCGGCGACCTGCTGCTCGCGACCGGCTGCCGGCCGCGCCGGCTGCACGCCGAGGGCGCGGAGATCTCGAACGTGCGCTACTTCCGCGATCTCGAGGACTACCTCGACCTCGAATCCCGCCTCGACCGCGTCCAGCACCTCACGCTGGTGGGCGGCGGGTTCACGTCGGTGGAGATGGCGGGCGCGCTCCGCGCGCGCGGCAAGGAGATCACGCTCGTGATCCCCGACGAATACCCGCTCCACCGCCTGCTGCCGCGCGACCTGGGAGCGCCGCTGCTCGACTACCTGCGCGAGATGGGTGTCGAGACCGTGAGCGGCGACACGCTGGTGAAGATCGAGGAGTTGAACGGCCTCCTGCACGCGCGCACGCTGCAGGGGAACGAGCTCGACACGCAGCTGGTGCTCGTGGACCAGGGCGGCGAGCCGCTCGTGGACCTCGCGGAGGCCGCGGGGATCGCGATCGACGACGGCATCGTCGTGGACGAGTACGGCCGCTCCTCGAAC
>Ga0310811_10010741_pt1 | contig 11845 bp, 8 predicted proteins | sample YCmetagenome_FD_207642 | JGI IMG/M metagenome (GOLD analysis project Ga0310811, IMG submission 207642) | Soil microbial communities from experimental microcosm in Duke University, North Carolina, United States - YC | ecosystem: Engineered > Artificial ecosystem > Soil microcosm > Unclassified ...
GTAGATGTAGGTACCCAGGAACTCGGTGCTGTAGTTCGGACCGCCGATGGTCACCAGATAGGGCACATCGAAGGTCTTCAGCGCGCCGATCACCCCGAGCATGGCCAGCGCGACCGTGGTGCCGCGGACGCCCGGCCACACGATGCTGGCCAGGGTGCGGATATTGCTCGCGCCGTCGAGGCGGGCGGCCTCCAGCGTCTCCGGATCGATCTGGCTGATCGCGGCGAAGTAGAGCACGAACGTGATTCCGGTGAACTGCCAGATGGTGATGAACATGATCACGGGCAGAGCAGTGCTGGACTGCGCCAGCCAAGGCTGCGCGATGAATCCCAGACCCAGGTGGTGCAGAAACCAGTTGAGCTGTCCGTCCGCTGAGAACATCTGCCGAAATACCGGCGCCATCGTCGCCGGTGCGAGCACCACCGGCGTGAAGATGATGACCTTGTATATACCCGCCAGCTTGATCTTGGAGTGCAGAAGCGATGCGAACAGGAATCCCAGGAAAGTCTGCACACTGAAAGTGACCACGAAAAAGGCGATCGTGTGCCAGATGGCCTTCCAGAAGACCGGATCGTCCAGGATCGCAGAGTAATTACTCATTCCCACATGGGTCGGGTACGGATTCGTGCCGTCCCAGTTGAGCGTCGACAGATAACCCGTCTCGATGATGCAGTAATAGATGACGCCCACGACCAGCACGAAAGCCGGCATGATCCAGGGCAGCCCCGACGGCATCACGCTCCTTTTCCGTATACGCCCCGGGGAACGGGCCGCGTCGGCCGTGGTGAGTTTTCCCGTCGCATTCGAGATTGTGGACGTCATTGTCTCCTGCCCATCTCTGATCAGTCGGACCGCATCGGTGTTCGGGATTAATTTCCCGCGTTGGCGGCCGCTGCCGCCTTCCGGGCCTTCACGGCCGCGCTCTGCAAGGTGGCCGCCGCATTCTCCGGGGAGGCCTTTCCTGCCGCCACCGTCGTGGACGCGTCGCCGATGGCGTTCTGGACGTCGGCGCTGACGTCCGCGAACCGCGACTCGGTCGACTTCTCGGCGCCGTCGATCAGCTTTTGAAGGGCGGGTTGCTGTGCCGAGCGGTTCGGCAGCCGGACCGCGTTCCAGTCGGGCTGGGCGCTCTTGAGGGCCGGTATGTCGTTGAGGACGTTGGCCACTGCCTGTTGACCGGCGTCAGAGGTTCCGAGCCAGGTCGCGAAGGTTGTGGCAGCGGCGATGTGCTTCGAACGCTTGTTGACTGCGAGGCCGAAGTCGGCGTCGCCGGCGAGGGCGCCGGTGTGGCCGGTGCCCGCCACGTCAGGGAAGGCGATGGGGACCATGGTGAAGGGCTTGGGATGTGCCACTCCAGCGCCGGAGATGGCGGCGATCGCGCCTTCCGTGGGGGCGTACTGCATGTACCAGGTGCCCATCATGACCATGGCGTACTTGCCGGACATGAAGTCGTTGTTCGCGTCGGGGTACTGCATGCTGCCCAGAGCGCCGCTCTGCATGATCCCGTCGCTGAACATGTTCTTCCAGATGGTCAGCGCCCTGACAATGGTGGGGTCGGTCCACGGGACCTTCCCAGCCGCTGCCTTCGCCCACAGGCCGGGCTCAATGTTGTTGCTGATGGCCTGGAGTGTGTCCTCGTTGAAGGCTATCTGCGCCGCGCCCTGGACGAAGCATCCGATGCGGTGCGTCTTGAAGACCGCGCAGGCCTGTTTCCACTCGTCGTAGGTGGTCGGTGCCTTCAGGCCATACTTGTCGAAGAGGTCCTTGTTGATCCAGACGGAACCCGCGTACGCGGCGCCGACCGACAGCCCTGCGAGTTTTCCGTTGGTGGTGAGGCCGTTGACGCCGATCGGCGAGAGCTTCTGCTTCCAGTCCGGGCCCAGTTTCTTCTCGACCGCCGGGGCCAGATCGACGGCGAAGACACCGTAGTCCTGAACCGGTCCGTTGCCCGCGCCGGGCGCCACGTCGAAGACGTCAGGTCCTACCGGCGAAGCGAGGGCAGGCCGCAGCGCCGCGTTGTATCCGTCGATGGTCAGCTTCTTGTAGGTGACCTTGATATTCGGATAAACCTTGTTGAACGCCTTGATATACGCCTGCGCCGGGGCATCGTCCGGCGTCCACCCCCACCAAGTGATCGAACCGGAGTCGGCCGGGCCCTTGTCCTTGGTCTCGATGATGGCCCCGCCGGCGCAACCGCTGAGCAGCAGCGCGCCGACGGCCGTCATTGCTCCAAGCAGCCGGAGCCTGCCGACTGTTGAGGATCCGAGCATACGACTCTCCTTCAGGGCAAAGGCCGGTTGATCGTTCGGGCCCGCGGTGTCTGGTTGAGCGAGGTCACCCTTGGAAAGGGGTCTGAGGGGGGCCGTGCGGTGCTCGGTTCCACCGCCGTGCCGCGGGATCGCACACGGGTCACGGGGTGAGGTTGTACGCGGTGTCGCGTCGCTCTGGGCGACTCCGCAGAGCCGACCCTCAATCCGAAACTTTCGGAAACTGTTTGTGGAGACAACAAACCACCAGCACCCGGCGAGTGTCAAGACATTGACGAAATCGTTTCCGATAGATTGCGCGCACCTCGCCTGAGCACCGGTCAGGCACGCGAGGACGGGCAGGCGGGCGGTTCCATCCGAAGACCCGCGAGCCCCAACGCCTCAACCGTCTGCGGTGTTAGTGTTTGGAAACTTTCGGTACAGCGAATCTGCACGTCGGGAGAGCACCGTGGCGGCGGGACGAAAAAACGCAACCGCCTGGGCGCGCGCGTCCAGGGGCGCGGCGGAACGGGGCACCGGGGACCGGGTGACCATCGCCATGGTTGCCCAGGAGGCCGGGGTGTCCCTCCCCACCGTGAGCAAGGTGCTCAACGGCCGCAACGACGTGGGCGCGGACACCCGCAGACGGGTGCAGCGGGCCCTGGACCGCACGGGTTACCAGCGCCGGGGCCGGGCCGGGTCCGACAGAACCGGACTGGTCAACTTTGTGATCACCGCGGTGGACACCCCGTGGGCCCGCGAGCTGCTCACCGGCGCGGAGCAGGAGGCGTACCGCCTCGGCGCCAGTCTGGTGCTGAGCGTCACCCACGACAGCCAGGCACGCCCCCGGGACTGGATGAAGACCCTGGCCTCGCGGCCGACCGACGGCGTGGTGCTGGTCGTGTCGCACGCACGCCAGCTCGCTGCCGAGCGACTGCGCCCCGTCGGCACCCCCTTCGTCGTGATCGACCAGATGGGCGGCTACGACCGGGGGGTTCCCACCATCGGCGCGACCAACTGGGACGGGGGCTTCGCCGCCACCGAGCACCTGACCGAACTGGGCCACCGCCGCATCGGCATCATCACCGGCCCCACCGACGTACAGTGCAGCCAGCAACGGCTGGACGGATACCGCGCCGCTCTGGGCAGAGCCGGGATCGCCCTGGACGAGGCTCTGGTGCGTCCCGGGAACTTCCATGCCGACAGCGGCCGCCGTGCGGCGGCCGAGCTGCTCGACCTCGACGACCCGCCTACAGCGATCTTCGCCGAGTCCGATCTGCAGGCCCGGGGCGTCTACGACGAGGTGCACGAGCGCGGACTGCGGATACCGGAGGACCTCAGCGTCGTCGGTTTCGACGATGTCGACGCGTGCTTGTGGATGACACCGCGGCTGACCACCGTCCGCCAGCCGCTGGCGCAGATGGCGGTGCTCGCGGTGCGCAACGTACTCAAATCGCCCGATGATTCCGCGGAGCCGTTGCGACTGGAGCTGTCCACCAGCCTGGTCGTACGGGAAAGCACGGCGCCGCCGAAGCCGCGGCGGACCAACAGCGCACGCGTCGGCCGTACGCGCCGCTGAGGCGTCCGTCGACACCACTTTCGGCGCCGCTCCGACCACGGCTTCGCCTGGCTTTCGCGCCCCTTCCGCGGCCCTTCCGCGGCCGTTCCCGGCTCGCTCGAAACGTGCGCCCGGCGCGGCCGGACGGTGAACCGCCGGCTGCCCTACTGCGAGGTACCTCTTGACCGCCGCGAAAGGTCGTCCTACGGTTACAGCGAAATTTCCGATACCTGGTCGAAACTTTCTGATCCCATGCCGGGCCGATCACTCCGAACGGCCTGATGCCGCCGCGACAGGACCAGATTCGGCGACATCGGCCCGCTCGCCGCAGACCGTCTGGTCGAACCGCAGAGGAGATGCCCGTGATAACCCGGACCGAAGCGTCCGTGCCCACCCGATCGCCGGGATCGCGTCGGGAAGGGGCCGGTGTCCGGGGCAGCGCCGAGCCCTTCGCCCGGGACCGCTCCCGCTACCCCGGTGAGAACGCGTGAACGCCGCACCTGCACGGACGGTCCGGGCCGCCGTGCTACGCCGGCCCGGCGATCCGCTGCGGGTCGAGGAGGTCCGGCTGGACCCGCCCCGAGCGGGCGAGCTGCTCGTCAGGATCGAGGCGGCCGGTGTCTGCCACACCGACCAGCACTACATGGCCGGTGATCTGCCGAGCCTGCTGCCGGCCGTGGTCGGTCACGAGGGCGCCGGGATCGTGGAGGCGGTCGGGGACGGGGTGAGCCGGGTCGAGCCGGGACAGCGGGTGTGCCTGTTGTGGCGGCCGCGCTGCGGTGAGTGCCGGTACTGCGTCACCGGCTCCCCGGCCCTGTGCGAGCGTGCGGTCGTCCAGTCGACGTACGGGGGTCTACTTGACGGGACGAGCCGACTGCGGCTCGCGGACGGCGGGAATCTGCACCATCTGATGGGAGCGTCCTGCTTCGCGCAGTACGCGGTGGTGTCCGAGCGCGCCGTCGTGGCGGTACCGGACGATGTACCGCCCGAGATCGCGGCGATCGCGGGCTGCGCGGTGATCACCGGGGTCGGGGCCGTGTTGAACGCCATAGGCGCCTGTGCCGGACAGTCCCTGGTGGTGTTCGGTGCCGGCGGGGTGGGCCTGTCCTCGGTCATGGGCGCCCGTCTGGCCGGTGCCAACCCGGTGATCGCGGTCGACGTGGTCGCGGACCGGCTCGGCGCGGCCCTGGAACTGGGTGCCACCCATGTCGTCGACGCGTCGGACGCCGATGTGCTCGCCGAGCTCAGGCGGCTCGTCCCCGGCGGGCTCGACAACGCCATCGAGGCCATCGGCCGGCCTGAGACGCTCGCGCTCGCCTTCGAGTCGCTGCGGCCTCAGGGGCAGTTGGTGCCCGTCGGGCTGAGCAGGCCGGACACAACACTTTCGGTCCCGCTCAACCAGGTCGTCCAGCGCGAGAAGCGGATCGTGGGCAGTCTGTACGGATCGTCGAACCCGGTGGTGGACCTGCCGAGGATCTTCGGGCTGTACCGCTCCGGCCGGCTGCCGTTGGACGGCCTCCTCGGAGCGCGCTACCCACTGGGGCGTATCAACGACGCCTACGACGACCTGTGCCGGGGCGCCGTCGGCCGGGGGGTGGTACTGCCTTGGGCGGCATGAGCGAGCAGCGGTACGCCCGCTATCCCAGCCTCGCGGACCGGGTGACGTTCGTGTCCGGTGGCGCCACGGGCCTGGGCGCGGAGTTCGTCACGCAGTTCTCCGCGCAGGGCGCGCGTGTCGCGTTCGCCGATATCGACGAGCCGGCCGCTCTGCGGTTGTGCGACGAGGTAGCGGACACCAGTGGTGCGCGTCCCCTGTACCTGCCCGCCGATGTGCGCGACGTCTCAGCGTACGCCGCTGCCATGGAACAGGCCTCGGATACCCTCGGCCCGGTCTCCGTCCTGGTCAACAATGCCGCGAACGACGAGCGCCGGGACAGCGCGGAGATCGACGAGGCGTACTGGGACGACAAGATCGCTGTGAATCTGCGGCATCACTTCTTCGCGGTCCAGGCGGTGGCGGCGGGAATGAGGGAACTCGGCGGCGGCTCGATCGTCAATCTGGGTTCGGTCTCCGCCCACATCCCGCTGACCCGCATGCCCGCTTACATCGCGTCCAAGTCCGCGGTGGAGGGCCTCACCCGCACTCTGGCCCGCGAGCTGGGGCCGGACAACATCCGGGTCAACTGCGTGATCCCGGGCTGGGTGATGACGGAGCGTCAATTGCGTGACTGGGTGACGCCCGAGGCGGAGGAACTGATCGACGCCTCGCAGAGCCTTCCGCAGCGGCTGTCGCCGGCCGACGTCGCGCGCCTGGTGCTCTGGCTGGCAGCCGACGACAGTGCGATGTGCACCGGACAGAACTGGGTGGTGGACGCAGGATGGATCTGACGGACAACGACGGTACGAGCACACCCGGCGCGGGCAGCGCCTCCTGCCCCGGAACCGACAGCCCGGGCACACCCCGGCGAAGCCAGGCGTGGTTCGGCGCCCCCGGGCGGGCCGGCATGATCCACCGCTCCTGGATGCGTAACCAGGGGTTCGGCGACGAGGTCTTCGACGGCCGGCCGGTGATCGGCATCGCCACCACCTGGTCACAGCTCGCGCCGTGCAACGCCCACCTGGACGAGGTCGCGGAGGCGGTGAAGCGCGGTGTGTGGCAGGCCGGCGGCTTCCCGCTGGAGTTCCCGGTCCTCGCCACCGGCGAGACCATCATCCGGCCCACCGCCATGCTCTTCCGCAACCTGATGGCTATGGAGGCCGAGGAGCTCATCAGGAACAACCCGCTCGACGGGGTGGTCCTGCTGTCGGGGTGCGACAAGACCACGCCCGGGTTGCTGATGGGCGCTGCCAGCGTCGACCTGCCGGCGCTGATGGTCACCGGCGGCCCGATGCTCAGCGGCAAGTTCCGCGGCCAGGAGGTCGGTTCGGGCACCCATGTGTGGAAGTTCGAGTCCGACGTCCAGGCCGGGCGGATGACTGAGGCCGAGAGCCGCGCGGCCGAGGGCTGTATGGCCCGCTCCAAGGGCCACTGCATGACGATGGGCACCGCCTCGACGATGGCATGCATGGCTGAGGCGCTCGGCATGCAACTGCCGGGCGGTGCCGCCTGGCCCGCGGTGGACTCGCGCCGCATGGAGCTGGCGCAGCAGGCCGGGCGGCAGATCGTACGGCTTGTCGAGCAGGACATCCGCCCCAGTCACATCATGACCCGGGCCGCCTTCGAGAACGCGATCCGCGCCAACGCGGCGATCGGCGGCTCCACCAACGCGCTCATCCACCTGATGGCGATCGCGGGCCGCATCGACGGTGTGGCGCTCGACCTCGACACCTTCGACGCCCTGGGGCGCGACGTCCCGACCCTGGTCAATCTCATGCCGTCCGGCAAGTATCTGATGGAGGACTTCTGCTACGCCGGCGGTCTCCCCGTGGTGCTGCGGCGCATGATGGACGCGGGTGTGCTGCATCCGGACTGCGCCACGGTCAGCGGCCGGAGCATGGCGGAGAACGTGGCGGACGCCCGGTGCTGGAACGACGATGTCATCCGTCCGTGGGACGATCCGCTGCAGCCGGCCGGCTCCGGCACCGCGGTGCTGCGGGGCAACCTCTGTCCGGACGGCGCGGTGATCAAGCAGTCGGCGGCTTCCCCCGAACTGCTGGTCCATGAGGGCGTGGCGCGGGTGTTCGACTCCTCGGAGGCGTACCACGCCGTCAGCGGCGACGAGGATCTCGACATCACGGCCGATGACATCATCGTGATCCGCAACGCCGGGCCGAAGGGCTATCCGGGGATGCCGGAGGTCGCCAATGTGGCATTGCCGATCAAGCTGCTCAAGCAGGGCGTCACCGACATGGTCCGGATCAGCGACGGGCGAATGAGCGGCACCGGTTACGGCACGGTCGTGCTGCATGTGAGTCCGGAGGCCGCGGTGGGCGGTCCGCTGTCGCTGGTTCGCGACGGGGACCGAATCCGTCTGGACGTACCCGCCCGCAGCCTCACCCTGGTGGTGGACGACGCCGAGCTCGACCAGCGCCGGGCACGGACAGCCGCGGATGCGGCGGCCCGGGAAAGCGTTGCTGAGGATGGCGCACCGTCCAGCGGCTACACCTGGCTGTACCGCCGGCACGTACAACAGGCGCATCTCGGCGCCGACTTCGACTTCCTGACCGGCACCCGGGGCCACGTGGTTCCGCGCGACTCCCACTGACGACCTTCTTCTCCTCGGACCGGAGGCTTCCATGCCGCTCGTACAAATAGATCTCGACCGCTCCCTCGCCGAGAGGCTCGGGCAGCAGATCAGCGACCACATCAATGAGGCGCTGGTCGAGGGTCTCGGGATGGACCCCACGGACCGCTTCCAGATCTTCCGGACGCATGCGCCGGGTGAGCTGGTCTTCGACCCGACGTACAACGGCGTCGACCGGCAGCAGCTGGTCAGCATCCAGATTCTGATGGTGCACATGTATCCCGCGGACACCAAGTTCGCGATGTACGACGCCATCGTCGACCGTCTCAAGGGAATCGGTATCCGACCCGAGGACGTACTGATCAGCGTCGTCGAGAACGGCTTCGAGGACTGGTATGCCGGCCGCTCACGGAGCTGACCGGCCCCTCAGCGGCGACTGCCGCCCCACCTTCCGGCGTTTCGGCACACAAGTTCGGAGCAGAACAGTGAAAGTTCTCTACATCGGCGGCACGGGCACGATCAGTTCGGCGTGCGTAGTTGAGTCGCTGCGTCTGGGCATGGACGTGCATGTGCTCAACCGGGGCCGCAGCGGAAAGCGCCCGCTTCCGCAGGGGGTGACCGCCCTCACCGCGGACATCCAGAACCCCGAGTCCGTCGCGAAGGCCCTTCAGGGCCAGGACTTCGACTGCGTGCTCAACTTCCTGTCGTTCGGAGCCGAGGACACCACCGAGATGGTGAAACTGCTCTCGGACCGTGTCGGCCAGTACATCCACATCAGCTCGGCCTCGGCATACCACAAACCGGTCAGGCAGCTGCCGATCACCGAGTCCACCACCCTGTACAACCCCTACCTCGCTTACGCGCGGGACAAGATCGCCGCCGAGGACGAGCTGCGCCGGGCGTTCGACGATCACCAGTTCCCCGTGACGATCGTGCGCCCCTCGCACACCTACGACGACGCCAACCCGCCGCTGCCGGGCGACTGGACGGCGTGGGACCGGGTGGCGCGCGGTGATGAGATCGTGGTCCCTGGCGACGGCACCAGTGTGTGGACGCTGACGCACGCGAAGGATCTCGCCGTGGGCCTCGCAGGTCTGATCGGCAACTGGCAGGCGATCGGGGAGGACTTCCACATCACCTCCGACGAGGTGCTCAGCTGGAACGAGATCTACACGATCATCGGCCGGGTGACCGGGACGCCCGCGCGGCTGCTGCATTTGCCATCGGAGTTCCTGCCGGTCGTCGCGCCTGACTGGTTCTGGTCGGACCTGATCGTGGGCGACCTCCAGCACAGCGCGGTCTTCGACAACTCCAAGATCCGGCGCTTCGTGCCGGCCTTCCGCCCGACGGTCACCTGGTCCGAGGGCGCCCGGCGGCTGGCGGACTGGCGCGGCGAGCACGCCGAGGCGACGCGCCCGGACCAGACCACCGACGCTGTACTGGGCCGGCTGGTCCAGGCTCAGCACGCGGCGGCCGCGGCAGCCGCGACGCTCGCGCCATGAGCGGCGCCGGCCGGGCGGCGCATCCCGGGCCGCACGGCCCGGGGTGTCCTCAACTGTGGCATCGCCATGGGCAAGCCCGCCCGGCCGGCGGCTATCCGGTACGTCCGGTACCTGCGCCGCGCCGGGGCGTACCGGGTAGTCCCGCGGCGGTGCACCCGGGCCCTCGCCGTCTTCTCCGGGGTCGGACCGGCGGTTCCGGTCCCCGGGCCGGGATCCGGCCGCCTGTCCCAGAGTGGCCGGGCACTGCCCCGGCCCCGGGGCCGTCCCCCGCGAACCGCCGGTCTTCCGGATGCCCTCGCGCCGCCTCGCCGGAGTCGGACCAGGTGGTCGTCGTGACGCCGGCCGGGGCCCGGCGGGACAAGCAACGTCGGCGGCTGGTTGCCGGCGGTCGGGGCGGCCTTCCACGTCCGGCCCGGCTGTCACGGTCGGCCCAACCAAGGAATGTGATCTGAGATGAGCGAGCAGACCCCCGCCTCGGTGACCACCGAGCAGGATCCGGGGACCCCGCGGCCTTTCGGCCGCACCGGCTACACCGTCACCCCCATCTGCGTGGGCACCAGCCCGCTGGCGAGCATGCCCACGCTCTACGGGTACAGCGTGGACGAGGAACGGGCGCAGTCCACGGTCGAGGCCGTGTTCGACGGCCCGTTCAACTTCCTGGACACGTCCAACAACTACGGCGGCGGTTCGGCCGAGAAGAGTATCGGCGCCGTGGTGCGCCGCCGTGGTGTGCCGGAAGGGTTCGTCCTCGCCACCAAGGCGGACGCCGATCCTGACACCGGTGACTTCTCCGGCGAGCGGGTACGCCGTTCGGTCGAGGAGAGTCTGGAGCGGCTCGGCGTCGACCGCGTACCGGTGATGTATCTGCACGATCCCGAGCACCACATCACCTTCGAGGAGGCGATGGCCCCAGGCGGAGCCGTCGAGGCGCTGATTGCCCTGCGCGAGGCCGGCGTCGTGGAGCATATCGGTGTCGCAGGCGGGGTGATCGAAGTGATGCGGCGGTTCGTCGCCACCGGGGAGTTCGCCGCTGTCATCAGCCACAACCGGTGGACCCTGGTCGACCGCAGCGCAGAGCCGCTGATGGATCTCGCGCACGATATGGGCGTGGCCTTCGTCAACGGCGCGCCGTACGGCGGCGGCATGCTGGTCAAGGGCCCGGACGTGCAGCCGCGCTACGCGTACCAGGACACCCCGGAGTCCGTGCGCGACGCGGTACGCGCCATGGGGCGCGCCGCGACCGCCCATGACGTCGATCTCGCCGCCCTCGCGCTGCAGTTCTCGCTGCGCGATCCCCGAGTGACGTCCACCATCGTCGGTTTCTCCCACCCCTCCCGTATCGCCACGACGCTCGAGCTCGCGACCACGCCCGTCCCCGCCGGCCTCTGGGACGAGATCGAGCGGTACGTACCGCCCCGCGACGGGTGGCTGTCGTGACCGCCCGCAACTGACCGCCGCCGCACGCGCATGTGCCGCCGCCCCACTTCGCAACGGAGTACTGATGACTGTGAACACCGACGCCGGCGCAACCGGCAGCGCCACCGGGTCCGCTGACACCGCGTCCCAGCCGTGGAAGAACGCCGCCCTGCCCGAGCGGGACCGGGTCGAAGCCCTGATGGCCGCCATGACCCTGCGCGAGAAGGTCGCTCAGCTGTACGGCGTCTGGGTCGGCGTCTCCCGCGATGACGGTGAAGTCGCTCCGCACCAGCATGATTTCGCCACCCTCCCAGTGCCCTGGGACGAGATGATCAGCGACGGCATCGGCCAGCTGACCCGCCCGTTCGGCACCGCCCCGGTGGACCCGCTGGCCGGTGCCACCAGCGTCGCGCATGCCCAGCGCACCATCCTGGCCGCCGGCCGGCTGGGCATCCCGGCCCTGGTGCACGAGGAGTGCCTGACGGGTCTGGCGGCCTGGACCGCCCCTGTCTACCCCAATCCGCTGTGCTGGGGCGCGAGCTTCGACCCCGAGTTGATCGAGCGGATGGGCGCACAGATCGGCGCGACCATGCGGCGCCTGGGCATCCACCAGGGTCTGGCGCCGGTGCTCGATGTGACCCGCGATCTGCGCTGGGGCCGCGTGGAGGAGACCATCGGCGAGGACCCACTGCTGGTGGGCATGATCGGCAGCGCGTATGTACGCGGCGTGCAGTCCACCGGCGTGGTGGCCACGCTCAAGCACTTCGTCGGGTACTCCGCCTCCCGGGGCGGCCGCAACCTGGCCCCGGTGCCGGTGGGACGCCGGGAGATCGCCGATGTCCTGCTTCCGCCGTTCGAGATGGCGTTGCGGGCCGGCGCCGACTCGGTGATGAACTCCTACGCCGACATCGACGGTGTTCCGGTGGCGGCCGACCCGGC
>Ga0310811_10010742_pt1 | contig 11845 bp, 6 predicted proteins | sample YCmetagenome_FD_207642 | JGI IMG/M metagenome (GOLD analysis project Ga0310811, IMG submission 207642) | Soil microbial communities from experimental microcosm in Duke University, North Carolina, United States - YC | ecosystem: Engineered > Artificial ecosystem > Soil microcosm > Unclassified ...
ACTGGTCGGGCCTGATCAAGGCGTACGAGAAGCGCGCCGAGCTCACGCGCGACGACGAGCGCCGCCTCGACACGCTCCGCCGCGCCGCGCGCGTCGCCGGCGCGAAGATGAAGGACTCGGCCGAAGCCGCGCGCATCTATCAACAGATCCTCGAGGTCGACGCGTCGGATCTCGAGGCGCTCGACGCGCTCGAGCGCTTCCACGAGCGCAACCAAGACTGGTCGAAGCTCGTCGACATCTTGAAGCTGCGGCTGTCGACCGCGCCCGCCGGCGACGCCGCGGTCACGATGCTCAAGCGCATCGCGAACATCTGCGAAGAAGGCCTGCGCGACGAGGCGAAGGCGGTCGAGAACTACCTGCGCATCCTCGAGATCGCGCCGGGCAACAAGGAAGCGCTCGAGGCGCTCGGCCGCATCTACGAGTCGACCGAGCAGTGGGCGGAGTTCATCGACGTCACCCGCCGCCAGATCCGCGTCACCACCGATCGCAACCTGAAGGCGCTGCTCTACTTCAAGTGCGGCTCCGTCATGGAGGCGAAGTTCGGGAAAGAGGAAGACGCGATCCGGTACTACGACGCGGCGATCAAGACGTCGCCGAGCTGCTTGCCCGCCGTCCACGGCCTGCGCGATCTCTATCGCCGCCGCGAGGACTGGCCGCGCGTGATCCAGACCCTCGAGCTCGAGGTGAAGCTCTGGCAAGACGACAAGGAGCGCGCCGGCGTGTTCGCGCAGATCGGGCGCATCTACGAGCAGCGGCTCGGTCAGCCCGATCGCGCGATGCACTACTACGAGAGCGCGCTGGCGGTCGATCCCGAGTGCTTGCCCGCGAACCAGTCGCTGTTCGAGCACTACTTCGCCGTCGGAGATTGGGGACGCGCGCAGCCGCTCGCCGCCGCGCTCGCGCAGAAGGCGATGCGCGACGGCGATCCGCAGACGCGCGCCGAGTTCTATCGCAAGCGCGGCGTCGTCGGCGCGATGACCAAGGATCCGCGCGCCGCCGCCGAGTCGCTGATCATCGCGCTCGAGATCAAGCCCGATCACCTCGACGCGCTCGACGCGCTCGGCGATCTCGCGAAGCGCTACCCCGACTCGTACGACTTCGAGGCGACCTACCGCGAGCTCGAGAAGATCTACAAGAAGCGCGAGGCGGGCGGGCCCTTGCTGGCGCGCGTGCGCGTCGCGCAGGCCGTGATCAAGGAGCGCGAGGGCGATCTCGACAGCGCCGAGGGCCTCTATCAGCAAGCGGTCGACCTCGCGCCGACCGACTTCACGATCTTGCTCGCGCTCGTCGAGCTGCACGCGAACATGCGCCGATGGACGCACGCGGTCGACGCGATCGTGCGCTTCCTCGAGAGCTCGCCGCAGCCGCCCGATGATGTCCGCATCACCGCGCTGATGCGCCAGGCGCAGATCCACGCCGACTGCGAGATGGAGCCGCATCGATCGATCAGCGTCCTGCGCGAGGTGATCCGCCTCGACGCGAACCATCACGAGGCGCACTACCTGCTCGCGCAGGAGTACTACCTGCTCGGCCGGTATCCGGAAGCGCGCACCGCGGTCGAGCGCGTGATCGAGCTCGCCGCCGCGCCCGGCTCGCCGATCAGCCCGCAGAACCTCGCGCGCTACTACTACTACCGCGGCCGCATCCTCGAGACCGCGGGCGATCCGCGCGCGGCGACCTCGCAGTACCGGCGGGCGAGCGAGTACGACCCGGGCTACGCGCCGCCGGCGCTCATGCTCGCGCGTCGCGCCGCGGAGTCGGGCGATCAGCGCACGGCGGAGACGTTGCTCATCGATGCGGCGCACGCCGCGATGGAGACCGGCGGGCCCGTGGCCGCGGTCCCCTTGCAGCGCGGCCTCGCGCGCATCTTGCTGCAGACCGGCGATCGCCCGGCGGCGATCGAGGCGTACCGCGGGATCTTGAACGTCGAGCCCGACAACGCGACCGATCGCGTCGCGCTCGCCGAGATCTACGCGATCGACGATCCGCCGCGCGCGATCGGCGAGCTGCGCAAGGTGATCGAGCGCGACATCCACCACGCGCCGGGCTACCGCCTCCTGTCGTCGTTCTACGCGCGCCTCGGCGAGAACGATCGCGCCGCGCGCGTCTTGACGGTGATGGAGCAGCTCGGCTTCGCCGAGGACGCGGATCGCGGCGCCGCCGCGAAGGCGCGCGCCGCCGTCCCGCACGTGCCGCTGCGCCGCTCGCTCGACGACGAATTGCGGCTGCGCCTGCTCGCGACCCAGGCGGCGCGCGATCCGCTCGGCGACGTCTTCAGCGCGTGTGCGGCCGAGGTCTCGGCGCTGTTCCCGCAGCCCGCGCTCGGCGAGAACCTCACGCCCGTGCAGACGCTCGACGATCCCGGGCTCAAGGTCGCGGTCGCCGACGTCATGCGGCTCTACTCGCTCGACGCCGAGATCTACATCGGCGAGCACGTGCCCGGCCTCTCGGTCGTGCAGGCGTACCCGCGCCGCTTGATCGTCCTCGATCGATCGCTGCTCACCGAGAGCGACGCGTGCCGCCGCTACCTGCTCGGCTGGGCGCACGAGGCGATCCGCGGCGGCTACGCGCTGCTGCTCTATCTCAACTCGCGCCAGCGCATGGAGCTCGGGTCATTGCTCAAGTCGTTGCTCCTGCCGGAAGGCGAGCGGGCCGGCCCGACCAACGAGTTCATCCGCACGCTGCCGAAGCGCGCGCACAAGGTGCTCGAGCGCTGGGTCGGACAGGCGCGCGACGCCGACACCGACTCCTGGATCGACGGCATGCTCGCGTCGGCGAAGCGCGGCGGCCTGCTCGCATCCGACGACTTCGCAGCGGCGACGTGGATGGTCGCGCGCCTCTCCGGCGAGAACTTCGACAACCACGAGTCCACCGTCGCGCTCGGCGCGGTGCTCGGTGGTCCCGATCTCGTGCGCTTCTATCTCGGCGACGACTACCACCGACTCCGCGAATACCTCGCTGCGCCAGCGCCGTCATCCCTCCAAGGGCCGGGCTGACGTAGTGGGGTATCGCACCCGCGCGCCCCGGGCGATCGGCGAGGAGTGCCGCGCGGACTGGATCAGCTATCGATCCTGTGTGTAGAATTTTTGTCGCGCTGCGCGGCCTCACCCCGCGCGGGCTAGGCGCGCGAGGGGGCCCGATGTACCATTGTGGTCCGGGCTACGGGAATTACATGGCGGAGATGCAATGAGTCAGAAGTTCCAAGCGGCGGTGCACCATCGGGATGACGTCTCGTACGTCAAGCTCGCCGGCGTCATCGACGAGGACAACGAGCTCACCGATCTCGTCGACAAGATCCCACCGGGCACCGCGGTGATCGATCTCGGCGAGATCGAGCGCATCAACTCGTGCGGCGTGCGCGACTGGGTGAACTGGCTCGGCAAGCTCGAGGGCAACAACACCAAGGTCGTCCTCGTCGAGTGCTCGCCCGCGATCGTCGCGCAGATCAACCTGGTCAACAACTTCACCGGCTCCGGCGTGGTGAAGAGCTTCTACGTCCCGTACTTCTGTCCCGAGTGCGATGAAGAGAAGGTGTTGCTCGTCGAGGCGGGCGACATGGGCCCGCCTCCGCACGAGCCGCCGACGTGTCGATGCGACGAGTGCGATCTCGTCATGGACTTCGACGACATGCCGGACTCGTACTTCGCGTTCCTCTCGAACCAGAAGAAGGTCGCGGAGGCCGAGAAGATCAACGGCGTGCTGCAGGAGTTCGCGTCGGCGGCCGACGGCGAGAAGTCGAAGATCCGCTCGCGCGTCGGCACCACGTCGCTCAGCGGCGCGAGCGTGTCGTCGCTGCCGAGCGTGCCGTCGCTGCCGTCGATCTCGCGACCGGGCACCGGCGTCGGATCGTCACCGTCGATCTCGCGCCCCGGCTCGCGCCCGAACATCTCGCCGACCACCGGCGTCGGTCTGCGCTCGACCGGCCAGCTCGGCACGAACCCCGGCTCGCGTCCGTCGATCACCGGCATGGGCGGGACCAACCCCGGCCTCGCCGCCGGCGCCGCCGCGCTCGCCGAGCGCGCGCCGATCGCCGCGCCGCCGAAGAGCTCGATGGTCGTCTACGTGCTGATCGGGATCCTCGTGCTCGCGATCGGCGTGCTCGCGATCCTCTTGTTCAGCGGGAAATAGGGCCTCGGGCCTCGGGCTTCGGGCCTCGGCTCAGACCGTGAGTCCCTTCTTGTAGGCGAGGAGCTCTTTCTGGGTTTTCAGAAGGAGCTGATTCGTCTCGAGCAATTCCTTCGTGCGCGCGCGGATCTGGTTCGCGAGGCGCTCGCGCTCGCGCGCTTCGGTCTCGAGCATCTCTTGATACTTCACCTGCACGACGGCTTCGTCGGTGACGTTGCGCTGGATCTCGAGCGCGCCGACGTGATTGCCCGCCTCGTCGGTGATCGGCACCGCCGACAGGATGAAGCGCAGCTGTTGCGCGTCGGAGTCGCTGATGATCGTGCCGCTGATCTCGTCGAGGCGGACCTGCTTGTTCTCGGTCCAGCACTGCTTCGCGATGCACTCGCTCTTGCAGATGTTGAGCTCGATGACCTCGTAGCAGCGCTTCCCCTTCAACCCGCGCGCGACCTGTCGAGGCAGCATCGCGTAGAACGCGCGATTGAAGTCCACGATGCGCCGCTCGGTGTCGACGATGAAATAGCTGTCGACGATCGCGGGCGCGACGCGCTTGAACTCGGTCAGGAACGTGTTGAGCGCCGGGTGGACCTGATCCATCGAAGCGATCGTAACTCGATCTGCGTGTAGGCGGCGATTCCGCTATTTGCGCAAAGTTCTGGTTTTGCGGAGTGAATTGACCCGTCCACTTACCGGGGCGTAAGATCGCGACAACCCATGGCAAAAAGGTCCGGGCCGAGCATCTCGGTCAAGATGATCCTGACCACGACGTTGCTCATCGTCCTCACCGTGGTCGGCGTGGTCCTGGTCAATTACTACAAGACGGGCCGGGTCTACGACGAAGTCGCGACACAGCAGATCGAGCGTCGTCGCACGGAGATCCAGCAGAGCGGCGAGCTGCAGACGCCGATGGTCGCGCGCGCGCTCGAGCCGCAGCTGATCAATCGCCAGGACGAAGAGATCGTCAACATCGTCAAGGGCGTGGTCACGCAGGACACGCGGACCGAAGAAGGCGGCGTCGTCGCGTACGGCCTGCGCATCGCGTACGTGCTCGACCTCAACAAGAACCTCGTCGTCACCTGCACCGAGTCCAAGGACGGCGTCACGTGCAAGCCCGGCGATCACGGCGCCGTCACCGCGTCGCCGGATCGCGTCGTCGTCGACACGTGGAAGAAGACGACCGAGGCGTGGGGCAAGGGCGGCAAGGACGCCAAGACGCTCGTCAGCTTCGAAGCGACCGACGGTCCGGACAAGTACGAATTCTTCGCGTGGCCGATCTTCGTCGGCGCGCCGCCGACCGCGCAGGCCGCGCTCGCCGAGGATCCGGGCAACGCGCGCCAGGGCTACGTCGTGTTCGGCTACGACCTCGCGCCGATCGAGCGCGAGCGCGCCAAGGCCGAGAAGCAGAAGACCGCCGCGCTCAACTCGACCGCGATCTGGTCCGGCGCCGTCGGCGCGATGTTCGTGCTGATCGGCACCTTGCTCGCGATCTTCCAGGGCCTCTCGATCTCGAAGCCGATCAAGCTGCTCGCGTGGAAGGCGGATCAGATCGCGCGCGGCGATCTCGAAGCGCGCGTCGAGGTGAAGTCGACCGACGAGATCGGCATCCTCGGCGAGAACTTCAACTTCATGGCCGATCAGATCGTGGTCTTGCTGCAGCAGACCGCCGAGAAGGCGAAGCTCGAGCAGGAGCTCGAGGTCGCACGCACGATCCAGGAGACCTTGGTCCCGCCCAACGATCCGGTCTCGCAGGGCTTCTTCAAGTTCGCGGGCTACTTCCAGCCGGCGTCGCAGTGCGGCGGCGACTGGTGGACCTGGCACCAGCTCGTCGGCGACAAGATCCTGATCGTCATCGGCGACGTCACCGGCCACGGCGTGCCGTCGGCGATGATCACCGCGGCCGCGAAGGCCGCGTGCGACGTCGCGCGCAGCGTCTATCAGGACGACGTCGCGGTGACCAAGCTGCTCGAGATCATGAACTACGCGATCTTCGAGAGCGCGAAGCGCAAGTTCGTGATGACCTGCTTCGCGTCGATCATCGACGCGAAGAAGCGCACGATCACGTACGCGAACGCGGGCCACAACTTCCCGTACCTCTTCCGCGCAGGCGAAGACGGCAAGGGCGAGTTCGGCTCGCTGATGATCCGCGGCAACCGGCTCGGCGATCTCCGCGAGTCCAAGTACGAGGCGAAGACGACCGAGCTGGTGCCCGGCGACATCCTCGTCTGGTACACGGACGGCATCGTCGAGTGCGAGAACGCCGCCGGCGAGGAGTACGGCGAGAAGCGCTTCCGCGCCAGCGTGCGCCGCGCGGCCGCGCTCGACGCGGGCGAGATGCGCGACGCCGTCGTCGCCGACTCACAACAGTTCTTCGGGGAGACACTGCGCAAGGACGACATCACGTTGGTGGTTGGCAGGATCCATTAGCCGCGCGCTGTGCGCGCGCGTGGCATTAGGGGAAGGATTCCGCACATGCAGAAGACGTTTGCGGCAACGCTCGTTGCCACGCTCGCGGTCATCGCCGCGCGCGGCACCGCATGGGCACAGCCCGAGGACGATCTACGCGAAGGCGATCGCTACTTCGAGGACGGCGACTGGAAGCACGCCGCCTCGTCGTACGACCGTGCGATCGGCAAGTACCCCGGGCAGGTACCGCCCGAGGCGTACGGCAAGCGCGCGGCGATCTTCATCATCCAGAACGATCTGCCGGGCGGCCTGACGTTCCTCCACGACGTCGCCGAGCGGCAGTACAAGGACGCGCCCGAGATCCTCGAGCAAGAGGCGCTGATCCTGTGGGCGCAGAAGAAGAAGCCCGAGGCGATCGCGATCGCCGAGAAGGTCGTCGCCAAGAAGCCGACGACCTACTCGAACCAGCAGCTGATCGGCGAGTACTACTCGGGACGCGACGCGCAGAAGACCGCGGCCGCGTACGACGCGTACCTCGCCGCGCGCCCGCCGGAGCTCGAGGACAAGGACGTGCTGCCGCGCATCCACCTCGGCTTCGCGTACCTGATGCTCGGCCAGAGCGCCGCGCGTGAGGGCAGGGCGAAAGAGATGACCGCCGACTACCAGAAGGCGATCGATCAGTTCGAGACGCTCGAGAAGAAGTTCAGCAAGAAGCCGTACGCGATGACCAACGCGGAGAACGGGCTGTGCGCCGCGTACACCGCGCAGAGCGCGTTCGACCGCGCGATCACGGTCTGCGAGCGCATCATCCAGGATCCCAAGAAGATCGATTCGAACGGATCGGTTTGGTACAACCTCGGCAAGTCGTACCTCTCGAACAAGCAGCCGAAGCGCGCGCGCACCGCCGCACAGGAATACGTGCGGATGCGCAAGAACGAGCCGCGCGGCTACATCCTGATCGGCGACTCGTACTTCGACGAGCGCGACTGGACCAACGCGCTGCAGTTCTATCTGCAGGCGGAGAAGCTGATCAAACCGGGCCAGACCAAGGATCAGATCTCGGTCTCGATCCAGCTGGGCAAGACGTACCTGCGCCTGCCCAAGCCCGACGTGAAGAACGCGATCGCGAAGCTGAAGTCGGGCATGGACGCCAACCCGAACAGCCTCGAGATCGGCGTCGAGCTCGCCGGCGCGTACATCCAGGACAACAACGACGCCGAGGCCGGCAAGATCAGCGACCGCTTGATCGCGAGCAAGGACTTCGCGACCAGCCAAGACGATCAGCGCGCCGGCATGTTCGTCGTCAGCGCGAAGGCGCTCTACAACCAGGGCAAGACCAAGGAAGGCCGCGCGCGCTTCGAGCAGGCCTATCAGCTCAAGCCGAAGGACATCGAGGTCCGCCGCGGGTTGGTCGAGACGATCAACAAGCAGGCGCTCGACGCGCTCGACAAGGGCAACCGGCAGTCGGCCGAGTCGCTGTTCGGCGAGGCGCTCAAGGTCGACGCGGGCTCGCCGATGACGAGCCGCAACCTCGCGGTGCTCTACATCGAGGGCGGCGACTGCGACATGGCGATCAAGCACCTCGACAAGCTGAAGGACCAGAAGGGCTACACGCTCGCGTACGAGCGCCTGCTCGCGCGCACGTACCTTTGCGCGAAGAACCGCGATCCGAAGAAGGCCGCCGATCACTACGCGGCGGCCGACGCGGAGGCGCGCAAGGTGCAGGCGAACCTGGTCGAGGCGGAGATCTACACCGAGTGGGCGCCGCTGACGTGGGACACCGATCTCGACGGCGCGGTCGACAAGCTGCAGACCGCGGTGCAGTTCGCGGCGCAGGAGCCGAGCATCTCGGCGGCGGCGAAGCGCAACCTCGCGATCGCGCTCTTCAAGCGCGGATGGAAGTCGCTCAAGGACGGCAAGGCCGATCAGGCCGCGGCCGACTTCGAGCGCGCGAACCGCGAGCCGGCGCTCTTGAAGGGCACCGAGCCGCTCGCGTTCGAGTTCAGCTACGCGCTGGCGCTGCTCGACAAGGGCGACGCGTCGACGGCGGCAGGCCTCTTCAAGCAGCTCGCCGCGAAGGGCAACCAGGCGTCGTACCTGAAGGCGCCGTACGCGAAGCTCGGCGCGCAGTTCTTCGGCGCGTACGCGAACTACCGCTCGAACAACCCGAGCGCGCGGCAGCAGGCGGCCAACGACTTCCAGTCGATGGCGGCGTCGGCGACCGGCGGCTTCGCGAACAAGGTGAAGGACCTGACCGGATCGGCGTGGGAGATGATCGCGGTCGACGCGATCCGCGCCGGCAAGTCGAGCGCGGCGCAGGCCGCGCTCAAGAACGCGCAGAAGTACGCGAGCGGCGAGCAGCTGAAGCGCATCAAGCTCGACGCGATGGTCGCGTCGAATAGCGGCGACGTGCGCGAGCTCGAGTCGATGGGCGACTCACCGCCGCAGGTCCTCGTGAACCTGGGCATCGTCTACGATCGACTCGGGCGCCCGAAGGACGCGTACGACGCGTGGACGAAGGCGAAGGCGCGCGGCGCCGGCGGTCCGCAGTTGCAGAAGTGGATCGACGCCAAGAAGCGGATCTACGGGTTCTGAGGCCGAGGAGAGATGAACATGATGAAGAAGATCTTGTTGATCGTCCCTCTCGCCGCGATCGCCGCGGCCGCGGTGATCATGATGACGTCGCGCGGTGAGTCGCAGCCCGCGGCGCCGGCGTCGCTGTCGGTCGGCATCTACGCGCCGTCGGTCGAGTTCGGCACCGCGCAGGCGCGCTTGCAGTACGTGCAGGGCCTCGCGAAGGCGATCGAGCAGGCGACCGGCGTGAAGACGACCGCGCAGTCGTTCTCGTCGCTGGCGCAGCTGCGCAAGGCGGCGCCCGACTTCGCGATCATCGACGGCCTGTGCTTCGCGACCAACTCGTCGGGCACGCTGCTCGCGAACGCGGAGGTCGGCGGCGGCACGACGCGCGCGTGGGCGCTGTACTCGTCGGTCGGTCCCGACGTGAAGGCGCTCAAGGGCAAGAAGCTCTCGTTCGTGCAGACGGGCTGCAACGACAAGGCGTTCATCGACAACGCGATGCTCGAGTCGGAAGGCGCCGGCTTGTTCGCGAGCGAGGTCGGCAAGCCGGACCTCACCGCGGCGGTCGCCGAGGTCGCGTCGTACAAGGGCGCCGAGGCGGTGTTCGCGCCGTCGTCGGCGTCGAAGGGCCTGACCAAGGTCTTCGACACGCGCCAGGTGCCGAACCCGGCGTTCGTGCAGCTCAACGCGTCGCTGCCCGGGAACATCTCGTCGAAGGCGGCGAGCGCGGTCGTCGGCTACGGCGGCTCCGGCGCGATCAGCGGTTGGTCGGCGGCGTCGAAGGAGCCCTACTCCTCGCTCGCAGGGTCGCTCGGTCCGGTCGTGAAGAAGCTGCAAGCTGCTGATCCGGTTCCGGTGCGGCTGGAGTCCGGTGACGTGCTCGTCGAACCGAGTACACTCGGGGATACGGCGCTCACGGGGGTGAAGGGGCACTACGAGGCGCCGCCGCAGCGGATGGAGTAGGTCGAGGATTTTTCATGGACGCAAGCGCAAGGCCCGATCCGGTCGCACTGTCGTGGCGCATCAAGGAGCGCCCCGGCTTCACGACCGTGGAGTTCACCGGCGAGATCGACGAGAACGCCGATTTCGGTGAGCTGCGCCGCCGGCTCAAGGGCCCCGTCGTGTTCCACCTCGCCGAGGTGCGCCGCATCAACTCGTGCGGCGTGCGCGAGTGGGTCAACTTCGTGCGCGATCTGCCCGGCGTGACCGAGCTGACCTTCACGCACTGCTCGCCGGCGATCGTCACGCAGCTGAACATGATCTACAACTTCCGCGGCTCGGCGAAGGTGCGCTCGTTCTACGCGCCCTACGTCTGCGACGCGTGCGGCCACGAGGACGAGAAGCTCCTCGACGTGCAGAACCAGTTCCCGAGCGGACCGGGCAAGGTGCCCGAGTACGCGTGCGAGCAATGTGGCGCGGCGATGGAGTTCGACGACTTGCCCGAGCGGTACCTGTCGTTCCTGAACGAGACCTGAGGAGCCAGGAGATGACGTCGTCGTGAGCTCCGTCCTCGATCAGATCAAGCAGGTGCTCGAGGGGAGCGTCGACGCGGCGGTCGTGCTCGATGCCGATCGTCATATCTTGTATTACAACCGCGCGTACGAGGCCTCGACGGGCCTGCGCGGGCGGCAGCTGGCGCAGCGGGTGGCGGCGGGCGATCACTGCTACGACGTCTTCCCGCTCGAGATCTGCAAGACCGACTGCCTCGGGTGCAAGGCGCGCGACGCGTCGCGCGCGCTGCGCGTCGACGAGATCAAGGCGGTGCGCGGCGACGGCGAGGAGCTGACGTTCATCGTCGCGGCGGTGCCGGTGAAGATCGACGACGGCTCGATGGTCGTGATCGAGACGTATCGAGACGTGACCGCGGATGTCCGCATCCAGCGACGCTTGAAGGTCTTGCTCGAGCGCGAGCGCCGCGCGAAGGAGAACCTCGAGGAGGTCGTGCGCGAGCGGACGCAGGAGCTGCGGCAGGCGCAGGCGCAGCTCGTCCATCAGGAGAAGATGTCGTCGCTGGGACGCTTGGTCGCGGGCATCGCGCACGAGCTGAACAACCCGATCAACTTCGTCTACGGCAACGTCGACTTCCTCGGCCAGTACATGGAGGACCTCCTGCGCTTGGTGTCGCTCGTCGACGGCGCCGCGCTGCCCGACGAGGTCCGCAAGGCGTTCGAGGACGCGAAGGGGCAGATCGAGTTCGACTTCCTGATCGAGGACTGGCGCAAGCTCTTGCGATCGATCCGCGCCGGCGCCGAGCGCACCGCGAGCATCGTGCAGGACCTGAAGACGTTCTCGCGCGCCGGCGGCGAGCTGCAGGAGGCGGACATCGTCGCGGGCATCGAGACGACGCTCAACCTGATCGCGCCGCTGCTCAAGAACCGGATCGAGGTGAAGCGGCAGATCGCGCCGAACGTGCCGCGCATCCTGTGCCACGCGGGCCACGTCAACCAGGTGTTCATGAACATCCTGACCAACGCGGCGCAGGCGATCCACGGCGAGGGGTGGATCGCGGTGTCGATCGACACCGTCGACGAAGGGCGCGCGGTGCGGATCCAGATCGCCGACTCGGGCCCGGGCATCCGGCAGGAGGCGATGGCGAAGGTGACCGATCCGTTCTTCACGACCAAGGACGTCGGCGAGGGGACCGGGCTCGGCTTGTGGATCAGCGAGAACATCGTGCGCGCGCACGGCGGCTCGCTCGAGTGGACCAACGGCGCGGCCGGCGGCGCGATGTTCACGGTGACGC
>Ga0310811_10010743_pt1 | contig 11844 bp, 10 predicted proteins | sample YCmetagenome_FD_207642 | JGI IMG/M metagenome (GOLD analysis project Ga0310811, IMG submission 207642) | Soil microbial communities from experimental microcosm in Duke University, North Carolina, United States - YC | ecosystem: Engineered > Artificial ecosystem > Soil microcosm > Unclassified ...
ACGATCACGTATCCTTTCGCGGCGCAGGTTACCACGACAGCCGACCTGATGGCTTGATACAAACGACGTGGGACATATACGCCGGTTTGGTGAGGCAGCGTCCCGATACCCCAGCGTAGATTCGGGCATGCGAAAGGCATCAAAGGGATGACGGCAGCGCCCCTCATGAAGGCAGTCATCGTGTGCAAAATCGTTCGGCGGCACAGATGCCAGTGGCCCTTCGCATAGCTTGCTGTGCTTGGTGTTCTCGTGCTCCAGGTCCGTAGGCAATTTATTCTGCTGTGCTTGCGGACGCGGAGACGGCGCCTCTGGCTGACAAAAGGATGCGCGAGCAGAGCTTTGACACGTCGGTCAGTGCGCGACTCGTGCGCGCTGCCACTGCTGGAGGTCGGTCGGCGCGGGAGCGCCTAGCGAGGCAGGGCACCAGGCTCATCTGGTCTGGTGATCCCGGCAGAAGCACCACCAACGGTATTGATGTGATCGGACCTCACGCTATGAGCGGTACTGCTAAGAAAATCGTCCACGTAACGGCCACGTACCCCCCAGTACTCGGGGGTGCGGAGTGCACCGTCCAGGCTATGGCACGCTACCAGTACGAGCTCGGCATGCGGGTCAGAGTAATTACATCGGACCAGGGTCGGAACGAAATGTCACAGGAGCATGAGCCGTTTCCGGTTACTAGGTTGAGGAGTTTTATCGTCGCACACACAGAGGTTATCCCGAGTCTGCTCTATGAACTCTCTGGCATCGATCGGGAATCGATAATTCATGTTCACGTCTGTCGAGCCTATACCCCAGAGATCGTCTGGCTGTGCGCGCGGCTTAGAAATATTCGTTATGTTATACACGCCCATGGAGTGGATGTGATGCCCTCCGGATGGGCGGGTCTGCTCCTGAAGCCCTACAAGAGCGTGGTACTTCGGCGTGTGCTTCGGGATGCTGGGGCGGTCATCGCACCAACGGACGATTACCGGGCTCTCGTCTGCTCCAAGTACCGCATACCGCCTGACCGGGTGGTTGTGATTCCTCATGGTTCGGATCACGAGATCGTTCAGCACCCTAAGTCTCTCGGACACGAGCGGAAAGAGCGGAGGCTGCTCTTTGTCGGCCGGCTGGCTATTCAGAAGAATATTCCGCTCTTGCTCCAGGCGGTTACACAGTACCTGAAGAAATATGGTAGCGATATCCAGCTAACCATGGTGGGCGAAGGCGATATGCGACCCGCTATCGAGGCGGAGATCCGCCGTCTCGGCCTCACTGCGATGGTAACTTTGCCCGGAGCGTTGTACGGTGAAACTCTCGAGTCCATCTATAAAACTTCTGATGTCTTGCTCCTGACATCATTCGAGGAGTCGTTTGGGCTGGTCTTTATTGAGGCCATGACCAAGGCGTTGCCAATTATTAGTGTAAATATTCCCTCCGTGCGTAACGTAGTGACCAATGGAGTGAATGGCCTTCTAGCGGAGCCCACTCCCGAAGCCGTGGCAGAAGCCATTCACATCATGCTGACGAATGGAGAATTTTATTCGACCGTGTCGATAAACAATCTGGCAAAATCGCGCGACTACAGTTGGGAGGCAGCTATAGAAAAGATCTCAAGAGTCTACGACAGCCTACACTTAGGTCTCACGGGGGCATCTGTAGACCGCGACTCGGTCCGCTATAGAGGACTCGTACGGTCATGCCAGGCGTGAGCATCGGTGACGGATCGGCGCCTTCGACCTCCAGCAGGTCTACAGCACTTTAATAGGAGCAACGTGGCGGAAACTTCTAAGTCAATGAACAACCGTGGCCGACTTCTGGTGTGTTTCGACTTCGAGAGTTCCTACGGAATGCCGTACGACGTGCCGTATGACGTAGAGAGAAGCGCCGACCTCATCCTCGCTGAGCTCGCACAGCACCAAGCGCACGCTGTTTTTTTTGTGGTCGGGCGCCTAGTCGAGGACTGGCCGGATGTCGTGCAGGCTATCGCCGCCGCGGGACATGAAATCGGCCTGCATGGCTATGAGCATGATGACCTGTCGCGTTACGGCGCCGAAGCACTGACCCTCCTCGATACGAACCTGGCCAGAGTTTGCTCTCTAGTGGAAGACATAACCGGCGCTCGTCCACGATCCTTCCGGGCTCCGTACCTGCTCGCTCCGCATTTCTACCGGGCGGAGGTCTACGCGCTGCTTAGGGCCCAGGGTTTCCAGTGGGTGTCCAACCGGGAGGTTCGCTACCCGGTCGAATTGCTGCGGCCCGGCCTCTTCCCGGCGCGTAATGCCTGGCGTGGCTCTGACGGGAGAGCCAGACTAGCGCATAACCGGCTGCTGCTGGCTCCGCTCAACGCGGGCCTGCTGGCAAAAGAGACTTTTGGCGGCTCACCGGCCGAGCGGCTCCGGTGGCTGCTGGGAAAGCGTGCCCCGTTCGTCCGCGATGACCTAGCCGAGGTTCCGATGTACGCGCCACTCGATTGCGATCTGCTGGGCCTGCCGAGTCCTGAGACCGAAACTCCGAGGGAGGTGCTGGCCTACTCGCGGGCCGTCATTAGAGCCGCGGCGGTTAGGCCAGGTGAGCTCACAATGATCACTTTTCACGACTGGATTGTCAGCTGCGGCAACAGGCTTACGCTACTCGGAGATGCCTTGGCTGTCGCTCGGGAGAGCGGCATGGCCATCTCTACGATCGCCGACAGCCCTGACTGGCTGCCACTGCCCGCGTGACGGCTTCCCCTCAAGGTGCCGATCAGGTGATGGCGGATCACCCGGGATGGGCTTACCGGCTTTCCCGCGAAGGAGTCCGTCCAACAGGAGCGCCGCCGATAGCCGACTTGCCAGACCCCCGATCCGAGGGCCTACCGTTACGCTTCCCCGGGAAAGCGCCGATCGCCAGCTGGGGGACCGTATCTGCCGATAGATCAGCATATATAAACGAGCATTACGGCCTTTCAGTCCAAAAGCCAAGGCCACCCGCATCTCTCGACACGGTCGCGATCACAGATCACTATCATGATTTTCAGGTCGACGTAGTTAGTTTGCCGGGGCTCCAAGTAAATCATAGAAGACTAACAGATGGCTGCGGCGACGAGCAGAGGCACCAGTCATCGACCCGTTCACTACAGTCAAATGACGTGGGTGAAGTACGACGGATTGCTGAAGTCAAACGACGTGGGCGATATACGACGGATTGCTGAGGCAGGCTGCCAATATCCGGCGTAGATTCAAGAGAATCTAACCGCCTGCTTACTACCTGCTTGCGTTTAGGCGGTCATCTGCGTAAAGGACGTCATGCGAGCTGCATCCTGAAAGGATGGAATTTCAGCGGGAGAGAACTGTGAAGATCGCGATCTTTGTTAGCCACCTGCCACCTCACGTCGGCGGCATAGAAGTGGTTGCAGAGGGCCAGATAAAAGCTTTGGTTAGAGCTGGCCACGACGTTATGGTGATCACAAGCGCTAGTGGCGCCAAGCCGGGACGAAGTAAATCGAATGGTTATGAGGTGCGTCGCATCCGGGCATTGGATACTTTGGAAGAAAAGATGGGGGCCGTGTTTCCAATTTATTCGCCCACTATTGTTTGGCATGCTTATAGAGCTGTTAAGAAGGCCGATATTGTCCACGCGCATGACGCCTTCTATCTCACCTCGCTGGTGGCTGCCTTGTGGGCTCGCGTTCTGGGCAGGCCGCTCATCCTCACCCAGCATGTAAGCTTCGTGCCCCATCCGAGCAAGGTTGTGAATCTTGCGGAACGGATTGTCTACGCAAGTACCGGATGCTTCATCTGGCGCTCAAGCGAAGCTATCATAGTGCTAAATTCGCGAGTTAGGGAGTTTCTGATAGACAAAGGCATTGAAGGGTCAAAGATCGCGTTTCTGCCAAACGCTGTTGATGTAGATAGGTTTTCTCCAGCCCGTCAAGGGGAGAAATGCGTTTTGCGCAGGAAGTATAATCTTCCGGAGGATAGGCTACTCGGTCTTTTTGTGGGGCGCTTGGTGCCCAAGAAGGGTTTCGCCGAGTTGCTGGATCTGCAGGAAATCGAGAACTTTGAGCTGGTCTTTGCAGGCGGCGAGGCACCCAATGGGCATGCACGAAATGATCATCATTTCCTTGGATGTGTCAGCCGCGAGCATATCTCAGAGGTCTTCAAGATGTGCGACATCTTCCTGCTTCCTTCGCAAGGCGAAGGGTTCCCGGTAACGGTACAAGAGGCCATGGCTTGCGGTTTGCCGGTAATCACGACCGCGGATCCAGCATATGACCTGTACAAGCTAGATGAGTCTCTTCTTAAGCTAGTCGAACCAACTATAAGTAGACTTAATGCTGAACTGCAGATAACCGCGGGCGACCGCGAGCTTCGTCTGGAAATGGGCATGTACTCTCGCTCATATGCCATTGAACATTTTGATTTGGATACGCATGTTTCTCAATTGTTGTCCATCTACAATCGAGAACGAAGTAAAATAGCCTTGCTATCGCGGCATGCCCTGAAGGGCGTTAGCGTCCGGCGGGCCGACGCAATGTCAGCCGTGCCGTCCCCCAGGCCATCGGCCGATACGCTCATCCCATGGCGCCACCGGCTGAGGTCGCCGACCCGCTGTGCAGCCGACGGGGCGGAGCGCATGAACGCAGCAGTCCTCGGCGGCAAGCCCGATGACGTTGATCCTTTGCTGCACGCGAAGAGCCAGGCGCGAGCAGCCTCCATCGGATGGCGTAGGACAAAGACGCCAGCTGAAGGAGGCCATCCCGATTACTGCGACCCTAAGCTCGTGAAGTATATTCACCGGCAACGGATATACCGCAAGGCGTCATAACGAGCGACTAGTTGAAGCAGCTCCATCCGAGAAAGCACCGGATTGAGCGCTGCGGATCTTCTAAGGTAAGTAGGTACCCGTGCATTATGTCAGGAATGCTGAAGGTCTGGCCTGAAGACAAGAATCACCCATGCATTGGAGAGGCTGTGGATGCGCGAATCCGGGCGGAGTTGGCTGAGTTCATCGTTAAAAATTACCTCTTCGGAGACATCGCACGGGTTCCGCGAGACGATGACTCTCTAGTCGAGGAGGGCATCATTGACTCCACCGGCATCCTGGAGCTCATAGAATTCGTTGAATCACACTTTCGGGTGGAGGTATCCGAGTCCGAGACGGTGCCGGAAAATCTGGGCAGCATCTCCAATCTTGCCGAATTCATAATGAGCAAGCGACCCGCTCGCGAGCCGGCCCGCTAGATTCGGGTGCCAGGATGCGGCAAGGGATTGGCGCCGACGAGAAGGGAGTTCATGACTCGCTAATACCATTAGATCGTTCGAAATGCGTTCTTCACCATCAATCAGTAGCTAAGTCTGGTGCGGCGAAGGATTGTGTCCGATTTTGGGATGAATGACCATGAGGTATAGCCCGAGCAGCAGCGATTATCTGCTGACGGGTGCTGCGCCAGACGGCGTGGCGCTGGTAGAGGCTGGTAGGCGGTACACCTACGGGCAGTTGCGCTCGGTCGCTGGCAAGCTGGCTGCGGAACTGGCGGCGCTGGATCTGCCGCCTGGTTCCCGAGTAGGCATGCTCGGTCCTAACTCGTTGTTCTGGGTGGCTTCCTACCTGGCAGTAATGAAACTGGGCCATGTCGCCGTGCCGTTCTCCGACAAGCTGACCTCAGACGACATCCACCGCAACGCGGGCTTGGTGGAATGGGCCGCCGTCTTCGCGGACCGGCGCATCCTGCGCAGGTTTCCCGAGGCCTTCGATGACGGTATCGCGGTGCTGACCGACGAGGCCCTCCAGTCGGGCCGGGAGCCCTACTGGCCTGACCCGGTCCCGGTCGACCCGGGCGCGGACGCCGTCCTGATGTTTACATCCGGGACGACCTCTCAGCCGAAGGCGGTGAGGGTCACGCACGGCAACATCCAAGCGAACGCAGACGCGATCATTGCGTTCCTGGGCCTGCGCAGCGATGACCGGGTGCTGGTCATTCTCCCGTTCTACTACTGCTACGGCGCCTCGCTGCTGCACACTCACCTGAGACGCGGCAGCCGCATCGTGCTGTGCGACTCATTCGCCTTCCCGGAAACGGCCCTTGACCTGCTCGAGCGGGAAGAGTGCACCGTTCTGGCGGGTGTGCCCTCATCGTTCCAACTGCTGCTGCGGGCCAGCACATTCGCGCAGCGGGCACTGCCGTCGCTGCGGCTGATCCAGCAGGCTGGCGGAAAACTGCCTCCGGTGCTGATAGAGGAGCTATTGGCGGCCAAGCCCGCGGCGGAGCTGTTCCTCATGTACGGACAGACCGAAGCCACGGCACGCCTGTCGTACCTTCCGCCAGACAAGCTGCGAGCCAAGCCCGGCTCTATCGGCAAGGGCATTCCCGGCGTCCAGCTGCGAGTACTAAACGAGAGCGGTGATCCCGTCCTGCCTGGCGAGCAGGGCGAGATCTACGCGACCGGCGCGAACATCTCCCCGGGCTACTACGAGGATCCCCAGGGCTCGGCCGCGAAATTCACCCGGCACGGGCTGCGCACCGGGGACTTGGCCACGGTGGATGAGGACGGCGACATATTCATCGTCGATCGCAGGGACGACTTCATCAAGTCGTGGGGCTACCGTATCTCCAGCCAGGAGGTGGAGGCGGCTGCCCTGCGGATGGAACAGCTCGTCTCGGCGGCCGTGATCGGCGTGCCGGACGACAAGGCGGGCGAGGCTGTCACGCTATTCGCCACGGCCAGACCCGGCGCCGTGGTGACGCCGGATGAAGTCGTGGCCATCTGCCGCCAGCACTTGCCGAAGTACATGGTGCCTCACTCGGTGCTGATCCTGGACGCACTGCCGCTCAACTCGAGCGGGAAGGTCGCCAAACCGCAGCTGCGTGAGATGGCCGCAGCGGGAGCAGATGCCCGAGTCGCCGCTGCCGCGGGGCTGAAGGCGATCGCCCGGGTCTGCCCGGGGTAGGCGCCCGTGCATGAAGACGTAGGGACCGACATCGTCGCGGTGGACCGTATCGCGGCGTTGATGCACGACGGCGGAACGAGGTTCCTGGAACGATGGTTCACTCCGCGGGAAATCGATTACTGCTTGGGCAAGGCGGTGCCAAGCCGTCACTTCGCGGCACGGTTTGCCGCCAAGGAGGCCGTGCTCAAGGCGCTGCCGGTTGCCTGGGACGGCCCGCTGCCCTGGCGGTACATCGAGATTGCCAACGATCCGCGCGGCGTTCCGTCGGTTAGCCTGTCCGGTGCCATCCTGGACGCCGCGACCAGGGCCGGAGTCGGCGAGATCACGGTGTCACTCTCACACTGCGACGAGTACGCCACCGCGATCGCCCTCGTGGCCGTCACGAACGTGTCGGCGGCGCCAGAAACCCGTGAGCCCCACGTGAGGCAGGAACTGTGAACCGCAACATCGTCGAGCAGATCCTCCGGGATTACGACGCCTCGCACTGCCCGGGCACCGATCCGGCACTGGAGGCGGTACGCGCCGCGATCATGCTCGAGGACGTCTTCGGTATCGCACTGTCAGACTCCGAAATTGACCCGGCCGTGCTCGCCGGTTCCTCTGCCATGAGCGCTTTGGTCTTCCGCCTCCAGGGAGCCGGCTGATGTGCGGCGTCTGCGGGATCGTCAGCTACGACGGCCCTCCGGACCTGACCCTGCTGCGCCGCATGATGGGACGGCTCCGGCATCGCGGGCCGGACGGCAACGGATACTTCCGCGACCGGCGCGCCGCGCTGGGTCACACCCGGCTCGCCATCATTGACACCTTGAGCGGGGCCCAGCCACTCCGCAACGAGGACGGCACCGTGTGGGTGACATTTAACGGAGAGATCTTCAACTATGTCGAGCTTGGCGCGGAACTGCGACACCGTGGCCATTTCTTCCGGACGGCTAGCGACACCGAAGTGATCGTGCACGCCTGGGAGGAGTGGGAAGAGGAGTGCTTCTCCCACTTTAACGGACAGTGGGCCATCGCCCTGTGGGACCGGCGTACGGAACGGTTGGTGCTTTCCCGCGACCGGCTGGGGGTGCGCCCACTGTTCTTCATCCGAAAGCCGACAAGCCTGCTGTTCGCATCCGAAGTGAAGTCCCTTTTCGCCGACCGAACGGTGGAGCGTGCCTTCGACCCCGCCGGCCTCGACCAGACTTTCACTTACTGGTCGCCTGTCGCACCTCGCACGGTCTTCCGCGGCATCGAGCAACTCGAGCCCGGATACTACGCCATCCTGGACCGGGACGGGTTCCGGAAAGCTCCCTACTGGCGCAGCGAGTTTCCCGAGCGAGGCCACGAGCCCGTACAGGATGCTCGAAAGAACGCCGACGCTCTTCGGGAGCGCATCGTCGAAGCGACCCGCCTGCGGTTCCTGCGTAGCGACGTTCCGGTCGGGGCCTACCTGTCGGGTGGTCTCGATTCGTCCGTCACGTCCGCCGTCATCACGTGCTATACAGACGCCCCCCTGCATACGTTCTCACTGCGCTTCTCCGACAGCGAGTTCGACGAGGGGCAGTACCAGGAAAAGATGTCAGCGGCGCTCGGGACGCAGCACCAAGACATCATGGTGAGCCCGTCTGATATCGCGGCTGTTTTCCCCGAGGTTATCTGGCATGCTGAGACCCCGATCCTGCGTGCGGCGCCCGCGCCATTGTTCCTGCTCTCGAAACTGGTGCGGGACAACGGATACAAGGTTGTAGTGACGGGCGAGGGGGCCGACGAGGTCCTGGCCGGCTACGACCTGTTCCGCGAGGCACGGGTGCGCCTGTTCTGGTCGCGAGACCCGGGATCAGCGAAGCGCACCCGGGCGGCGGAGCTGCTCTACCCGTGGATGGGCCGGTCTCCGGGCCGAATGCCAGTATTCGCGCGCAGTTTCTTCGGCCGCCGTCTGGACCCGTACGATCCGGCTTTCTCACACCGGCCGCGCTGGGACTCGACATCGGTGATCAAAAACATGCTGTCGGGTGACCTACGACACGAGATAGACCAGGCCGGTGCGGAGGATATCGTCGCCGCGATGCCGCCTTGCAGCAATGCCTGGGACCCGCTGAGCCGGGCCCAGTGGCTGGAAATGACGACACTGCTCGCCGGCTACATCCTCGCCTCGCAAGGCGACCGGATGCTGATGGCCAACTCCGTGGAGGGGCGCTTCCCGTTCCTCGACCGGGATGTCGTCGATTTCGCCAACGCATTGCCGGCGTGGCACAAACTGTTCGGCTTGGAAGAGAAATATCTCCTTAAGCAGGCCTTCACCGACCTTGTACCGGACGACATCTTGCGCCGCCCGAAACAGCCCTACCGGGCACCGGATGCAGCGAGCTTCTTCACGCCGAACCGCCCCGCCTGGTTCGAAGCGGTGACGGCGGAGCGCGCGATCGCGACTGCGGGGGTGTTCGAGCCATCGCTGGTGGCCGGGTTGATGGCAAAGTGCGAGCGGACGGGCGGAGAGAACATGAGCAACACGGACAACATGCGGGTTCTCGCGGTCATCTCGACACAGCTCACGCACGAGTACTTCATGGCCGACAGCGGGCACGGGGCGTTGGAATCGCTCCTTCCCGCTCCATCGGTCACCGTCGATCTCGTCAAGGATGACAGGAGTGTGCCATGACGACCTGGACTGCGTCCTTCGGGCCTGCGAGCCTGCAGATCGACGCCGAACAAGAGATCGCTAAGGCCACCGCAAATCTTTCCGCCTACCTTGCCCGCTCGAAGCGGCGGGGTGTCGTCGTCGCGCTGTCCGGGGGCATCGACTCAAGCACGGTGGCGGCGCTCTGCGTTGCCGCGCTCGGAAAAGACCGCGTCTTTGGGCTGAGCATGCCGGAACGGGAGTCGTCACCTGAAACCATCGTGCTGAGCCAGCTCCTAGCTGAGTCGCTGGGCATCGACTCCACCCTCGAGGACATCACGCCGATTCTGGAGGGGGCCGGTTGCTACCGTCGCCGTGACGATGCGATCCGCATGGTCTGTCCAGACTACGGACCAGGCTACAAGTCAAAGCTCGTGCTGCCGAGCGTGCTCGACTCTGACAGCTTCCGCTTGTTCTCGGTCGTCGTCATGGCACCTGACGGTACCCAGACGAAACACCGGCTCACCGCGGAGTCTTATCTGGGCATTGTCGCCGCGACCAACTTCAAGCAGCGTGTGCGCAAGATGCTCGAGTACTACCATGCGGACCGGCTCAACTACGTTGTCGCAGGAACGCCGAACCGGCTGGAGTACGACCAGGGCTTCTTCGTGAAGCTGGGAGACGGATCGGCGGACGTGAAACCGATCGCCCACCTATACAAGACGCAGGTGTACGCGCTGGCGGAATACCTGGGTATTCCGGAGGCGATCCAGTCACGTCCCCCAACGACAGACACGTACTCCTTGCCGCAGTCGCAGGAGGAGTTCTACTTCTCGCTGCCCTACGCTCGCATGGACCTGTGCCTTTTCGGAAGGAACAACGGCGTGCCTGTCGAGGACATCGCCGTTGCCACCGGCCTGACTGTCAATCAGGTGAACCGCGTCTTCCGCGACATCGACCAGAAGCGCAGGACGACGGAGTACCTGCACCTCCGGCCGGAACTGGCCGACGACGTCCCGGAGGTCGAAGCTATGACCGGACGTGCGCGTCATGGTAAAAACCACCTGGCTAAGGGAGCGCAATGATCAAGGTGCAACCGCAGCGCATCAGGCTTTTTTCGACGTGCCCGCCCTCGTCGCAATATCAATATGGCGACGACTACATGCGCAAGGTCAAAGACGTGGCAGGCTGGTGCGATGACGCCGGCATCGAGGGAATACTCGTCTACACCGACAACTCGCTAGCGGATCCGTGGCAAGTTTCTCAGGTGATCTTGTCTAACACATCAAATCTAGCACCGCTTGTCGCGCTCCAGCCAGTGTATATGCATCCGTACACGGCGGCGAAAATGGTAACCACCTTCAGTTATCTCTATAATCGCCGCATATACTTGAACATGGTCGCGGGAGGATTTGTAAACGACCTGATCGCCCTAGGCGATTGCACCCAACATGATGACCGCTACGATCGCATCGTCGAGTATGCGTCGATTATGCAGTACTTGTTTGACGGATCCGCGCCGCTTAGCTTTACTGGCTCCTATTTCACAGTTAAGAATCTCGCGGTGAAGCCACGGATCCCGCGTGAGCTAGTGCCGGAAGTATTCGTCTCCGGAACGTCTACGGCCGGCATTGCAGCAGCGCGGAAAATAGGTGCTACGTGTATTAGCTACCCTGGGACTCCCAGCGGAGAAGCGACAGTTAGGGGCACGCCAGCCGGAATACGAATCGGCATTATCGCCCGCGCGGAGTCAAGGGAAGCATGGCGAATTGCGCATGAGCGGTATCCGGTAGACCGGAAGGGGCAGCTTGCGCATGCCATGGCACGGAGAGTGTCAGACTCTTCATGGTACGAGCAGGTGTCAGAGATTGACGAGCGACCGGCCGAGCGCAGTTCTCCTTATTGGCTGGTGCCGTTTAAGAATTACAAGACTTTCTGTCCGTATTTGATCGGTAGTTACGATGAAGTGCGCCGTGAGGTCGCAAAGTACATCCTGGATGGCTTTCAAACATTTATTCTTGATGTGCCGCCAAGCCGCGAAGAACTACACCATACAGCTATCGTGTTTGATGGCGTCCAGCTAGCGGTCAAGGACCGCTAGAGCTTTGACCAGGGGTGCTAAACGAGAGTTGTGTTTTCAAGCCACGGGCTTGTCGGTGGTCGCACTGTACTGGGCGACCACGCCCAGGCGTTACCTAGGGCCTCCCCGATATCCAGGGCAACCCCGATCGTGTCTCAAGGATCTGCGCCTGGCCGCATCAGTGCCCCGGTGAAGTGAACCGAGGCGTACTGGGAGCCTGCGTCGAAGTGGTGGTTCGCCGGGCGCACGG
>Ga0310811_10010744_pt1 | contig 11843 bp, 13 predicted proteins | sample YCmetagenome_FD_207642 | JGI IMG/M metagenome (GOLD analysis project Ga0310811, IMG submission 207642) | Soil microbial communities from experimental microcosm in Duke University, North Carolina, United States - YC | ecosystem: Engineered > Artificial ecosystem > Soil microcosm > Unclassified ...
GCGTCCCGACGACGAGCGTAAGGAGCGCCTCGACCCAGGGACGCGTCCACCAATCCACCGCGTTTGCCGTCGCCACGGCACCAAGCACCAGCAAGGCGAGCCGAGCGATGTGCAGGGCGCGATGCAGTGGCACGCGCCGCTCCGCGGCGATCGGCGGCGCGTCGCCCAGCGTGTGCAGGGCCTCCCCGATCGCGGCTTCTTCGCCGAGCGCGAGGAGCGCCGCCCACAGTCCGGCGCCGATGGCGACTAGCAGGCTGACGAGCCGCAACGCCGCTTCGGTCAGCATCAGCGCGGGGCCAGCCGCTTCACGTAGCGCTCCTGGAGGCGCCACATCGTGGAGCGCATCCGCCCCGGACCTTCGGGATGATCGTAGCCGAGCACGTGCAGCGTGCCGTGCACGGCCAGCCGCACCAGCTCTTCGCGCAACGTCGTGCCGTTGCGGGCGACGAGCGCGGCAGCCGCGGGGCAGATGTAGACGTCGCCCAGGAGCCGGCCGTCGGGGAGCGGCAAGGCGTAGGCGATGACGTCGGTGAGGCCGCGGCGCCCCGTGGCGCGCGCATTGGCGCGGCGCATCGCGGCGGGCCCGAGCAGGGTGATCTCGATGCGGGATCCGGCGGGCGCCCGTTCCCAGGCCAGCACGCGTGTCGCGACTCGCATCAGCTGGTCAGCGCGCGGTCGCCGGCTGCCACGCCGCACTGATGCCGCCACTCGACTCCGGATAGTCGATGCGATTGTGATACATGCCGCTCAACACGATGAGAAACGCCGCCTTCACTTGCTCGATCTGTTGCAGCGTGAGCGGCGCCTCGTCGAGCTGGCCCGCGTTGACCTTGGTGCGGACGATGTGATTGATCGCCTCTTCGATTTTCTGCGGCGTCAGGTCCTCGAGCACGCGCAGTGCCGCTTCCACCGAGTCGGCGATCATCGAGATCGCCGTCTCCATCGAACGCGGCTTCGGCCCCGGATAGGTGAAGTCGTCGACGTTCCGCGCCTGGCCGCCGTCGCTCTTCTTTGCCTTGTCCAAGAAGTACGTGATCTCCGTGGTGCCGTGATGCTCGGGAATGAACGCGGCCACCGAGTCTGGAAGATCCGCGTCGGCGGCGAGCGCCAGGCCGTCGGTCACGTGCGCCTTGATGATTTGCGCCGACTGTAGCGGCTTCAGCCGGTCGTGGGGATTGTTGCCCGGGATCTGATTCTCCACGAAGTACATCGGATTCTTGACCTTGCCGATGTCGTGGTAATAGCAGCCGACGCGGCCCAGCAATCCGTTCGCCCCGATGCGATTGCACGCCGCTTCGACGAGGTTCGCCATCGCGACGCTGTGCGCGTACGTCCCCGGCGCCTCGAGCGACAGCCGGCGCAGCAGCGGGCGGCTCGGGTCCGAGAGCTCGAGCAGCGTCAGATCCGTCGTGATGTGCGTGACCGACTCGGCGACCGGCAGCAGGAAGAACGTGAGGCCCGCCGACACGAGGCCGTTCACCGCGCCGAGCAGCCCGCGGAGGCCGATCTCCTGGATCGGCCAGCCGCTCGCGAGACCGAGGGCCAGCGCGCTCGCGAGATAGCCCAGCGCGATGATCAGCACGGGCGCGTAGAAGTTGCTGCGACTGCGCAGTGTCTTCACCGACAGCGCCGCCGTCACGCCGCCGACGAGACATAAGAAGAGCGCCGGGACGTCGTGAAAGACGGGCTGGAGACCGATCACCACTGCCAGAATCATGGCCGCGATCATGGACACGCGCCCGTTGAAGAGCACGGTCATCATCATCGCGAGGAAGGGCATGAAGACGATTTCCGGATGGTCCGGGTACGCGCGGGCGACGAGCCCCGCCTGCAACAGCAGCAGCGCGAATAATCCGCCGATCAGTCCGACCTGGCGCAGGTCGACGTACGTCTCGCGCCGGTAGAACACCAGCAGAACCCAGAAGATCGCGATGATGAGCGCGTCGCGCAGCAGCGGGCCGACGACGCCGCGAATCGAGTACGTCGTCGCGGCACCACGCCGCAGCAGCTCTTGATGCAACGCGAGCAGGCGCTCGTGCGCTTCGTTCGTGACGATCTCGTTCGGCGCCACGATGCGGTCGCCGGCGCGGACGATGTACTTGCTCGGATCGACGCTGCCGCGCAGCTCGTTGCGCCGCCGTTCCGTCTCGAGCTGCTTCGGAATCAGCGTCGGGCGGAAGAACTGGCGCACGAGCTTCAGATACAGCACGTCGCCGACGCTCGACGCCGGGTCGGGATGCAGCTGCTTGGCCCGGCTCAGATACTGCGCGAACGTGAGCACCTGATCGCGCTGCACCGACGACTCCGTCGAGCCGCGCCGCACGATCAGCTCGCGCGACTGCTCGACCGTCAGCACGCCCGGGCCGGTGACGCCTTGCGCGAGCGTGCGGTCGAACAGCCGCTCCAGCGACTGCTGCAACGCCCGGCGCTTGCCGCCCTTGGAGAGGTACGCCGCTTCCTGCAGCGTGACCGGGACGCCGAAGTCGCCGGCGGCATGGATGACGGTTTGCGGGCCCTCGTCCACCGCCGCGTCCACCGCGCTGAAGAACGCGACCATCGACGTCGACGTGCTGTCGTAGGCGCGCTGGCGGAACTCGTAAATCGGTTTGGCCGACGCCGCGAGCTCGTCCGCTTCGTGCTGCAGCTCGTCCTCGGACTTGTTCACCACGAAATTGAACGGCGCGACGATTTCCTTCTCGGCGCGCGCGCCCGGCTCGAGCAGCGGCGCGACGTCCGCTGCGCTCGACGGGAACGACAGGTGCGCCACGAGCGCCAGCGCCGGTACCCAGACCCAGCGCACGACGTGATAGCGCACTTTCTCCTGCGTTGGGACGTTCATCTCAACCCTGCGCGTCCTCGGCGTAGGCGCGGATGATGTCGCGCACGAGCCGGTGGCGGACGACGTCCGAATCCTCGAGGTACACGAAGCCGATGCCCTCGATGCCGGGGAGAATGCGTTCGACCTGCAGCAGGCCGGAGTCCTCACGGTTCGGCAAATCGATTTGCGTCTTGTCGCCGGTGATCACGGCGCGCGAGTTCACGCCCAGGCGCGTCAGGAACATCTTCATCTGCATCCCGGTGGCGTTCTGCGCTTCGTCGAGAATGACGAAGGCATCGCTGAGTGTGCGCCCGCGCATGTACGCGAGCGGCGCGATCTCGATCGTGCGCGTCTCCAGCGCTTTCTCCACCCGCTCGCGCGGCATCATGTCCTCGAGCGCGTCGTAGAGCGGTCGCAGATACGGATCGACCTTCTGCTGCAGATCGCCCGGCAGGAAGCCGAGGTTCTCGCCTGCCTCGACCGCGGGCCGGGCCAGAATGATGCGGCGCACCCGCTTGCGCGCGAGGGCGTCGACCGCGGCCGCGACGGCGAGGTAGGTCTTCCCGGTGCCCGCCGGTCCGATGCCGATCACGATGTCGTGCTCGGCGATCGATCGCAGATACTCGCGCTGGCCCGCCGTCTTCGGCTGAATGACGCGCCGCAGGCCCGGCAGGATGATTTTCACCGGGTCGGAGATGTCGCGGCCCAGGTCGCCGTGCGCTTCGTCCGCCACGAGCCGCTCGACGTCATGCACGTCCAGCGCCTCGCCCATGCGCGCGAGGTCGATCAACGCCTGCGCGACGTGGCCGGCACGGTCGATCGCGCCCTGCGGTCCGGCGAGCGACAGGCTGTCGCCACGGAGCGACACGCGGACGCCGAGCCGCCTGGCGAGCTCGAGCAGGTTGGCGTCGTTCACGCCGGCGAGCGCCAGCGGATCGACACCTTCGACGGAGAGACGGTGGACGACGTCGTCGCTCATGGAGTCACCTTGATGTGCAGGGCACCGAGATCCTCGGGCCGCGCCGGCGCCGGCGCGCCCTCGAACAGCGCGCGTGCCGCGGTGGTCTTCGGGAATGCGATCACGTCCCGCAGCGAGCCCGCGCCGGCGATCAGCATGGCCGTGCGGTCGAATCCCACCGCAAAGCCGCCGTGCGGCGGCGCGCCGGCCGCGAGGGCGGTCAGCAGGAACCCGAACCGCGCTTCGATTTCCTCCGGCGACAGGCCGAGATGTCGGAACACGGTACGCTGGACCTTGGGGTCGGTGATCCGGATCGACCCGGAGCCGAGCTCGTTGCCGTTGTAAACCGCGTCGTAATGCAGGGCGCGACAGGCGAACGGCTCGCTGTCGAGCTTGGTCACGTCCTCCGGATGGGGCGACGTGAACGGGTGATGCGCGAAGACGGGCTTGCCCGTCTCGGGATCGGGCTCGAACAGCGGAAAGTCCACGACCCAGCAGAACGCGTGGGTTTGCGTGGGCTGCGGCGCCAGGCGCCGGATGACCTCCTGGCGCACCTTGTCGAGCGCGGGCGACGTGACGCGATCGGGACCGACGGTCATCAGCGCCGCGTCACCATCGCCGACGCCGAGCTGGGCCAGCGCCTCCGCGGTGAAATGCTTGCCGACCGAGCCGGAGAGCTGCTCGCCCTGTCGTTTGACCCAGGCGAGTCCGGTGGCGCCGTTCGCCTTGGCGGTCTCGGTGAGCTGGTCGACGTCCTTGCGGGACAGCGAGCCGCCGCCGCGCACCGCGATGCCGCGCACGCGCGATCCGTTCGTCGCCGACTGGAAGAACGGGACACCGAGCGGCTGGACGGCCTTAGTCCAGTCGGTGATCGCGAGGTCGTAGCGCAGGTCGGGCTTGTCGGTGCCGTAGCGCTCCATGGCTTCGCGCCAAGTGAGCCGAGGGAACGGCCGCGCGACCGGCACCCCGGCTTCATCCCACAATGCGACGAGCACCGTCTCGACGAACCCGATCACGTCTTCCTGGCCGACGAACGACGCCTCGATATCGATCTGCGAGAATTCCGGCTGGCGATCGAACCGCAGGTCCTCGTCGCGGAAGCAGCGCGCGATCTGGAAATAGCGATCGAAGCCCGACACCATCAGCAGCTGTTTGTAGATCTGCGGTGACTGCGGCAACGCGTAGAACTCGCCAGCGTGCACGCGCGAGGGCACGAGATAGTCGCGCGCGCCCTCCGGCGTGGGCTTGGTGAGAATCGGGGTCTCGATCTCGAGGAACTCGAGCTCGCTGAGCGCACGGCGCGCGCGCTGCAACAAGCGGTGCCGCAAGATGAGATTCGCCTGGAGCTCGGGCCGCCGGAGATCGAGATGGCGGTACTTGAGGCGCAGCTCCTCGGCCGGCAGCTCCTCGCTCTTCCCCCGCGCCACCGGAATCGCAGGCGTCTCTGCCGGACCGACGACCTGCAGCGTCGTCGCGTGTACCTCGATCTCACCCGTCGCGAGCTCGGCGTTCCGCATCGCGGGCGGCCGGGCGACGACGTCGCCGTCGATCACGAGAACGGCCTCACTGCCGACGCTCTGCGCGCGCGCGAGCACGTCGGCGCCCGCCCACGCGGGACCGAACGCGACCTGCACGAGTCCGTCCCGGTCGCGCAAATCAATGAACACGATCCCGCCGAGGTCGCGACGCCGATGCACCCAGCCTCCCAGGCGCACCTTCTGTCCGACGTCCGCTGCCCGGAGCGCGCCGCAGCGATGCGTGCGCCAGCTCGTTCGGGCGAGTTCCTGCTTCGCGCTTATGTGCCCTGCCCTCCGGCAGTTTCTGCCTCGAGAAGAATGCGGTAGAACTCGTCGCTGTCGTTTGCCGCCAGCAAACGCGCGCGGATCGGCTCACGACGCACGATCCGCGAAATCCGGCTCAGCGCCTTCACGTGCGTCCCGGCCTGTGATTCGGGACCGGCGAGCAAAAAAAACAGGCGTACCGGTTCGCCATCGACGGTCTCATAAGGCACCGGCGCCCGCGTCGTTCCGGCAACCGCCACCAGATTCGGCAGCGCCGGCGTCTTACCATGGGGCACCGCAACGCCATAACCGATGCCCGTAGGGAACTGACGCTCCCGCTCGAGGATGGCGTGCAGGATGTCAGATGCTGGCGTGGCCCCGCTGCCGCCGCCGTTGGCCCCATTTCCTCCCACCAGGAGGTCAACCAGCTCTCGCAATACGCCCTCCTTACTTTGGGCCCGCAGGGGGACCCGGATCCGGTCAGGCGTAAGCAGTTCAGAGAGCCGCAATGGGTAGGTCCAAGTGTCGTAAACGATTGAAGATAGTTGACTTGAGTTGACAGCGCCACAGACGCCGGTAAACGTTCGGCATGCAACACATTGGCCGATCGGTCGTTGCGATGCTCGTGCTCGCGGGCGCGTCTTCCCGACCCACTGCGGCACAGCAGGCGACCGGCACGACGCTATGGCGTGTGGCCGGCACGACGCTCGCGACGCCCCCCGCATTGGCGGTCGGACCGGCAGCCGCGCTCTGGAATCCGGCACAGACGGCCGACACCGCGCGCGTGATGCTGGCGTTCGAGGCGATTCAGACACCCTCGGCAGTCGATGCGAGCGGCATGATCGCGACGGCCCGTGTCCAGGCCGGACGCTTGGGACAGATCGGCGTCATCTTCGGCCGCGTTGGTCTGAGCGACATCACACAAACGCTCGACAGTCCCGATCCGACGGGCACCACCGTGCCGGTCTACACGCTCGCGCTCGGCGCCACCTGGTCGCGCGTGCTCGGCGCCACCAGCGTCGGTGCGACGGTTGCCTTTCATCAAACCCGACTTGATGCAGAGCGCTCCGAGCGTGTCACGCTGGACGTCGGTGCCCGCCGGCCGCTCCTGGGAGATCGGTTTCACGTCGCGCTGGCGACGCATTTCTTTTCGTCGTTCAAGACCACCGATCCGGCGCAGGACATCTACGCGGGTGCAGACGCGCGACTGTGGTCCGGCCTGTATTCCACCGAGCGCGCCGTCATCCGCGCGCGCTACGGCGTGTCCTTCGCTCATGGATTCGCTGCCGATCAGCAATTCGGGCTGGGCGCGGAGCTTGGGAAGTCCTTGGCGTTCGACGTCATGCTCGCGCGGGAAGGCGGTTATGGGAATGACGCCGCCGGTTGGCGACCGGTCGCGGGCCTGCGCGTGGGCATCGGCAAGTATCGCATCACGCTCGCCCGCGACGCCGGCGTCAACGACCTCGGCTCCGCGTATCGCGTCGGAGTGGACGCGCGACTCCGGTGAGCACCGATCTTCTCAGCCTGACCCCCGAAGCGGCGCAGCGCGCGCTCGCGGACTGGCTCGCGCAGCGCGGTGAGCCGGCATACCGCGCCCGGCAGATCGTGCCGCGGCTCTGGCAGCGGCCCGTCACCTCCTGGGCCGACGCAACCGATCTGCCCGCGGCGCTGCGCACGGCGCTCGAGCAGGAATATCCTCTGCTGCGTCTCACGCTGCGCGCCCATCAGCTGTCGAGCGACGGCACGCAAAAGTTTCTCTGGGCGCTCGCCGACGGCGAAGCGATCGAATCGGTGCTCATTCCCGAGGGCAAACGCCGCACGTTGTGCATCTCGTCGCAGGCGGGCTGCGCGCTCGGCTGTGTGTTCTGCGCAACCGGCCGCATGGGATTCCGCCGGAACCTGTCGGCGGCCGAGATCGCCGGCCAAGTGCGGGAGCTCGTGCTCAAGGATCCCGCGCTCAAGCCGACGAACGTCGTGTTCATGGGGATGGGCGAGCCGCTGCTCAACTGGGACGCGGTCGACGCCACGCTCACGATTCTGAATCAGGCGGAGGGATTCGGGATTGGGGCCCGGCACATCACCGTGTCCACGGTCGGCATCCTCCCCAGTCTCGCGAAGTTCGCCAAGCGGGCCGAGCAGTTCCGTCTCGCCGTTTCGTTGCACGCGCCGACGCCCGCACTGCGCCTCGCGCTGATGCCGATCGAGAAGAAGTACGGCCTGTCCGAGTTGATGAGCGCGCTCAAGCAGTTCCGCCGCCGCGTGACGCTCGAGTACGTGTTGATTGCGGGAAAGAACGACAGCCTCGACGCCGCCGATCAGCTCGCGAAGCTCGCGCAGCCGCTCGAAGCGCTGGTCAACCTGCTGCCGCTGCATCCCGGCGGGGCGCCCGACCTCGAGCCGGCGACGCGCGCCCAGATGCTGGCGTTCGAGCGGCGGCTGAAACAGAAAGGTGTCGAGGCAGTGCTCCGGCGCAGCCGCGGCCTCGACATCAGTGCTGCCTGCGGGCAGCTACGGGTGGAAGTCGAGGGGCCGCGTCCGCGGCGGAAAGTCCGCACCGAGGAGCACGCTCACATCGAGTAGCTTGCCGGCGTCGGGCTCGACGGAGATGCGCCCGATCCCCAGCGCCTTCCGCACCTGCTCCGCCGCGCGCCGGTCCCCCCGACGCAAGATCACACGGGTCGAGTCCAGTCCGCTTTCGGTGGCGTCCGCATTTCCGAAGTAGACGACGTCGATCCCTGCGTCCCGCAGCACGCGAGCGCCCACGCGCGCGTTGCCGACGCGTCCACTGGCGTTCAGCACTTCGACGGTGACGGCCGGGGCGCGGTCGCCGGGTACGGCATACGCCTGCGGTGATCTGCCATGACACGCCGCAAACAGCAGCAACACACCGAGTCGCCTCATCGCCGGGCCGCGAGCTGATTCCAAAACGAGACGGTCGCGGGCGGAAGCGGCCAGCCCGAGCGCAGCACCCATTCGAGCCGCCGCCGCGCCACTTCGCGCAATACGTCGTCGCGTTCTGCCGGCACGCGACCGGCGAGCTCGGCACGGTCGGCGCTCGCCTTGGCGCCGCCGAAGTCGCGGCCCGGCTCGAGAAAATCGGCGAGGTAGAGCATGCGGCCGACGTCGTCCCACTCCGCCGACCCGACGGTGTGATGGCGCACGGCGCTCAAGACGCCCTCGTCCGTTTCCCCACCTGCTGCGGCGAGATCCGCGGCGGCGGGCCCGTGCGCGAACGGACCGCTGAGCGGCGCGTCGCGCAGCGCGTCGTGCAGCCATCCCGCCCTGAGCCAGCGATCGCGCTCTACGGTGGGGACGTCCATGACGGTTGCCCATTGGTCGAGCAGCGCGACTACGCGCTCGATGTGCCCGCGCCGCTCCGCCGACACCTGCGCCCACACCGGCAAACTCACGGCTTCACCCGGGGGTCCGCGCCGACGCCTTCACCCAGCACGATGTTGTCGAGCAGCCGGGTCTTACCGACGCGCGCCGCGACGACCGCAACGGTGCGCGCGGTAACGCGGGTCACCGGCTGCAGGTCTTCGTCGATGAGCGCGCAGTACTCGGCGGTCACGCCCGGCACCTGCAGGGCGTCGAGACCGGTGCGTTGCAGCTTGGCGGGGTCGGCTTCCCCGCCGCGCCACGCCTGCTCGAGGGCGCGCAACGCGCGGGAGAGCGCAAGCGCCGAGCGGCGCTCGTCGGGATTCAAGTACGTGTTGCGCGAGGAGAGCGCGAGGCCGTCCAGCTCGCGCACCGTCGGCGACACGTCGATCGTCAGCGGAAAATCGAGATCATGGACCAGGCGTTTGACGAGCATCGCCTGCTGGAAATCCTTGCGGCCGAAGACCGCCACGTCGGGCTCGACGATGTGAAACAGCTTCGCCACCACGGTGAGAACGCCGCTGAAGTGGCCCGGTCGTGCCGCGCCTTCGAGCGTGTCGGCAACCGCGCCGGGAACGACGCGCACCAGCGGGTCACCCTGGTACATCGCGCTCGTTTCCGGAACGAACAGGCAGTCCACGCCCCGCGCCTCGGCGAGCGTGCGGTCGTGCGGCAGGTCGCGCGGATAGCGGGTGAGGTCTTCGCTGGGACTGAACTGCAGCGGATTGACGAAGATGCTGACGACGACGCGCTCGGCCAGCTCGCGCGCGCGATCCACGAGGCGCAAATGTCCTTCGTGGAGGTAGCCCATGGTGGGCACGAAAGCGATGGAGTGGCGGCGAGCGCGCTCGGAACGGGTCCACGCGCGCATCTCAGTGATGCCGGTGAACTCGCGCAACTAGAACTCGCGCTTCTTCATCTCCGAAAAGAAGTCCCGGCGCTCGATGTCGTCGTCCGTAGTCTCGGGCGGAAGCGTCGGGTCGTAGCGCTTGCGGGCTTTGGGCTTCGTCTTCTCCGCCTTCGCCATGTTTTTCTTGATCAGCTTTGCCAGCCTTTCATCTTCCGTTTTCGACACACGGCCTCCTCTCGGTCGGAATGTCCAATGTCCAACGATCAATTATCAATGATCAATGATCGAGAAGCAACAACGCGCATCGGACATTGGACATTGATCATTGGTCATTTTCCGAAGGAGTGTTCCGGCCCCGGGTAGCGCCCCTCGCGTACCTCCGCCGCAAACACGCGCGCCGCTTCGCGGACATCCTCGGCCAGCGCCGCGTATTTCTTGATGAACTTGGCCGAGAACTGGTCGTTGAGGCCGAGCATGTCATGGAGCACGAGCACTTGCCCGTCGCAGGCCGGTCCCGCCCCGATCCCGATCGTGGGGATCGTCAGCGACTTGGTGATCTGCGACGCCAGCGGTGCGGGCACGAGCTCCAGCACGATCGCGAACGCGCCGGCATCCTCGAGCGCCTTCGCGTCACCTTTGAGCCGCTCCGCGGTCGCGTCGTCGCGCCCCTGCACCCGGTGACCGCCGAGCGCGTGGACCGACTGCGGCGTCAGGCCGAGGTGGCCCATCACGGGAATGCCGATGTCGACCAAACGGCGCACCGTGGCCGCCATGTGCTGGCCGCCCTCGAGCTTCACCGCGTTGCAGCCGCTCTCCTTCATGGCGCGTCCGCAATTGCGCAGCGCTTCTTCCGGTGAAATCTGGTAGGTGAGAAACGGCATGTCGCAGATCACGAGCGCGCGCTCGGTGCCGCGCCGGACCATCGTTGTGTGATAGATCATCTGGTCGAGCGTCGCCGAGAGCGTGGATGCGGCGCCCGCCAACACCTGGTTCAGCGAGTCGCCGACGAGCAAGATGTCCACGCCGGAGGCGTCGAGGAGACGCGCGAACAACGCGTCGTAGCAGGTGAGCGCCACGATGCGCTCGCCCTTCTCCTTCATCTCGAGCAACGTCCGCGTCGTGATGGTCGTCATGGCTCGGCTCCCCCGACCTCCAGATCCAGCTCGGCCATCTCTCGTTGCCAGAATTCGCGATTCGGCAGCTCGGGATGCGGAATCACGAGCCCCGGCTCCCGCACCGTGCGATTTCCGTAGCGCACGATGTCGAGATCGAGCGTCCGCGAGCCCCAGCGTTCGCGCCGCACGCGTCCCCGCTCTGCTTCAATCGTGCGGCATTCGGCCAGCAGGTCGGCCGGCGCAAGCGACGTTTCGAGCAACACCATTTGGTTCAAATATGACGGCTGCGCAACCGGGGGGGACCCGAGCGGTGCGGTCTCTTCTACACGCGAGACCGCCAGCAGGCGCGTGCCGGTCAGCTCGGCGAGCCGCTTCCGGGCATGGGCCAGATGTGCTTCGCGATCTCCAAGGTTGGACCCTAACGCGACGTACGCCCGCTCCACGCGCTACGCCACGTTCGCGAAGCCGCGCGTCAAATCCCGCAGCATCGTGGCGACTTGCTCGAGGTCGCGCGTGGCGCGCTCCAGGTCGGTGAGCCCTTCGGCCGCCTGCACGGCCCGCGTCGCGACGTCGTCCGCCTCGGCCCGGTTCTTCCCCGCGATGTGGGCCACCGAGTTGATGCGCTCGCGCAGCCGGTCGAACGCCTGATTCTGCTCGCCCGCGGCGGCCGTGATGCGGCCCGCGTGCGCGGTGGCTTCCGCGGTGGCCACGACGATGGCATCGAGGGCCTCGAGCGCCGCGGCCGACAGCTCTTCCACGCCACCGACGTTGACTTGGCCGCGTCGCATTTGCTCGACGACCTCGCCGACCTGGGTATGAATGTCCTGTACCAGCTCGCCGGCTTCCGCCGCGGCCGTCGCGCTCTGCTCGGCGAGGTGCCGCACCTCGTCGGCGACGACGCCGAAGCCCTTGCCGTGCTTGCCGGCGCGCGCGGCTTCGATCG
>Ga0310811_10010745_pt1 | contig 11842 bp, 11 predicted proteins | sample YCmetagenome_FD_207642 | JGI IMG/M metagenome (GOLD analysis project Ga0310811, IMG submission 207642) | Soil microbial communities from experimental microcosm in Duke University, North Carolina, United States - YC | ecosystem: Engineered > Artificial ecosystem > Soil microcosm > Unclassified ...
TCTCCGCAGGCAGGGTGACCTCCCGAATGGTCAATGTGCGCGAGTAGTGCAGTACATTTCCTTTCAATTGGGTCGAGCTCTCATACGAGGCGAAGCCCAGATCGTCCTTCACCGGCTCCGGAAGCTCATCCACGGCATACCCTTGTGGGAGCTCGATCTCGTAATCGTCCTCGGCCTGCATCGTCTCCCGAAGATCGATGGGAACCTTGCGGTCCGTATGGTCCACCGGCGGCGCCTCCTGCCCCAGAACACGAGGCCGCACCGTAAGCAGAGGCCCCATGGCGCTTGCATATCGCTCTACTTCGATCGCGAAGCTCGTCACCAGGTCCTTGTTGAGCGCCTCGGCGTTCTCCACCTTGAGGTCTGAAACTTTGAAAGCCCCGAAGTCCTCTCCCAGGACATGATCCATAAAGTCGGCCTGCTGCTTCGCATCGCCATGGGTGTAGAGAACGCGCCTGCGGTCCGAGAGATCGCCAAACCTCGTCTCGGTGATGGTTCCCTTGAGGGAGCCATCCGCCGCCAGCTGCAGTTTTCCTTCCCGGTGCACCCGGTTGAACCTGGGAGCCAGCAGCGGCAGCTTGATCACCTGGCTGTCAGGGCCTTCCATCAGTACCCCATAGCTTCCCTGCAATTCGTGCTCCAGCTGCCCGAATGGCGTCTTCTCCCACGTAGGGTCGAAGATGAGATAGCGGCGCCCTGTCTTCGCGGTCACAATGCTGCGAAGCCTGGCTGAGTTGTATTCCTTCGGGATCTCGATCGCCGTGATCATGTGGTTCCCCACGGTTGAGGGAGCTTTGGGATCGATCACGCCCCTGCGATCGTCCACCATCAGCAGAGCAGCATGGATGTTCACAGCCGACAGCATCGCGGAGAGAAGCGTCGCCTTGTCCTTGCAATCGCCGTAACGATTGCGATAGATCTCCTCGGCAAAGTGCGGCTGGTACCCTCCGATTCCCATCTCAATAGCGAAGTACCGCACCTGCTGCTGGACAAACTCCGCAATCGCTTCGGTCCTTTCGTAGAAATCCGTCTTGCCCTGGATAAGCTCATTCGCCTTCGCCGCAAGCTCGGGGGTCGATGCCAGACGATCGCGCGACAGGCCGTCGTACCACTCACCAATTCCCTCCCAGCCATCCTTCTGGGTCGAGGCGGACGTTCCATAGTGAACGGTCATCCTTCCGGCCAGCGACAGCACTGACGGACGATAGAGCACGTGTTGCAGATGAATGCCCGGCGTCTGCTTCATCTCCCAACGCCAGCTTCGATTTTCAAGATCCGATGCTTCGACCGGGGCATGGTGCGCCCAGACGGTGGTGTAGCTGTATCCCGCAGGAAGCTGCAGAGTGAAGACCTGACGGAGACGTGGAAGACTTCCCTCGAAGAACCAGGTCTTCTCCGCCACATAGGGCAGCATCTTCTGCTCATACTCATAGGCGACGATGCCGCCCGGATCGCAGCCCGGAGGATTTGCCGCTCGAATGCGTTCATCCTCGTAGAGATTTCCCTGGCCCGGATAGCCGGCCTCGATCATCTCGTTGTCTTTGACCGTGTACTCATGGCCGTCCGGCCCGATACTCCAGACATGCAGAGAGACCAGCTTCCGGTCCTTGCTGAACGGCACCGAGACGAGACCCTCTTCCCGGCCCTGGGGACGCAGAATCTTAACGACCTCGCGCAGATGCTCCGTGGCCGTGCCATCCGGAGCTACCGTGTAGGTCGTATCCTCAAGCAGAACCGCCGCCGTCGTTTCAGCAGAATACGCAGGCAGCGGCTGCGCGGCGGCTGCACGCACCCAGTCGGGCACGGCGTCCTTCGCAAAAGAGGGCAACCCGGACAGCAGACATCCAAACAGAACCGACCTTACAGACCCTTGCAGGAAACGAACACTTCCAGTCATACAACCTTCACACGCAGACGTACCCTTTGCGGCGGGCAGGTCAATCGCTTGTCTCTTTTTGAATCCCTGATTTCTGCGTGTGCCTTTATACGACGGGCGTCGGTCCGGTTCAAGCAGAAAGTAACAGTTCAGACGCCTTCTTTCCAAAACCGGACTTTTCTGTATGCTCCTCTATATCAGGAGATCCGCCTGGCCTCTGACCACAGGGAGATCCGCCTGATCGCAGATTCGTAACGAAAAGGACCGCTGCCATGAAGAACCTTTGTGCGCTCCTCGTCTTCCTGTTCTCTTCCGCGCTGCTGGCACAGGCTGCGCCAGAGCCTCTGCTGGTGGATACGGCCTATGTTGCAAGCCATCTCAACGATGCAGACATCGTTCTGATTGAGGCAGGGTCGCGCCAGGAATACGACAGGCAGCACATTCCAGGGGCCCGCCTGTTGACGGTCGAGGATATTTCGACACCGGCAAAGGCGCAGCCCGGCCAGCTTGGCCTTGAGCTTCTACCGGCCGCGACGCTCCGCAGCAGGCTCGAAGCCGCGGGCATCTCCGATGGCAGCCACATCATCGTCTACTCCGGCAAAGGTGAGCCGTTTCCGCTCACGACCCGGATCATCTTCGCCCTGCAGTACATGGGGATGGGCAACCGCACCTCGCTGCTGAACGGAGGGCTTACAGCCTGGCTCAAGGACGGCAAACCGGTCACAGCGGAGCCGCCAAAGGTCATGGCAGGCAAGCTGACGCGCGGTCCCGTCGAGGGCCTCGTGGCAGACGCCTCCCTGGTCCGCTCCATCGCAGATCACCCGGATTACAAGCTGGTCGACGCCCGCACGCCGAACTTCTACAACGGCGCCGATGCCTCCTTCAACGGAAAGGGGCACATCCCCGGCGCAGTCAATATCCCCTTCAGCGAGGTCACCGGAAGTGATTCCGAGATCGACCTGGGGCATCTCAAACAGGTCTTCGCCGATGCAGGCGTGAAGCCGGGAGAGACGATCGTTACCTACTGCCACCTGGGCGCACAGGCTACCGCAACGCTGTTTGGCGCGCGCCTGTTAGGTTATCCCGTCAAGCTCTACGACGGGTCCTTTCAGGACTGGGTGACCAACCACCGCGGAGATGTGGTCAAGTAATTCACGCTGTAATCGGAATACGCGCTTTCGGCGCTTCTAAAAAAACTGTCATCCTGAGCGTAGCGCGCCAGCGCGAAGTCGAAGAAGCTTCGCTCAGGATGACACTCTCTAAAAAAGTGCCTCTTCCGATTGACCGCTAGAGTGCCTCTTCTGGTTGTTGTGATCGAATTTCAGGCACGGGTGAATCCATCCCAGGCAAAACACCTCGCCTGCTTTACTCCAGCGCCTCATTGACGTCCCGCACCAGATTGCGAAGATAGTTCCTCTTGTTGAGGAGGTTCACCATCGCATTCCGCGTCGTCTCTTTCGCGGCATCATTATTTGCGTCCGCGGCATCATCCCACTGATCCCACAAACCCTCAAGCTCGGCCTGGGTCTCGATCATCCTGGCATCGAAGGTATCCTTGGCGGTCATCAGGTCGCGGCGCAGCTCGGGCTCATCCTCGCCCATCTGCTTTGCCATGCGCATCTCCTGCAGCTGCATGTTCAGCTCGAAGACCTCTTCCAGCAGCTCGGGAGGAACGGCCTGCTTCTTCTCGCCCCCGGTCTGCCGGGCGGCGTCCGTCGCAGCCTTCGACTGCTCCTCAAGCTCCACTCCCTCAAGCTTCAGCAGATACTGCGTCCGCAGAACAGGGTCCTTCAAGGTACGATAAGCATCGTTCAGCAGCGACGACTGCCGCAGGGCCTCCTCCTGCTCCTCCGCCGGGCGCGAGGCAAAGCGGTCGGGGTGCAGCTTGCGGCTGAGCGTGTAGAACTGCTTTTCGAGAGCTGAGGTGTCGATGCGCAGCTTCTCAGGAAGACCGAATACTTCGAAGTAGTTCATGCGGTTATTGTAGAAGTCCTTCCCGCTGATGTTTGAGGAAGCCCTCGACCAGTCCGAAGGCCTGCTCCACAATCTCCTCTTCGCCGCCCAGCCCACTGAGCCAGTGCATCTCGTCATCGCGCCGGAACCAGGTAAGTTGCCGCTTGGCGTAGTTGCGATGTCCCTGCTGCGCCTGAGCGACCGCCTCTTCGCGCGTCACCTCGCCTGTAAGTATGGCGGCGGCCTGCACGTATCCCAGCGCCGCGAGTGCTCTGCACTCGCGGCCATACCGTTCGATCAGCCGTGCGGTCTCCTCCAGCAGACCGCGCTCGAACATCTCCACCGCCCTCTGATTGATGCGCTCATACAACCTCGCCCGCGGAGGATTCAGCCCGAGACGCAGAATCCTGTATCCCTCAAGCCGATCTCTGCCCTGCTTCCACTGCTCCGTCATCGGGGTCGCGCCGCCCTTCTCCGACCGCACGGACAGCGAAACCTCGATCGCCCGAATAATCTTCGGAACATCATTCGGATGGATCGCCGCGGCAGCCGCGGCATCCAGTCGGGCAAGTACGCGATGCAGATGTGCCGGTCCACTCTCAGGTCCTAGCCGCTCTACACGCCTCCGCAGGCGATCCCGCAGTTCCGGCCTCGCGACCGGCGCAGGAAACAGCCCATCGATCAGCGCCCTCAAATAGAGTCCCGTCCCGCCCGCAACGATAGGCAGCATGCCACGCGACGAGATTCCCCGCAGCGCCTCCCGTGCCAATCTGCTGTAGTCGCCCGCGGTGAACTGTTCGTCCGGCCACGCCACGTCGATCATGTGGTGAGGAACCATCGCCCGTTCCTCACGGCTGGGCTTGGCCGTTCCAATCTCCATCTCGCGATACACCGCAACCGAGTCGCAGGAGACAATCTCGCCCCCGAACTGCTCTGCCAGGCGGATCGCCAGAGACGTCTTGCCGCTCGCCGTGGGCCCGGCAAGCACGACCATGGGCAGAAGCTCTGAGGTCACCACAGTCTCCACCATCCTGGCGGAAAGACCCGACCCACACCCGCCCGCAGGATGCTGAACAGCAGCACGGCAAACACCAGCAGCATCAGCCCTCGAAGCTGCTGGCGGCGTTCACGACGAAGACGCTCCGGAAGCGACAGTGGCATCGACGGCAGCTTACTCCGGCCTCTTGTTCACGAGGTAGTGGATTCGCAGCTCAAGATTCGGCCCGTGAAATTCCTTCGGCAATGGCGGGAACTGGCCCACGCCCGTGATCGAGCCCCACGCAGCGCGATCCAGCGCCTGGTCCTGTGTCGAACCGTCCAGATGCATCGCCCCGATGCGGCCATCGGGAAGGATGGAGAAGCGGATCAGCGTCTCGCCCGACTTATTCAGCGGCGGACGCGCCTCCTCGGGAATCAGCGGAAGCCAGGTGTTGTAGATCTGGCGCAGAATCCGCCGGAGATACGGATTGAAGTCCACACCCATGGTGTCGGACAGAATGTCGACGCCCGTATTCAGGCCCTGATGCTCTACTGGAATGTTTGCGCCGTAATCCCCGCCCTGTCCGCGATTCTGGGCCGCCTGCTGTGCCGCCTGACGGATCGCGTCTCCCGCAGACAACTGGCTGCCAAAATTGGGTCGCGTCGGGGCGGGATGCGGAGCCTCAACCACCGCCTGCTGCTGCGGAGGATGCTGCGGCAGCGGCTGTGGAGCTTGCTGCTGTTGCTGCACCTGCTGTTGCGGCTGCGGCTGTTGCTGCGGAGCCGGCGGCTCCGGTGTCGGCTTCGTAGCAGGAGCCGTCACTCCCGGCGCTCCCGCCTTCCGCATCGCCTGCAGCTGCTCCAGCGTCTTGCGGTCGAGCGTCGGCCGCTTGGTCTGCTGCACCCGGTCCTTGTCGCTGATGACATCCGTAGGCTTCTTCGGAAGCTGCTTGCCGATGTCCTTCGGCACATCCAGATAGGTCAGCTGCTTGTCGCGATCTCTCAGAACATCTGCCGGATTGATCAGCCGGGGCTGGTGGAAGAGAACCTGAGGCCCATAAAAAACGAACCACCCGATCGCCAGCCAGATGATGATGGAGATGTAGACCGCCTCGCGGAATCGTGCACGGGCGCGTTCGTCGTCCAGAGCATCGAGCAGGTGGATCAGCTCATGCTCTTCCAGGTCTCCATACCTGTTGGTCCGCACTCGATTGGGAGGCGTCGGTGGCGCGGAGTTGGGCGGAGTCTCAAGAGAAGGCATCGGGTATCTTGGTCAGACGGCTGGCACGCTGTAAAGTTGCGGCTGCAAATAATTGCCGCTGCAACTTATTTAAGATGCTTCCCGTCCCGGGGCTGGTCGTCGCGCGGCCCCCTCCTATCTTCTCACTATTGTCAGACCGGCGCGATGCTGTTTTGCCATCAGCCGCTCTAAACACCGTAGACTGAATAGATGACCCCGGAATTCCCTTCCGCCACCCGAGCTTTCGTGATCACTGTCAGTGATCGCTGTTTCGCGGGCACGAGACAGGACCTCTCCGGCCCCGCCGTCTCCGCGCTGCTCCGCCGGGCGGGAATCTCCGCCATCACCAGTCAGATCGTCCCCGACGAACTCGACGTGATCGCGGCCGCTTTGCGCCAGGGGGCACAAACAGCAGACCTGATCGTCACCACCGGAGGCACAGGTCTTGCGCCACGCGACGTCACCCCCGAGGCGACCCGCATGGTCTGCGAGCGCATCGTCGAAGGCCTCGCAGAAACGATGCGCTCTGCAGGAGTCCGGCAGACTCCGCTGGCCGCCCTCAGCCGTGCAGTCTGCGGCACCGTGGGGAGTACGCTCATCGTAAATCTTCCTGGCAGCCCCCGAGGAGCCGAAAGCTCCCTCCAGGCCATCCTTCCCCTTCTTCCTCACGCCCTCCAGCTTCTTCGAGGGAACACCAGCCATGGCTCCGATCCTGCATCCAAGTGAAAAGGTAAAATAGAGCCATTCCTGTGAAACTGTCCCCTGTTATTGCATTCATTCATAAATGGAATGCTGTCCTGCTGGCAGCCCTCAAACCCTTCGGCGCATGGGGGCTCTGCGGTCTTGCCGTCCTCGATTCGGCAGCTATTCCGGTACCGATCGACGCCATGGTGATCGACTACGTCGTCCACGACCATGGCAAGTTCGTGCTCTATTGCTTCATGGCCGCGCTCGGCTCCGCCATCGGCAGCCTGCTTCCCTTCTTCCTGGGCCGCGCCGGTGGAGAACTCTTTCTGCTGAAGCGCATCAATCGAGAGCGCTACGAGCAGCTTCGTGACCGCTTCGAGCGGCAGGAATTTCTCGCCATCATGATTCCCGCCATGATGCCCCCGCCCATGCCGGTCAAGCTGTTCGAATTTGCAGCCGGCGTCTTCGAGATGCGGACCATCTCCTTCTTTGGGGCCATTCTCGCAGGTAAGTTCGTCCGCTTCATGATATGGGCCGTCATCACCATCCTCTATGGTCCAAAGATCGTCGCCACCATCTCCGCAGCACTCAGAGACCACCTGGGATACACGCTCGCCTTCGCCGGGATCCTCGTCTTCCTGATCGGCTTCTGGATCATGCGCAAAGTCTTCGACCGGCGCAAGGGCGTCATTCTTCCGGTCGAAGAAGTGGCGGACGACATCCCGGAATAGCTTCTTCGATTCCATAAGAGAAGGGCTGCGAGATTCTCGCAGCCCCTCTCTTATGTGCGCTTCAGAATGTGCTTATGCAGGACGCTGATTGTGCAGCCCCTCACGCATCGTAGCCGCGACGTTGCGCGCCAGTGCAGGAAGCCCGAAGAACGCTCCAACCGTCATTGCGGTCGACATCATATCGTTGGCGTAGAACGGAATGGCTGCAACGTAGCACTCCGCCAGCCCGGCCATGCTGTGCGCGTACATCGTGCCGGCAGCCCAGACCTCGAAGTTGCTGAGAAGAAAGAATGAGGTTGAAGTCGCAAGAACCGCGCCCGCTACCCTCAGCGCAGACTGCTTGTGCGAGAGCATCTGGTGGCCCAGCAGGCAGACCCCCGCATACCAGAGCCACGTGACCAGGTAATCGCTGGCGTGAAAGGCATACTTATAGACGAAGGCCGTCAGGTAGAAATCTGTCGCCATCAGGGCCAGGACTGCCGCAATGGTGTGCCAACGACCGCGGCGCGCGCCGAAATAAAGCAGGCCACCGCCCACAGCGGTAAACCCGACGCCAGTCGAATGCAGGGTAAACGGCAGAATGCGGCTTAGAACGGCAACGATCAATGCGAAATAGGCGGCCATAAGAACCTCGAACTTAAATTTTAGCTGAATTTCAAGGAGATGAACGTCAAAATCTCAGTGCTGCGTATGGCCGTCCATCCGCATCTCCTCGACACGGCGGTCGCCGTTCACCATCACCACTCCCTCCAGCGGTGTGCTTTTCCCGTCCAACGATGTGCTCTCCCGTCCAAAGACCGGTGCCCCATAGATAAACCTCAAGTCGCGGAACGTAACCGTGGTTAATCCATCCCCCGTCGTTCCCAGGTCATTCACTAAAGGAATCTGCGCCCAGTCCAGGTAGACGTGCCCCAGCCAGCTTCGCTTGGCCGCCAGAGCCGCCAGAGTGCTCGGCGGTTTGTAAAAGATATCCGCCTGCGGGCTGGAGCTGACATCGCCACTCAGCGTATCCACTCGCGCCACCTGGTACAGCAGAGGCGTCTCCATCACGGCCTGCCAGCGGAAGGGATTGACCGGGAAGGGGTCCGCCGTCACCCGCACCACCTGGGCCTGCTGCAAACCCGACTGCGCCATCAGGTCCATCGCCTTCTGGCGCTCGACAAAGCGCAGTTCCCACAACGCCACGATTCCCAGCAACGCCGCGACCGCCCACCCCCGCCCTCGATATCTTGGACGGCGCGCACCCACCTCGCTGCCAATCAGACCAAAGAGCGCCGGGGCCACCAGCGCACCAAGCAGCAACACAAACATCACCGGCTCGACGATAAAGATGATGGAGCCTGCGTACCATCGCGGATTGAAGGGAAAGAACGGCCGCACACCGTAGTTATTGGTCCAGTCCAGCAGGATATGCGAGAGCAACGCGATGACAGAGAACCAGTAGAGGAGGCCCCACCGCACTGGAGCACCGGACTCCCTGCTCCTGATTTCCCTATGCCTGCTCCCTGCTTCCGACGCTCTTCTTCGCGCAAAGATGCGATGACCCAGCCAGATCACTCCCGTGACCACAGCAGCTTCTAACGGAATCCCGATCAGCGTGTGAGTCCAGCCGCGATGATGCTCAAACGCGGCCACCGGTCCTTTAAGCGACCACAGCACATCGAGGTCGGGAGCTTCGGCCGCCAGCGTCATCGCCAGGGTCGCGTAAGCGGCCTTCCGGTTGAATCCGACGCGAGAGAGAACAGCGCCGGTCATAAAGTGCGTGACGGGTTCCATGTCTGAATCCAGCATACAGGGCAGCGCGGCCCCGCCAGGCCGGCGATGCTATACGAGCGCATGCGTGACAAACGCCAGCGCAACCAGGAGAAGAAGAATACGAATGCGATGAAGCCTCTCCCATCGCGTGTGCTCCGGCAGCCACTCCTTCAACTGAGTCTGTTCGGCAAGCCCGGCGATCCGGTTGTTGATCGGCACCAGTACAAGGATCGTCCAGATAATAATTGCGACCCAGAGGACTGAAGCCGAGAGCAGGAACGAAGCTGCGGGTTCACCCCGGCGAGCATATGTTTCTACCAGAAAAAGCACAAGACAAAGTGCGTACCAGAACGGCATGACGCGCCCCAGAAGTGCGGCAAAAAGGCTCAGGGCCTGCCTCTGGGATTCATCGCCCAGCTGCCGCATCACAGGATTGATAAAGAGCGAGACGGTAAGCTCGTTGCCCACCAGCAGACCTGCCATCATCAGCGTAACAATATCGATACCGTGCATGAATTCCGGCTCCTTCCAACCTCATGCTTGAGAGTGGCGGGTACCGTGAATCGACTCACAAATCCAGGCTGACGAATATGTCAGCTCGATCCAGGGAGGCCGCAAGCCAAATGGCTGTTTCAAAAAAAGAGATCTCTCCATGCCCGATTGACGCCACTCTTACCGTCATCGACGGACGGTGGAAGGGCACGATTCTCTGGTGCCTGCTCGAAGGCCCCAGGCGCCCGATGGAGCTGGAAAAGAGCATCCCTCAGATCACGGAACGGATGCTGATCCGGCACCTCAAAGAGCTCACCGACGACGGCATCGTCTCGCGCACCGACCACGGGCAGCGCGGCGTCTCCTATGCCATCTCCGAGTACGGCCTCACCCTGCTTCCTGTGCTGGAACATCTCTGCGCCTGGGGGCGAATCCATCTTGCTCGTATAGAACACAACCCAGGGCAACCCTGAACAGACGGCGGTTATGAGGCTGTCACAAAATCCGCGACTCGACCAGTTATTTGAATTCTTCAATGATCCCTGACAACAAGCCGATTTCAGGAGGAAGCCGTTCCTGGTCGCGTAACGATGAGAACGCCAGGGCCCTGGCGCTCTCATCATCGCCGCTCCTATTTCGTGCCCTTAGACTTGGCCGACGCCTCCGTCTGCCATAAGATCCGCACCTGTCATATAAGAACTTTGATCTGAAGCCAGGAAGACGGCCGCGTTCGCGATCTCCACAGCCTCTGCGAGCCGACCGAGAGGAATCATACTCATGTACATGTTCACCACCTCGTCGCGTCCCCCGGATTCCGATTGGGCTTCAAGGATGGGGGTATCGGTAACACCTGGGCTAAGGGTGTTGACGCGAATACCGCGATCCTTGAACTCCGCAGCCCACGTACGAGCATAAGAGCGCGTTGCCGCCTTCGTCGCTGCGTAGGCAGTGTGGTTCGCAATGCCCATGAGATGCATGGCTGAACTGACTAGAATGATCGAGCTGCCTCTCCCCATCAGCGGAAGAAGTTTCTGCACCAGAAAGACCGGAGCCCGGGCCATCAGGTTGAAAGCCTTGTCGAAGTGCTCAGGCGTGAGAGTGTCGAGCGGAGCTTGTTCCGTGAATCCGGCATTGGACACGATGATATCCACGACTCCCTTCACGTCTTTCACCGTGGCAGCGATGGTTTGGATGTCTTCGAGCTTTGAGAGATCTCCCGCGATAGCCCTGACGTTGTTGCCTATAACGGCCACCGCTTTATCCAACTCTGCCTGTCTACGACCAGTGATGAAGACGTATGCTCCCTCCTCCACGAAGCGCCTGGCGGTCGCCAGTCCGATGCCGCTATTGCCGCCGGTAACGACTGCGACCTTTCCTGTCAATATTCCCATTTCTGTTCTCCTTTGGCTTGATGCTCCGGCTGACACCTGTAAAATCATGTCGCCGGACCACTTATCGAATGATCGTTCAATAATTAATCGAACGATCATTACAGATGTGGCGAATGCTGCATCGGATTCATAGAGTTGGAATCTAAAATGGGGAGGAGCCTATGAAACCCATACCGAAGCCCGGGAGGCCGACAGCGTTCGATAAAGATGCCGCGCTGGATATAGCGATGCGACTCTTTTGGGAGCGTGGCTATGAAGGGACGGCGATGGCGGATCTGTCGCAGGCCATGGGAATACATCCGTCCAGCATCTATGCCGCCTTCGGAGACAAGCAGGCACTCTTCGCGCTGGCCGCGAAACGCTACGTCGATCGGCCTGCCCAGTACATGGCGAAGGCACTCGAGCAGCCTACTTTCCGGGAGTTCATTCTTGCCGCATTCGACAACACCGTCGAATTTCTTGGTGCAAAGGACCATCCCTCAAGTTGTTTCACGCTGACCGGAGCAATCTCCTGTGGGACCGATACGGAGCCTGCCAAACTCTTGATGAGGGAGATACGTCTGGAGAACGAGGCAGCGATCAAATCCCGGCTGCTGAAGGCTCGGAGAGCCGGCGAGTTTCCTAAAGATGAGAATGTGGATGACTACACACGGTATCTCTCCTCTCTACTCAGCGGGCTTGCAGTCCAGGCAGCCAATGGCTCTACCAAAGCAGAACTGAAGCGCACCGCTGAACTCGC
>Ga0310811_10010746_pt1 | contig 11842 bp, 8 predicted proteins | sample YCmetagenome_FD_207642 | JGI IMG/M metagenome (GOLD analysis project Ga0310811, IMG submission 207642) | Soil microbial communities from experimental microcosm in Duke University, North Carolina, United States - YC | ecosystem: Engineered > Artificial ecosystem > Soil microcosm > Unclassified ...
GATGGCCGGGTCGACGCCGATGCGGCTTAGGTTCAAACCGACTTCCATGAATTGCTGCGACAGGTAGGTGGGCGACCAGTCGGCGCTGCCGGTGGGCGCGCCGGTACCCCAGGGGGTCGCGTATGTCGTGTCCTGGGCCGCGCTCGCGGAGTAGTTGGAGATACCCGCACCCCAGGCCGTGGTACCCGACTTGGACACGATGGACGCATAACCAAACGTGGCGAGGATACTGGCGCCATTAAAGGAGCCGGTGAATTTGAAGTAGGCCGGCGTAACGGTGCCGGGTACCGTTCGGGCGACCCATATGCGGACGTCCACTACCGGCGCCGACCCCGGCGAATAGTTGACCGCGATGATCATGTCTCCGGTCTGCGTGATGTTGCCCGCAGCGTCGAACAGCCATTGCGTGTGCCCGGCGTCCGGTCCCGCGCTGGAGAAGACGCCTGTGGCGGCGTTGTAGGAAAACGCGTTCTTATACAGCTCCACGTCGAAGTAGCTGGAGCCCGTGGTGCCGTAGGTGGACACACCCGTGAACAACCAAAGGGAGTCGTGTACGTCGACACCGTCCCGCCGCATGTGCGCGTAGATATCGACCAGGTCGTTCTTATCCGGGGTGTTGGTGACGCCTCCCGTCCAGGTATTCGGGTTGCCGCCGTTCTTGGCCGCGTTGGTGAAGGTCGTGGAATCCTTTAGCGACGAGGCCGCTTCATAGTCCCGGCCATAGACGGCGTCCAGCCACAGCTTACCGTTAACCTTGGCGTACAGCAGCGCCGCCATGCGTTGATTGAAGGAGATATTGGCGCCGGTCTGCAGGATGGCCCGGTACGAGGCCGCGCCGGTGGTATCTATGACGTTAGCGCCCGTCCCCGACGGCGCGAACCAGTCGTCCGAAATAACGGCCCCGGTAGGGGAGCCGTACTTCATCCAATTGGCGCGGGTGTCCGCATCCACGCCAAAAAGGGCATACAGCCCCCCGTTGTTGAGCTGGGCATGCGCATACAACGGTAACGCGCAGACGCATACAAAAAGGTTGCGTAACGTTTTTGTCATAGGATCGGATTTGGTGCGGCCCCTGGGCCTCAAAAACGGCGCTCTATCGCAGGCGCAACGTCATTGTCCCCGCGTCTGTCACGACGCCGGTGGTAACGGTAACTGCTACGGCGGTATCTGCGTAAGTGGTATCGGCGGCCTGGAACCGCAGGCTCCATGGCCCGGCGGCTACGCCCCCGAAAAAGTAGTAACCCGTGGCGGTATCCGGCAAAGCCATCAGCGTGTCCGTACCCTGGATGGCCCAGACCGTTGGTTTTGCCGGGGCGGGCAGCACATAACCCTTGATGCTGCCGCCCGTCGCCGCGGCGTAGGTCCGGATCACCGGCTTCAGTATATACGTGCTCTTACCAGTAGTGACGATGGAATGGCCGGCGTCGAAATCGATCCAAAGGCGGTAGACGATACCGCTGGTGAGCGTGGCGTCGATATTGAATTTGAGACCGGACTGCTGCGCCGATGGCGTCTTTAGCGGATAGGGCTGGCCGTCCACCACCACGAAGTTGCTATCGCCCAACACCAGCCTCATCTGTGATAGCCTTCCCGCGGGAAGGTCGGCTGCGGCCAGGACCGTATCGATACCGTTCCTGAAGTCGAGCAGGTTATAAAGACCGGGCCGCAACAGGGGCACCGTCTGCCACCCGGAGGTCGACCCGGTGTCGGCGGATACGTTGACTTCCACGCGGTCCACATCGATATAGACGGCATCAAATACGGACGGGGCGTCGGTCAGCCTGACTTCCAGGTGACCGGCCCCGCCGTTGCCGTTACTGCTACTCTTGGTACAGGATACGAATGAAAATAAGCCTCCTGCCATTATGAAGAACAACTTTCTCATGCCGGATGACATTTTAATAAGTTAAAAAGAGCCCTAACCATGTATTGTTGAATGAGCCTTTGCCTTTTATATAAGACAGAATAATGCGCGCGGGGTCCTAAGCGCTCCGCAAAAATTTTATCCGCGCGCCGCCGGAATTTGCCCGCGCGCTGCTAGAATTTTGTGCTGAATGTAAGGCTGGGTATCACCGGAATGAGCGGTAACTGCTTGGCAATCACCGTCCTGGTGGCCGGATCGAGGGTCCGGTACACGAGCGAATTATTCGCGCGGGCGTAGACGTTATACACGGAAAATATCCATTCGGTTTCGCGGAGCCGGCCGCCCACCGTCCGTGTCCTGAGGTAGTGCACGCTCAGGTCCAGGCGATTGTACGGACTCAACCGGTAGTTGTTCTGGACGACGTCGAGGGAGCTTTTCGTTCGGCCGCCGCCGTTACCCCGTCCCTGGCCCTTGGCCTTACCCGGGTTATCGTAGAGCGGGCTGCGTCCCGGCCCCGGGTTTATGATATAGGAGGAGTCCGGACTAAGGGAAAACGCCCGGCCGCTGGCGACCAGGAAATTGGCCGCGACCTTCCAGCGGGGCGTGAGCGCGTAGGCCGTGGACAGGTCCAGCATGTGTCTTCGGTCATACGCAAACGGAAAGGTCTGTCCTTCGTTGAGCGAGTCAAACCGCTGGTTGGCATAGGCCAGCGTGTAGGCCAGCCACCCCGTCCATTTACCCCGGTTCTTTCGGACAAACAGCTCGGCCCCGTAGCTCCAGCCCCGCCCAAAGATCAGCGACTCCTCGATCGTGTTGTCGATGGCTAGCGTGTCCTTGCCGCCATACAGGACCTGGTGGCCCATTTGCTTATAGTATCCCTCGATGCTGGTCTGGAACGTATTGTCCGAAAAGTTCCGGAACAGCCCCGCCGTGATTTCCTGCGACGACTGTGGTTGAACCCGGGCGCTGCTCCCGATCCATATCTCCGCGGGGAACGACGCGTTATAGCTCTGCACCAGGTGCAGGTACTGGTGCATACCGGTATAGGACACCTTTATACTCGTCGACGCATCGATCAGATACAACAACGACACCCGCGGCTCCACCGAAAAATACCGGGTATTGTCTTTTAAGAAAAACGGAGCCCTCACCCCCACGGACGCCTTCCACCGGCTGCCGAGCCTCACGTCGTCGCTCACAAAGGCCGCCACCCTGCTTTGCCGCTTTGGCGGTATCCCGGATGGGACGATGTTGAGCGTCGAATCCGGCGGCGGTATCGCGCCGGACAACGAAGCCGGGTACAGCTGCTGGTAGAGGTAGTCTACCCCGCCGCCGACCTTATGGGCGCCGGAAGCGTACCAGGTGAGCTCCGTTTTGGCGTGTACGTCCCGGATCCCCGAATACAGTTGCGCGAAAAAGCCTTCTTCGGTGGCGGACAGGAACTGGTGGTACCGGTTGTATTCGATGGAAGAGCGACCGTACAGCCGCCCCGAATACTGGTGGTTCCACCGCAGCGTAAACGCGGTATTCCCGAAGTGCATCGCATAGTCGATCCCCGTGACCCGGGCGGAGTCCCCGCTATAGGTATTGTAGTCGAGCCCGGTATAGAAGCTGGCCAGCAGGCGGTCGCGCGGAGTCAGCTGAAAGCTCAGCTTGGCGTTGACGTCGTAGAAATAGTAGTGGCTGAAATAGTTCCCGTTCAAAAACGGCCGTAGCACGAAGTCCGTGGTGCTCCGGCGAGCGGACAAGAGATAGGATGACTTGTCTTTTTGTAAAGGCCCGTAGAGCGTCGCCCCCGAAGACACGGTGCCCAGCTGGACGGAGCCCCCCGTTTGCCGGTTGTTCCCGTCCCGGGTAACCACGTCCAGGACCGAGCTGAGATAGTCGCCGTAGGCCGCGGGGAAGCCACCCTTCATCAGGCTGGCGTACTTGACCGTGGGCGGGTTGAACAAACCCACCAACCCGAATATATGGCTGGGGTTGTAGAGCGTCGCGTCGTCCAGCAGCACCAGGTTCTGCCCGTCATTCCCACCCCGGACAAAAAAGCCAGTGGACCCGTCCATGCCCGCCTGTACCCCCGGCAGCATCCCCACCGAGCCGATCACATCCCCGTTACCGCTCACCGACGGCGCGGCGCCGATCATATCCGCCGTCAGCTCGGTCTGCGTGAGGTTCTTTTTGACGTTGTCTTCCCGCTCGTCCCTGGTGACGACCACCTTCCCGATCACCTCCCGCGCGTCGTTGCGTTCGAGCTCGAAGGACAACGCGCCGGAGCCGCCTATAGGGCGGTGCAGCGTCTTATAGCCGACATAGGAGACTTCAATCCCCATCGTGTCGGCCGCCGCCGCGCCCGCGCCCCCCGTCTCGCCTGAGCCCGTGCCTGCGGCGACGCGGTTAAACGTCACCGTCAGCGAATAAAACCCGAACCGGTCGGTGAGTATCCCCGTTTGCGGCGCCGCCACATATACGCTCGCGCCGATGAGCGGCTCGCCACTCCGCGCATCGCGGACGTAGCCGCTGAGCGTGATCCGGGTCCGCGCGGCGGCCGTCTCCCGGAGGACGATCTGATCGCCCAGGACCCGGTAGCCGATGGCGCCGGAGGCGAACAACCGCGCCAGGAAAGCCGTTAGCGGCTCCCGTACCGCAGTGATCGTGACGTTCTTTTGTCGCGCCGCCAGCTCCGAAGAAAAAGCGAATTTGAAAGGAATCCGGGTTTCGATGACCGACAAGGCCTCGCGGAAGGGGCTGTCCCGGAGCGTTACGGTGACGACGGTATCCGCCCTTTGCGCCAGGAGCGAACGCAAGGGTAATACAACCAGCAGTAGCAGATATACAAACGTTCGGGGCCCCAAAAACTATTTTATATTACCGTTCTTCGAGAATATAACCATCGCCGGACGACTTGCTGTCCAGGTTCAGCGAAGCGCATACGACCTCCAGGTCGCCGGCCAGGGAGGCGCCATCCAGGTGGACCGTCAGCCTTTTGGCGGCGAGCGTTGTGTCCGTCAGCCGGATGTCCTTCCCATACCGCGCCCGCAGGGCGTCGACCACTGCCGATAGGGGCGCGTCGTCGAAACGGAGGGATTCCCTGACCGCTATTTGCCCGCGGCGGCCGATACCCGTATACAAACATAAGGTGTCCCCGGCCGTGAGTATCCGGCTGTCGCCGGAGGACGGCCTTTGCGCGTCGGAGCCTCCTTTGCGGGTGAATTCGACCTTCCCCGCCGCGACACGCACCTCGATACTGTCCGGCGTTTTTGCCACGGTGAAGCTCGTGCCGATGTCGCGGATACGCGCCACGTCCATGTCGACCGTAAAGGGCTGCGTCTCCCGGTGAACGACGTCAAAGGACGCCACCCCATCCAGCAGGACCACGGTCCGGTCACGCGTAACGCGTAAATGGGTCCGGGGCTGCATCGAAACGGTCGTGCCATCCGCCAGCGTTATGCTCTTCGCCGCCGCGACGGTCTCGTACACCGCACCTTTCCCCGACAGACCCCACCAGGTCGCGCCCGCGGCCAGCGCGACCACGGCCGCCGCGGCCACCCACGCCCAGGGCCGGCGGGAAAAAGCCGTCCAGGGACGTCGCCCGGAAAGCCTCGCCACCGGCGCCGGCGCATGCGCCGCCCCCATCTGCCCTTGGAGCGCGCCCCACGCCCTGTCGGCGTTAGCCCGCTGGTACAGCTCATAGTCCGTCATCCCCTCTTTCCACACCCTTTCCAGACGCCCGTACGTCTCCTGGTTGGCGGTAGATGCCGCCATCCATTCCGTAAACCGGCGGTTTTCCTCCGGGGATAAGTCTCCTTGTAGCGCGGAAGCGATCAATGACCAGGGTATTTCGTTGTCATCAAATTCCATTGGTTCCAATATAAGACAGAAAAAACCTTCCTTGGGCCTAGTGCTGAAGCGCTAAAAAAAGCGGGATCGCCCCCGCCCACAGGAGCGGGGAGTTCCATTCATCCAGGACCCGGGAAAGTTGCCGTAAGGCTTGGGTAATGTGGTTTTTAACGGTTTTTATGGAGATGTGCAGGCGATCGGCGATCTCCTGCTGTTTCAATTCTTCAAAACGGCTCATGCAGAAGACCTTCCGGCATTGCTCCGGCAACTCGTCGATGGCCTTGTACAAACGAAGCTGGAGCTCCTGGTCCTCCATCGCTTTCGACTCCTCGGTTTCCTCCGGCCGGTAACCGGTGGCCTGTCGCCGGCGCTCCCGTTGGTGCTTGTCCAGCAGGTTGAGACAACGGTTGACGACGGCCCGGTAGAGGTAGGACTTCAGCGAAGACCGCAGCTCGATCCTGTCTGCCTCCTGCCAGAGCTTGAGGAAGACGTCGTTGACCGCCTCCTCGGCCGGGACGGCATCCCCGAGGTACTTACAGGCCGTGAGAAAAAAGAACGTGTAGTGCTCCTTATAGTAGCGTTCGAAAGCCTGCCCGTCTTTTTGTTGTATGGATCGCCAGGTATTGTTTTCTTCAGGGGTCACGGGCGTAAAGGTAGGGAAACTTGGTGCATAACGCCCGCGGGCACGCTACCCCCTTATTGGAATCCCCCCCGGAGCGACTCGTCGGACGGGCCGTCCGCTTTGATGACGGCGGGGCGGAACATAGGTGGACAACCAAGATAGCACAAAAAAGGGTACCTTGTTCCCGCCGCTGCCACAGTGGACAAAACCATAAATCATGTCCTGGCTACGACTCATGGAAGAACAACTCGAACACCCCCGGCCGCCCGCGCGCAAAGGTTCCCGTATCCTCCGTCTCCTGGCGGAGATGTGGCCCGCATACCTCATCGAGGTCATCGTCATTATCCTGGGGATCACCATTACCCTGGCCCTGGAAGAATGGCGGGATGGACAGAAGGAGGACCGGCTCGCCGCGGTCTATCTCAAAAACCTAAAGGCCGACATCGACTCGGACCGCCAAACCCTGGCTTATGCCATAAAGGGCTCGACGGCCGTAACGGCCACCGGGAATGTATTGTTGTACGGCCAGCCGTCGCCCGTGGTCACCGATACAGGTCTCCGCAGCCTGCTGGCCCGCCCCGGCTTCACCACCCGGGACGCCACCTTCTCCGACCTCAAAAGCTCGGGCAACCTCCACCTGATCGCGGACATATCTCTCAAGAACCTCCTGTTCACGTATTATAGTCTCACCCAGACCATCAAGGAGACCCAGGACGCCGAAAAACAGGCGGTCATCGATATCGCCGCGCCCTATCTCTTCCACCGGTTCGCCCTGGACGGCGGCCCTCGCGGCGCGGGCGCGCAAACGGGCGGCCCTCGCGCGGTCCCCGCGCCCGGGGACAACGAATTCCGGAACATCGTCCTGCTCAGGGTAGACAACCGCCGCGAGCTCCTGGACGACTACCGGCGGGCGGACTCGCTGGCCGCACGGATAACCGCGGCCATGGCCGAATAGCGGAATGCCCCTGCTCCCCATTGTTTTTTTTATGTAAACATTAGTTTACTTTATAGTTAACTCCATCACCGATAGGAATACTGAGCAAAAACTGTAGATAGATTTGGGCCGCCACACCAAAAGAACGCTAACACCCAATCGAATGAACAAGTTCTGCTGCTCACTACTCCTGTTTGTATGGTCGGCCGTGATCCCGGCCGCCCTCCTGGCCCAGTCCTCGGGCTCCACCATCAGCGGCTTCGTTTACGACGACGCCGGCAAGCCGATGGAGGCCGCCACGGTCAATGTCCAAAACACCACCACCGGTTTTGCCACGAACACCGTCACCGACAAAAAGGGCTACTTCGAGCTACGCGACCTCCCGGTCGGTACCTATGATATAACAGTGTCCGCGGTTGGGGCCCAGACGACCCTGTTAAAAGGCAACGTCCTCAACCTCGGCGACCGCCTGGTCCTCCACAAGATCACGATCGCCAAAAGCACGAAAGAACTCGCTGAAGTGACGATCCGGTCCAACAGCTTTAACAACAGCGTCGACCGGCTGGGGACGAGCACCGCCGTCAGCGGTCGCGCCATCCAGAAGATACCGCTGGTATCCCGCAACTATACCGACCTCATGCTCTTATCCCCGCTGGCCAACGGCGCCAACCTGGCCGGCGCCAAGGCGGGCGGTACCGGGTACATGCTCGACGGCGTGAGTAACCGCCGGGCGGACTTCGGCGGCATCAGCGACGCGGCGTTCTCCATTTCCTCCGAGACCATCCGGGAGTTCGAGGTGTCGACCAATTCCTACGACGTAACCAACGGCCGCGGCTCCGGCGGCGTCGTCACGGCGATCACCAAATCGGGGACCAACAAGTTATCGGGCGCGGCGTGGGGTTACTATGGCGCCTCGTCGCTGGCGGCCGACAAGGACGTGAACGGGAACCACCTGACCAATAACTATAAGACCGCCCAGTTCGGCGGGTTGTTCAGCGGTCCGCTGATCAAGGACAAGCTCCACTTCCTGGTGGCGTATGACCAGTACAACAATACCATTCCGTTCCGGGCGTATGACTTCACCTTTTCCGGGCCCACCCAGGCGCAGGCGGAAAAGAACCTCGGCATCACCGAGGCCAACCTGCAACAAGTCGTCAACATCCTGGAAGGGCCCACATACGGTTTCCCGCCCAGCCAGCAATTTGGCACCATCAGCATCAATCAGCGTACGCAAAACGGCTTCGCCAAGCTCGACTGGAACATCAACAAGAAAAACCTCCTGACCCTCAAGTACAACTATCTCCACTTCGTCGACCCCAACAAGCTCAAGTCGGCCGGGCTGCTGACGACCCAGTACACCGGTATCGAGATCGACAACGCCGCGATGCTGGGGCTCCGCACCGAGTTCAACCAGCACACCACCAATGAGCTGAAGCTCAACTTCAGCACCTACCGGAAGTTCCTGACCTTCCTCAACAACCACGTCCCCGAGGGCTTTGTCACGGTGAACTCGACCTTCAGCGACGGCAGCACCGGCACCACCACCGTCGCCTTTGGCGACCAGAACTGGGTGCCCGAGCGCGACGCCTCCGACGTCGTACAGGTCATCGACTACCTCCGCTATAACACGGGGGGGCTGCACTTCGTTTTCGGAACGGACAACAATATCAATCACATCACCGACCGGCTGTCGCATGACCAGCAGGGTCAGTTCTTCTACGCCAGCATCCAGGACCTGCAAAACAACACGCCCTACCGCTTCAACCGGAAGATACCGCTCGACGGCATCAACCCCAAGGTCAGCGTGCCGCTGATCGAGCTCGGGGCCTTCGCGCAAATGGAAACCAACCTGAAGCCCAACCTCAACCTCACCGTCGGTCTCCGCTGGGACGGCCAGATCATCGGGAGCGCGCCCACCTACAATCCGCTGCTGGAGCAGGAGCTCGGCGTCAACACGCACGTCGTCCCCTTCGACGCCAAGAACATCGAGCCGCGCGCCAACCTCATCTGGGACATCCATGGCGACGGCCGCGACATCTTCAAGGTGGGTGCGGGGCTTTTTGCCTCCGAGCTGACCACCCAGCCTATTACCTTTGCCCACATCGACAACGGCGTCGACTTCCGCCAGGTGGACATAGAGCAGAACGTCCCCGCCGCGCAGTGGGCGCTTTATCAAAAGGACTTCAACGCCGTCCCCGGCGTGGCGTTCTACGACAGCCTGAAGACCAAGCAACCCGCGACCGTCCTGATGCTCGACAAGCACCTCAAGAACCCGCTCACCTTTAAGACCAGCGCCAGCTACTACCATTACTTCACCCCGTGGCTACGCGCCGGTGTCAACGTCTATTTCGACAATACCTGGGACAACTTCTACCTCTACGACCTGAACCTAAAGCGCACGCCCGAGTTCGTGACCAACGAAGGACGACAAATCTACGTCCCGGCGGGCACGTTGAATAATTCCACGTCCACCAGCTATCTCCCGATCCTGGCCAATTCCCGGATCGCCCCCGACTTCAACCAGGTACGCTACTTCACCAACACCTCCTGGTCCTCCAAATACTGGGGCGCGATGGTCGAAGCCGCCGTCCAGATCGGCCGCGACGGCACCTTTAGCGTCAGCTACGCCCACGGCAAGGCCACCGGCACGCCGCCCTACGACAACGGCGACCCGCGCAACGCCAACTTCAGCGTCGGCTCCAGCTACTGGACCTATTCCTCCTACGGCCGTAACTGGCGCAGCGACGGCGACCAGCCCAACAAGATCGTGGCCCTGTTCCTTAGCCCGACCTTCCACGGCTTTAGCATCAGCTCCTCGTTCCAGGCCTACGAGAACGCCCACTACTCCGCCTACGTCAACAAGGACATCATCGGGGAAACCAACGACGGCACCAACCTGGCGTATATCTACGACCCGAACAGCGCCGCCACGCCGGCCGGCATCCAGACCGGTATGAAGACACTGCTAACCAAGACCAGCCCGCAGTTCCGCAAGTTCCTCACCAGCCACTACGGCCAGTTCGCCCCCTACAACGGCGGCCTCATGCCCTGGCGCACCCAATGGAACCTCAGCGCGGCTTACGACCTCAAGCTGTTCAGCACCCACAAGCTCACGCTCCGCGCGGATATATTTAATGTGCTGAACCTGGTCAACTACCGCTGGGGCGGATACAAACAGATCATCAACACGAACCTGTATAACGTAACGGGTTTCGACGCCGCGTCGAATTCGTTCCAGTACAGCGTCAACCAGAACGCGGGGACGTTGCAGAAGACCGCGAGCTATTACTCGGTGCAATTTGGCGCCCGCTATTCGTTTTAAACTGCGCTATTTTACTATATTGGGGTGTGCTTAGGCACACCCTATTTTTTATGACTTTCACCAAGCTTGTCCCCAGCCTCTTCTACAAAGACATCGCCATCGGCCTGAAGACCTTCATCGACTGCCTGGAGTTCACCATCAGTCACGATGAGCTAAACGCCGAAAGCCCGTTCTGCTCGGTCACCAAGGACGGCCTCAGCATCCTGCTCTTCCAGAACGACCACTACGCCGAATTGGAGCACCCGGAGATCCGGCTGCAGACGAATGACATCGAGGAGGTCTATGCAAAGGTGTCCGCCAGCCACCCGGAGCTCCTGCATCCAAACCTGGACAAGATCACCGAAAGACCCTGGGGCGCCCGCGAGTTCGCTATGCTCGACGGCCAGATCGGTATCCGCGTGCAACAGTGGTAACGACAGGTCGCAAAATGCTTATATTAGGTGCATGGAAGTCCACCACCACCCGCACGTAGAGCGCAAATCATTCAAGGAATACCTCCTGGAAGGCCTGATGATCTTCATCGCCGTTACCATGGGCTTTATCGCCGAAAACATACGGGAAGGTATCCACGAAAGCCACCGGTCCGGTATGTACGCCGCTTCGATGATTAAAGATCTGGAGGACGACACCGCCACCCTCCGGCAGTTCATCGCCTACTACGAATACGCCGCCCGGAACACCGATACCCTGATGCAACTGCTGGGGACGGCGGACCCCAGGGACGTGCCCTCCGGTAAATTATACTGGTATGGCCTTTTCGGCGGCTCGCAGCGCGCCTTCGTGCCCAACGATGCCACCTTCGAGCAAATGAAAAGCTCGGGCACGCTGTCCTACCTGGACAAAGCCGTGGCCATCGACGTAGCCCGGTACAACCGGTTGTGCCGGCAGATGAGGGAGTACGACGACGACTACCGGGAGGTATACACGGAAGTGCGGATCAGCCGGTCCAAACTCTTTAACTTCTACTACAACGACATCGCCAACAGCATTTTCCAGGACAACCTCGTGCATTTCGACCGCGCCCGGATAGACAGCTTTATCCAATCCAAACCCCCGTTGCTGAGCACCGACAAGGTGTTGTTCAACCAGTATGTGGAGATGATCCGCTCCAGGCGGTTGGGCACCCTGCTCATCGACGCCAGGGCGGTGATGCAGCAGGCGACGGTTTTGCTCAGAGAGCTAAAGGATACCTATGGGGAATAAGCCGGTTTATTAACATCTGCCTAACGCCCACATTGTAACCCTCGTCGTAGTATTGTAGCA
>Ga0310811_10010747_pt1 | contig 11842 bp, 10 predicted proteins | sample YCmetagenome_FD_207642 | JGI IMG/M metagenome (GOLD analysis project Ga0310811, IMG submission 207642) | Soil microbial communities from experimental microcosm in Duke University, North Carolina, United States - YC | ecosystem: Engineered > Artificial ecosystem > Soil microcosm > Unclassified ...
GCCCTGGCTTTCGGCGACGTGAATCTCCTGCTCGGTCTCCGCGGCTTTCGCCTGCATCTGGAGCTTCAGGAGTTCGGTCTCATGGCCCCATTCGGCCTGTTTCTGGACGAAGGCCTGCTTCGCTTCGAAATAGCCGAAAGCCTTGGTCGCGATATTGCCGACGAGGCCGAACAGGCCGCCGCTCACCGCCGAGGTGCCGAGGCCGAAGAGATCGCCAAGAATGCCCATTTTTCCTTGCTCCTTTGTCCGTAGAACCAGTGCGCGGCATGCGCACGGGTATCGAGATGAAGAAAAGTCTGGCCGAAGCCGAAACCGCGGAAGCCCGCCGCGCGCGCCGCGTCGAACAGCTTTCCGGGATCGTGGCCGGAGAGCCTGACGTCGAAGGCGAGCTTCTTGTGCAGCGAGAGCGGCGCGCCGCCGACGCGGGCGTTGTGCAGTCCGCAGCGATGGCCGGAGTTGATGCGCAGCGGTGCGTTCATCGCGATGCGCAACCGCTCGATGGCGTCGAGCGGCTCCGGCCAGAGGCAGACCTCGCCGCAGCAGGGACAGGCGAGTTCCTTCGGCGTGAAATGCGGCCAGAGCCAATCGGCCGGCGGCACGGCATCCGGATGCGGATAGATCAGGATCATCGAACTCACTTCCTTCCGTAGATCAGCAGAGTGCCGGCGGAGATCTGGCCGCCGCTGACGGCGAGGCGCAGCGCATTGTCGGCTTCGGCGACATCGCGGATCCCCAGCGACGGGCGGGCGCCGGAGGTCGCATTGAGCTGGTATTGGGTGATGGCGAAGAGCGTGCGCCGGGCCGAGAGGTTGAAATCGACGATCTTCACGTCGAAGCCGAAGGTCGTGCTCGCGGCGCTGGCGCTGACCTGCACGGAGTCGCTGACATTGCCGTTGCCGTAGTTGAGATAGCCGGCCGAGGAAAATGTCGAGCCGTTGTCGGTCGAGACGCGGAGTAAGAAGTTCTGCGTGGTGCCGCTGTTGTGCAGCAGGCCATAGGCGACGACCCACAGCTCGCGATAGCCGGAAAGGCCCGTGAAATCGACGTTGGACACGTTGCTCGACCAACTCCAGCTGGCGACCGGATCGCCCCAGGCGCCGCCGGTATTCGCGACGGCGAGATCGGCGCCGAGCTGTGCGATGCTCCGGTTGGTCCAGGCGCCGGATTTGCGCTGCACGATATCGTCATTGGACGGCGTCAGCGCGGCAATGGCGGTGAGATCGGAATCGAGGGGCTGGAGCGCGGCGGCGGCGCTGTCGACATATTGCTTGGTTGCGGCGTGAAACGACGCGGTCGGATTACCGGCGAGGGTGGCGAGGCCGCTGGATTTGTCGAGCTTGAGGGCTTCCGTCCAGCTCGAGCCGTCGGGCGAGACCTTGAAGTGGAAATGATCGTCGCCGGTGAGGCCGATCTCGGCGCGGCCGGCGTAGTTCGTCTGGTAGAGCAGCGAGGCGGTGTCGCCGGCGGCGTGCTTGTTGATCTTGAACTGGACCCCCGCGCCGATGTTGTCGAACAGCACGGCCGAGGATTTGACCGCGAGCTTGTTGGTGGTGTCGGCGGTGGCGTTGATGCCGATCATGGCCAGGTTCTGGAACGAGACCAGCGACGTGACGTCGATGAAGCCGCTGCCGGTGTGGAGCAGCAGCACGTTCTCGTCGGCGACGTAGAGCGTGAGGCCAGCAAAAGGCGCGGCGAAGCGCCAGCCGCCGTCGATGCAATAGGCGATCTTGTCTTCCTGTCCGCTCCACGCGCCGGAGGCGGTGGCGTGAACGAGATAGGCGTCGCCGTCCGACGGCGAGACGGGCGGCGTCGCGAGGTCGCGGTCGAGGATACGCGGCGCGATCAGCGCATCGGCGAGGACGAGCGCGTCGTTGTGCGTGACATGCTTCTGCGCCTGCGCGGCGGCGAGGAGTGGGAGCTTGGTACGGGGTGTGGTGGACATGCGGTGTTCCTTTCAGAGATAGACGCTCGCCTCGGCGCGGGTGCCGCGTCCGAAGGCGGTGGAGAGCTGCGAGACGGCGAAGCGGAAGGGGCTCGGCAGGCCGCTCGGGAAATCGGTGGCGATCTGGGCGGCGGCGTAGGTCAGCGATGACATGGACGATGAGAGGGTGCGGAGGGTCGCGCCGCTGCCGTTGAGGATGTCGACCTCGTAGGCCTCGCTGTCTTCGGCGAGCGGGACGTCCGTCTGGTCCCAGCTGTCGCCGCCGATGCGAGTGCGGCGGACCCAGCTCAGCTGGATGTCGCTGCCGGAGCGTTGCGCGGCGAGTTGCGCGGGTGCGTAGGGGCGGAGGCCGATGGCGGCGAATTGTTCTTCCGCCGTTTGCCAGCTGGGGTCCGAGAGCGGTTTGCCGGACGGACCCCAGGCGTAGTGGAAGGGCAACGTCGCTTCGGAACGGTCGAGATCGAGCTGTTGGAGCGCGCCATCGAGCAGCACCACCTGCGCGCCGGCGGCGAGCGGGGCGCGCATCGCGCTTTCGGTGCCGCATTGGCCGCGCAGGAGGCGGGTGAGGGTCCATTCCTTCGGCGCAGTGAGCGTCGCGGCCGCGAACTGGACGATCTCCCAATCGCCATCCGCGTTCTGGAGCGCGAGCGCATTGGCGCCGCCGAGCACGGCGAGATCGTCGGCCGAGGCGAGCGCGCCGGAATAGAGGCGGATGCGAAGTTCGTTGACCGTGTCCCAGCGCCAGAGCGGCCCGGAATAGAAATCCGCCGTGGTGCGGCCGATGATGGCGGCACGGGTGAGGCTGTTCGCGAGGGTGTAGCCGCTGTCGCTGGCGCTGCGCATGACCTGGACCGTGCCGGGCCAGGGTGTGGCGGTCGTCGCGAGGTGGGGCGACCAGGGCGTCTCGTCGCCGGTGAGGAGCGGGAGGTCGAGGAAGACGAGCGTGGCCCGGCCGGGCGGTGCCAGCGCTTGAACCTGATGGGGCGCACGGGACGGGCCTGCGAGCGATTCATAAAGTGTGGGATCGGTGGCGACCGCTTCGATGCGGCGTGCGCCGGCGTCGTCGATCCGGGTCAGGCGGAGGCGATGGCTGCGGCCGTTTGCGTTGAGGATCAACTCGTCGGCGGGATCGCGGGCGAGATCGGAGGGTGGAAGCGCGAAGCTCGCGGTTTCGCGCGATGCCCAGGAGTCTTGCAGCAGACGCGTGCCGATGCCGAGGGCCTGGGCCTGGTCCATCACCAGCGGGAGCGAGGAGCTGGCGACGCGGCCGGAGCGGGTGGCGATGCGGCGGGCTTCGGCGCTGGCCTGGCGGTAGTCTGCGTCGGCATCGATGTAGGCGATGCGCGAGACCGCAGGGAGGTCGGTCTCCTGTGCCCGGATGATGCTGAAGGCAGCCGTTTCGTTGTCGGCGAGGATGAGCGCGTCTTCGCCGCGCGTGTCGGGCGTGGCGTGGCCGCGCGGGATGCAGCGGATGACACCCTGGCTCTCGACGGCGTCAAAGTGGAAGGCGAGCGCCAGCGGCTCGAGCGCGTCGCGTGCGCTCATCGTGTCGGAGACGGCAAAGCCGGTGACGAGGGCATCGAGCGACGCGGCGTCGATGGTAGCCGATGGCGTGTCGGCGGCGATGGTGCTGACGAGGCTCGCCAGCGGCACCGCGCCGAGCCGGCCGTTCAGCCAATGGCCGAGGCGCCAGTTTCCCGCATCGCCCCACACATCGGCGCGGGCGGGGAAGAAAGGATAGGGCCGCGCATCCCAGCACCAGGCGAAGATCGTCTGCACCATGCGGCCGGCGTAACGGCTCGATACCGGGTTGTTCGCGGGATCGGCCCAGAAATTCAGATGGGCTTCGAGGAAGCGGCGCTGGACGAGGTCGTCGCGTTCGCCGTTCGAGTAGTATGGCAGCGCACTTTCGGCGGATTTGGGATCGACGAAGACGTTGGGCTGATTGGCGCCCTTGTCGACGGCGGGGCAGCCGAGCTCGGTGAACAAGATGGGCTTCGATTGCGGGACCCAGGCGGTGGGCGTCGCGTTCTCGGTGCCGGCGGGGCGGTCGTAGTGCTGGTTGCTCCACCAGTTCCAGAGGTCCTTCGCGCGCCAAACCCAGGGTTTGCCGAGCCCGTCGGTGATCGGCGTGCGGGTTTGCGCGGCGCGGTCGGCATCCGAGGCATAGAACCAGTCGTAATCCTCACCACCTTTGATATTCGCCGCGAGATAGGCGCGGTCTGTCGGCGCGGTTGCGATGGCGGCGTCGAGATGCGCGGTGCCGTCGCGCCAATCGGCGAGCGGGAGATAGTTGTCGATGCCGATGAAGTCGATATTCGAATCCGACCAGAGCGGATCGAGATTGAAGACGAGCTTGCCGCCGCCAAGATTGTGGCTGGCGTATTCGCTCCAATCGGCGGCGTAGCCGAGCTTGGTCGAAGATCCAAGGATAGCGCGGACATCCGCAGCAAGCGTCTTGAGCGCGGCGACGGCGGGATAGGCGCCACTGCCGTCGCGGATGCGGGTGAGAGCGCTGAGCTCGCTGCCGATCAGGAAAGCGTCGACGCCGCCGGCGACGGTGCAAAGATTGGCGTAGTGCAGCACCATGCGGCGGAAGCCCCAATCGCTGCCGCCGGTCCAGGAGACGCTCTCGCCGTCGACGGTGAAGTTCGAGGTCGTCGCGCTGCCGAAGAAGGCGGCGACCTGTGTCGCGGCGGTGGCACTGCCATCGGGCGAACCCGTAACACGGGGCGCGGGCGAACAGGTGATGCGGCCGCGCCAGGGATAGGCGGGCTGCGTGCTCGCGCCAGTGTAGGGATCGGCGAGCGTATTGCCGCTCGCGATATCCATGAAGAGGAAGGGGCAGAACATCACGGCGAGGCCGCGGGCTTTCAGATTGCGGATCGCGGCGATCACCGAGGCATCGGACGGCGTGCCGCCATAGGCTGGGCGGCCATCGATGGTGCTGACGAGATGCGCGGCGGCACGGGACACGCCGTTGACGCTCCAGGTGTCGGGATAGGTGGTGCGGGCCGCGAGCTCGACGCCGGGTTTGACGGTGCAGCTTCCGGCGCGCAGGTCGCTGCCGAACCAGCCGGTGACGAGCGAGACGGCTGCGAGCGAAGCGTCGATATCGGCGATGCCGCCATGGGCGTTGAGCGCGGCGGTGCCGCCTTCGTTGTCGTCGTCGCTCTCGACGGTGCCGGCATAGACGAACTCGCCGGCGCCCGGGATGAGCGCGACGGCGGTGAGGCGGTTCTCGAGTGCGGCGGTGTCGGCCGCTGCGAGATTGTGGAAAATCTCGAACTGGAGCTGCGGGATGCGGTTGCCGAACTCGGCGAGCGGCATGTCCTCGAACACGACATAGGCGAGGCCGCGGAAGGCTGGGGCGTTGGCGGCGCCTTCGATGGTTTCGATCAGCGGGTCCGGCGTTTGCGTCTCACTGCCGCCGTGGAAGCGCAGGGTGAAGCGCGAGAGATCGATCAAATTGCCGTCGGCCCAGCAGCGGCCGATGCGCGTCGCACCGGCGCAAAGACCGACCGCGAAAGAGATCGAATAGAGATAGTCGGTTTCACTGACCGATGGCGCGATGCCGCCCTTGCCGCTTCCGGTGGTTTGCGTGCTCTCGCGATAGCGGCTGGCCCAGATCACCTGGCCCGCGATGCGGACACGGCCGAAGAGGCGCGGGATCGGCGCGCCTTCGAGCGAAGCCTGGAGCGATGTGTCGGCGAGGCGCGGGCCGGTGCGATGGGTGCCGGGCGAGAGCGCGGCGTCGATCTCCGTGCCGATGAACGCACCGAGCGCGCCACCGAGCTGGGCGCCGGTGATACCGAGGAAAGCACCGCCGCCGAACAGCGAGCTGCCGAGGCTGGAGCCGACGATACCGAGAACAAGGGAGGCCATGGTGTTGCCTTTCGGGCAAAAGAAAACCGGCGGCCCTGGGGGACCGCCGGTTTTGAATGCTTGCTACTAAGAAGAGAGCGGGACTGCCGCCAGGTTCGCTGTCGCTCGCCTGGCCTTCGTACGCTGCCGCTACGAAGCCCCGCCACGGCGTGGCGGTCCCCTCCCCCGTTACGCCGGAGGAGGAACAGGGTGGTGCTATTTCACTTTCGGATCGAGTGCGCGGGCGCGGGCGAGATCGGCGTCGGCGCCGTCGCTGTCGCCGAGCGCGCGGCGGGCGACGGAGCGGCGCAGGAATGCCTCCGAATCCTTCGGGTCCTTCTTGATCACGAAATCGAAGTCCTTCACCGCGAGCTTGTACTGCTTGAGCGCGTTGTGCGCGATGCCGCGGTTGTAATAGGCCGCCGAGAAGTCGGGATCGAGCGCAATGGCCTGATCGAAATCGGCGACCGCCTCCTGATAGCGCGTCAGGCCGTTATAGGACGAGCCGCGATTGTTGAAATCGTACTTGCCCGGGCGGATCGCGATGGCGTGATCGAGATCCTGGATCGCGCGGTCGTACTGGCCCAGAGCGCGATAGGCGTTGCCCCGGTTGCCCCAGGCATCGGCGTCGCTCGGCGAGAGCTGAAGCGCGAGATTGAAGTCGTCGATCGCCGCCTGGTAGTTGCCCATGTTCGACTGCGCGGTGCCGCGGTCGTAATAGGCCCATTCGACGTCCACGCTGCTGTAACGGCCCGACTGGATGACGCGCGTGCAGGCATCGACCGCGGACTGGCCGGTGAGATTCACGCAATCATTGTCGTCCGGATTGTCCTCGGCGGCGAACACCGGGCCGGCAAGGCAGATGCTGAGCGCGGTCAGCGCGGCGAATACTGCGGATTTCACGATAGGTCTCCCACCCTCAAAGAAAGTCACTATACCCCTCGCGCGGCCGGATGGCGCGCCTTCTCAAGGTTCGACGCCGTAAGCGGCATAAATTTGACCGATCCGGGGATCGATCGCGGCAGCGCCGGCCAGATCGGCCGCGCCCCCTGCCCCGTCGCCCGCTTTCCGCCGCGCCAGGCCGCGCAGGTAAAGTGCCCCGGCATCCTTGGGCATGAGCTGGAGCACGGCCGAGCCGTCAGCGGCGGCGCGGGCGAAATCGCCCATGCGGTAATGGGCCAGCGCCCGGCTGCGCAGCGCGTCTTGCGAAGCGGGGCGAAGCTGGAGGGCGCGGTCGAGATCCGAGAGGGCGGTCGCCACGTCGCCCGTGCCGATCAGCGCCTGGCCGCGCGCGGCATAGGCGTCGGGATCGTTGGGGAAGGCCTTCAAGTACCTCGCGAAATCGGCGATCGCCTTGTCGTGCCGGCCGAGCCCCTCATAGGCCAGGCCGCGGGCGAAATAGGCCGGGGCGTAGTCCGGATTGTAGGACAGCGCGTCGTTGTAATCCTGGATCGCCTTCCTGTGGTCGCCGAGCGCGTCGAACACGCTGCCGCGATTGCCGAGCGCGATGAAGTATTCCGGCACCAGCGTGATCGCCTGGTCGTAGTCGAACAGCGCTTCCTTCAGCCTGCCCAGCTTCTGGAAAGCGACGCCGCGGTCGACATAGGTGATGGCGCGGTCGACATCGGTCTGCTTCACGTTGCGGATGAGATAGGTGCAGGAGTCGATCGCCTCCTGACCGCCGTCGTTCTGGCAGGATTTCTTGCGGACCAGATGATCCTCGTCGGCGAGCGCGGGGACGGCACAGGCGACGGCAAGCACAAGCGCGATGGGGACCAGTTTCATAGGCGGCATCCTCCGAAGCGGCGGACGATCATAGTCGCTGGGCGCCGGGTTTAAAGAGCGGCCAGCGTTAACTTCACGGCTTCAGCCCGAACCGGGCATAATTGGCGGCAATCGGGGGTTCGAAGCCCTGGAGGGCGGCGATATCCGCCCCGCCGCCGGCGGCGGGGCGGCTGCAGAGGCGGGCAAGGCCCCGGACATAGAGCGAGGGGGTGAGGCCGGGCGTCCTGGCCTGGACGGCGGAAAAATCGGCGGCCGCGGCGGCGCGAAGAAGCGGGCGGGTCACGGCGTCACCCCGATATTGCTGAACTTCTCGGCCACGTCGCGGTCGAGCGAGGCGGCGGCGGCGATATCGGTGTTGCCGGAGTCGTTGTCGCCTTCGCGGTAGTGGGCGATGCCCCGGATATAGAGCGAATTGGCGCGCTTCGGATCGAGCTTGAGCGCCGCGCCGGTATCGGCGATGGCGGCACCGAACTTGCCCTGGCGCAGGCGGACCAGGCCACGCGCCTCGAGACTGGCAGGATCGCGCGGGTTCAGGTCGAGCGCCTTGTTGCAATCGGCGAGCGCGTCATCGAGGCCCTCGCCCCATTGCGCGCGGGCCCAGCAACGCTCGCTGTAGGCCGAGCCGTCGGGCTGGACGGCGACCAGGTGATCGTATTCGTGCACCGCCTCGGCGAAGGCGCCGACCGACTCATAGACGCTGGCACGGCCGGCGATGGCGAAGCCGTATTCGGGACGCTCGCGCAGCGAGAGATCGAAATCGGCGCGGGCTTCGCTGAACTTGCTCGCCTTCAGATAGGCATAGCCGCGCATCGCATGGGCGAAGGCGTCGTTGGGCGCCAGTGCGAGAGCATGGTTGCAGTCGGTCATTGCAGCGGCGAGATCGTTGCGGTCGAAATAGACGTGGCAGCGGTCGACATAGGCGTCGGAGAGCTTGGGATCGAGGTCGAGCGCCGCATTGAAATCCGCCATCGCGGCATCGGGCCGGCCAAGCTGCGCTGCGGCGGCGCCGCGCTCGAGAACAGCGGCCGCGCTTTTGGGCTGGAGCTCCGCAAGGCGGACGAAATCGGCATAGGCCGCATCGCCCTGGCCGTGCTGCATGAGGGCGTAGGCGCGGTTACGCAGGATGAGCAGGTCGTCGGGCTTGAGCTTCAGATAGCGATCGTAATCGGCGAGGCCGAGATCGATCTTGCCGACGAAGATGTAGGTCGTGCCGCGGCCGCCATAGGCCAGCGCCTCGCCGGGCTTGAGCGCGATCGCCTTGTCGTAGTCGGCGAAGGCCTCATCGAAGCGCTTGAGCTTGGCGTAGGACGTGCCGCGGCCCGAATAGGCGTCGTAATTGTCGGGCGCGGCTTTCAGGGCTGCGGTGTAATCGGCGATGGCGAGATCGTATTTGCCGGCATCGTCATAGGCGAGCGCGCGGTCGATCAGGCCGTAGACGTCTTCGGGCTTGGCTTTCAGGACGATGTCGAACTCGGCGATCGCCTCGTCGCGGCGGCCCATCTCGCCATAGACCGTGCCGCGGATGAGATGGAGATTGAGGTCGCCGGGCGTGATGCGCGCCGCCTCGGCGAGATCGGCCAGCGCCTCGTCGAAGCGCTTCAGCGCCTTGTAGCTGATCGCGCGGGTGGTGTGGAAATCGGCATCGTTGGCGTTGATCGAGAGCGCGGTGTTCTGATCGGCGAGCGCCTTGTCGAAATCGCCGAGCTGCTGCCAGGCGAGCGCACGGTCGTAATAGGCATTGGCGAGATGGGTCTGGTCCTCCTCGCCCGAGGCGATGCGCGCGGAGCAGCCATCGATCGATTGCTGCATCGTGACGCCGTTCTTGGCGCGGCAGGCATCCCATTCGCTCGCCGCATCGGCGAAAGCGGGTGTCGCGGCGAGCGCGAGAAGGGCGGCGGCGGCGAATGCGCGTGCAATGGCAGTCATGATTGGTCCCCTTGGTTGCAGCCTAGCGGCCCGGTCGGCGGCGAACCAGTGACAAAGAAGAGACGAAACTTCAGAAGCGGAAGGCATAGGCGAGATGTTGGCGCCAGAAGGCGCCGAAGGATTCCTCGACCACGCGGCGGTTCTGGCGGGCATGGATCAGGGTGAGATGGCTGTGCGGTCCGCAGGTCTCCAGATCGGGCGGCACGGGGCGGCGGCCGGCGACGATGCCGCAATGCTTGGCCGGGCCGCCGGCAGCCATACGGAACAGGGCGACATCGCCGGGCACGAGTGCGGCGGGATCGATCTCGGTGAGATAGCGGGAGCAGGCCGTATATAATGTCTCCTGCCCGGTCGCCTCGGCCCAGTCCGGCGTATAGGGCGGCGGCGACTCCGGCTCGGCGCCGTGGAGCTCGCGCCAGACTCCACGCAGCAGGCCGAGGCAATCGCAGCCGGCGCCTTTGACGCTCGCCTGGTGGAGATAGGGCGTGCCGAGCCAGCTGCGCGCGGACGCGATGATGTCGTCAGTTTCCATAACGGCTTCCTCCATCCCGGAGTTGAGTTGCTGTCGGCGCGGCGAGGATCGCGTCGTTGCCGGGCATGTAGGGAAAGCCGCGGAAATTGATACCATTGGCGAACTTCGCCTTGCAGGTCGCGAATTGCTTGTCGCAGCCGGCGGTAACAGCGAACGCGTCGCCGGGCGCGATAGTCTCGCTCATGGCCTGCCAGAGCTCGAGCGCGCCGTTCGCGCCATGGCGCTTCACCTCCATCGCGCGGCCGGCGTTTGCACCGGAGGTGAAACTGAGCTTGCCGGCGGCGAACCAGTTCGCGGCATAGGCGTCGAGACCGGAGGCGGTGAAGCGGCGATTGTCGGATGCCGAGATGACCGTGCCGGCGACCGTGAAGTCCGCGATGTTCTTGCCGCAGCGCGCATCGCCGAGATCGGCGTCGCAGGAATAGGCATAGACGCGTCCCGCCGGCTGGTTGAAGCGGTGGGCAAGGCCGCGGACCTCGGCGGAGAAACCGGTCTTGCCGCGCTTCACCTCGCCGAGATTGCCCTTGCGCATCAGGACGCGCTGATCCGGCGCGGCCCAGTTCACGCGCCAGATCTCGATATCGGCATCGTCGAACAATCCGGCAGCGAGATCGGCTTCGTTGAGCGAGGCCGCGTTGAGCGCGCCGAGCACGGTGAGATTGTCGACGCTGAGGCCGAGCGAGGACTGGACCTCGCTGGCGGTGAAGCCGGTGGCGGGATCGTAAGCATGGCCGTCGAAGACGATGGGTTGGTCGTGATCGGTGAAGCCGAGCGTGGCCCCGTCATGGCGGGTGAGCTTCCAGCACCAGGCGAGCGTGGTGGTCCCGGATGAGAGATGGGCCTGGAGGCCGGGGGGCAGGGTTTTCATCACAATCTCACTTCAATCAGCGGGATCGACGGGATCTCGCCGGCTTCGAAATTTGCGAGGTTGATGGCGAGGCGGTCGGTGTCGAAGCGGACCGGGACGTCGAACGTGAAGCCGGCAGTGAGCGTCGCGTGGAGCGCAGGGGCCGTCGTAAAGGTGACCTGGCCGGTGGTGGTGTCGAGGGTGAAGGCGGTGGTTTCGGCGCCGTTCACGGCGATACGGGCGGAGACGGGCTTGTCGATGCGGCGGGTCCAGCTCGATGGGCCGGAGGTGTAGGTCTTGTTGAGTTGAAAGACTTTCGTGGCGCCGTCGCCGGTGCCCAGCGGTTGATCCAGGGGCGAGACCGCCGTGCCCGGCGCCGCGGATTGGAAATCGAGCGGGTCGCGATAGCGGAACGCATGGAGGCGGCCGTTGCGGGCTTCGAAGAAGGCGATGACGGCGTGGATGTCGGCGAGCGTCTTGACGCCGTAGCCCGCATCGTAGCGGCGGCGCGAATTGGCCCAGACCGCATTGCGCTCCTCGAAGCCGGAGCCGAGCGTGACGATCTCGGTTTTTCGTTCCGGACCGCCGGTCGAATGGAACGCGATGGCCGTCGGGAAGCGAAGGTCGTGAAAAGCCATCACAGATTCCTCCGGCCGCGCGCCATGGCGCGGCTCAGCATCGCGGCGATCTGGGTTTCGGATTTGAGGACGCTGTTGGCATCCTGGGCGGTGACGTTGAGCACGATCTGCGGAGATTTCAACGCGGCGTTGGGCGCGATGTCGCCGGCGGATTTGGGTACGAAGAGCTCGGGGCCTTGTTCACCGACGAGATAAGGCACGCCGGCATCGACAGGACCGCCGGCCGCGCGGGCGCCACCGATGGGAAGGATGGCGCCGGCGATCGAGGTCAGCGCGCTTTCGATCGGCTTGACGATGAACTGCGTCGT
>Ga0310811_10010749_pt1 | contig 11838 bp, 13 predicted proteins | sample YCmetagenome_FD_207642 | JGI IMG/M metagenome (GOLD analysis project Ga0310811, IMG submission 207642) | Soil microbial communities from experimental microcosm in Duke University, North Carolina, United States - YC | ecosystem: Engineered > Artificial ecosystem > Soil microcosm > Unclassified ...
GCGATTCCTGCCCGCCGCGTTCGAACGGTTCCGCCGGGCCGGACCGGAGCGATCGCGCAGCACCGGAGGAACCGGCCTCGGCTTGGCGGTGGTGCACGCGATCGCCGAGGCGCACGGGGGCACCGCGCACGTCGTCAACCGCCCCGGGGGTGGGGCCGGTGCCACCATCCGGCTGCCGCTGATCCCCCCGCTGACCGGTCACGTCGGAGCACGCGGCACCACCCCGGTGCCCCCGCAGCGTGGCGGCCCGACCTCGGCTCGCGGCACCACCCGCTCGAGGCCGGCGGCCAACCCGTGGCCGGCGCCCAGGCCGAGGGACCGCGTGCCGGGCGACGACAGCCCGTGAGGTCGGTTCGCCCGGCCACCTCGCCACCACCCGACTTCCCGAGAGAGGACCGTTGATGACCGTCGACATCCCGCTGCTGGTAGCGATCAACCAGAGGCGTCGGTGTCCGGTGCGGTCGGCGAGGTGCGCCCGTGCCGGGCGCTGCCCGCGATCGTGGCCATCGGCAAGTGCAGCAAGAGCCTGTCGTTCCCGAGCAACCACTCGGTGATAGCCGGGGCGGCTGCCGTCGGGTTGCTGCTGGTCACCCGCGGGCTGGTGTCCTGGCTGGCGGCGGCGGCCGCGCTGGCGATCGGGTTCTCCCGGGTCTACCTGGGTCTGCACTATCCCCACGACGTGGTGGCCGGGCTGCTCATCGGTGGGGCGGTCAGCGTCATCGGCTGGTTCGCCGTGCGGGCGGTGCTGACCCGCGCGGTCACGGGGTTGCTCGGTACGGGTCTGCGCCCGCTGCTGACCAGCGCCGCACCGGAATCGGAGCCCGCGTACCGGTAGCCCGCGACCCGCGACCCCTACGATCGGGTGGTCGAGGAGGTCGCCGTGGACGAGCGGACGGGTTGTGTGCTCGTCGGTGGGGGGCCGGGCGGTGTGGTGCTCGGCCACATGCTGGCCCGGGCGGGCGTGCGGGTGACGCTGCTGGAGTCGCGCGGTGACTTCGACCGCCGTTTCCGGGGCGACTCCATCGCCCCGGCGGTGCTCGACCACCTCGATCGGCTCGGTCTCGCCGACCCGATGCTGGCCGAGCTACCGCACGTCCGGGCCGACCGTTTCGTGTGGAGCACCCCGACACGGCGTTACGTGCTCGCCGACTACCGCGGCTCCAGCGAACGGTTCCCGTTCTACGCGCTGGTGCCGCAGGCGTCGTTCCTGCCGTGGCTGGTGGAACGCTCGCGCCCGTTCGGCCTCGACGTGCGGATGGGCGCCCGGTTCACCGCGCTCGTCCGCGACGACACCGGCCGGGTGGTCGGCGTCGACTACAGCGCGGGCGGCGAGCGGCGGCGGTTGCTGGCCGACCTCGTGGTGGGCAGCGACGGGCGCAACTCCAAGGTCCGGCAGCTGGCGGACGTGGTGGCCACCGAACTGAACTCCAGCATCGACATCTGCTGGATCTCCGTGCCACGCCGCGACGGTGACCCCGCACTGTCCGGGCTGGAGCTGATGAGCGGCGCCGGCTACACCCTGGCCGTGCTCGGTCAGGGCAGCGGCTGGCAGATCGGGTTCACGATCGTCGCCGGCACCTTCGACCGCGTCCGCGCGGCGGGTGTGGAGCCGCTCCGGGAGATCCTGCGCGAGCGCACGCCGTGGCTGGGTGACCGGGTCGACCTGCTCGACGACGTCAACGACCTGACGCTGCTGCCCATCCGGATCACCCGCACCGACCGGTGGAGCGAGCCGGGCCTTCTGCTCATCGGCGACGCCGCCCACGTCATCTCTCCCGTCGGCGGCAACGGGATCAACTTCGCCGTGGCGGACGCGGCGGAGGCGGCGAACCGGCTGGCCGGTCCGCTCACCGCCGAGCGGGTCGCTCCGGCGGAGGTGGACGCCGCGACGGCGGAGGTGGAGCGGGTGCGCCGCCCGATGATCGACCGGGAGCAGGCGTTCCAGGTCCGGGTGGAGCGGGCCACCGCGCGGCGGTTGGCCTCCGGATCCGACCCGAAGCCGCCGTTGCCCCTTCGCCTGCTCACGGCGATACCCGGGTTCGCGCGTTTCTCGGGTCGGCGTGCGGCACGGGCGCAGGCGGTGCCCGCGCCGGCTCCGCTGATACTTCACGGTCGAACCCCGGGCGATCGCGGCGCGCCGAGCGGGCCCGGTGGCCGCGCAACCTAGTCCGGCACCTACGGTGCGGCCGGCGGGGAGATGCGCCGGGTCATGGACTCCACCGCCTCCCCGATGGTGAGCGCGAACTCCACGCTGATCGCGATCAGCTCGTCGCGGTCCAGGCCCAGCCCGCCGTTCAGCCAGCCCAGCACCAGCTCGGTCACCCCACCGGAGACCAGCAGCGACACCGCGTTGAGCACCCGCTCGTGCTGGGCGGGCAACCCGAGCAGCTCCCGGCTGGCCTCCAGCACGGTCGCCGAGATCGTCTGCATCGCGGCGAACCGGCGACGCATCAGGGTCTCGCTGCCGTAGGCCTCGGAGAACAGCACCCGGGCCCGCCGCGGGTCGTCGGTGAGGTAGCGGATCATCGCCTGGAAGGCCACCTCGGTGCGGACCCGCAGCTCCACCGGCGCCCCGGCCATCGCCCCCAGCGCCTCGCCCAGCGCGGTGTCCAGCAGCTCGTCGTGCAGCGCGCCGAGCAGCTCGTCGGTGTCGGCGAAGCTCTCGTAGAAGAACCGGGGACCGACCTTGGCCTGCTCGCAGATCCCGCGCAGCGTGCCCGCCGACCAGCCCTGGGTGCCCACGATCTCCAGCGCCGCGTCCAGCAACCGCTGCCGCCGCTGCGCCCGCCGTTCCTCGGCGGAGACACCCCGGTAGGTGCCGCCCCGGACAGCACCGGTCGCGCGGGTCATGGCCCTCAGTCTGGCACAACCTCCGCAAACAGGAATCATCTGTTTACGGAAACGTTTGATTCCTCTATCGTCGGGGTCACATCGTACGAAAGGGGCGACCATGACCGGCGCACTCGTCCAGCGGCTGCGTTCCACCGCCGCGACGCTGACCGGCCGGGTACGGCTGCCGTCGCGCCCGCTCGCCGTGCCACCGGACCCGTCGCTGAAGGCCGTGCCCGGCGATCCGGGGCTGCCGGTCATCGGGCACGCGCTCGGCACCCTCTACGACACGCTCAATTACGGACGCGCCCGGTACGAGCGCTTCGGCCCGGTGTTCTGGGGCGAGGTGCTCGGCACCAAGATCGTGACCGTGCTCGGCCCGGAGGGCATGGAGGCCATCGCGGCCAACCGGGACAAGGCCTTCGCCAACCAGGGCGCCTACGACTACCTGATCGGCCCGTTCTTCCATCGCGGCGTCATGCTGATGGACTTCGAGGAGCACCTCCAGCACCGGCGGATCATGCAGGAGGCCTTCACCCGGCCCCGGCTACACCGCTACCTCGACGCGATGAACCCGCAGATCAGCCGGGGTCTCGACGCCTGGCGGCCGGGCAGCCGCTTCGCGCTCTACGACGCCGCGAAACGGCTCACCCTGGACATCGCCAACGAGGTGTTCATGGGCGAGCCCAGCGGCCCGGACGCCGACCGGGTCATCCGGGCCTTCATCGACGCGGTGCACGGGGGCCAGGCGATGATCCGCAAGGACGTGCCGGGCGGGATCTGGGCGCGCGGCCTGCGGGGCCGCCGCGTGCTGGAGGACTATTTCCGGGAGCGGCTGCCGGCGCACCGGGCGGGCGACGGCGACGACCTGTTCAGCGTGCTGTGCCGGGCGGTCAGCGAGGACGGCGAGCGGTTCACCGACGAGGACATCGTCAACCACATGATCTTCCTGATGATGGCCGCGCACGACACCAGCACGATCACCCTGGCCATGATGGGCTACTACCTGGGCCGGCACCCGGAGTGGCAGGAGAAGGTGCGGGCGGAGTCCCGGGATCTGGGCCGGGAGTGGATCACCTACGACGACCTGGACCGGCTGGAGTCGCTGGACCTGGTGATGAAGGAGGCCATGCGGATCAACGCGCCGGTCGGCGGGCTGTTCCGGCAGGCGATCAAGGACACCGAGGTGCTCGGCTACTACATCCCGGCCGGCACCATCGTCTCCGCCGGCACCTACGGCACCCAGCGGATGGACGAGGTGTGGCACAACCCCGACGAGTTCGACCCGGGCCGCTTCGCCTCAGACCGCCGCGAGGACAAGGTGCACCGTTACGCCTGGGCCCCGTTCGGCGGTGGCGCGCACAAGTGCATCGGCATGTACTTCGGCACGATGGAGGTCAAGGCGATCATGCACCAGCTCGTGCTGCGGCACAGCTGGACGGTGCCGGAGGGCTACCACCCGCCGATCGGGTACGGCACCGGCCCGATGCCGCTGGACGGGCTGCCCATCACCTTGAGCTGAGGCGTCCGGTCTCGCTACTCGGTGCTCAGGGCCTTCCAGGACAGCCGCTCCCGCTGGGCCCGGGGTAGCCCGGCCACCACGAGGTCGTAGGAGTCCTCGACCATGTCCCGCAGCAGCTGGTCGGGCACCGAGCCGTCGATCTCCACGGTGTTCCAGTGGCGCTTGTTCAGGTGGTAGCCGGCGGTGATCGACGGGTAGCTCGCGCGCAGTTGCAGGGCCAGATCCGGGTCGCACTTGAGGCTCACCCTCAGCGGGAGACCACCGAGGCGGCTCAACGCGAAGATCTTGCCGGCGACCTTGAAGACGCTGTTGGCCTCGTCGAACGGGAACTCCTCCCGTGCTCCGGCGAACGCCAGGCAAATCGCCTTCAGCTCCTCGGAGGTCACGGATCCCAGGCTAGCGACCGGCTCCGACAGTCACTGTCAGTGCTGCCAGCTCTTGTAGACGAACTCGAGGCTGTAGCCGTCCGGGTCGAGGACTCCGGCGGCGTAGTAGCGCGGGTCGTAGTGCAGCCTCGGGCCGGGCGCGCCGTTGTCGGTGCCACCCGCTCCGATCGCGGCGGCGTAGGCGGCGTCCACCTGCGCCTCACCATCGGCCACGAACCCCACGTGGGTGGCCCGAGCGTCGGCCTCGCCCGGACGGAGCCAGAAGAAGATCCGGCCATCGGCTCCGAACCCGTACAGGTCGGGGTGCCCCGGGGGCCCGTCCCGGCCGTCGTAGTCGACGCGGCTGGTGATGCCGAGCGGGGCCAGCGCGGCGGTGTAGAACTCGATGGAACGGCCGACGTTCGTCACCGAGATGAACACGTGGTCGAGCATTTCCCTGGTCCTCTCACGGAGACCGCTCGACGATGCGGGTGTCGACGATGCAGGTGTCGGCGATCGTCTCGGCGAAGCCGTTGCCGAACAGGCCCGCCGGAGTCTGCCAGCCGGGCCGCGCCTCACCGGCCAGCACCCGTCGCGCGGCCTCGACCGCGGCCATCGGGGTGAAGGTGTAGCCGTTCACCGTTTCCAGTACCGACCGAGCGACCGCTCCGTCGGCCCCCTCGACCTCCGCCGCCGCCTGGTAGCGGTCGGCCCGCCGCTGGTCGGCGGTCGGCCCGTCGGGCAGGCTACTGAGGTCACCGCCCGGGAATGCCTCCGGTGACGCGTGGACGAACGTCTCGATGTTCGGAGCTCCCGTCGCACGCCAGATGGTCATCAGATCGGGCAGCGTCACCGGGGAGCAGGCCAGCGGGCCGTCGCCGAAGTCGAACTCGCGGACCTCGTCGGGGTCCCGGCCGGCCAGCTCACCGTCGACCCGTTCCAGGCAGTCCGCGGTGACGCTCCCGGCGGCGGTGACCGCCGAGCCCCGCGACACGCCGCCCCGGATGTTCAGGGCGACGCGGATCCGCCGGGCGTCGGTCACCCGTTGCGCGGTGTGCCCGGCGAGGCAGCCCAGCATGGCCACGCTCCCGCCGCTTCCGGGCAGCAGTATCACCCCGGCCGCCCTCGCGGGCCCGTCGAGTGCCTCGGCCAGCCGGTAGCCGTCGAGCTCGGCGGCGACATCGAGATAGTGGATCCCGCCCCGGATCGCGGCCGTCATCAGGGGCTCGGCGGTCCGCGCGAACGGGCCGGCGCAGTTGAGCAGGACCGTCACGTCCCGCAGCGCCCGGTCGAGCGCACCTTCGGCGCCGGGGCCGTTCGGGGCGTCGACGTCGGCCGGGTCCAGGCCGAAGGTCCGGTGCGGGGCGCCGAGCCCAGCGGCGAGGCCGGCCAGCCGGGCACCGTCGCGCCCGCCGAGTACCAGGTCGAGCCCGGCCGCCGCCGCGTACCCGGCGGCCAGCCCGCCGGTGTACCCGGTGGCCCCGTAGATCATCAGCATGTGCGGGCTCCGTGCCGGTGCGACCGGTCAGACATGGAAGCCGCCGGCGACCTCGAGGGACTGGGCGTTGATCCAGCGGTTGTCCTCGGAGAGCAGGGCGGCGACGACGCTGCCGACCTCCTCAGGTTCCCCGACCCGCCCCAGCGCGGTCTGGGCGGCCAGCAGCGCCTCGAACTCGTCGTTGAGCCCGCCGCCGAGCTCGGTGCGGATGGGTCCCGGGGAGATCGAGTTCGCGCGGATCCGGCGGTCACCGAATTCCTTGGCCATGTAGCGCGTGAGCACCTCCAGCCCGCCCTTGAAGCTGGCGTACGGGGCGACGCCGGTGGTCGCCACCCGGGTGGTTGCGCTGGTCATGTTCACGATCTGGCCGCCGTCCGCGATCAGCGGCAGCAGGGACTGGGTCAGGAAGAACGGGCCCTTCAGGTGGACGTTGAACAGCCCGTCGAACTCGGCCTCGGTGACCGCGGCGATCCCCTTGAGCAGCCCGTAGCCGGCGTTGTTCACCAGGTGGTCGAAGTCGGTGCGGTCCCAGGTGGTCCGCAGGGTCTCGCGCACGGTGTCGGCGAACCCGGGGAACGAGGCGCTGTCGGTGACGTCGAGCTCCACTGCGACCGCCCGGCCGCCGGCCTCGACGATTCCGGTGACGACGTCGACGGCGGACCCGGGGTTGCTGTTGTAGGTCAGGATCACGCCCATCCCGCGTTGCGCGCAGGCCCGGGCGGTGGCCGCTCCGATGCCCCGGCTGCCGCCGGTGATGATCACGATGCTCATGGATGGGCTTCCCTTCATGGTGGTGATGAGGGGAGTCAACGCCGCGTGTGGGACGGGCAGAAGGGCGAGCTTTCCTCGGTGTGGCACACCCAGGAAGACCCGACTCGCCCGGCCCGCCTGCGCTCGGAATGCCCTCGCCCGGCGGGGCCGGTCGTCAGACCCGCTCCCGGCGCCGTGTCGCGTCGAGTGAGCCCAGCAGCGCCAGCACGTCGGCGCTGGGTGACCCGGTGGCCGCGGTGGCCACGGTCAGCTGCTGGCCGGGTGCGCTGCGCACATCGAAGGTCTGGTAGCTCAGGTGCAGCAGACCGACGTCGGGGTGACGGATCGACTTCTCCGTCACCGAAAGCCCGGCCACGTTCTGGTCGTCCCACAGCTCGCGGAACACGGCGCTGTCGCGGTACAGCCGCTCGACCAGCGCGCGGACCTCGTCGTGCGGTGGGACGAACCCGTCCGACATCCGCAACGCGCTGACCGAGGCCCGCGACACCTCGTCCCAGTTGACGTAGAACTCCCGGGCGAACGGGTCGAGGAAGATCGCGGCGAGCACACGGGTGTCGCGGCCCTGCAACGGTGTGATCAGCGCCCAGGCGGCCGGGTTGGCGACCAGGACGCGGAAGGCCGGTTCGTCACGTACGCCGCCGCGTGCGGGAAGGCGGCCATGGTCTGCAGCAGCTCCGGGCCGACGGTCTCGGCGCCCCGCCGGAGCGCGGGCGACAGCTTCGCCAGCCGGAAGGCGTGCTCCCGTGCGTCCGGCCCGAGCCGGAAGGCCCGGCAGATCGCCTCGACGGCCTGCGCCGACGGGGTGCGCTCGCGCCCCTGCTCCAGGCGGGCGTAGTAGTCCGCGCTCACCCCGGACAGGACCGCGACCTCCTCCCGCCGCAGACCGGTCACCCGCCGCCCGGACACCGCCCGCAGCCCGGCCTCGGCCGGTGTGACCCGGGCCCGCTGTGCGCGCAGGAACTCACCCAGCTCGTTACCCCCTGCCGGCATCCCCCGTGCCGGCATCCCCCGTGCCGGCGTCACCCGAGCCGACGGGTCCGCGCGCAGAGGTCGATCAGCCGCGCCACCGCGTTGGGGGCGTCGGCCGGGTCACCGACCACCGGCAGGTAGTCGAAGGCGCAGACCCAGTCGATGCCGGCGTCGACGAACGGCTTGACCTGGGCGGCGACCTCCTCGGCCGAGCCGAACAGGAACGACTTGCGCAGGTGCTCAGGGGTGACCGCGTCGACCACGTCCGCGACGAACCGGTCGTCCATGGCGTAGGGCAGCAGGTCCTTGTAGTAGGCCCACCCCTCGGGGACCGGGGACGGCAGTCCCTCGTCGGCCCAGGTGTGGGTCTCGGTACGGCCCAGCGCCCCGGCGACGAACTTCAGGATGGGGTTGTCCATGGCCGACGCCAGCTGCTCGGGCCCGTCGTGCAGCACCGAGCAGGCCCACATGCCGAAGCGGAACGCCTCGGGATCGCGGCCCTTGCGCTCGACCTGCTCGCGGATGGCGGCGATCTGCTGGGCGGCCGTTTCCGGGTTCGGCCAGGCGTTGGGGACCGCGACGACCAGCCCGTCGGCGTGGGAGGTGACGTGGTCGATCAGGGTCGGCCCACCGCCCAGACCCATCAGGGTGGGCCGGTGGGGGCGGTGGCCACCGAGGTAGGCGTTCTCCAGGGTCCAGCGGCGGCCCTGGTGGTCGAACGGGCCGTCGCTGTCCATGACCTTGGTGAAGATCGAGAACAGGTCGCCCATCCGGGACATGCCCTGGTTGGTGGGGTGGCCGTAGGGCTTGGTCTGCTTGATCTCTCCGCCGCCGACTTCAAAGGAGGCCTTGCCCCCGGTGATGTAGGCCAGGGTCAGCATCGACTGGATCAGCTCCGCCGGGGGGCGCCGCACGCTGTCGGTGGTCAGGTGCAGGCTCAGCCCGGGTGCGGTGGCGGCGACGTAGGCGCCGATGACGAACGCGTCGCACAGCGAGTCGGGGTCGCCCATGAACGCCGCCAGCGGGGTGTTCTCCGGCTTCCACAGCTGCGCCGGGATGAAGTTCGCCAGCTGGTCGGGGATCAGGACCCCGTCGACGACGCCGCTGGCCTCGTAGGCCCGGCACTGCTCGGCGACGGCGGCGATGGGGATGTGCCGGTCCGGCCACAGCGCCGCGGCGGTCTCGATCATGCGCTCACACTCCTTCGGGTCCATGACTTCGCCAGTCCGGCGTTCTGGCCGGGGGTGCTGCCGTAGGTGACGATCTCGTCGGCGCCCGCGTCCCGGTAGGCGGCCAGCCTGTCCACGCACTCGGGCACCGAGCCGATCGCACACGAGTCGTCCATCCACCGGTCGGGTACCGCGCGGGCCGGTTCCTCCAGCTCGGAACGGTGGAACACGTTGTCGGCCAGCGTCGCGTGGCCCTTGAGCTGCGAATGTTCGCGGATCCGGGCCAGCATGCCCGGGTCCCAGCCGTTCATCGCGCACAGGGTCTCGCCCCAGCCCGGCGCCTGCAGGTAGGTCAGCGCGCGGGCGTGGCACAGCTGGCGGGTCTCGGTGTCATCCAGCTCGGGCGCGGTGATCACACACTGCGCGATCCGCAGGCTCGCCGGGTCCCGGCCCTCCTTCTCGCACGCCTCCCGTAACCGGAGCACCGAGGCGTGGGTGGCCTCGGGGGTGAGGTTGGGGATCAGCAGGACGCCGTCCATGCAGCGCGCGGCGGTCGTCGCACCCCGGGGCATGCCGAAGGTGCCGTACCAGATCTCCGGGTCGGGGCCGTCGTGCCGGTCGTCCATCCGCAGGCCGCCGAACTCCCCGGCCGGGCCGTCGTAGTCGACGGTCTCCCCTCGCCACAGCGCCCGGATGATGCCGACGTAGTCCTCGGTGGCCCGGTTGGCGTACTTCCGCAGGCCGGTCCTCGCCCCGATCGCGCCACCGTCGCCGCGACCCAGGCCCAGCACGAACCGGGGCCCGTAGGCGGCGTTCATGGTGGAGGCCAGCGCCGCCGCGTGCAGGGGGTGCCGGGCGGTCGGCGGGATCACCCCGGTGGCCAGCCCGATGCGCTCGGTCCGGGCACCGACCCCGCCGAGCAGCGCCCCGGCCTCCTTGAGGTTCCAGCGCTCGGACAGCCACACCCGGCGGAACCCGATCGCCTCGGCGTCCACCCCGTCCTGGACCCCCTGCCGGGGCGTGCGGGCGGAGGTCTCGGGCCCGGTGCCGGGCCGGGGCTTCACCCGGCCGGCGATGATGAAAGCGCCCAGGTCCTCGATCACGACCGCGTCGCCGCGGACGGCCGGGTCGGTGCGGACGACCGGGTCGGTGCTGCCGGCCGGGTCGGCGCTGCCGGCCGGGTCGGTGCGGACGGCCGGATAGGTGGTCACCGGCCCTCCAGCGCGGCGAAGGCGTCGACGTCCTCGATGTGGCGCAGGCACCGGGTGACGATCGCGTCGCCGAGGCCCCGGCCGTCTCCGATGTCCATCACCCCGAGCAGCGCCATCCCCGCCCCGAGCGGGAAGAACACGTTCTGCCGGTAGTGCTGGATCGCCTCGTCCAGGCTGTAACCGGTCACCCCGGCGTCGGTCAGGCGTTCATGCCACAGCCCGACCAGCCGCTCCCAGTTCGCGGCGAGGTCGGCCGGGTCCATGCTCCCGGCCAGCAGGTTCGCCACGTCTTGGGTGCCCCGGGTCCGGGACAGCACCTGCCAGTCGATCAGCACCGGGGTGCCGTCGTCGGCGAAGAACACGTTGTCCAGCCGGCAGTCGTTGTGCACCAGCGTCTGCGGCCCCGAGGAGGCCGTGCCCAGGATCTCGGCCCACTTCGGGGCGGCCTCCACGACCCCGTCGAGGACCCGGTCGGAGACCGTGCCCGCGTAGCGCTCCCGCAGCGCCGGCGCCCCGCTGCTGACCAGCTGGGTGACCAGCTGCGGGTACAGGCCGGCGTCGTGGACGAGCAGCCACGGCTCACCCAGCCGGTCGGATCCCCAGAACGCGGCGTGCAGCCCCGCGAGGCTCACCATGAGCGCCTCGGCGTCAGTGACCGACACCCCGTCCATCTGGTCGCCCATCCGGAGCGCACCGAGGTCCTCCAGCAGCAGCGGGGTCGTGTCACCGTCGCCCACGTGCCAGCACCGCGGCGCGGCGACCGGGACCTGGCCGGCGAAGTCCCGGTAGAACCGCGCCTCGCGGTCGAACAGACCCAGCACACCGTCCATCTGGCGCTGGACGTCGGACACGCCGCGGATCTTGGCGATCGCCGAAGCCGGCCCGGCGTCCGGCTCGGCGTAGGTGATCCGCAGGCGGGCCATGTCGGTGGTGGCCCCGGTGAAGGCCACCGCCTCCACCTCGACGGCGGTGACCGCGGCGTGCGCGTGGCCCCCCTCGCGCAGGACCTTCTCGGTCCAGCCGGCGTCGAGGTGACGCAGGCTCTCGGCAACCGTCATGGCGTTGCTCCGATTCCCCTGATGATGAACTCGAGGCCGGCCTCGAAGTGCTCCTGCGTGTCCCGGTAGACGAACGCCTCGGTCGAGGAGCGCAGGTTCGGGAACTGCTCGGCCGGCAGCTGCGCCACCGTGTCGAGCCGGTCGGCGAGCTGCGCGATGCGCTCCGGACGGGGGATCTCCTGCTGCACGAAGCCGATCGTGAAGGCATTGAGGGTGGTGAACGCGCTGACCGCGACCGCCTGGGTCATCCCCGCCCGGCGCAGCACGCTGAGGGTCAGCTCGGCCCCTCGGTATGCGGCGAGCCCGTTGACGTGGTGGCGGGCGACGATGTCGACCATCTCGGCGTGCTCCAGCAGCACCCGGCGCACCGACCCGAACACCACACGCAGGAACCGGTCCCACTCGAGCGTCTCCGGGTCGGGGTAGTCGATCTCGTCGAGGTACCG
>Ga0310811_10010750_pt1 | contig 11837 bp, 12 predicted proteins | sample YCmetagenome_FD_207642 | JGI IMG/M metagenome (GOLD analysis project Ga0310811, IMG submission 207642) | Soil microbial communities from experimental microcosm in Duke University, North Carolina, United States - YC | ecosystem: Engineered > Artificial ecosystem > Soil microcosm > Unclassified ...
AAAAGGCGCAGCTGGCCCCGCGCGTGACGATGGCGTGGGACTGTGCGCCGGTGGCGCGCAGCCGCGGCGGTTCGGCGCAAATGCCGGACCTTAGTGGCGCGCAGCTCGACGCCAGGCGGCGCTTCGATGAGGCGGTGCGGACAGCCGGTCCGGGCCTTGCCGACATATTGTGGCGGGTCGTCTGTTCGGGCGAAGGCATGCGCGACGCCGAAAGCGCGCTGGGCTGGCCGGCGCGCGCGGGAAAGCTGGTGCTGGGGCTGGCGCTTGACCGGGTCGCGGACTACTACCGCATCGCCTAATTCCCAGCCGGAGACTCACAATGATCCTCTATGGTTCGACCATGTCGCCGTTCGTCCGCAAGGTCGCCGCCTATGCGGCGGAAAAGGGCATCGAGCTTGAATTGCAACCGACCGGCTTTCCAAATCCGTCGCCCGAGTTCCGGGCCGCAAGCCCGTTCGGAAAGATGCCGGCGCTGGTCGATGGCGATTACAGCCTGGCCGACTCCAGCGCGATCATCCATTATCTCGAAGCGAAATATCCCGATCCGGAGTTGATTCCGAGCGATCCGAGGGAGCGCGGGAGGGTGATCTGGTTCGACGAGTTCGCCGACACGGTCTTGTTCGCCTGCGGCGCCAAGATCTTCTTCAACAAGGTGGTGGCCCCGCGCTTCCTCGGCCGGGAGGGCGATCTCAGCGCCGCCGAAACGGCCGAGCGCGACGAGCTGCCGCCCTTGCTCGACTATCTTGAAGGAGCGATCCCGGACAGCGGCTATCTGGTCGGCGACCGGCTAACCCTTGCCGATATCGCGGTGGCCGGGCCGTTCGCCAACTTCAGCCATTGCGACGTGGCGATCGACAGCGATCGCTATCCGAAGATCACGGCTTATGTGAACGCGATCCTGTCGCGGCCGAGCTTCGCCCAATATGTCGAGCGGGAAACCGCCTTCCTCGCCCGGGAAACGGCATAAAAAAAGAGGCCGCGCCTCCAATTGGAAACGCGGCCCATTTAGTTGGGGTCAGAGATTATTTGCCTTCGGGCGCGCCCTGGCCGCCCTTGGCGAAGTCGTCCTTATCTTTGTCGACCAGCTCACTGCTCGAGTCCTGATTGCCCTGGGAGCCGACGAAGCCGCTTTCCGCCTCGCCCTTTTCAGGCGACTGGGACGCGCCTTCGATATCGGTGTCTTGCCGTGTCGCAGTTTCGCCCTCGAGGGCTTCGTCAGATCGATCTGACCGATTCTGGTCGAGTTCGGCCGGCTGGCGCTGTCCGCCAGTTTCTGGCTGCTGCTTCTGCTGATCCGTCGGCTGCTGCGTGGCCTGCGACTTGCTGATGTCCGATTCTTGGCCGGTTGCAGGGTTCTTGTCTTGCTCGTTCGCCATCATCGTCCCTTTCCTAAACAACCCCACGCTCATGTGGCCAAAACCGCGGAAGGACCGGGGTCGTTCCGCCCGCGAGCGAACGGATGCGACGAGCGGTGGGTCATGTCGTGAAGGCGACTGGTGCGTTGGCGAATATCCGCCATTCCGCCTGGCGCGCCCCTTTTGGTGAAATGCGACGAACCGTTCGGCCAAAGAAAAAGCCGCCGGGGGAACCGGCGGCTTGATCTTGTCCAGCGTGGAGAAGCTTACGCTTCTTCGGCTTCGCCCTCGCCCTCGGCTTCAGCCTGGGGCGCCTCGGCCGGAGCTTCCGCAACCGGCTCTTCAGGAACCACGCCAGGCTCGGCATTCGGATCGAACGCTTCGGTGAAACCGGCCTCTTCGCGCTCGAACATCGACGCCATGACGTCGACGCCTTGAGCCTGGAGCTCGGCTTCTTCCGGCGAACGAGCGACGTTGACCTTGATCGTCACCGCCACTTCGGGGTGAAGCGCGATCTTGACCTCGTGCATGCCGATCGCCTTGATCGGGCGGTCGAGCACGACCTGGCTCTTCGACACCTTGGCACCTTGCGCCTCGAGCCCATCGACGATGTCGCGGGCGCTGACCGAGCCATAGAGCGCGCCGACGTTGGACGCCTGGCGGATCAGCTGGATGGTCTTGCCTTCGACGCCCTTCGAAGCCTTTTCGGCATCCGTGCGCTTGGTGGCATTCTCGGCTTCGATCCTGACGCGATTGGCCTCGAACACCTTCTTGTTGGACTCGTTGGCGCGGAGCGCCTTCTTGTTCGGCAGCAGATAGTTGCGCGCGAAGCCGTTCTTCACATTGACGATATCGCCAATCTGGCCGAGCTTTTCAACGCGTTCGAGCAGGATGACTTCCATCTCTAGCTCTCCTTACTTCACGACATAGGGAAGCAGGCCGATGTGGCGGGCGCGCTTGATCGCCTTAGCCAGCTCGCGCTGCTTCTTGGTCGACACCGCGGTAATGCGGCTGGGGACGATCTTGCCACGCTCCGACACGAAGCCCTGGAGCAGGCGGACGTCCTTGTAATCGATGCGGGGGGCGTCCTTGCCCGAGAAGGGGCAGGACTTGCGGCGGCGGAAAAAGGGACGTGCCATCGCTTAGATCTCCATCTCTTCGCGGCGCGGACCACGGGTCCGCTCACGGTCCTGCTTGCGCATCATCGCCGACGGGCCCTTTTCATGGGCGTCGACGCGGATGGTCATGTAGCGGATGACGTCTTCGTTGATGCCGGTCTGGCGCTCCAGTTCGGCCATCGCCGGCGCGGGCGCGTCGATGTCGAGCATGACGTAGTGCGCCTTGCGATTCTTGGCGATGCGGTAGGCGAGGCCGCGCAGGCCCCAGGTTTCAGTCTTGACCACCTTGCCGCCGTTGTCGGCGATAATCTTGGTGGCGTTTTCCGCGAGCGCATCGACCTGAGCCTGAGCCAGGTCCTGGCGCGCGAGGAAAACATGCTCGTAAAGCGGCATGTTCCATGCACCTATGTTTGGCCGATCGCTGGCGCCGCACCATGCGAACGCCCCTCCGGCTGTCGTTCAAAACTACGAAGCCGCTGAGCCAAGGGCCCGCGGCTGGCGCGCCTATGGCCGAAGTCGGTCAGAAAGGCAAGTTAGCAGGTCAGTTCGACGACGCAGGCTTCCACGTCGTGCTCAAAGCCCTTGAGCTGGACCTCCCGGGTTTCGCTGAACTTCAGGTTTTCCCCGTCGCAAAGCTCCGCCACCTTGCTCGACACCAGCACTTGCCCCGGATCGGCCCGGGCGCATAGCCGGGCCGCAAGCTGCACTGTCGATCCAAACAGGTCGTTGCCATGCTCGACCGGCTCGCCGGCGCTGATTCCGATCCGCACCACGACCGGGAATTCCGGGCCCGATTCATTATGCGCCTGCAGCGCTTCATGCACCTGACAGGCGAAGCGAACGGCGTCGGCGGCGGAAAGGAAGGCGGCCATGATGCCGTCCCCGGTGTGCTTCACCTCGCGGCCATGATTTGCGCGCAGCGCCTTGCGTACGACTCCGTCATGCACCGACAGCATGGCCATGGTCGCACGGTCGCCGTGGCGATAGGTCATCTCGGTGGAGTTGGCGATATCGGTGAACAGGACCGTGCGGACCCCGCTGTCGCGATGCGTCGGAGCGGCCGCACCGGGGATGAGGGCAGCGCCGCCCTCATTGACGCCGCCCGGCCCCATGAAGCTGTCGATCAAATCGGGGTCGACCTCGATCAGTTTCTCGGCGACCAGCCCATGGGCGTGTTCATGGACGCACCGCGCCGCGTCGGCGTCAGGCGCCTCGACCAGGCAAAACAGCTTCCCGCAGTCCTTATTGAACCAATATTTGAGGTAATCGACATTGTACTGGCCCTGAACTTCGACGTCGGCCCAATGGGCCTTGGCGATGTCCTCCCACGGCGTTTCCGGGTCGATCGAATGGATATCCATGTACAATGGCATGGCACACGTCCCCTTGTCGGACGAAGGCATACATAAACTGGGGTTAAGAGTCAGCCGCCTAACAGCTGGCGGTAAAGCTCCAGATAGCGGTCGGCCATTCGGTCGACCGTGAAGAGGTTGGCAACATGGTCGCGGCAGGCCGCGCGATCGATCTCGCCGACCCGGTCGACCGCAGCCACCGCCTCTTCGAAGCTGTCGACGAGGAAGCCGGTCACTCCGTCGACGATCAATTCAGGCATCGATCCCTTGGCATAGGCAATCACCGGCGTGCCGCAGGCCATGGCTTCGATCACCGACAGGCCGAACGGCTCTTCAAATCCGATCAGGTGGAGCAGGGCATGCGCCTGACCAAGGGCGCGGGTCCGGTCTGCACCGCCAAGCACGCCTCGATATTCGATGGTCCGATCGTCGATAAACGGCGCAACCTTGCTGGCGAAATAGTCTGCGTCCTGGACCAGCCCCGCCATCACCAGTTTCCGGCCGACGGCGCGGGCGGCGAGGACCGCCTCGGCGGCGCCCTTGTCGGGATGGAATCGCCCGAAGAACAAGAGGTCTTCGCTGCCGACCGGGTCGAACGGAAAGTCATCAATAGGGATGCCGTGATGGATGGTCGCGGCATAGTTGAGCGAAGGGTGCCGGTCGGCGTCGCTGATCGCCACATAGGCGGAACGACCATTGTAGCGCTGGAACACGGGCAAGATCGACGGTGACGAAAAACCGTGGATCGTAGTGACGATCGGCGTGTCGACCATGCGCGAAAAGACAAGCGGCAAATAATCGGCCTGGTTGTGAATGAGGTCGAAGTTGGACGCACGCTCGAACAGGTGGGCGATGTGAAGCGCCTCCCACACCTTGGCGTTGAGGCTATCGTCTTCGGAATATCCGCGCGCCGCCACGCCATCGAGCTTGCCGCCGGTGATGCTGTCGAGCGTGGCGAACAGGGTCACGTCCACGCCGCGCTCGACGAGCGCTTCGGTGAGGAGGCTGGTGACCAGCTCCCACGGCCCATAGGCGCGCGGCGGCGTCCGCCAGCTGATCGAACTGAGCATCGCGACGCGCATGGCCTATTCGGTCGCCAGGCAGAGAATGACGCCCTCGTCAGGCCGCAGCCAGCCGTCGGGCGGCGAGGAGCCGAGAGTCGAAAGCAGCAATTCACCAGCCGCCGCCCAATCCGGAACCTGCCGTTCCGTCCCGGTGAAATTGAGCACTACCTGCAAACGCCTGGCGCCGTGTTGCCGCTGGTAAGCGAGCAAATGGTCGTTCGCCCGGACCTGAAGGATCGAGCCAAGCGACAGGGCGGGTTCGTTCCTGCGCAGCGCCAGCAGGTCGCGATGCAGGGCCAGCATCGAACCCTTGTCTTGCTCCTCAGCCGATACATTCCGTGTCCGCCAGTCCTCGTGCAGGGGAAGCCAGGGGTCGCCGGAACTGAATCCGCCCTGCGGGCTGCTGTCCCAAGCCATCGGCGTCCGCACCGGATCGCGCCCGAGGCCGATTCCGGGCTCGCGAAGTTCGCGCGGGTCCTTGACCCGGTCCGCGGGGATGCGGACATCGGCCAGGCCAAGCTCGTCGCCATAATAAATGGTCGGCGTGCCGCGCAGGGTGAGGAGCAGCATTGCCGCCACCCGGGCCTGGGCCTCGCCGACCCTCTCCGCAATTCGCGCGCGGTCATGATTGCCGAGCACCCAGTTGGGCCAGCCGCCGGCGGGCAGGGCCGCTTCATATTGGGTGATGATCCGGGCCAGTGCCGGCGGGCTCCATGGCGCGTCGATCAGCTGGAAATTGAAGGGCAGGTGCACGCCGGAAAGGTCGCTGCCGTAATAGGTCACCAGCTTGTCGATCGGCAGGTAGATTTCGCCAACCAGCACACGATCGCCGTAACTGTCGGCGAGGCGGCGCATGTCGGCGCAAATATCATGAACTTCGGGCTGGTCGGTCGAGTTGAACTGGAGCACCCGATGCATCTCGCCCATGCCCGGCCGGTAGTCCGGGTTGGGCGGATTGTCGGGCAATCCTTCCGCCTTGATCATGTGCCACAAGACGTCGATTCGAAAGCCGTCGACGCCGCGGTCGAACCAGAAGCGCATGGCGTCGAACATGGCGGAGCGAACCGCGGGGTTACGCCAGTTGAGATCGGGCTGATCCTTGAGGAAGGCATGCAGGTAATATTGGCCGGTAGCCTCGTCCCATTCCCACGCCGGACCGCCGAAATCGCTGATCCAGTTGTTGGGCGCGGCGCCATCCGGTCCGGGATCGCGCCAGATGTACCAGTCTCGTTTCGGATTATCGCGGGACGAACGGCTTTCAATGAACCAGGGATGCCGATCGCTACTGTGATTGGGGACGAAATCGAGCAGCAGCCTCAAGCGGCGAGCATGCGCGGCGCCCAGCAGCCGGTCAAAATCGTCGATCGTCCCGAAGACGGGATCGATCCCGACATAGTCAGCGACGTCGTAGCCGAAATCCGCCATCGGCGATGGGAAGACCGGTGAAAGCCAGATCGCATCGACCCCTAGCTCCGCCAGATAATCGAGGCGCCGTTCAATTCCCTTGAGGTCGCCCACGCCATCGCCGTTGCTGTCCTGAAAGCTGCGCGGGTAGATTTGGTAGATCGTCCCTCGCTGCCACCACGGGGCGCTCTTGTGATCGGTGCTGGCCATCCAGGCTGCAACGCCGGGTCGGGTGATCGGTGCCGAGATTGCCCGCAAAGCCGACAAATGGCAGAAGCGCCGGCATGGCCACGCACCTCAAAAGCATTCCGACCGAAGACCCGCTCGACGACGTGAGCCTGCCCGGCTGGCTTTACGTCGACGACGAGTTCTTCGCGGCGGAAAAGCGCGCTTTCCTTCGCGCCGCGCCGCAAGTGGTCTGCCATGAGAGCGAAATCGCCAATCCCGGCGAATGGCGGACGATCGATTTTCTAGGCGAGAGCGTGATCGTCATTCGCGGCGACGATGGCGAAGTCAGGGCGTTTACCAATGTCTGCCGTCACCGCGGCTCGCGGCTGCTCGACGGCGAGGCTGGCTGCGCCAAGGTGCTGACTTGCCCCTATCATGCGTGGAGCTACGCCCGGGACGGGCGGCTGGTGGGTGTCATGCACCGCTACGAATATCCGGGGCTACAGACGGAGAAGCTCGGGCTGGTGCCCGTGGCGTTGGAAACCTGGCGCGGCTTCTTGTTCGTCCGGCTGGAGGAAGGCCTGCCATCGGTTCACGAGATGATGGCGCCTTACGAGCAGGAGGTGGCGCCTTATCGGTTTGAGGACCTGCGGGCGATCGGCCGGGTCACGCTCAGACCGCGCGACCTTAACTGGAAGACCATCGCCGACAATTATTCCGATCACCTGCATATTCCCGTCGGACACCCCGGTCTGACCCGCCTGTTCGGCAAGAGTTACGCGATCGAGGCGCGGGAATGGGTCGATCGGATGGAAGGCGAATTGCGCGACGACGATTCCGACAATCCGTCGGAGCGGGCCTACCAGCGCTACCTGCCAGCGGCGGACCATTTGCCGGCAAGCCACCGGCGCAAATGGCTTTATTACAAGCTGTTTCCCTGCGTCGCCTTCGACATCTACCCGGACCAGGTCGACTTCATGCAATGGCTTCCCGTGTCGGCAACGACCAGCGTCATCCGCGAGATCAGCTATGCGCTGCCCGACAGCCGGCGCGAAATGACGGCCGCGCGCTATTTGAACTGGCGGATCAATCGCCGGGTCAATGCCGAGGACACAGACCTGATCGGCCGGGTGCAGCAGGGCATGGCGAGCCCAAGCTACGTGCCGGGCCCATTGGGCAAGAGCGAGGTTTGTTTGAGATCCTTCGCGCGAAAACTCAGGACAATGATTCCGGAGGCCCGGCTGGAGCGGCCGCCGGCGCCGGGGTGGACCAGAGGGAACTGAGCCGCATCCCGAACCACACGGGAATCGCGGTCATCAGCAGCAGCAGGCCCCACAGCGTCGCTTCCTTGCCGGCGCCGTAAAAGGTCCAGATCGAATAGACCGCGCCGACCACGGTGACGAACAAAAGTCCCAAGCCCAGCTGGCCGCGCATCATCAGGCGCAGCGCGGCAATGGTGGCAAACAAATAGAGGACCAGCGTGGCGACCGTCGCCAACAGGGCCATGAAGGCAAACAGCTCGGTCAGGCCCTTGGTGTAGTTGGCGGCAACCAGGAGCATGGCCAGGGTCGAACTCAGGACCTGCGCGCGAACCGGCATGCCGCGGCTGTTCACCTTGCCGAACCATTGCGGGAAGACTCCGCGCCGGGCCAAGGTCAGCGGCACTTCGCCTTGTAGCAGCACCCACCCGTTGAGCGCGCCGAGGCAGGATATGGCGGCAAAAAATACCACGAGCAGAGATGCCGTCGGGCCCCAGTAGCTGCCGACCAGGTCGGCAAAAGGCGCCGCCGACTTCGCCGCGATGTCGGCCGGCAACAATATGAACACGGCGCTGGATGCGGCCAGGTAGATCAAGCCGACCGCCAGCGTCCCGATCAGAGTCGCCCGGGGAATGGTTCGCGCCGGGTCCTTGACCCGGGCGGCGGGTACGGCGGCGCACTCGAAGCCGAGCATCGCCCATAAGGTCAGCGCGGCCGCTCCAGCGATGCCGTTGGGCGTGACCGGCGCCGGCGCAAACTGCGCCTGCTGGTCGCCATGGCCAAGCACGATCAGGGCGATGACCATCGCGGCGATCAGCGGCATGACCTTGAGGACGCTGGTGAGAATCTGCACGCCGCCCGAGACATGCGCTCCGGTACAGGCGATGGCCGTGAAAAGCGCGACGAACGCGATCGCGATCAAGGGCGCGACGCCGGGAACGGCGAAGAAGCCCGGTGCCAACGTGCTCAGATAGCTGACCGCGGCAATGGAGATGGCCGCGTTGGTCACCCAGGTGGAAATCCAATAGCTCCACATCACCAGGAAGGCGGGCGGGGCGCCCATCGATCGGGCGACATAGTCATAGGGTCCGCCGGCGTCGGGCATGGCCTTGGCAAGTCCGGCGAACACAGTTGCCAGGCACATTGCGCCGCCAATGGTGATCACCCAGCCCCAGATCGCGTTCAGGCCATAGGGCGCGAGGTTGGCGGGCAGCAGGAAGATGCCGGAGCCGATCATGTTGCCGACGACCAGCGCCAGGCAGATCCAGAAGCCGAGCTGCCGTGCTTCGCCTGTTTCGCTCATTCCCATTCCTCTCCCTCGCCCGGACTTGGCAATCGTGGCTGACCGGCCTAGTTCGCCCGCGACCTAAGCACAGTCAAACAGGGATTTCGATGCGCGCATTTCTTTTTCCCGGCCAGGGCAGCCAATCGGTCGGCATGGGCGCCGCCCTGGCCGATGCAAGCCAGGCCGCTCGCGACACGTTCGGCGAGGTCGACGAGGCGCTCGGCCAGAACCTGTTCAAGCTGATGCGCGAGGGGCCGGAGGACGATCTCAAGCTCACTGAAAATGCCCAGCCGGCGATTATGGCGCACGCGCTGGCGGTGTTTCGATCGTTAACCCGCGAAGGCGGCGTTTCGCTAGAGAAGGCGGCGCAGTTCGTGGCCGGTCACAGCCTCGGCGAGTATTCCGCTCTGTGCGCGGCCGGCTCGTTCGATCTTCCAACCACCGCCAAATTGTTGAAGTTGCGCGGGCAGGCGATGCAGGCGGCGGTGCCGGTCGGGGTAGGGGCGATGGCTGCGCTGCTCGGCGCTGACCTTGCGCTGGCCGAGAAGATCGCCGCGGCTGCCGCCCAGGGCGAAATTTGCACCGTCGCGAACGATAATGACCCGAGCCAGGTCGTGATCTCGGGCCACAAAGGCGCGATCGACCGGGCGATCGAGATGGCCAAGGAGATGGGCGCCAAGCGGGCGCTGCCGCTGCCGGTGTCGGCGCCGTTTCATTGCCCGCTGATGCAGCCGGCTGCGGACGCGATGGCCGAGGCGTTAGGGAAGACGGTGATCGAGCCGCCGCACGTGCCGCTCTACGCGAATGTCACCGCCGCGGCCGTGGCGGATCCAGCGGAGATCGAGCGCCTGCTGGTTAGCCAGGTGACCGGCATGGTCCGGTGGCGCGAGAGCATCGCCAATCTCCATGCCGCGGGCGTCGAGGAGTTCGTCGAGGTCGGCGGCAAGGTGCTAGGCCCGATGGTCAAGCGCATCGCGCCGGATGCCAAAGTGACCAGCATCATCACCATCGAAGACGTCGAAGCCGTCGCCAAGGAGCTCGCATGATGTTTAACCTCACGGGAATGACCGCGCTGGTGACCGGCGCGAGCGGCGGGCTTGGCAGTGCGATCGCCAAATCCCTGGCGGCGCAAGGCGCGCGGCTGGCGCTGTCCGGTTCCAACCAGGCCAAGCTGGAAGCTTTTGCCAAGGAACTCGGCGGCGATCATGTGACGTTGGTCTGCGACCTGTCCAATGCGGAGCAGGTCGACCAGCTGGTCCCGCGCGCGGTCGATGCGCTCGGCCAGCTCGACATCCTTGTCAATAATGCCGGGGTCACCCGCGACAACCTCGCCATGCGGATGAAGGACGAGGAATGGGACCAGGTGATCAAGATCAATCTGGAGGCATCCTTCCGTCTGATGCGCGCGGCGATGAAGCCGATGATGAGGGCCCGCTTCGGCCGGATCATCAGCATCACCTCCGTCGTCGGCGTAACCGGCAATCCCGGGCAGGCCAATTACGTCGCCTCCAAGGCCGGCCTGATCGGCATGTCCAAGGCCTTCGCCCAGGAAGTCGCGAGCCGAGGGATCACGGTCAATTGCGTTGCGCCGGGCTTCATGACTTCGGCCATGACCGACGCGCTGACCGACGCCCAGAAAGAAGGGATTTTGTCGAAAATCCCGACCGGCGCGATGGGTTCGGGTGAGGATATCGGCGCTGCGGTGGTTTATCTGGCGTCAAAGGAAGCGGGCTACGTTACGGGCCAAACTTTGCACGTGAATGGCGGGATGGCGATGCCGTAAGGCAACACCGCATCAATTTCTCCACAAATCCAGCCTCCCGCCCGATGGGGCAAACCCTTGCAGCGCTTTTGCACGCACCTATATCGCCCGCGAAACATCAATCCTTGGACGCCCGGGCAGCGCGTCCGAGGGGGCAAGTAGAGGGTATGGAATATGGCAAAAGTGATCGGGATCGACCTCGGCACCACCAACAGCTGTGTCGCGGTGATGGAGGGTGGAAAGCCCAAGGTTATTGAAAATGCAGAAGGCGCGCGGACCACACCGTCGGTAGTCGCCTTTACCAAGGACGGCGAGCGGCTGATCGGCCAACCGGCCAAGCGTCAGGCGGTGACTAACCCCGACAATACGATTTTTGCCGTGAAGCGCCTGATAGGCCGGCGGTTCGATGACCCGATCACCAAGAAGGACACCGAGCTGGTGCCCTACAAGATCGTCAAGGGATCCAACGGCGATGCGTGGGTCAATGCCGGCGGCAAGGATTATTCCCCGTCGCAGATTTCGGCCTTCATTCTCCAGAAGATGAAGGAAACCGCTGAGGCCTATCTCGGCGAGACGGTCACCCAGGCGGTGATCACCGTCCCGGCCTACTTCAACGACGCCCAGCGCCAGGCGACCAAGGACGCCGGCCAGATCGCCGGCCTCGAGGTGCTGCGCATCATCAACGAGCCGACCGCGGCAGCGCTGTCCTATGGCCTCGAAAAGGAAGAGGGCAAGACGATCGCCGTTTATGACCTTGGCGGCGGAACGTTCGACATCTCCATCCTGGAGATTGGCGACGGCGTGTTCGAGGTGAAGTCGACCAACGGCGACACCTTCCTCGGAGGCGAGGATTTCGATGCCAAGATCGTCGAGTTCCTGGCCGACAAGTTCAAGGCGAAGGAGGGCATCGACCTCCGCACAGACCGGCTGGCGCTTCAGCGGCTCAAGGAAGCCGCCGAAAAGGCCAAGATCGAGCTGTCGTCGGCTGCTACCACCGAGATCAACCAGCCGTTCATCACCGCCCGCATGGAAGGCGGCACGACCACTCCGCTGCACCTGGTCGAAACGAT
>Ga0310811_10010751_pt1 | contig 11836 bp, 6 predicted proteins | sample YCmetagenome_FD_207642 | JGI IMG/M metagenome (GOLD analysis project Ga0310811, IMG submission 207642) | Soil microbial communities from experimental microcosm in Duke University, North Carolina, United States - YC | ecosystem: Engineered > Artificial ecosystem > Soil microcosm > Unclassified ...
ACGGTGGAGACGGCATGATGCTCGACGATGTTCAGGCGCTGGCCCGAGTGGATGCGCACGATACCCGGCGGGTCCTCGCCGAGTTCGCAGCCCAGTGTCGTCAGGGACGGGCCCTGAGCGTGACGCTTGCCAAGCGCGCGGCGCGGCCGCGCCTGGTGGTGCTGGCCGGCATGGGCGGCTCGGCCGCCGGTGCCGACCTCGTCGCGACATGCGGCCTCTCCAGCGTGGACGTCCCCATCCTCGTCCACCGCGGCTATGGCCTGCCGGCGGCCGCCGGCCGCGACGCGCTGGTCGTGGCCTCGTCGTACTCCGGCGACACGGTCGAGGTGATCTCGGCGGTGGAAACGGCGCTGGCGCGTCGGATCCCGGTCGTCGCGATCACCTCGGGCGGGGCGCTGGGCACGCTGGCCAAGCGCCACGGCCTGGCGTGCGTCGCTCTGCCGAGCGGGCTGATGCCCCGCATGGCGCTGGGCCTGCTCGTCTTCCCGGCGCTGAACGCGCTGGCGGCGCACGGCGTGGCCGTGGCCGCCGAGGCCGACCTCGACGAGGCGCTCGCCGTCGTCTCCGCGCAGGCCGCCGACCTCACGCCCGAGGCGGGCAGCGATCGGAACGAGGCCAAGCAGCTCGCGCTGGCGATCGGGCCGCGCCTGCCGGCCGTCTACGGCGGCCCGCTGACGGGCACCGCGGCGTATCGGTGGAAGACCGATCTCGAGGAGAACGCCAAGCTGCTCGCGGTGGCCGGCACCATGCCCGAGATGAACCACAACGAGATCGAGGTGTGGCAGGGCCCCGCCGCGCGCACCCTGCACGCGGTGCTGCTCCGCGACCGCGGCGAGGAGCCCGAGATCGCGCGGCGCTTCGCGCTGGTGCGCGAGCTGCTGACGCCGGCGGCCGGCGGCGTCAGCGAGGTGTGGGCGCACGGCACCAGCCGCTTCGCCCGGCTGCTCTCGCTCGTGCACCTCGGCCAGTGGGTGAGCTACTACGCCGCCATCCTGCGCGACACTGATCCCTGGCCGGTGCCGGTGCTGATGAGCTTCAAGCAGCGTCTGAGCACCTCGCCGTAGACGCCTGGCCGGTCCTCTTCTTGAGGGTCCCCGACCGTCGTGCTAGAGTGACACGATTTCAGCCGTGAGAGGGAGGACGCATGGCGGGTGACGAGTACCTGTTCACGTCGGAGTCGGTGACCGAGGGACATCCCGACAAGATCGCCGACCAGATTTCCGACTCCGTGCTCGACGCGATCCTCGCCCAGGACCCGCGCGGCCGCGTGGCCTGCGAGTCGCTGCTCACGACCGGCCTGGTCATCGTGGCCGGTGAGATCACCACCAGCTGCTACGTCGACGTCCCCGAGCTCGTGCGCAGCGTCATCAAGGACATCGGGTACGTCAGCTCCGATCACGGGTTCGATTGCCACACCTGCGGCGTCATCACCGCCATCGACAAGCAGTCGCCGGATATCGCCCTCGGTGTGGACAAGGAGGGTGCGGGCGACCAGGGCCTGATGTTCGGCTTCGCCTGCCGCGAGACCGAGGAGCTGATGCCGCTGCCGATCATGCTCTGCCACCGCCTCGTCGAGCGGCTGAGCCAGCTGCGGCGCTCCGGCACGCTGCCGTACCTCAGGCCGGACGGCAAGAGCCAGGTGAGCGTGCGCTATCGCGATGGCCGGCCGGTGGCCGTCGAGACCATCGTCATCTCCACGCAGCACGCCGACAGCGTCGGCCAGGCCCAGATCCGCAACGACGTCATCCAGCACGTCATCCAGCCGGTGGTGCCGGCCTCGCTGATCGATCCGAACAAGATCGTCTACCACATCAACCCGACAGGGCGCTTCGTCACCGGCGGGCCGATGGGCGACACGGGCGTGACGGGGCGCAAGATCATCGTCGACACCTACGGTGGATCGTGCCCGCACGGGGGCGGCGCGTTCTCCGGCAAGGACCCGACGAAGGTCGACCGCTCGGCCGCCTACATGGCGCGCCACGTGGCCAAGAACATCGTCGCGGCGGAGCTGGCCGAGCGCGCCCAGGTGCAGGTGGCCTACGCCATCGGTGTGCCGGAGCCGGTGTCGATCATGGTGAAGACCGAGGGCACCAGCAAGCTGCCCGAGCGACGGCTGGAGGAGATCGTGCGGCGCCAGTTCGATTTCCGGCCGCGCGCGATCATCGATTACCTCGAGCTGCGCCGGCCGATCTTCCGCAAGACCGCCGCCTTCGGCCACTTCGGCCGCCAGGACCCCGACTTCACCTGGGAGCGCACCAACCGGGTCAAGGATCTCCGGAACGACGCCGGCGTGTAGCGCGGCCCGCACGCCGCGCCGATCGCTTCGATGAGACGGCCAGCGCTGATCGTCCTCCTCCTCGCCGTCGGGGTGGCGCTGGTCGTCCTGGTCTCGGTCGTCCCGTTCTACACGACCTGGCTCTGGTTCGAGGAGGTCGGCTACACCGGCGTCTTCTGGACCGGCCTGTCCACGCAGGGGAGCCTCTTCACCGTCGTCGCCGTCGCCGTGCTGATCTTCCTGTGGGCCAACCTCACCCTGGCCGCGCGCACCGCGGCGCCGGACGTCCTGTGGGAGCTCGAGGACCAGCTCGGGCTGCCGGGGCGCGTCGTCATCGAGCCGCTCATCCGGCGCTTCCTGCCCGTCGTCCTGACGGTCATCGCCGTGATCTCGGGGCTTCGGGCCAGCGCGCACTGGGAGACGGTGCTGCTGTTCCGGAACGCCCAGCCGTTCGGGGTGCGCGATCCGCTCGCGGCCTTCGGCTTCGGTCACGACCTCTCGCGCTACGTCTTCGAGCTGCCGTCCTGGCGCCTCGTGCACGGCTGGGCCACCGCGCTGGTCACGGGCACGATCCTGCTCACGCTGATCCTCTACGTGCTGCAGCGCAGCCTGGTGCTGACCACGCGGGGGCCGCGGCTGGCGGCCGGAGCGCGCACGCACCTGCTGGTCCTGGGCGCCACGCTGCTGACTCTCAAGGCCGTCGGCTTCTGGCTGGATCGTTTCGACATCTTCTTCTCCACGCGCGGCGGCGTGTACGGCGCGGCCTACACCGACGTCAACGCCATCTTGCCGACCTTGTGGGTGCTGGTGGTGCTGGCGGCGGCCGCGGCGCTGGCGTGCCTGGTGCAGATCATGCGTCCGGGACTCCGGCTGGTCGGCGGCGGCATCGCGCTGCTCGCCGTGAGCTGGGTGGTGGGGCTGGGCGTGCTGCCGGGGCTGCTCCAGGAATACCGGGTGAAGCCCAACGAGCTCGAGTTCGAGCGCGCCTACATCGAGCACAACATCCGGATGACCCGCCAGGCCTACGCCCTCGATCGCATCCAGGAGAAGGAGTTCCCGGCCGACGAGGCGCTGGACGCCCGGGCCCTGGCCCGCAACGAGGCCACCATCAAGAACATCCGGCTGTGGGACTACCGGCCGCTGCTCAGGACCTTCGCCCAGCTCCAGGAGCACCGCACCTACTACAAGTTCGTCGATGTCGACAATGATCGCTACCAGATCGGCGGTGAGTACCGGCAGCTCATGCTCTCGCCACGCGAGCTGAGCTACCAGCACCTGCAGGGTGGCCGCATCTGGTTCAACGATCACCTCACGTACACGCACGGCTACGGCGTCGTCGTCGGCCCGGTGAACCGCATCACGCCCGAGGGGCTGCCGGAGTTCTTCGTCAAGGACATCCCGCCCCGGTCGGCCGAGGGGTTCCCGGCCATCACCCGGCCGGAGATCTACTACGGCGAGATCGCCAACGACTACGTGCTGGTGCGGACGCGCGCGCCCGAGCTCGACTATCCGCGCGGCGACCAGAACGTGTACGCGCGCTACTCCGGGCGGGGCGGCATCACACTGTCACCGTGGATCCGCCGCCTCGCCTTCGCGGCGCGATTCCTGGACCCGACGATCATCCTGTCCGAGTACCCGACCGCCGACAGCCGGATCCTGCTGCACCGGCCCGTGATGGAGCGCATTCGCCGCATCGCGCCGTTCTTCCTCTTCGATCACGACCCGTACCTGGTCGTCACCGACGACGGCCGGATGATGTGGATGCTCGACGGCTACACGGTCACCGATCGCTACCCATACTCGGAGCCGGTGCGCGGCTTCGGCAGCTACAACTACATGCGGAACTCGGTGAAGGTGACGGTCGACGCCTACCACGGCACCGTGACCTTCTATCTGGCCGATCCGACCGATCCGATCATCCAGGCCTACAGCCGCGCCTTCGCGGGACTGCTGCGGCCGCTGTCCGAGATGCCGGCCGACCTGCACCGGCATCTGCGCTACCCCGAGGACTTCTTCAGCATCCAGGCGCGCAAGTACGCCACCTATCACATGCTGGACCCGCAGGTGTTCTTCAACCGCGAGGACACGTGGGCGGTGCCCCGGCGCACGGTGGACGGTCGCGATCGCGAGATGGAGCCGTACTACACGATCATGCGGCTGCCCGGCGAGAGCCGGGAGGAGTTCATGCTGCTCACGCTCTTCAATCCCAACCGCCGCGACAACATGATCGGCTGGCTGGCTGCCCGCTCCGATCCGCCGAACTACGGCCGCCTGATCGCCTACAACTTCCCCAAGCAGAAGCTGGTGTACGGCCCGCGCCAGATCGACGCTCGCATCGATCAGGACCCCGTCATCTCCCAGCAGCTCTCGCTGTGGAACCAGCGCGGCTCCACGGTCATCCGCGGCTCGCTCCTGGCGATCCCCATCGAGCAGTCGCTGATCTACGTGCAGCCGCTGTATCTGGCCGCCTCCGAGCAGGGCGCGCTCCCCGAGCTGCGCCGGGTGATCGTGGCCCACGGCAACCAGATCGCGATGGAGCCCACGCTCGAGCAATCGCTGACCCGGATCTTCGCCGGCCACGGCGCCCCCGCGCCCCCGACGGCCGCCCGGCCGGCGTCGAGCGCAGGGCCACCGGTGGCCGGCCTCGACCGGGCGCTGGCCCAGCGGGCGCTCGAGATCTATCAGCGGGCCCAGGACGCGCTCAAGCGCGGCGACTGGGCGGCCTACGGCGCCGAGCAGAAGCGCCTGGAAGAGACACTCCGCGAGCTCAGCACCACCCGGTAGCGGGCTGCGCAAGACGGTCCAGATGCCAGGCGGCGCCCGAGGTCGCACGCCGAGGCGTACTCCGGGCACGTCGAGCGTGCGGCCGAGTGGCGCCAACGACGCAGATGGGCCGTTTTCCGCGGCCGGCGGTCAGGTGCGGGCGCGCAGCAGCAGCGAGGCGCCGAGACCGAGGAAGATGATGTTGGCGGTCCACGCCGCCAGCAGCGGGGGCAGCAGATCGGCGCGAGCGAAGGCCAGCGCCACGTAGTGCACGACCAGGTAGCCGGCCATGATCGCGATGGCCAGCGCCACCCCGAAGAGCCGGCCCCCCCGCGGTGACTGCAAGGAGAACGGGATCGCGACCAGCACCATGATCAGGTTCACCAGCGGGAAGGAGAGCTTGGAGTAGAGCTCGACCAGGTACTTCTTGACCTGGAAGCCGGTCGCCTCCAGCCGGTTGACGTAGTCGCGCAGCTCCCAGTAGCCCATCGCCGTGATCGGCTTGGAGATCTTCGTGAAGTCGTCGATCTCCTCGCGCAGGTCGATCGCCGTGACGACGAAGGGGATGGTCTGCACCTCGCCCTTGGGGTTCACCTCGCGGAAGGCGCCGTCCATGAGCTCCCAGCCCTCGGGCGTGTAGTGGGCGCGCCGCGCGTCGAGCCGGCTCTGCAGCCGGAACGTCGACTGCTCGACCTCCAGCACCGTGACACCGTACATGTCCGCGCTGCCCGGGGTGAGGAGCTCCACGCGGTAGAAGCGGCTATCGGCGGTGCGCAGCCACAGCCGCTCGCGGGACTGCAGATGGCGGGGGAGCTGGCCGCGGATCTTCACCCGGTCGACCTCGTCGCCCATCTCGTTCAGACGCGGCAGGATCAGCTCCTGGAAGAGCCCGGAGACGATGGCGACCAGGACACCCAGCAGGAGCACCGGCGCGGCCACCCGGTACAGGCTCATGCCGGCGGCCTTCATCGCGGTGAGCTCGTGATAGCGGGTGAGGGCCAGGAACAGGAAGATCGTCGCCACCAGCATCACCACCGGCAGGCCGTCGTGCAAGGCCGCGGGGAGGCGGTAGGCGAAGTGCTGGATGACGTAGATCAGCGGGGGCTTGATGCGGATGAAGCGGTCGAGCGTCTGCAGCAGATCGATGACGACGAACAGCGCCGTCGCCACCGCCAGGCCGATGCCCATGAACACGAGCTGCTCGCGGAGCAGGTAGCGATCGAGGATGTGCGTGGAGTCGCGGCCGCCGACACCGCGACGCTCGGTCGTGGTGGCGCGCCGGGGGAGCAACCGGCGCACCGCTTCCAGGGCGGCCCACAGCGGCGCCAGGCGAGGCATCGGCCACTCTCGCATGGTGATCGTGAGCAGGGTGCCGCCGATCATCGTGAACATCACGTTGGGTGTCCAGATCGCCAGCCACGGGGGCAGGCGGAGCCGGAGCGCCGAGTTCTCCAGCGTGGTCAGCACCAGGTAGTAGGACACCAGGATGGCGAGGCTGCCGACGAGCGCGATCGAGCGGCCCCCGCGGTGGGAGCGCACCGCCAGCGGGAAGGCCACCAGCGCGAAGACCACCGCCGCCGCCGGAAACGCGAAGCGCTTGTGCCACTCCACCAGGAAGGGCACGCGCTCGGTCTTGTTGTCGGCCAGCTCGTTGAGCCGGGTGTTGAGGTCGCCGAGCGAGAGGTCCTTCTCCGGCTTCTCCACGCGGGGCGCCGAGCGCAGCGGCGAGTCCACCGCGAGGCTCATGTCGTAGATGCTGAAGTTCGTCAGACGATAGCGGGCGGCACTGGCGGCTCCGCCGGCCGGCTGGGCCGGTCCGGATCCGGTCGCCGGCGGCGCTGGCACCGCCGGCAGCACGTCGGCCTCGCTGACCGCGCCGTTGATCAGGCGCAGGGTGATGCGCCGGTTGGCCTCGTCGGTGAGCAGCCGGCCCTCGCGCGCGGTGATGATGCGCGAGACCTTGGCGTCGCGCTCGTCGGAGACCAGCACCCCGCGCAGCGCGATCTGCGAGGCGCTGACGTCCTCGACGTAGATGATGATGTCGCCGAACGTGGCGTTGAACACGCGCTCGCTCAAGCCGCTGGAGGCCCGGGCCTGGAGGATCTTGAAGAGCTGGGCCTGGAACTCCTGGTTGGCGATCGGGTTGAGGATCAGGGTGAGCGAGGCCGTGGCCGCCGCCACCACGAGGGCGCAGAGCAGCACGGGGCGGAAGAGGCGGAGCACGCTGATGCCGGCGGCCTTGCACGCCACGATCTCGAGATCGCCGGCCAGGCGGCCGCCCGCGAGCAGCACCGCCACGAGCAGCGCCATCGGCAGGGTGTGGGCGAGGAACGACGGGAGCATGTAGGCCAGGAGCTGGATGACCAGGTAGAACGGCACGCCCTTGGTGATGACGAGGTCGGTGAGGTGATAGATCCGGTCGATGACGAGGAAGAACGTGAAGAGCGAACCGCCGAACAGGAAGGGCGAGATCAGCTCTCGAACGATGTAGCGGTCGAGTACCGGCACCGCCGCTGGCCACTTCACCCGACTGTTGTACCATAGCCCTGATGCCGCGAAACTTCCTGTGGGCGCTCACGATTGCGCTCGTCGGGCTCGCGGCGGCCGGCCCCGCCGCAGCGGCCGATCGCGGTGACCGTCTGGAGCGCTTCCGCGAGCTGGCGGCGAGCCGGCTCGGCCTCTCGCAGATCCTCACCACCGAATCCCCGGCCGAGGCCTACCGCGAGATCTATGCGCTGCTCGACGACGAGATCGTCGAGAGCCTGGCCTCCGGTGGCCCGTTCGCCTCGCTGGCCTTCCTGCAGGATCGTCTCGACACGTTTGCGGACGCCTGGGGCGGGGCGACCTTGCACATGGTCCGCGCCGGCGAGGTGATGGTTGGCGCGTTCGTCCTCGACGAGCGCTCGGCGGGCAACAGCGTGCGCGTCTACGGCCGCCTGCCCGGCGAGGGCGCCACCATGCTGAGCGCGCTCTATCGCGAGGGGCGCCCGACGGTCTACACCTTGCCCGGCAGCCGCGACGCGGTCATCGTCACGTGGGAGGGCATGGCCTCGGGCTGGGGCACGCGGCCGCTGCGCGTCGAGCTGCTACGGCGGCAGGGCGATCAGGTCCACGTCGCGTGGTCGACCGCGGAGCTGTTCACCGACGGGCTGCAGGCGCGGAGCTGGAGCGTGCAGGGTCGCGACGTGCGCATCCGCTACCAGCTCCGCTATCCCGGCTGGAGCCCGGGCTGCGAGGCCCAGACCGAGCAGGAGGACGTCTACCGTCTGGCGATCGGCGCACCGGTCCTCCGCGTGAGCCGCACCGAGCACGACGCGTGGCACCGCGATCTGCACGCCACGGTGGAGCGCCTGCTGGCCGCGGTGGCGGCGCGGGACGAGAGCACGCTGGGCGCCCTGGTACCCGACCGCGCGCTGCGGGCGCGGCTGCCCGCGACGCTCAAGGACGAGCCCGCCTGCGACGGGCGAGAGGGCGCGGCGGGCGAGGTCCGGGTGGCCGCCGAGGCCGAGGGCCAGCCCTGGACCTTGACGTTCCGGCGCCAGGGCGGGCGCTGGCGGCTGACCGCCGCAGCCCGGGTGTTACAATGACGCCCCTCACAGCATGACGCAGCCGACTTCGCCCGCCGCAGCGCCCATCGCGGATCGCTACGAGCCCGCCGCGGTGGAGGAGCGCTGGTACCCCGAGTGGGAGCAGCGCGGCTACTTCCGCTGCGACGTCGCCTCCAGCAAGCCACCCTACTGCATCGTCATCCCGCCGCCCAACGTGACCGGCGCCCTGCACATGGGCCACGCGTTCACGTTCACCCTGCAGGACGTCCTCATTCGCCGCAAGCGCATGGACGGCTTCGATGCGCTCTGGCAGCCCGGGACCGACCACGCCGGCATCGCCACCCAGGTGGTCGTCGAGCGTCAGCTCGCCGCCGAGGGCAAGAAGAAGGACGACCTCGGACGCGAGGCGTTCATCGCGCGGGTCTGGCAGTGGAAGGAAGAGTCGGGCGGCACGATCATCCGCCAGCTCAAGCGGCTGGGCGCCTCCTGCGACTGGTCGCGGCTGCGCTTCACGATGGACGAGGGCCTCTCGCGCGCGGTGCGCGAGGTCTTCGTGCGCCTCTACGACGAGGGGCTGATCTATCGCGACGACTACATCGTCAACTGGTGCCCGCGCTGCCAGACGGTGCTCTCCGACCTGGAGGTCGAGCGCGAGGAGCGCGACGGGGAGTTCGTCTACATCAAGTACGGGCCGCTCACCCTGGGCACGGTGCGGCCCGAGACCAAGCTGGGCGACACCGGCCTGGCCGTGCATCCGGACGATCCGCGCTACGCCCAGTACGTCGGCCGCACGCTCGAGATCCCCTCGGTCGAGGGGCCGATCTCGGTGAGGGTCGTCGCCGACGAGGCCGTCGATCCGGAGTTCGGCACCGGCGTCATCAAGGTCACGCCGGGCCACGACCCGGTCGACTTCGAGATCGGCAAGCGCCACAACCTGCCGATCCGCACCGTCATCGGCTTCGACGGCAAGATGACGGCCGCCGCCGGCAAGTACGCGGGGCTCGACCGTTTCGAGTGCCGCAAGCGCATCGTCGAGGACATGAAGGCGCTCGGGCTCATCGATCACATCGAGCCCTACCGGCACGCCGTCGGCCTCTGCTATCGCTGCAAGACCGTCGTCGAGCCGCTCGTCTCCAAGCAGTGGTACGTGAACGTCAAGCCGCTGGCCGACGAGGCGCTCGCCGCCACCCGTGACGGGCGCATCACGATCGTGCCGTCGGGATGGACGAAGACCTACGACCACTGGATGGAGAACATCCGTCCGTGGTGCATCTCCCGGCAGCTCTGGTGGGGACATCGCATCCCGGCCTGGTACTGCGACGCCGACGGCTCGATCCACGTCGCCCGGACCGATCCGGGTGCGTGCCCGAAGTGCGGCGGCGCGCTCCGCCAGGACCCCGACGTGCTCGACACGTGGTTCTCCTCCGGGCTCTGGCCGTTCTCGACGCTCGGCTGGCCCGACGACACGGCGGAGCTGCGCAAGTACTACCCGACCTCGGTGCTGGTGACGGGCTTCGACATCATCTTCTTCTGGGTGGCGCGCATGGCGATGTTCGGCCTGCACGTCATGAAGGAGGAGCCGTTCCGCGACGTGTACATCCACGCCCTCGTGCGCGACGCCGAGGGGCAGAAGATGTCCAAGTCGAAGGGCAACGTCGTCGATCCGCTCGCCGTCATGAGCAAGTACGGCACCGACGCGTTCCGCTTCACGCTGGCGGCGCTGGCCGCGCAAGGCCGCGACATCCGCATCAGCGACGAGCGCGTCGAGGGCTATCGCAACTTCGCCAACAAGCTCTGGAACGCAGCGCGGCTGGTGCTGTCCAACCTCGACGGCTACGATCCGCACGGCGATACCGCGCCGGCGGGACTGCCAGGGCGGTGGATCCACAGCCGGCTGCAGGCGACCATCACCGAGGTGCGCGAGGCGCTCGACGCCTACCGGTTCAACGACGGCGCGGGGGCCATCTACCAGTTCCTCTGGAACGACGTCTGCGACTGGTATCTGGAGATCGCCAAGGGCGCGCTCTACGGCACTGCAGACCCGGCCGGCCGCAATCGCGTCCAGCACGCTCTCGTGACGGTGCTGGAGACGACCCTGCGGCTGCTGCACCCGTTCATGCCCTTCATCACCGAGGAGCTGTGGCAGCGGCTGCCGCACCAGGGCGAGTCGATCATGGTGGCACCCTTCCCGAAGGCCACGGCGGCGGCGGATCCCGACGCCGAGCGGGAGATGGCGCTGCTGATGCAGGTCGTCACCGCCGTGCGAAACATCCGCGGCGAGATGCGGCTGTCGCCGGCGCAGTTGCTGACGGTCATCGTGAAGGCGGGCCCGGGTGACGAGCCGCTGCTGAGGGCGCACGCCGGCCTGATCCAGGCGCTGGCGCGCGCGCGGGTCACCATCGATCCGGCCGCGGCACGTCCGGCCGCCTCGGCGCTCGGCGTGGTCGGCGCCTCCGAGCTCTACGTCGAGCTGGCGGGGCTGGTCGATCTGGCGGCCGAGCGGCAGCGCCTCGAGAAAGAGATCAAGCGCACCGCCGACGCCATCGCCTTCACGCGCGGCAAGCTGTCCCGGCCCGACTTCACCGAGCGGGCGCCCGCCGAGATCGTCGACAAGGAGCGCGAGAAGCTGGCCGAGCAGGAGGCATTGCACGCCAAGCTCGTGGCCAGCCTGAGCTGGGTCGGATGAGCTCGACCGCGCCCGCCCCGTCGATCGTGAGGGTGGGGCGGGTCGACTCCACGCAGGCCATCGCCTTCGGCCTCGCCGCCCAGGGAGCGGCGGATCGCACGGTCGTCGTTGCCGAGTCGCAGGCCGCCGGGCGAGGCCGGCGCGGGCGCGTCTGGGTCGACGAGCCGGGCGCGAGCCTGCTGCTCTCCGTCATCGTTCGCCCGCGCCTCCCGCCGGCCCGGCTGCCGCTGCTCTCGCTGGCGGCCGGCGTGGCCGTGGCCGAGACGCTGGCCGAGGCCACCGGGCTCAACCCGCGTCTGAAATGGCCCAATGACGTGCTGGTCGACGGCGCGAAGATCGCCGGCATCCTGCTCGAGAGTCGCCTGGGCGCCGCCCCGCTGGTGGTCCTCGGCATCGGCATCAACCTCACGCAGACACAGTTCCCGTCGCCGCTGGCGATGCGCGCGACGTCGGTGGCGCTGGCCGGCGGCCGGCCGGTCACCGCCGAGGCGCTGCTGCCGCCACTGCTGGAAGCGCTCGATCGCCAGCGCGAGGCCCTGCAGCGGGGCGCGCTCGACGCCGTGC
>Ga0310811_10010752_pt1 | contig 11836 bp, 10 predicted proteins | sample YCmetagenome_FD_207642 | JGI IMG/M metagenome (GOLD analysis project Ga0310811, IMG submission 207642) | Soil microbial communities from experimental microcosm in Duke University, North Carolina, United States - YC | ecosystem: Engineered > Artificial ecosystem > Soil microcosm > Unclassified ...
CGCCAAGCGTCTGGCCGCGGCCCTCGAAGCGGCCGGCATCGAGGCAAGCTCGACCGTGCTGGAGAAGCTGGTGCCGCGATACGGCGGCGAAGCCGTGACTCCACAGGCGATTTCCAGCTGGCTCAACGGCAAGCACATCCCGAAACAGGCGAACCTGCAGGCGCTGGCCCGCATCGCAGGCGTGCCGCCGCATGAACTGCAGTACGGCACGACAGTCCATAAAGGCGTGCGCGAGGTGAACTCCGCATGGCCGGATCACGTGCGCGGCCATGACCGCCTCGCCTTCGAGGCATTCCTGACGCTCTCCGACATGCAGCGCAAAGTGGTCCGCGAGTTGATCGCACTGCTGGCGGCCCCTGCGCACAAGCGCTCAGGCTCGCGGTAACGGATCTCGTCCGTGCCATGCGGCTGGTGGTTCGCACGGCCACCATCACACCGTTAAGCTGCAGGGCATTCCAAGCCCGCATCGCGCCATGCCACCTTCTGCCCAAGACCGCGCCATCGCCCGTCTCGCCTGGGTCCGCCACAGGCTAGGCGATCCCGCACTGATGCTTGAATCCGCCTCCTCCGACGCCAGCTTCCGCAGCTACTGGCGCACCACGCACGCGGGGCAGAGCTGGATCGTGATGGATTCGCCGCCCGAACACGAAGACCCGCGGCCTTGGCTGGCGATCGGCGAAAGGCTGGCCGCCGCCGGGCTGCACGTGCCGGCGGTGCGGGCGCAGGACCTGCAACAGGGCTTCCTGCTGATCGAGGATCTCGGTTCGCGGCTGTATCTGGCCGAGCTCGATGCGGAGAACGCGGACAGGCTCTACGGCGATGCGATGGATGCGCTGCTCGCCATGCAGACGCAGGTGGCCTGCGAGGATCTGCCGCCGTTCGACCGCACGGTGCTGGTGAACGGTCTTGAAGTGATGCCCAAGTGGTTCCTCGAACGCCACCTCGGCCACGCGCCCAGCTGCGAGGAATGGGACGTGCTGGAGGCAGCGTTCGACGTGATCATCCGCAACGCGCTGGCACAGCCGCGCTGCTTCGTGCACCGCGACTACCACAGCCGCAACCTGCTGGTGGCGGACGAGAACAATCCGGGAATCATAGATTTCCAGGGCGCACTGCACGGCCCGGTCACCTACGATCTCGCCTCGCTGCTGCGCGACGCCTACGTCGCGTGGCCGCGCGGGCGCGTCGAGGGCTGGGTGGAGTCCTACCGGCAACGCCTGCGGCATGCCGGTGCGATCGGCGGCGACGTCGACGCCGCCCGCTTCCTGCGCTGGTTCGACCTCACCGGCCTGCATCGCCACGTGCGCGTGCTTGGCCAGTTCTACCGGCTGTGGTATCGCGACGGCAAACCGGGCTATCTCGCCGACGTGCCGCAGGTGTACCGCTACGTGATCGAGGTGGCGAAGAGCCATCCGGAACTGGCCGACTTCGCGGCGCTGCTGGAACGCCACGCGCATGGGCGCGATCTCACCAAGGTGGCCGCTGCATGACGGAAATGCATCGACCTTCCCTGCCCGTCATCCCGGCTTTCGCCGGGACGACGGCAACCTGTCGCCACGAAGAGGGCAAGGCATGCGGCACGCGCTGATCTTCGCCGCGGGACTGGGCGAGCGCATGCGCCCGCTCACCGAACTTACGCCGAAACCGCTGCTCGAAGTCGGCGGCAAGCCGCTGATCGTGTGGCATCTGGAGAAGCTCGCCGCGATCGGCGTGAACTACGTGGCGATCAACACCTCGCATCTCGCCGAACAGTTTCCCGAGGCGCTGGGCGACGGTTCGCGCTGGGGACTGCGCATCCGCTACGTCTACGAAGGCCCGGTGCCGCTGGAGACCGGTGGCGGCATGCTGAACGCGCTGCCGCTGCTGGGGCCGGAACCGGTGCTCACGATCAGCGGCGACGTGTGGTGCGACGCCGACTTCGCCGCCCTGCCCGCCGAACCCGAAGGACACGCGCACCTGCTGATGGTCACCAACCCGGTGCATCATTCCACGGGCGATTTCCGGCTGGACACGCAAGGCCGGCTGCATGCGGATGGCAAGCCGCGGCTCACCTACAGCGGCATCGGCGTATTCCGTCGCGAGCTGCTGGACGGCTGGCGTGAAGCGGTGGGCGACGCAGCGGGCGTCGAGGCGAAACCGCCGCGCTTCAAGCTGCGGCCGTTGCTGGAAGCCGCGATGGCGCGAAGCGCCCTGGGCGGCTCGCTGCACCGCGGTCGCTGGACCGACGTGGGCACGCCCGGACGGCTGGCCGAGCTGGACGCCGAGCTCCGGGGTTGAACTGCGGAAACGCAAACGGCCCGTGGAACCGGGCCGTTTGCACTGGCGAAGCGACCGCCCTGCGGGCATCTCCCCCGCGTAGCGGGGGAGAGCCATCAGGATCGCCCGCGGAGCGGGCGATGCGGCCTCATGGCCTGCGGGCGAGCTCCGGGTTTTCCTTGCTCACCGGCATCAGGTCCTTCTTCGACACGCCAAGCCACAGCAGGATCGGGCTGGCGACGAAGATGGACGACAGCGTGCCGACCACGATGCCGATCAGCATGGTGATCGCGAAGTTGTGTACCGCCGGACCGCCGTAGAAGAACAGCGCGGCCATGGTGATGCCGGTGAACAGTGAGGTGATGATGGTTCGCGACAGCGTGCTGTTGATCGAGCGGTTGAGGATCTCCTCCGGCTCGGCCTTGCGCGCGAGGCGGAACAGCTCCCGGATACGGTCGAACACCACCACCTTGTCGTTGATCGAGTAGCCGATCACCGCCAGTACCGAGGCCAGCACGGTCATGTCGAACTCGCGCTGCACCAGCGCCAGCACGCCGAGGGTCACCAGGGTGTCGTGGATCTCGGTGAGCACCGCGGCGATCGCGAAGCGGCGCTCGAAGCGGATCCACAGGTAGGCCATGATGCCGAGTATCACGAACACCGCGGCCACCATGCCGTCGCTCTTCAGCTCCGAGCCCACCTCGGCGCTGACCGAGAAGCGGCTCTTCAGCGTGGCGTCGCTGCGCGCGGCCTTGAGCGCCTGCATCACCGTGCCGGCCACCTTGTCCAGGTTCACCTGACCCTTGGCGTCCAGCATGTCCCTGGTGGGCTGCATGCGGATCGACACCTCGCGCGTACCGCCCACGCTCTGCACCACCGTGTTCTCGACGCCGCCCTTGTCCAGTGCGTCGCGCACGTCGCCGGTCTGCACCGGCTGGGCGTAATCCACCGTCAGCGAGACGCCGCCGGTGAAGTCCAGGCCGTAGTTCAGCCCTTTGGTGGCGATCAGCGCCACCGAGGCGATCACCAGCACGATCGCCACCGCGATACTGAAGACGCGGATGCGCAGAAAGTGGATGTTGCTGTTGTGATTGAAGATTTCCATGGATTGAATCCCGCCCTTAGACCGACAGCGTCTTGAGCTTGCGGCGGCCGTGAATCAGCGCGGTGAACGCGTGCGTCATCACTACCGAGGTGAACATCGAGGTCAGGATGCCGATGCCCAGCGTGACGCCGAAGCCGCGGATCGCGCCGGTACCTATCGTCATCAGCGCCAGCGCCGCGATCAGGTGGGTGACGTTGGCGTCGAGAATCGTGGCCCAGGCCTTGTCGTAGCCGGCGTGGATCGCCGCGTGCGGCGTGGAGCCGTTGCGCAATTCTTCGCGCACGCGTTCGCAGATCAGCACGTTCGCGTCGATCGCCATGCCCAGCGTGAGCACGATGCCCGCGATGCCCGGCATGGTCAGGGTCACCCCGATCATCGACATCACCGCCACCAGGATCAGCAGGTTGAAGAACAGCGCGATGTCGGCCACCAGGCCGAACAGCTTGTAGTAGACCGCCGCGCACGCCAGCACCAGCAGCAGGCCGAGCATCACCGCGTCGAAGCCCTTCTTGATGTTCTCCTGGCCGAGGCTGGGGCCGATCACGTACTGCTCGACGATGTCCATCGGCGCGGCCAGCGCGCCGCTCTTCAGCAGCAACGCGAGGTCGGAGGCCTCCTTGGGGCTGCCCAGGCCGTTGGTGGAGAACTCCTTGCCGAACGGACTCTGGATGGTGGCGTCGTTGATCACTTTGTACGTGGTCTTCGGCGTGCGCACTTCCTTGCCGTTGACCGTGCTGGTCTCGTACTCGGTGTTGATCAGCACCACCGCCATCGGCTTGCCGACGTTGGCGTTGGTGAACTCCTGCATCTTCTTCGCGCCGGAAGCGTTCAGCGTCACGTTCACCGAGGGCGTGCCGTTGCTCTGGTCGACGCCGGAGCTGGCGTTGATCAGCTCGTCGCCGGTGACGATCGGGCGCTTGCCCACCAGTACCGGCACGTGGCCGTTGCTGGTGTAGTAGAGGTTGGCGTCCGGCGGAATGCTGCCGGTGCGCGCGGCTTCCTGTGCGCGCGGGTCGCCGGGGTAGCCTATGCCGGGGCGGTATTCCAGCGTGGCGGTGGCGCCGATCAGCTGCTTCGCCTTGGTGGGATCCTGCACGCCGGCCAGCTCGACCACGATGTGCTGTTCGCCCTGCTGCTGGATCAGCGGCTCGGACACGCCGAGGTTGTTGATGCGGTTGCGCAGCGTGCCGAGGTTCTGCTTGATCGTGCCCAGCGAGAGGTCACGCAGCTTGGTCGGCTTGATCGCGGCGTACAGCACGTAGCGGTCGCCGGTGCTGGGGCCGTCGGTCACCGCGAGGTCGGGCGAGTTGGTGGCGATCAGGTCGGCCGCGCTGGAGCGGTCGGCCGCCGAGCGCAGTACCACCACGATGCCCTGCCCGGCCACCGCGCTGCGCGCCACCGACTCGTAGCGGATGTCCTTCTGCCGCAGCTGGCCGCGGATGTCGTCGGCATAGCTGTTCTCCAGCTTGTCGAGCACGCCGCTCTGGTCCACCTGCATCAGGAAATGCACGCCGCCCTGCAGGTCCAGGCCAAGCGGCATGGAGTTCGCGCCGATCATGGTGAGCCAGCGCGGCACCGTGGACTGCAGCTTGAACGCCACGGTGTAGCCATCGCCCAGCAAGGCGCTGATTGCGTCAGCGCCGCTCTTCTGCAGATCCGCATTGGTGAAGGTGGCAAGCAGGTGGTCGCCCTGCACTTCCACGTCCTTCGCCACCACGTGGTCCTTGGCCAGCGCGTCGACCACCTTCTGGCGCAGCGCGTCATCGACCGGCGCGGCGCCCTGGTTGGCGGCAGTGACCTGCACCGCCGACAGCGGTCGGAAAGCGTTGGGCAGCGCGTAAATGATGCCGAACAGCATCGCCAGCACGACCAGCGCGTACTTCCAGCGTGGGAAATCGCTCATCTGTGATCCTTTGCAACCGTCCGTGACCGCGAACGTCAGCCAGCCGTCGTCCTCGGCCGGGGTTTGTTTTTGCGATCATCCATGGTCGCGTACGTCCAGAAGCGGCCATCCCTGGCCGCACTGTTCAAATGGAGTGCCTTCGTCACGGCCGCCCGGCTCAGGCGGACTTCAGCGAGCCCTTGGGCAGTACCTGCGACACCGCGCCCTTCTGCAGCTTCACCTTCACGTTCGGTGCGATCTCGATCGTGATGAAGGTCTCGCCCACCTCCTCCACGCGACCGGCGAGGCCGCCGTTGGTCACCACCTCGTCGCCCTTGGCCAGCGCCGCGACCATCGTGCGGTGTTCCTTCTGCCGCTTCATCTGCGGGCGGATCATCATGAAGTACATCAGGCCGAACAGCACCACCATCATGAGGATCATGGAGAGGCCGCCGCCCTGGGGCGCAGCGGCCTGGGCCAGCGTGACAGACATCGGAAGACTCATCGTTTCGTCTCGCAAGTAATGGTGCCAGCAGGGATTTCCGCTGAACGCCCGATAAAAGACCATGGATTATGCCATGCGTTCCCGCCCTCCGCACGGCACACCGGACATCCCACCCGGCCCAGAGCCTGTTCAATGCCTCCGCATGGCCCGCGCCGGGAGCTGTTTGCACGCAGGCATGGAAGAACGAAGGCACGCGGGGAGAGTCCACGGATGGACTCGGCTTTCCTCGCTCCCCAAGGCCGGGCACATCCATGTGCTCTTTCCGCGTGAAGGACGAGGAGTGGACGTCCATCCGCGACCGAGTGATGACGCAGGCCTGCGGATGGCCCCGGAACCTCAAGCCTCGGCTGCGGCACCCTGCCGACGCGCATGGAACGCGGCCACGAAATCCGGCAGCCGCCCCGCCGCGATCGCCTCGCGCAGCCCCGCCATCAAGCGCTGGTAATGGCGAAGGTTGTGCATGGTGGCGAGCTGGCTGCCGAGGATCTCGTTGCAGCGGTCGAGGTGGCGCAGGTAGGCGCGGCTGAAGCCGTTGGCGCAGGCGTGGCAGTCGCAACCCTCCTCGATCACCCGAGTGTCCGTGGCGTACTTCGCGTTGCGGATGCGCAGCGTGCCCTCGGCGGTGAACAGGAAGCCGTTGCGCGCGTTGCGGGTGGGCATCACGCAGTCGAACATGTCGATGCCGCGGCACACTGCCGCCACGATGTCCTCGGGCCGGCCCACGCCCATCAAATAGCGCGGCTTGTCCTGCGGCAGCAGGCCCACGGTGAAATCCAGCGTGTGGTTGCGCGCCTCTTCCGGTTCGCCCACGGCGAGGCCGCCCACCGCGTAGCCGTCGAAGCCGATCTCCACCAGCCGCTCCACCGAGCGCCGGCGCAGCGGTTCGTACACGCTGCCCTGCACGATGCCGAACAGGTTGTTGGGATTCTTCAGGTCGTCAAAAGCACGGCGCGAGCGCTCGGCCCAGCGCAGCGACAATTCCATCGAATCGAACGCCACTTTTTCCGTCGCCGGGTACGGCGTGCACTCGTCGAAGATCATCGCGATGTCCGAATCCAGCACGCGCTGGATCTTCATCGACACTTCCGGCGACAGGAACACCTTGGAGCCGTCCACCGGCGAGGCGAAGGTCACGCCCTCCTCGGTGAGCTTGCGCCGGTGCGCCAGCGAGAACACCTGGAAGCCGCCCGAGTCGGTGAGGATGGGCTGGTCCCAGCCGATGAAGCGGTGCAGCCCGCCGAACTGCTCCACGATCTCCAGCCCGGGCCGCAGGAACAGGTGGAAGGTGTTGCCCAGGATGACCTCGGCGCCGGTCTCGCGCACGTCGCGCGGCGTCATCGCCTTCACCGAGCCGTAGGTGCCCACCGGCATGAAGGCCGGCGTTTCCACCGTGCCGCGGGGAAACGCGAGGCGGCCGCGGCGGGCCGCGCCGTCGGTGGCGAGGAGATCGAATGTCAGGGAAGTCATCCGGCCATTATCGCAGGTCGCGGCTTCCTCCCCTCTCCCGCCTGCGGGAGAGGGGCTAGAAGCTCAAGCCCCCTGCGGCAGGATCAACATCGCATCGCCGTAGGAGAAGAACCGATAGCGCTGCGCCACCGCGTGCCGGTAGGCGTCCAGCATGAACTCGCGCCCGGCCAGCGCCGACACCAGCATCAGCAGGGTCGATTGCGGCAGGTGGAAGTTGGTGATGAGGCCGTCGATGCTGGTGATGCGGTAGCCCGGGAAGATGAAGATCTGCGTCTCGCCCGCGAACGGGCGCAGCACGCCGTCGCAGCTGGCGCTCTCCAGCGCGCGCACCACGGTGGTGCCCACCGCGATCACCCGGCCGCCGGCGGCGCGGGTGCGGTGGATCTGCTCGATCAGGCCCGCGCCCACGTTCAGCCATTCGCTGTGCATGTGGTGCCCGCCGATGTCCTCCACCCGCACCGGCTGGAAGGTGCCTGCGCCCACGTGCAGCGTCACGTAGCCGAAATTCACTCCGCGCTCGCGCAACGCGGCCAGCAGCGGCTCGTCGAAATGCAGGCCTGCGGTGGGTGCGGCCACCGCGCCGGGCTCGCGCGCGTAGACGGTCTGGTAGCGCTCCATGTCGGCGGCGTCGGCATGCCGCTCGATGTACGGCGGCAGGGGCATCTCGCCTAGCTTGAGCAGCAGCCTCTCCAGCGGTTCGGGCGCCTCGAAGCGCAGCCGGAAGAAACCCTCGTCGCGTCCCAGCACCACCGCATGGCTGCCGTCGGCCAGCTCGATCCGCGCGCCCTCCTTCGGCTTCTTGCTCACGCCCAGCTGCACGGTGGCCTCGTGCGCGCCGGTGACGCGCTCGATCAGGATCTCCACCGCGCCGCCGCTCTCCTTGCGGCCGTACAGGCGCGCCGGCAACACGCGGGTGTCGTTGAACACCAGCAGGTCGCCCTGCCGCAGGAAGCCGGGCAGCTCGCGGAACATGCGGTCCTCCCGGCTGCCGGCGGCCACGTCCAGCAGCAGCAGTCGGCTGGCCGAACGCTCGGGCAACGGCACCTGGGCGATCAGCTCGCGCGGCAGGTCGAAATCGAAATCGGACTTCTTCAAGGAACGGCTCGGCAACAGGACGAATGCGAAGTGCAACGGCGCATTATCGCGCAAGCCCGGACCCGCCGGCGCCCGCCTTGTTCCCGCTGCAGGCAGCGGCCAGAATCCGGCGATGGATCCGCACTACCCCGCCGCGCCCTGGAGCGGTTTTCTCAAGGGCATCTCGATCGTCGTCACCCTGATCCTGCCGGGTGTGTCATGGCTGGCCGCATCCACCGTGCCGCCCCATGCACTGCCGCTGTTGCGCACGGCGGCGATCGCCTTGCCGCTGGCGATCCTGCTGGCCGCCATCCCGTTCGTGGTGCGCGACTATGCATTGCGCGACGGCACCCTGCAGGTGCGCCGCCTGTGCTGGACGACCAGCGTCGCGCTGGGCGAGCTGCGCGAGGCCACCATCGACCCGCAGGCCGGCGCCGGCTCGATCCGGCTATTCGGCAACGGCGGCCTGTTCTCGTTCTCGGGCTGGTTCCGCAACGCGAAGCTGGGCCGCTACCGCGCCTTCGTCACCGACTGGCAGCGTGCCGTGGTGTTGCGCGGAGCCATGTGCACCGTGGTGCTGTCGCCGGCCGATCCCGCCGGCTTCGTGCGCGGGCTGCAACCGCCTGTTTCGCCACGAAAGCAAGACAGGCCACTGCCGCGCTGGCGGCAAAGCCGTTAGAGCCAGCCTTTCTGCCGCGCCAGCCGATACGCCTCGATGCGGTTCGCCACGCCGAGCTTGCCGATCGCCTCGGACAGGTAGTTGCGCACCGTGCCGTGCGAGAGGTTGAGCTGGGTGGCGATGTCGCCCGCGGAGTGGCCCTCGCCGGCCAGGCGCAGCACCTGGCGCTCGCGGTCGTTGAGCGGATCGGCTTCCGACCACGCCTCAAGCGCCAGCTGCGGATCGATCGCGCGGCCGCCGCGGTGCACGGTGCGCAAGGCTTCGGCGAGGTTCTCGGCGGGCGCGTCCTTGAGCAGGTAGCCGGACACGCCCGCGTCCAGCGCGCGGCGCAGGAAGCCGGGGCGCGCGAAGGTGGTGACGATGATCACCTTGATCGGCAGCTCGTGGCGCTGGATGCGCTGGGCCAGCTCCAGCCCGGTGAGGCCCGGCATCTCGATGTCGGTGACCAGCACGTCGGGCTTGAACTTCTGCAGCTCGCGCCAGGCCGCTTCGCCGTCGCAGGCGGAACCCAAGACTTCGATGTCCGATTCGAGATTCAGCAGCGCCGACAGCGCGCCGCGCACCATCGCCTGGTCCTCGGCCAGCAGCACGCGGATCATGCGGCGTGCTCCTGGCCGGCCGGCAGCGGCAAGGCCGTCCGCGCCCCCGTCGCCGCGGTCCGCGATGCCGCGCGCAAGGGCAGCGCGACATCGAGCGTGGTGCCGCGCCGCGCGGGCGAGTCGATGGCGAGCGTGCCGCCCAGCGCGCGCACGCGTTCGCGCATGCCGCTGATGCCGTTGCCGTGGGCGGCGAGGCCGCCGCGTCCGTTGTCGCTGATGCGCATGTGCAGGCTTTCCGTTTCGCGGGAGAACACCACGCGAGCCGTCGTGGCATGCGCATGGCGATGAATGTTGGTGATCGCCTCGCGCAGCACCAGCGCCAACGATGCCTCGGTGTCCGCGGGCAGGTCGAGCATCGGCGGTGCCTCGGCATCGAACGCGATGTTCGAGGCCTCCAGCATCAGCCGCGCCGAGACCAGTTCCGCCGCCAGGTCGCTGCGCCGCATGCCGGTGACCGCCGCGCGCACCTCGGCCAGCGCGTGGCGCGAGACGCGCTCCACTTCCTCCATCTCGCGCTGCGCGCGCGGCGGATCGACCAGCGCCAGCTTGCGCGCCAGTTCGGATTTCAGCGTGACCAGCGACAGCGTGTGGCCGAGCAGGTCGTGCAGGTCGCGGCCGATGCGTTCGCGCTCGGCCAGGGTGGCGAGGCGGCGGATCTCGTCCTGCGACAGGCGCAAGGCCGCATCCTTTTCCTTGTAGACGCCCTCGACCATGACGATGGCGCTGACCCCCATCGCCGAGACGGGTATCACCATCAGCACGGTCGTCGGATAGCCGATCCGCCACGCCAGTGCCACGAACATCGCGTTGAGCACCAGGAGTTGGGCCAGCCGAACGCGCAGGTGCATCCGGCAATGGCACAACATCACGCAGGCATAGACGAAATAGCTGAGGCCGCTCGGATACCAGGGCAGCAGCACGAAGCACAGTACCGCCATGGCCCAAGCGTAGAAATGCGTCGTGCGCCGCGACGCCAACTGGGTCCTGGCGAACAGCAGCAGGAACACCGGATAGGAAACGAGGGTGCAAACCCACCATGTGCGCGTGTAGCCATGCGTTCCGCCGTCGAACAGCGGCGTAACGAAGATCCACAGCGACCACAACAGGTGGATGCTGTCGGCCCACGGCGACTTTCCACGACGGAGGTCGTCGGCCACGCCGGAATCCGGCGCCGGAACGAACCAGCGACTGACGCGTGCCGGGATCATGTGGTCACCCGCCATGACTGTAGGCGCAGCGCTCCCGGGGATGCTTCGCGACGCGGCATCACGAGGCGTGCCGCACCTGGATGGACGCGGGCACGCTGGCTCGCGGCAGGTCGGCGCTGCGCACCACGGCACCCGCCGACAACGGCACCTCGATCTCCAGCCGCGTGCCGCCGCCCGGCGGCGAATCCAGCTGCAGGCTGCCGCCCAGCGCCTGCACGCGTTCGCGCATGCCATGCAGACCGTTGCCCTGCGCATGGACGCCGCCGCGCCCGTTGTCCTCGATGAGCAGCCGCACGTCGTCGCCGGTGCGGGCAATCGACGCCCGCGCCCGGGTCGCATGCGCGTGCCGCGCGATGTTGGTCGCCGCCTCGCGCAACACCAGCGCCAGCCCGCACTCGATCGCCTCGGGCAGGCCGGCGACCTGCTGCCGCGAGTCGAACTGCACGCCGGATGCGCGCAGCAGCACCGCGGCCGAAGCCAGCTCGGCGGCGAAGCCGGCGGCGCGGATGCCGGTCACCGCCGTGCGCACTTCCGCCAGCGCATGCCGCGCCACGTCCTCCGCCTCGGTGAGCTCACGCCGCGCCGCCGCCGGATCGCGGTCGAACAGCTTGCGCGACAGCTCCAGCTTCAGCGTGATCAGCGACAAGGTGTGGCCGAGCAGGTCGTGCAGGTCGCGGCCGATGCGCTCGCGCTCGGCGGTGGCGGCCAGCTGGCGGATCTGCTCGTGCGAGATGCGCAACTTGGTATTTTTGTCCCAGCTGATGCGCCCGGCCAGCGCACCGACGCCCGTGCTGGTGCACACGCCGACCAGGATCAGATAGGCGTACCAGGGCCAGCCCAGGAAGATGCCCTCCAACACCAGCAGCGCCTGGATGATCGCGATCTTGACCGCGCTGGAAAGCCACGCCCCCTGGTACGGCACCATCGCGCAGGCGAACACTCCATAGGTCCATGCCGCGGGATTCCATGGCATCGACACGGCCGTCAGCACCACCAGCGCACCGACGTAACCGCTCACCTCGGCGGCCGGTCGCACGCTCGCCAGCAGGAAAAGCGCGAGG